>Ga0116107_1000004_pt1 | contig 360992 bp, 349 predicted proteins | sample June2015DPH_6_10_FD_88969 | JGI IMG/M metagenome (GOLD analysis project Ga0116107, IMG submission 88969) | Peatland microbial communities from SPRUCE experiment site at the Marcell Experimental Forest, Minnesota, USA - June2015DPH_6_100 | ecosystem: Environmental > Terrestrial > Soil >... | reverse complement strand
GCCTAAAGGCAACACGAAGCGAAACACGCGGAAGTCCAAACCGCGAAACTCTACTGAAATACCTCGCCTGAACAGACGGCCCCCGTTGGCATCAATCTTGGGCATCCAGAAAGTCGAGGGCTTCTCTCAGCGAACTAATCCTGCCATCCGGTCTGATCTCAGAATCCGGAACTCGCCTATCAAACCTAGACAGGGCGAACAATGAGCTTGGCCGATTCTTGAAGCCTTCTGGTATGGGATAGTCGTACAGCAGAGCCTTCATGCCAGCGTTCTTAGCACCCCAAACATCCGCCTCGGGGTCATCACCAATGTGGACAACCTTAGCTGGGTCCGTCCCAAGCGCGGCTACTGCTTTCTCAAATATCTGGCGATCCGGTTTCCTTGAACCCACTTCATCTGAGAAAACCGTTGAATCGAAGAACCCCAACACGCCATACTTCCTGAGCAGTTCGCGTAAGGCTGTACCCGGGCTTCGGCCCGTGTTGCTGATTAATCCGATTCCGCGAACTTGGTTGCGCATTCCCTGCAGAGTTTTGATTGCATCGCCATTAAGCTCTGGAGGAGAATCAAAAATTGGGTCAACATACGCACTCTCAAGTTTCCTAGCTGTCCCAGAATCCAAGGCAAAGTCGCTTAGGCGTGCGGCATTCATGATTAGACGAATTTGCTCCATTGTATGGAGTTCTTTGTTGCTCCGCCAAATTGCTTGGAATTGGGTAGCGGTCTGCTCGTAACCCTCCTTCACGTCTTCTTCCGAAACTCTATTGCCGGATTCCGAAAGTATTCGGCACATCCTTTCACATCTCATTGCGTTCCGAGCGTCGTCTAACTCAGGGCGGTCGATGAAGAGCGTTCCCCAAAGGTCGAACGTAACCCAGAGGTTTCTCTTGGAACTTGTCACTTCATTCCTGCCTTTCTGAGTTCACTCGCAATCAACGGGGCCACGCTTACACGACTGATTGGGCTAGGAACGGTGTCGGTCCCGACGACGCTAACCACTCCCGCCTGTCGTATTTTTTCAAGTGCGCCGGGCGCTAGGATCGGGTGAGTGCAGGCAACGGCGACTTTATTCGCCCCTTGTGACAAAAGTATTTTCGAAGCTTCTACGATCGTTCCTCCGGTGCTGATTATGTCATCAACGATTAACACATCTCGTCCCTTGGCGTCCGACCTCCTTGGGCGGACTTCCACGTGGTCATCTCCAAGCCGCTTTTTCTCGAAAACATCGTAGTCAGTCCCGAGCCTGTCGGCGGCGACTTTCGCCCACTGCTCAGCCTCAGCGTCCGGCCCAATCACTAGAGGCTTCTGTACCTCCCCCGCTTTCTTAGCGTAATCGGCGAGAAGAGGCATTGCAGACAGATTATGTGATGGTATCTTGAAGACCTCCGAAGACTTCAGGACGCGATGGTGATGCATGTCGATCGTGTAGACCTCATCGGTCCCGACGCTTTCCATGAGTTTTGTGACAGTCCTGAAGCTTAGCGCTTCGCCAGGTTTGAAGCGTTCATCCTGTCTAGCGTAGGCGAAGTATGGTATGAACGCGGTAACCTTGCTAGCTCCTAAATCTTTCAGTGTATCAACGAGCAGTAGATATTCGAAAAGTAATTCGTCAGGCGTGTGATGTATTGATTGAATGACGGCGACGTTTTCGTTCTTGACATCATCGAGCACTCGGAGATACTTCTCCCCGTCTGGGAACCGTCGGAGATCCAATGATCCTGATTTTAGATGGAGTTCTTGTGCAACCTTCGACGCTAGAGTTTCGGCCGATGAACCTCCAATTACGATCAATACACAAAACCCCGGACAGACCCGTATTCGATGCCCAAATAAAACTTGTCTGAGTGAGTTCTCAGCCCTTCAATTCGTCGATTGCGTCAACAACTTCTTGAAAGTCGCTGATTTCCTTGTGGGTGACCTTTCCCTTACGACATGCCGCTGCTAATCTAGAGCCCTTGATTGCGAATGGAAAATCAGCCGCTCTCGCAGCCGGGAAATCCCCTGTTCCATCACCTATGAAGAACACCCTGTCGCCCTGTTTTTTGCGATACCTGACTAGGTCATCCTTGAAGTTGATTGCCCCGGTTCCCAACAATTCAGGGAAGGTCAGTTCGTAACCGTTGGGAGTGTACGTGGCTTTCGGTGCATATACTTCCACAAACTCCAACCAGCCCTGCCGCCCTAGGAAATGCCGTATACAAAACTCGAGTCCGGCGCTCACGATAGTCAATGGCAAACGCTTTTTCTTGCAAGACTCGACGAGCTTATCGAAATTTGGCCTGAAGACTACGACTTTGTCCAGCGCTTCCAGGATCTGCTGTTCGTTAACCTTGAGCATGGCAAATTCATTTCGTATAGACTCTTCGAAAGTAATCTTGCCGCTCTCAAATTTCTCTTCGATCCGTTTCCAACTTGGATCAGCAAAACGCTCCAGTGCAAATTCGGCGGTGTCGATGTTGACGATTGTCTCGTCGAAATCGGACATGATTAGCGTCTTGCCAGAATGCATGCGAATCCCTAGTTTTTTGAGGGGCTTTCGTAATGAATTAAAGCTAAGAGTAGTAAACGCCTTGTGGAGTAGCTTGTGTTGCGCATGATAACGATTGTTCTAGCCCAGTGGTGCCCACACTGCGTTCCGCTGTCCCTTGAGACGACGCAGCGGATGGCGAGGGAATTGAACTTTGAGCTTCGTGTTCTAGACATAGACTCACCTGACCAAGCGAAGGAGGCGGACATACTGGTAAAGGAACAGGGTGACTGTGCGGAGGACTACCTTATACCCCAAGTATTCATCGAGCAAGACGACGGGAGCATACAGCACGTTTTCACCGGGTTCTCGGAAGGAGTTCAGGTCACAAGTGCTCAATGGGACAATTTCTTTGCGAGTAAGTACTATGCAGGCTTGCTTAAGTCGGCCGGGTAGGTTCATTTTCCGAACTTCGCTCTACAGGACAGGCAGAGCCGCTCTGTCGAGCTTCGATCATGCATGAACAACTTCATACAACCAACCTTTGATCCGTCCCCCACGCAAAGGGAAACGGCCTGCTGCTTTTGCTCCTCAGTTTTAGGATATCTAGTCCAATAAATTTCCGTGACGCCGGCGCCTTCCCCCAACCTGGAATCAAGGATTTCTTGCGCATCTCCTCCAAGCTCCCAGCCGTGGCGCGAAGCGACTCGCAAATCTCTGTGATTCACGTTCTCTTCTCCGACCTGCTCGCGGAGCGAATTCTCAAACCATTCGCGGTCAGGTTGGGTGCTAAAGTATACAACTTGTGAAACAAACCCTTCCGGGCAAAGGTAAGCACCAACTAGGCTGGTTGAATTCTGTGAAACAACTGTCATCGCCGTAGGTTTATCGCAGTGCCGGTAGCATTTTCCCGTGAAGTTCAGGTACTTGAGAACAAATTCAGGAAACCAATCCATTTACTCCGCCTGGAAGCGTCCATGGAATAGGGGAAGTTTAAAGCATTCCACTTGCGAGCTTGGCCAGATTCCATTTGCGAACGCGCGCTGTTGTTGCAATAATCTTGATGGCGCTGGGAATCTCCTGCATTGGCCTCGCAATCGACTCATTGCTGACTCGCTACGCGGCCTCCGTAAGCGTTCCAATTTTAGCAACAGTAGGAGCCCTCATGCTCATCATCGGCTTGCTGCTTTTAATAACCGAATTTATGGAGAACTGGCTCAGTAAGGGCCAGACTGCGTTGGTCGACGGCCTTCAGGCTGGGTAGTCGAGGGTTCGATCGCAGCGAGTTGAATGACATGACCACCGACCCTGAAGACTTGCTACAGGTAGCCGCCGCCAGCGCTGAGGAGGCGGGAAAGAAGCTCCTGAAACTGTTTCAAAGCTCGAAAAAACTCTCCATTACGCGGAAGTATGATTACCCCGGTAGCATCGTTACCAATGCTGACACAGAATCCGAAAGAATCATTTTGCAAAACATAAGACGAAGCAGGATCAAATCAACAGTGAATTCTGAGGAAGCAGGTATCATAAACTACGGTTCGCGCGATCTCGTTTGGGCGCTGGATCCACTGGATGGGACGTTGAATTACGCAAAGAGGATACCATACTTTGCAGTGTCAATCGGCGTGCTGCTAAAGGGAGAGCCAGTGGCAGGCGCAATATACAACCCTGTTTTGGATGAGATGTACACCGGTTGCCAACGAAGAGGCTCGCAATTGAATGGTAAGCGAATACATGTTTCCAACACAAAATCGTTGAGAAATTCCTCCCTCATTTTCGAATGGTGGGATAGGGAACCCTCGATCCCTAATCCGTTGGGATTCGAGGCGCGCCTCTATGACTATACGCGCAGGCTCCGGTCTCCGGGAAGCGTTGCGTTAAACTTGTGTTCCGTAGCTTCCGGGAGGTTCGACGGAGTCGTAACGGTTTTTCAAAGGTCACCGATTTACGAAACAGCTGCCGGTTGTCTAATCCTAGAGGAAGCGAGGGGCCGAGTAACAGACTCATCGGGCAATAGCTGGAGGAAGTTCACGCGCTCAATATTAGCGGGTGGACCGAAAGTGCACGAGCAGCTCTTGTCACTCGTTAGAAGACTCTAATCGTAACTGAGCTCAGAGGCCCTCTCGCGAGAGCTCTTCGACTAATTCGCGTTGCTTTGAGGTTAGTTTCGAAGGAGTCTTCACGCGAACTGCGACAAGTTCGTCTCCTCTATCGTTCTCGCGAAGGCTCGGCATTCCTTTTCGTCTTAAGCGGAAAACCGCTCCAGTTTGTGTTCCGGGGGGCATCACTATTTTCGCAGGCCCGTCTAATGTTGGTACTTCGACCTCACCGCCTAAGATAGCCTTGGAGAAATTCACTTCGATATTGGAGAGAAGGTCGTTCCCCTCCCTTCTGAACACATCGTGCGGCCTGACGTTAACGACGACGTACAGGTTCCCCCTCTGCCCGCCCCCATTAGCTGCGTCCCCCTCGCCACGTAGGATTAACTGAGAGCCAGTATCGACACCAGGGGGAATCCTTATGTTGATTCGCCTGTGGCGTTCAACGATTCCCACCCCACGGCACACAGTGCAAGGTTTCTCGATTATCGTTCCTCTACCACGGCATTTACGGCAGGGCTCAATTCGAGCGAAATGGATGAATCCCCGAGTTTGGACATGTTGGATTTGGCCAGTGCCTCCACATTCCGAACACTTCTTTGGCGAAGTCCCAGACTTCGCACCCGTGCCGTTACATTCTGAGCAGCGTTCTCGTCTAGGGACTTCTATTTCAGTGGCGAGGCCAGAGTAGGCTTGCTCCAAGGATATTTCGAGATCATAACGTAGGTCGCCACCCCTCGTTGGGCGACGCTCTTCGCGCCCGCCAAAGAACATGTCGAAGATTGACTCGAATCCGCCGGACCCGAAACCGATGTCTCTGAATACCTCGTCGAAGTTTACTCCTCGGAAAATATCCTCCGTGGTGTACCGTGAATCTATGCCCGCGTGGCCATAGCTATCGTATTGTGCCCGCTTATCATCATCCGAGAGGATGGCGTAAGCCTCGGATATCTCTTTGAATTTGTCTTCAGCGCCGGGCTCTTTGTTTCGGTCAGGGTGGTATTTCAGGGCAAGTTTTCTGTATTCGTTCTTGATTTGGTCCTTGCTCGAATTGCGCGGCACACCAAGTATATCGTAGTAGTCACGTTTCGACAATATTGGTCGGCCGCGGTATCATTGCTACTTCTTGTCGTCTACGACTTTGTAATCTACATCGACCGGTTGGGCAGGGTTTTCACTTTGCGGGCCTGATGCGGATGGGCCGGCTTGTCCGCCTGGTCCGGCTTGCTTCTGGGCCACTTGCTGGTAAGCAGCGGTTCCAACATCCTGCATGACCTTCTGGAGTGCTTCGAGCTTTTGCTTAATCGCCCCAACATCTTTACCCGCCAGAGCTTGTCGAAGCTCCGAAACGCGGCTCATGACCTGTTCAGATTGTTCTTTTGATATCTTGCCCGCGAGTTCCTTTGTTAGTCGTTCTGCGCTGTAGATGAGGTTGTCAGCTGAATTTCGAACCTCTGCTTCTTCCTTACGTTTTTGGTCTTCTGCCCCGAATTGCTCCGCTTGTTTGACCATCTTCTCAATGTTGTCTTTCGAGAGTTTTGTGGAAGCCGTTATCGTGATCTTCTGCTCTTTGTTAGTGGCCAAGTCTTTTGCAGTTACGTTCAGTATGCCGTTGGCATCTATGTCGAATGTCACTTCGATTTGTGGTACTCCACGCGGTGCGGGTGGAATGCCGGTCAAGTTGAACATTCCTAGAGAAACGTTGTCGGCTGACATCGGCCTCTCTCCCTGAAGAACATGCACCGTGACCGTAGTCTGGAAGTCGGCCGCGGTCGAGAAGATTTGGCTTCTCCTCGTTGGAATCGTAGTGTTCCTATCAATTATCTTAGTGGAAACGCCCCCGAGAGTTTCAACACCAAGGGATAGAGGGGTAACATCGAGGAGCAACAGGTCGCGAACTTCTCCCGCGATCACGCCCGCCTGTATTGATGCCCCCGTGGCGACGCATTCCATCGGGTCGACACCGCTTTCCGCTTCTTTGCCCATGTATTCCTGAACGAATTTTCGAACAATGGGCATACGCGTCGGCCCACCAACAAGAATGATTTTGTCAACGTCCTTCGGGGTGAGCTTGGCGTCTTGAACAGCCTTCTCCGTGGGGCCGCGGCAACGGTCAATCGTTGGCCTCACTATTTCTTCCAACTTACCCCGAGTCAAATTCATCGTAAGGTGCTTTGGACCCGCTGCGTCTGCGGAAATAAATGGTAAGTTAATGTCCGTGGTCAGCACGGTTGATAATTCGATCTTCGCCTTTTCAGCCGCCTCGCGAACTCTCTGAATAGCCACCTTATCATTGCGCAGGTCTATCCCGGTGCTCGCTTTGAAGTCTCCAGCTATGTAGTCTATGAGTGCATTGTCCATGTCCGTACCGCCGAGCTGAGTGTCGCCGTTAGTTGATAGAACCTCAAAGACTGGCGTTGCCTGGGAATCAGACCGACCCACCTCCATCATCGTAACGTCCAAGGTTCCCCCTCCCAGGTCAAAGACCATTATCTTGAGTTCCTTCTCGGCCCTGTCAAGACCATAGGCTAGCGATGCGGCAGTTGGTTCGTTGATTATCCTAACAACCTCAAGGCCTGCAATCGCGCCAGCGTCCTTTGTGGCCTGGCGTTGGTTGTCATTGAAATATGCTGGGACAGTGATTACAGCTTTCTCGACCTTATCCCCCAAGAAAGCTTCCGCATCACGCTTAATCTTCTGAAGGATGAAAGCGGAGATTTGCTGCGGAGTGTATTCTTTCCCGAAAATGTTGACCTTATAGTCAGTACCCATCTTGCGTTTGATTGCTTGAACCGTACCCTCAGGGTTCGAGACAGCTTGTCGCCTGGCGGGTTCTCCCACGAGCAGTTGCCCGTCTTTGGTGAACGCCACGTATGACGGAAACGCCTTCCCGCCCACCGAAGTGCCTTCAGCGCTTGGGATAATAGTTGGTCGTCCAGCGATTACTGCCGCAGCTGCTGAGTTGCTGGTTCCGAGGTCAATTCCTATGATCTTTGGCATATTTCGCATCCCTAATAGTTACTTGACGTAACAAGGAACTAGGTATCGGTTCAAAAACATTATGGGAGCTCAATTCGAGTCTCCCCCCGTCTCACTTTCAGGCTCTGCTTCAGATCTTCTTGCTTTAGCAACAACGACAAGGCTCGGCCGAATCACTTTCCCATTCAAAAAGTACCCTTTACGGACTTCCTCAACAACTGTGTTCTCAGGCTTGTCATCAGCTTCCAAGTAGCCGACAACTTCGTGTCGCTCCGTATCCAGTAGGCCCCCCACGGACGGAATTTCCTCTAAACCTTCGGCGAAGAGGACTTCTGCGAGTTGCTGATGTAGCATCTTTAGCCCTACCCCAATCTCGTCCGTAGGCATCGAGTCACCAGATTGGCTCAATTTTCCAGCCTGTTCCAAAGCATCCAGAACCGGCAGCAATTTGACGAGCAGTCTTTCAGAGGCCTGCTTAGTTACGGCGTCAACCTGGCGTTTTGCGATCTTCTGGAAGTTCTCCATGTCTGCCTGAAGGCGCTGTAAACGGTCCAAGTACTCAGCCGCCTTCTTTTCGCTCTGCTCCTTCTCCTCAGTAACTTGCTCCAGCTCCTTCCGCATCTGTTGAATAGATAGAGGGCTCCCAGCCTTGGCCTGTGATTCTTTACTCATTTCGGTTGGCAACTCGGGACCACTACAAAGGGTTTGAAACCACAACAGGCAATTCTTAAGCTTGCTTTTTCCTTCCGTCACGAAGTGCTCTGCGTTCCTAGGACTTTACTGTCTTTCAACTGGTCAAACGCATACTGTGGTACGTACGTTCCGACGGACACGGTCTCGTCCTGGATCCTATGGAAGTATTGCCGGGCGATCAGAGTCTCGGTCTTAGAAACACCCTGTACTCCCTCAAATTGGTTTACGGCTTTTTCAAGAATCTGGCTAACGTTCTTGCTGTGAAGAATCGTGAGTAGATCCCAATCCCCTGGAATGATATGCCCTTCAACAACATGTTCCAGTTTTTTAAGTTGGGACAAAACGTCGGGGAGTGAACCCTGTGCCCGTAACAGTGAAATCGTTAGGGCGTCATTCTCGTCAACAGTGTACTCTTTCGTGAAACCTTCGAAAGGTATGTGAGTGCTTGTGGCCCTAATTCCCGGCGTATCTCGGATTTGTGAAACGGACTTGTACAAATCAGAACGATCATAGTGCGACACTCGCACGAGCAATTCGTACTTGCCGATTAGAAGTGCCCCTTCCTCAATCTGGCTAATTTCCTTAACCGCTTTGACAACGTCTGCTATCTGCCCGCGTTCTATGACTGCGAGAATGTAAGAATATGTTTTCAAGGGCGAACTCATAGCTGACTCATCGGAATCCGAATTCTATTACAACGCAGCGTAGCGAAGCCTCGTACTTAAATCAGTACAATAGCATCCCAACTGATTTGTCGAGGCTCGCTAAAATTGGTGACATGAGAAAAAGCAAAGTTCGATAGGATAGCTTGGATGGATCTTGATGTAAGGCTGATTCTTGTAGAGAAGGCAGAACGCAGAGTACCGTATGCTTTTCTGGGGGATTGTTCGCCGTCTACCTGCCCCCCGAGGAAGGTAGGCCGCATTCCACGTAATGGGCCACATTTCCGAGACACTCATATTGTGGTTTTTTGGTAGTCGTTGGTTTTGAACTTAGACGAGGCGTTCAGAGGGCTTGGGGGCAATGCCAGAAAGGAAGACAGAACGAGTACGCTTACAACGTGTCTTAGTTCAGCCCTCAATGGCCATTCAACCTGAAGTTCACGTGCCTCAACCTAGCTTCGGATCGCTGGTTGAGATTACGCCTTTCAAGGCTGGATTCTTTCGCCACCCCCTCACCCTTAACCCCGAAGTCGCGAAGGAGACCTACCGCCAAGCAGGCCTAAGGCTGCTATATTCGCCCCGCGCCCTCAAATTAATCCGGGAACACCGATCAGTAATTCTTGAGTACGACAGAGACGGCGTCGTATGGGTCAGACCACTTAAGGACGATTCATTGAAAGAAATTCTCGACGACCGAACCTTCAAAACATATGTCATCTGGAGTCCATACTACGACGCATATAGACTGAGGCAAGCCGGATCGGTCAAGTTCGCCAAACACGCCTTCGAAAATCAGGGTGTACGCGTCCTACTCCAAAACTTCCCCGAAACCGAAGTTCGACTAGCCGTCATTAAGCTTCCGCGAAAAATCAACGTTACACTCTATCCCTTTCAACGAAAAGCAGTAGAATTCATCCTAAGAAACAACGGCCGAGCTTGCCTCTTCGACGAGATGGGGCTCGGGAAAACTATTACCGCCACCACAGCATTGCTGGAACTTATCAAGCAGAAGAAAGCCTCGAGGGCCATCATTGTTACCCCAAATGCGGTAGTTGAACAATGGCATGGGGAATTAGTTGAGAAATTCAACCTCGAACCAACGATGGTTTCATCTCGGCGCACGCTAAGCGAACGTATGGAACTATACAATGATCCGCTCATCGTGATGAACTATGAGTTGCTTAGAACTGATTTGGAGTTAATACTTCAAAAAAACTTCGACACGTTAATCCTCGACGAGGTAACTCGGGTAAAGAACTGGGATACGCAAACAAGTGAAGCGGCGAAGAAGCTCATCGTCAGAAACGTTATCGCCTTGACCGGCACGCCACTCGAAAATCATCTTGGGGAACTTTACAACATCGTCAACATTGTCCAACCCGGCTTCTTTGGACGCTACAACGAAGACTTCCTAGCCAGGTTCACGCTGAAACTTTCTGGTCAAGGATGGCTGAGTTCGCGCCCCATTGTTAACCCTGAAAACCTACCTGAACTCAGAAGGGAGTTACGGCTGGTTTCTATTCGGCGAACGAAGGCCCAGGTATTGAAGCAACTGCCGGCACTTACGACTCAATACGTGTATACGGAACCGGCAAGGAACCAGAAAATGATCTATGACATACTCCAAGAAAGCTTAGGCGAAACTGTTCTAGAAGAGTATGCCTACAGCACCAGCGACCAGGAAGGACCCAACCCCTTCACCGCAAACCGCCTCAGATTCTACACGCTCTTGCGCGAAGCCTGTGCAGACATCAGCATGATAGCAGGCTACCTACGCCGCAAGCAACGAGAAAACACAGAGGACGCTCGGACATTACGGGAGTCAGCCATCTTCAAGAAACTTATCCGCGTACTAGCAAACCTCGAACCAGAAAACGCGAAATTGGTTGAGCTAAAGGAATTGGTAAATGAGCTTACCGAACAAGGCCACAAGATAGTTGTGTTCTCACAATTTGTAGCCGTCGTTAACCTGATCCAGGAAGAACTCTCGAGCCTAGGAATTCCAACACTTGTATACCACGGTCAGCTTTCCGGCGACGACCGAACCACGCATCTGAGACAATTCATAGAGCAAACAGAATACCGTGTCCTCGCCAGTACGGACGCGGGACAATTCGGATTGAACCTCCAAGCCGCCGATGTCGTAGTAAATTACGATTTACCTTGGAACCCAGCCCGATTGCAACAGCGCATAGCTCGTCTGCACCGAATCGGCCAGACCAACAAGGTTCTTGCGGTAAACTTCGTCGTCAAAGGCACTGTGGAGGAGCATGTTCGCGATGTGCTAGAGCGAAAACGAAAGCTGTTCAGAGACGTGACGGTGAGTGAAATAGCGGAGAGCGAGGATCTGTCGCTCGACGAGTTGAGAGAGGTCTTCGGCTTTGATATGTTGAAGCTGGCTGAAAAAATACGTGAGCATTACGGCCTCCGCGTAGAGAGCTCAAGCGGCCGACGAATTCCTGACAAATTGCAATAGTCGTGCGTAAGTTTCACTCACCTCTCTAGCGTAATAGGCCTCGACACGCTAAACTTCGTCGTAAAGGAAGTGGAAACCTTCTGCGAAGCTTGCAGCCCACCCAGAATCCCTAGGTATGAGGGCCGAAAAATTCTGTTGGAACACGTTGACTGCAACTGCAAGTGCCCGGACACGATTTTCGAGACAAGAGGACCAAGATGCCCCCGGTGCGACCACCTCGTTAAGATCGAGCTCACGGATAGATGGGATGACCCCTTCATTTGGATTGACCCAAAAACCCACAGCCCCGTCAGGCTCGACGAAGTGAAACCCCCAGCCTAATCGACGCCTTTGTCTCCGGCTCATCGTTTGTGGGATCTGGGGAAAGAACGCTAGGGCACCTGCGGTGAACGAAACCCGTAACCTGCCCCGTCAACTATCAGGAGGCTACAGCAACTCAGTAAAGTAATTAGCCTACGCTCTTCGGAAGACCTGCTGAATTCTCTTGCCGTCCGAGCTTCCAGCCACAAGCCTGAGGTGGACCTGCGACCCAAAGCTCATCGGAGCGAAGTCCACAGAGGAATTGAAGCCTCTTGACATACTAGTTGGCCAACCGCGCGCCTACCAAGCATTGTTGTTTGGGTTTAACATCAAAGAAGCCGGATTCAACATATTCGCGGCCGGCCCGTCAGCTACCGGAAAGACAACAACAACGACCGACTTCCTTGAGGACATAGCTAAGAAATTGCCCACACCCCAAGACTGGTGCTATGTTCACAACTTCGAGGACGAATACGAGCCGAAGGTGCTTCGCTGTCCCCTAGGGTTGGGAAAGGAACTCAAACAGGACATGCGTGAACTCGTCCAAGCTGCGCGAATCGCGATCTCGCAATTATTCGAAGGGGATGATTACGCCACAAAACGAGACGAAATGGCGCGCAAAATGAATCAGCGAAGGCAGGATGTGATTACACGCATGGAACAGGCCGCTGAGGGCGAGGGATTCATAATGCAGCTCACAGCCCTCGGAATATCCTTAGTCCCCGTTGAGAAAGGTCACGCATTGTCCGAACAGGACTTCCTTTCACTACCCAAAGAAACACAACAGAAATTCACGGAAAAACGCGAGACAGTCAGGGAAAAACTTCAGCCTCTTCTCAGAGAACTCCGCGATGTCGAGTTGAAAGCGCGAGATGAGATGATCGAATTCGATCGGGACGTAACATTGTATGCAATTGAAACTTTGATGTCGAATCTACTCACGAAGTATAAACAACACAGCGAGATTACGGATTTCCTCAATGAAATTCAAACACACATCGTTGAGGATCTGGAAAGGTTCAGGACTCGGCGCGGAGACAGGAAAGAGGATGTGCAGGAAGCCTTGGCTGATGAATTGGCCTTTCGAGTCTACGATGTGAATGTAATCGCTGACAATTCAGGCGTCCAAGGAGCCCCGATAATTCTAGAACAAAACCCAACCTACGATAATTTGCTCGGCCGAATTGAAAAAGAGAGTCAGCTCGGAACTTTAACAACCGATTTCACTCTGATCCGTGGCGGAGCTATACATGAGGCGAATGGCGGGTTTTTGATTGTTCGCGCCGAGCACCTACTTCGCGACCTGAATGTTTACGAGGGTTTGAAACGTGCGTTGAAGGCAGGAGAGGCGACAATTGAAGAACTGCCTCAACGAATAGGCTACGCGAATGTAAGGAGCCTCTCCCCCCAGCCGATACCTCTCGATGTAAAGGTTGTACTAATCGGGGACTCCTCCACATACCAACTTCTCTTTGCGTACGACCCCGAATTTCGCGAACTCTTCAAAGTAAAGGCGGATTTCGACTCCACCATGGAGAAATCGGATAGCAGTCTCAAACGTTACGCAGGATTCTTCACAACTCTAGTTGTAAACGAAAACCTGAAACACCTCGACACTTCAGCAGTGGCTCGATTGGTGGAACATAGTTCCAGGATAGCCGAAGACCAAAACAAGCTTTCAACGCAGTTTGGGCTTGTGGCGGACGTGGTGCGCGAAGCACATTTCTATGCCAGCCAAGAAGATGTCAAATACATAACGGCATCTCATGTTGAGAAAGCAATCGAAGCTAAACTCTATCGTTCAAACCTAATACAAGACAAAATCCGAGAATACATTCAACGAAATGTAATTTTCATTTCAACGGACGGAGCAACGGTTGGTCAGATTAACGGCTTGTCGGTTCTGAGCGTAGGTGACTTTTCCTTTGGCGCCCCATCACGAATTACCATTGCCGTTGGCTTGGGAAAAGGGGGATTGATTGATGTCCAAAGAGAGGTTAACATGAGCGGCCCCATACACGGCAAAGGCGTTATGATAATCGCTGGTTACTTGGCTACAAAATTCGCCTACGACAAGCCGTTGACGTTGTCAGCGAGGATTGTTTTTGAGCAGAATTATGAAGGAGTTGAAGGCGACAGCGCGTCAAGCACGGAGCTGTACGCGCTGCTTTCGGCACTTTCAGGCGTTCCAATTAAGCAGAGCTTCGCGGTAACCGGCTCAGTTAACCAAAATGGCGACGTTCAACCAATCGGAGGCGCCAACGAGAAGATTGAAGGCTATTACGAAATCTGCAAGGCGAGGGGCCTAAACGGGCAGCATAGCGTGATTATTCCGCAAAGCAACACTCAGAACCTCATGTTGAAACAGGAAGTCGTGGACGCCGTGAAGGCGGGAAAGTTTCACATATACCCCGTGAAAACCATCGAGGAAGGCATAGAACTTCTCACAGGGGTCCCAGCAGGAAAGAGGTTGCCGAACGGGAACTATGAGGAGAACTCCATTTACGGCCGAGTAGACAAACGGTTACGCGAAATGGCGGAGACCGTTAAACACTTCCAAGCTTTCGCTTCGTAGCAGAGGCTTACTGTAATACGTGGATATTCTTCTTATCACACAGGTCCTTCAGGATCTTTGGCCAAACCGTGACGCTAACCTCACCTAGATGTGCCTTCTTCAGTAGGAGCATATACGTTCGTGATTGACCAATGCCGCCCCCAATACTGAGCGGCAATTCTTTGTTGACGATGGCCTGATGGTATGGGAATTTGAGGAAGTCCAGTTGCCCAGTAACCTCCAATTGCTTCTTGAGTGAGCTAGAGTTAACGCGGATGCCCATGGACGTTAGCTCGTGGCGGCGCTTTGTAACAGGGTTCCAGACTAGAATATCCCCGTTGAGGCCATGCATAGGCCTTCCGTCCTCAGACCTTGTTTCCGTAATCCAATCATCATAGTCCGCAGCCCTCATCTCATGCGGATAACCATCTTTCAACACCCACCCAATTCCAATGATGAATATTGCAGGGTACTTTTGCAATATCGCAGTCTCACGCGCCTTCCGAGGCATGTCCGGGTACTTTTCGAGGATATCTTCGGCATGAAGGAATGTAATCTCATCAGGGAGGCTCGGGTATTTTGCTGTCTTAAGCTGGGGAAAGAGCCTTTCCGCTTGGTTCTGAGCTCCCTTGAGAACTTTCCAGATTTTGCGGACGGTCTCCTTAAGGTAATCCAAATTTCGTTCATCCTCAGTCATCACCTTCTCCCAATCCCATTGGTCCACGTAGGCACTGTGATCGTGGTCTAGGAAGTAGTCCTTGCGCACCGCACGCATGTCGGTGCAGATCCCCTCGCTGGCTTTCATCGCAAATTGCTTCAGCGCAACGCGCTTCCACTTAGTTGCAGCTTGGACCACTTGCGCATCTATTGGGTGCTTGTTGTAGTCGTTTGAGATGTGAAATTGGACCGGGGTGCGTGAACCGTCCCGATCGAGCATGTCATTTACACCACTCTCAACATCGACAATCAGCGGAACTTGAACCATCATCAAGTTGAGTTCTTTGCAAAGGTTTTCCTCGATGAAGCTCTTAACCGCAAAGATAGCCTTCTGCGTATCCTTCGGGGATAGGAGCGAGTTGTAATCTTGTGGAAGAATCTTTTCAAGCTCATCGTAACTGCCAATCCCAGGACCAGCTAAGTCTGCCTTCTTGCTAGACATGTTACTCTCTCTACGATTTGGAAAGAAACTGCCCTTAATACACATGCTTCTGCTTTCCACGCTTGGCAAGAATGGAAAAACACCCCAGCGACAAAAACTGGATGGTAGTAGCGGGTCGGGAAGGCCACCGCCTTCCTTCATCATGTATAAGCTGAAAATTCCGCTCATATCGCCGTAGTTTGCCAGTAATTTCGCATGTGTCAATGTCGATTTAAGGCCTCAATTCGTCATCGAGTTAAGGTCACACGGGCCGCACGGAACTAGGATTACTAATGCACACAAACCGGAATCGCCCACGCCGTCACAGCGAGCATGAAGACAAGATCCCCCTAGCGTCGCGTTTCAAGTCTATAAAGGCCGGACAACTCAGAACTTTGCCTAGGTCGATTTCGCCATGGCTAAAACGGATCTCGTGACGATGGCACACGGCGCCGGTGGTACAGTAATGCAGTCCTTGATCGAGAAGTACATGCTGAAGCATCTTGGCGGCGCAAAGGTGGATGTCCCTCTGGATGCACTTGATGACGCGGCCGTCGTTCAAGGAATAGTTCTGAAATCTGACTCCTATACTGTGAAGCCGCTCTTCTTCCCTGGAGGCGACATTGGAAGACTCGCCATTAGCGGAACGGTAAATGACATTTGCATGATCGGTGGGGATCCCTTGGCCTTAGCGGAGGGTTTCATACTTGAGGAAGGATTCGACCTGAGCGAACTTGAGAAGATCCTCGAAAGCATGAGGAAAGCCAGCGACGAGGCGGGAGTCCCTGTGATTACTGGAGACACGAAAGTCATGGAGAGAGGAGCACTCGACAAGTTCGTGATCAATTCGTCCGGGGTCGGAAAGCGCAACCTGCTGCTCGACAAGAATCTACTTGAAGTAAAGAGGCACCGTACCTTGGACGCTCAATGGTTACTCGACAGCAATGTGCGAACAGGCGACAAGATCATACTGTCCGGAACAATTGGGGACCATGGAATCGCGGTTCTTTCGGCTCGAGAGGGATATGGATTCGAAACTCGAATCGAGTCGGATGCCGCGCCGCTCAAAGGCACGGTGAACCGAATGCTCGAGATAGGTGGGATCGTGGCGATGAAAGATCCCACTCGAGGAGGTTTAGCTAACCTCCTGAATGAATGGAGCCAGAAATCCCATGTTGGAATCCTTGTGGAAGAGCAATCGATTCCTGTGAAGGAGGGAGTTCGAGCTGCTTGTGAAATGTTAGGTCTGGATGTCTTAGAGATCGGAAATGAAGGGAAACTTGTCGCCGCTGTTGTACCTGAGAAAGCTCAGGCGGTGCTCGCCGCTTTGAAGGATACACTGCAAGGGAGGGACGCTGCGATCATTGGAGAGGCGACTTCAGAGTTCGATCTAGTGGCCACGGAGACTGTTGTCGGCGGCAGGAGAATTATTGCACCTCCAGCGGGCGATCCAGTTCCGAGAATCTGCTGAACTAAACTAGACACGACAACGCATACTCGCCAGAATCTTATGATCGGCCCATATCTTGCAGGTCCCCTCCGCTGAAACCATGGTGGGCCCTTTCGGGGAGGCAGGCGTGCATTCCTTCATGTAGAGAGGGCATTCGGGCGGATCGATCTTTCCGAGAATTACGTCGCCACATCTCGCTTGCGGTACGAATTGTTCGCTTTCCGGTGTCTCCTTCAGACCGAAGCGTGAACGCGTATCATGTTCTCGGAATTCCTCTCGCATATTAAACCCAGAGGCTGGGATTGTGGCTACGCCACGCCAATATCCGTCCACTCGGTCGAAGACTTTATCCATAGCTGCTTGTGCCCGTTCATTTCCGTTCCAGGTCACGGCGCGAGTATACTCGTTCTCCATCTTCGGTTCACCGTTCGCGATCTGACGTAGCAGCATGGCTAGGGAGATCAGAACGTCGACGGGTTCGAATCCTGAAAAGACCATGGGTTTCTGTGTTTTCTGGAAACAAGGGTCGTACGCTTTCATACCGGTCACTGTGGAGGCGTGACCGGCGTTCATGAATCCGCTAACCGCTAGGTCCGGTGATGTTGCAACTGCTTCCACAGCGGGTGGAACGTAGCGATATGATGTCAAGAAGGTGAGATTCGGTGGAGGGCCTTTCAAGATCTCGTAAGCGGTTGGTGGCACTGTCGTCTCAAAGCCGACTGCGAAGAATACATGTTCACGCCCGGGATTGGCTTCGGCCATCTTAACGGCATCGTGCACACTGTACACAACTCGGACATCTCCGCCCGACGCCTTAGCCTCAAACAGAGACATACCGGATCCTTTCGCCCGCGACATATCCCCATATGTGAGAATTGTCTTCCCTTCGAGAGATAACCGCACCGCGGCGTCGATGTCAGCTGCGGGTGTAACGCAAACTGGGCATCCGGGGCCTGCGCGGACTTCGACATTATCCGGCAGTAGAGCCCGGATGCCGAAATGTGTGATCGCCCATTCATGAGAGCCGCAAACGTGCATGATTAAGACGTGTTCCTGGATGGCTTGGGCAAGCCGTTCGATTTCGACGCGCAGCTTCTTTGCCAGTACCGGATCCCGATATCCCTCCAGAATCATCAGAGCCCACCTTTCAATTGACCCTCGTAGGCTACGCGATCCTCCGGGACAACTGCGAGAATTTGTTGCCAATATTTCAGCGTCTGGCGGGCATCAGCTTCATCGACGATTTGGATCGCGTATCCCGCGTGAACTAGTACGTAGTCGCCCGTCTTGGCTTGGACAAGCGAGACGTTGACCCCTTCCCTGATTGTGCCTTCGCCAAAATCCACCCTAGCAAAATCACCGTCTAGCTCGACAACTTTTCCTGGATAGGCTAAGCACATTGTCTTTGTCAGTCGATTGTCGACCTCATCTACTTATTAGTTTATACAACAATTACCAATGCTGCCAGGTCAGCCTTCAGCATGAGCGACCCATACGACCTCGCACAGGTCGGCAGAATAGTCCAAATACAAGGCGAAATCGCGAAAGTCGATCTAGGCGGTGGAACAATAGTCACGGCAAACATCGCACTAACCGACGCAAAGGTCGGAGATTACGTTCTGGTACACGCAGGCTACGTACTGAAAGTCATGGATATTGAAGAAGCCAAGCGAACGTTGGCTCATTGGCGTTAGATTGGTTCGGTTACTGGAGTGAGGCTAGGTAAGCCTGACCGAAAGATACTCCACCATCTCCAGGGGGAACCGCCACATTACTAACATAGCGAAATCCCGCGTCGGAAACAAGCTTCCGAATCGTGAGCGAGATAATCTCGTTCAAAGCCACACCGCCAGAAAAGCCCACTACCTTGATACCTTCTTCCTCCGCTATCGTGATGGCAGCATTTGCCAAAGCTCGACCCAGGTATGCATGCGCAGAGAATGCCAGATCCGGAAGAGCGATTTTCGTTTTCTGATCGTATATGTTGTGAACCATGTTTGTGGTTTTGATAACTTCGCCATCGATCTCGGGTTTGATGTTCAGTCTATCCGCGCCTCCTCTTGAGTAAGCTTCCAGTTTCATGGCAGGTTCTCCCTCGTACGTTCTTTCGTAACTAATGCCCAAAATCGCGGCTATCGAATCCAGAACTCGCCCACAGCTTGAAGTCCAGATGAAATCCTTTCTGTCAAGCTGGCGCATGACAATAGGGATCTCAGATTCACCGTGAGGCAAGTGCGATGCATTAGCCTTCAGCCAAGCCTGAATAGTGGGTTCATCTCTGAGAATGCCTGCCGCCATTCTCGCGGGATATCGAGTCGCTAGATCTGCGCCAACCATCGGTTGCTCTTCTAAATGTGCGGCTCTCCTGACTTGGGAGGCGTGGCAGACGAAGATCTCTCCTCCCCAAGCTTCGTTCTTGTAGCCTAATCCGAAGCCGTCGCAAACGATGCCAACTATTGCGTCCAAGGAATGTTCCGCCATAAGTGAACCCGCGTGAGCATGGTGGTGCTGGATTCTTCGCAATGGGACATTGTGTTCTTTCGACATACGCTCGGCAATCTTGGTGGTCGTGAACTTCGGGTGAAGATCACAGGCTATGGTTTCTGGTTCGAATCCGATAAGCCGACCCAAATGTGCCACTGCGGCTTCCAGGAATTTCGCTGTCTCGACCGTTTCTGTGTCTCCAATGTGCTGAGTCAAGTATGCCTTGTTGTCAAGAGTCATGCACGCAGTAACGTTCAGCTCTGCGCCGAACGCAAGAGCTCTCATCTTAGATGGATTTGACAGAACTATCGGGACGGGTGCGTATCCTCGTGACCGTCGAATAGGGGTAGGTTCATCGCCTATGAATCGGATTACTGAGTCATCTGCCCGTTGCGCAATCTCTCGATCATGAACTAGAAAGTAGTCTACTACGGTGCCGAGTCTCTGAATCGCTTTCCTGTTGTCAGTGATTATTGGTTCGTTAGGTGCGTTGGCACTCGTCATTATGAGCGCTGGGTCGCTTGTCGAATCGAAAATCAGGTAATGCATCCCCGTGTAGGGCAACATCACTCCTACGGTATCCAGTCCCGGCGAGATGAGAGAGGAAAGCGGGAAAGGCTCTTTGCGGCGCAGCAGAACTATGGGTCGAACGTAGGATTCGAGTAATTCACGTTCGCAAGAACGGACCTCAGCGAACGCTAGAATAGAGTCAAGGCTACGTGCCATTATCGCGAAAGGTTTGCTTCTTCTCTCTTTACTTCGCCTCAACCTTTCAATGGGGTCGTCTTGAAGTGTCGAAGCCGCAAGGTGGAATCCACCATTTCCCTTGAGGGCCAAAGTTTTGCCCTCTGAGAGTAATCTTCCGGCTTCTCTGATTGGCTCGACGACATCCATTGGGTTCCCAGAGTTGTTGAGCAAGGTGACTTTAGGCCCACAGATTGGGCATGCTATGGTCTGGGCATGGAACCTTCGGTCTCCGGGATTTGTGTATTCGACTCGGCACTTGGGGCACATTGGGAACTGGTTCAGGGTTGTGTTGGGTCGGTCATAGGGAACCCCGACAATCGTTGTGTATCTGGGGCCGCAGTTTGTGCAGGTGATGAAAAAGTATCGATGCCTCCTATCTCCGGGGGACCTCAGCTCTTTGAGGCAGTCGTCGCAGATTGCGATATCGGGCGGGATGACCGAACCGCTCTTGGTTCGCTCTTGGCTGCTTTTTTCAATGGTGAAGTCGGCTAGACCCAATTCGGTTTCAGGGTATTCGACCTGTACGCTATCTAATCGTGCAAGGGGCGGCTTTTCCTCCCTCAGTGAGTGCAGGAACGCGTCGATTCGAGACTTTTCGCCTTCCACGCTGATTTCGACGACGGCATCAGCGCGGTTCCGAACGAATCCTCGGAGTTCTTGGCGCTTGGCGATCCTATAGATGAATGGCCTGAACCCTACGCCTTGGACAATGCCAGTAACGATGATGATTGCGTGCAATGGATTCGCCGGCTCGAAATATGCTTTTCAACCGAGGACTTGACGATAACGTTACCTCTTCGTCACCTACCATAGTTTCTATAGGTTCGATAAAACCGTCACCTAAGCTGCATGGTGTGCAACCGTTAGTGCACGGAAAAAAGGTGATGGATAAAATCGGTTGATTTCGGGGGCTAATCTGGGCGATTGAGAACGCCAAGTCGTCCATTAGATAAAAGCATGCACAAGTATCCGCATGATGACATGCGACTCGCTCGTAAGACAATTCGGCACCGCGAGTCACAATATCCTACGGAAAGCATGAGACTAAGGCTTAACTGAATTTTCCGCGATACAGCGACAAGTGAGGTGAAAATAACAACGATAAATCTAGTGGAATTCGTTTTCCTACTCCATGCTGGTGCCGGATGGATTGGGTATCCCAGCTACCCCTTCATGCTGCGGCAGATTCTACCTAACTTAGCTTTCTAGCCTAAGTTGAGTAGGTGACTCGTAACGAAAGGGCGCGTCGCCCGCTCTACTATTTCTTTCCTGTGGTAACGGTACCTAGCCACCAACTAGTTTGTTACAGGAGAAACTACCAACCGTCAATGTTACATTACCGACTTGACGTTACCTTATTACCCTCTGTTACGACCAACATCTGCCCCATCTGCGGCTGAATCATCCTGGTTTCATGGAGACTTTCTTTTGGGTTTCTTGACATAGTTCTAGATTCTTCCAAGAATGCATCGCATACGATAAATTGAAGACGAAGTGTTGGTGAATTAGTGTGAGGGAAAATGAAAGGATACGTCATCCAAATTGAGAAAGAGACAAGGAAGAATGCGGATTTTCGGCGTGTGTTGTATACTGGGAAGCACAGTCAACTCGTACTCATGAGCCTTAAACCATTAGAAGAGATTGGTGCAGAAACACACGAGGATAGAGATCAATTCTTTCGATTTGAACGCGGAGAAGGAAAAGTAGTCATTGACGGCGTAGAACACCGTGTTAAGGACGGGGATGGAATCATCGTCCCCGCTGGCGCTAGGCATAATGTAATCAACACCTCTAAGCGAGCGACGCTTAGACTCTACACGATTTACTCCCCACCTGAACACAAGGATGGTGTGGTCCGCCATACGAAAGCCGAAGCAATGGCGGGTGAAGAGCACTTCGACGGGCGAACCACAGAGTAGCAAGATTTAGCCCACCCCATAACCGAATGCCGCTGCAGTGCGGACACACAAAGAGTCTCCTTACGAGAACGTAAACTCACAATACTGAGAATGACCTCTCTACAGAAAGAGAGAGGCCGTTCTGGCGATGCCATCGGGTATCGGTTGCGTTTTCGCGGTCTTCGGCCTATCAGGATAAGGTGGTTACATCATGCCTGGGGGCATTCCGCCTGGCATGCCTCCCGGCATTCCGCCGGGGCCTCCTGGTGGACCGCCTTCCTTCGCGCCTTTTGATGAGAGAATGTCATCTATTCGCAAGAGCATGCAGGCGGCTTCTGTGGCGGATTTAACGGCTTGCTGCTTTACCCTGAGTGGTTCGACAATCTTATCCGCGAGCATATCAGCGATCTTGCCGGTCTTGACTTGGACGCCAAACCATTTGTTTTCTGGATTCGCGTGTTTCGATCTAAGTTCGACCATTATGTCGATTGGGTCAAGTCCGCTGTTTTCAGCTATCGTGAGGGGGATGGCTTCCAGTGCTTCGGCGTAGGCTTCGATGGCGAGTTGTTCGCGGCCTCCCACTTTTAGAGCGTAGTCGCGAAGTTGCTTGGCCGTTTCAGCTTCGGGGGCCCCTCCGCCGGCAACAATCTTGCCGTCTTCGACGGCGTTTCTGACTACGCAGAGGGCGTCGTGGAAGGAGCGTTCGGCTTCGTCTACGACATGGTCGGAACCGCCCCTGATCATCACGGTGACCGAGTGGGGGTCTTTGCAGTCGCGAACGTAGATGAGTTTGTCGTCTCCAATCTTCAGCTCTTCGACGAGTTTTGCTTCACCGAGCCCTTCGGAGGGTATGTCTTTTGTGCTGGCTTGTATGGTTCCGCCGGTGGCTTTGGCGAGTTTCTCCATGTCGCCGCTGCTGAGGTTCTTAACCGCCATTATGTTCTTCTTGGCGAGGAAGTGTAGTGCCATGTCGTCAATGCCCTTCTCACAGAAGATCACGTTGGCACCGCTCTTCGCTACCTTTTCCGTCATTTCGCGGAGCATTGATTCTTCTTCGTCGAGGAAGCCTTTCATCTGGTCTGGAGAATTGATGTTAATCTTAGCATCGAACTCGGTCTTTTCAATCTCGAGTTTCGCGTTGAGCAAGGCGATTTTAGCGTTTGTCACTTGTTTTGGCATTTGAGGGTGTGCGACCTCTTTGTCGACGACGATGCCTTTGACGAGTTCGCTTTGCTCCATGCTCTCGCCCTTTTTCTTCAAGACTTTGATTCGGTCTATGTCAGCGGTAATCTTGCCCTCTCTCTCTTCCATGACCTGACGGATGGCTTTCGTGGCCAGTGTTCCGAGGTACTCACTCGTTCCTACAGTTGCCTTTGTGCCCATCGAGGTCATTGCAATGAGGTTGAGCATCTTTTCGTCGTCAGGTTGTATGTCAATTGCAAGGCCTTGGAGGATCTCCAAAGCTTTCTCTGAAGCCTTCTTGTAACCTTCAACGATGACGGTTGGGTGGACTTCCTGGTCTAGAAGCTTCTCCGCCTTCGTCAAGAGTTCGCCAGCGAGAACGACGACGGTTGTCGTACCATCCCCAACCTCGCTGTCCTGGCTCTTCGCTACCTCAACAAGCATCTTGGCGGCAGGATGTTGAACATCCAGTTCCTTCATTATGGTGGCTCCGTCGTTTGTTATGACTACATCACCCATTCCAGATACCAACATCTTGTCCATCCCTTGGGGGCCAAGCGTGGTCTTGATGGTTTCAGTGATCACTTTAGCGGCGAGTATGTTGTTTCGCTGCGCATCCTTTCCAGTTGTACGTTGAGAACCTTCTCTCAGAATCATAACCGGTATACCTTGTGTGGACATATCAGATCATCAGACTTGTTACCCAAGGTAAGGCCTCTTACATAAATCCTCTTCCACCTCCTACGTCTGCGGGTTTTTCGCTTGACTGCCAACCGTCGGGACTCAGAGGGGTAGTCCGATCGCTAATTTCTCGAATGTTTTCCGGTAGAAATGGGTTCTTTTGTTCAGTGGTCTGCGTCCTCTTTTTATTGATAGTATTCTCTTAAGGATTCATACCGTTGAAAAGCTGTGTTGATTGGTGATTCTGGACGAATGAGTGAACGAATTACCAAGCGACAATGGAGCCGGATCTCGGCAAGACTTGGACCGTACGAGAGCACTGTGAACGCTTCGCTAACTGCAATGGCTGAGAAGAAGATTCTCCAACGCATTTGGGCTCATGATTTCACAGTCTGGAAAACCGTACCAACCGAGATCAGTAATCGGCTAGGATGGCTACACACCGCCGAAATAATGAAGGAACTTGCCCCTCGCTTAAACGAATTCGTGGAGGAGATAAGAAAGGCTGGGTACAAAGATGCGTTGCTCCTAGGTATGGGAGGTTCGAGCCTAGCTCCACGAGTATTCTTGAAAACCTTTGACTGTAAAGAGGATTACCCAAGGCTTAGTGTTCTCGACACTGTCGATTCCGACGCCATAGCAGCCCAATCAAAGCTCCTGGATCCTGCTGAAACGCTCTACATCGTCTCAAGTAAGTCCGGCGGCACAGTTGAAACGCTTTCTCTAATGAGGTACTTCTATTGCAATGAAGTCCTCTTTGCAGGAAAGGAAGACGCAGGCAATCATTTCGTAGCCATAACAGATCCCAAAAGCCCACTCGAACAGATAGCTGACTACAATCATTTCCGAACGAAGTTCCTGAACGATCCTAACATTGGAGGCCGTTATTCGGCACTATCATACTTCGGACTTGTCCCAGCCGCACTACTGGGAATAGACCTCGTTAGACTCCTGGACCAGGCTATCACCGCAATGCACGCTTGTGAAACATCCGTAAACATAAAGGAAAATCCGGGCGCTTTGCTTGGAGCAATTCTCGGCGAACTGGCAAAGGTTGGAAGAAACAAGGTTACGCTGATCACCTCTCCCAGAATTTCCAGTTTCGGCGAGTGGGTAGAACAACTAATTGCTGAAAGCACCGGCAAAGAAGGGAAAGGCTTAGTCCCAGTTATTGGAGAGCCCGTCGGTCCCCCTGAGGTTTACGGTAACGATAGGCTCTTCGTGTATATGCGTCTAGAAGGCGACTTGGAGTACGATAATGCGGTCACTAGGCTTGAGGAAGCAGACCAACCTGTCGTCCGCCTGCAGTTGCAAGATATTTACGAGCTGGGCAGCCAGTTTTTCATTTGGGAAGTGGCGGTGGCGATTACTGGTTACATAATCGGAATAAATCCCTTCGATCAACCGAACGTGGAATACGCTAAAGCATTGGCGAGAAAACTGGTTTCAGACTTCGCTTCAAGCGGATCTTTACCCGTAACGGAACCAGATCTATTCTCAGGGGACGTCCTAGTTTACGGTAACATACACGGAAAGCTCCTAAGCGAAATCCTGCGTGGGTTCTTAACCCAGGCCACCTCAGGGGCTTATGTCGCAATCCAAGCATATTTAGAACCAAGTTCCGAGACGGAAAAGGTCTTGTTAGAAATACGGAGGAAAATACGTGACCGATACAAGCTAGCTACGACTCTTGGCCACGGTCCTCGCTACCTGCATTCAACTGGTCAACTCCACAAGGGCGACGCCGGGCACGGACTTTTTATTCAGATAGCCGCCGGAGACTCGGAAGATATAGGAATACCAGACGACTTAGGGTCCTCAGCCTCATCCATAACTTTCTCACTTCTGAAACAAGCCGAGGCGATTGGAGACAACCAAGCTCTTGTAGAAGCAGGCAGGCGAATTATCCGATTCCATCTAGTCAATGTTCCCAACGGACTAAACAAACTGAACGAGGCAATGACGTAACAATTATCGAGGCCACTTCCAAACCATCTCAAGCACATTATCCATAAGTATCCCTTGAAGCAGATTGTTTCGCGGCTGAATAAGTTGAGGCATGTCAACAAACCCTGGGGATCGTTCGACCAATACACTTTGAACGAACGCTCGACCGTGAAGATGCTCACCATTAACCCTGGCGCGCGCACAAGCCTACAGTCACACGCGCACAGGAAAGAATTCTGGGTAGCTCTCGACGAGGGGCTACATGTCCAGATCGGAAAGAGGAGGATTTCTTTGCGGAAAGGATCGAGCATCGTTGTAAGAAAAGGAGCAAAACATCGACTGCTTTGTGAGGGAAGATCGAAAGTTCGACTGCTGGAAATCTCATTTGGAGATTTCTCTGAAAACGACATCCAGAGATACGAGGACGACTACGGACGAATGACAAAAACCCTATCCAGTAGGCGCTAAATGCTCCACTCAGAATATCCGAACGTTTCCCGTAGGATGACCGAATAATGCAGCTTTTCTCGTGTCGCGCTCGAAGCAACCCTTCGTTTTAGTAGTGAGCCCTCTTCGTTTTCAATCGCTTTCTTCTTCTCGTCTTATTCTCTTGAGTTTGAGGCAATTATATCACGCAGCTAGGAATTTGCGATTCTTCTTCGTAATTCCTTTTTGTCATAGGATTGGGTAGCCCGCGTTCTGTTCTTTTCTTGTTTTCTCTCCTCTCTTCCTTTCTGCGACTGGTCCTTCTCATTTTTCTGACTCTACGTCTCTCTTTTCCTTTCAAAGCCCATCCCTACACTAGCTACTGCTGAGAGACTCCTTTCGTCAAATCGAGATCTCACAGATTTGAAGCAGGCGCGCGAAAAGAACCTTTCCCATTTCGATCCAAATGCGGTCAGGGGTTCGGGCCACGTCGCGGTTGTATGAAAGATTGATGGCATTGATCTGAGCAGAACGCGTACCCCTCGTGTAAAACGGGTTTTTCGATCTTCTTACCGCAATTTGAACAATACATCGTGTGAGTCTCGTTCCCCTCTGTAGTCAACTCTCTCTACACCGTTTGCGATTTCTGATTCCATTACCTCTACGTCAGGACTCTTCTACAAACGTTTGGGATTAGGGCGACCGTTGCTCCCGCCTTTGACTCGATAACGCCTTGAGGCTGATCTTTGAGATTACAGGGAACTAAATCTTACCACCGAATAGCGAGAACTACCCCTGATGGCATAACGGAAGCAAAATCCTGTGCTTCGCACTCCGAGGCAAAGGATAACAGGAAAGACTCTTCAGTTCGCGGCGTGTTACTGAACCTGATGGAAGGGTCTTGATTTGACGAAACCTGAATGGCAGAAGAAACGAAAGAAAATGGCCAGTAGAGCGGGTCAAGCTAGCGGCAGGACGCGGTAGACTTTAACGTAAGCCGGGAAGGGCTTGGAAGACAGGTTAGATCGCAATCTACCAACCGATTTTGAGCGAATTCAACAGCAGAGACCGTAGTGCCTTAGCGGCTGAATCGAGAAGTATCAATTTCGACCGGAGGTTCCAATTATGATATGTTTTGTTTAGCGCCGCATTGGGGACAGAATTTGACGTCGGCGGGCAAAAGGGCACCGCATTGGACGCAATGCCCGGCTTGAATGCGAGGATACTGGGAAGAGGGCAAACCCGAGGGACCGAGACCAGGGCCCAGCTCGAGCTCTTGCCGCGTCTGGATCGTGCTGACAACGTCCTCACGAGTTGCTATGCCGACCAGTCGACCCCCGTCGATCACTAAGACACGCCCGACTTTGTTCCGAGCCATCTTCTGCATTGCATCCAAGGCGGTGACTGAAGCCTCCACCATTACCGTGCGTTCAAATGGAACCATCGCTTCCCGAACAGTCACAAAATCCCTCTTTTCCTTAGGAACAGCCCGCACAGACTGCAATGTGACTACGCCCAGAACCTCACCGTTCTTCACAACAGGGTAGCCTCCATGGCGGTGCACAAGGAGATAATTTGAGACGAGCTGCTGAACAGTGACCTCTGGCGGGACAGTCAACACCTCTCTAGTCATGATGTCGCCAACCGAGACCCCCAAAAGAGCTTCGCCAACAAGCGTTTGCTTGAGACTGGTTTGCGCCCCGGATCTGATGAACCAACCTAGCACTATTACCCATAGCCCATCAACGAAGTCTCCGAGTATTATGAATACGAACCCTCCAAACATCATTAGCAACGAAATGCCCTCACTAACTCTTATAGCGGTCCTAGTGGCTCCGACAAAATTGTTCGAACGCTTCCAGATGCTTCCACGGAATACTCTACCACCATCCAACGGGAATGCTGGAAGTAAATTGAAAACGCCGAGAGCACCGTTGATTAGCGCCGCGTAGCCGAGTACAGCAATTATCGCGACCGGTGCGTGAGCGGATCCTCCCAGGTACCAAAGTGCACCCAAAACGCCCGCGATTAGGAAACTCATCAAGGGACCCGCGACAGCCATACGAACCTCTAAGCCTGGGTCTTTAGGCTCTTCAGTCATCTCAGAGACACCGCCGAAGAAGAAGAGCGTAATCCTTGCAATTGGCAGCCCATTCTTCTTCGCTATGTAAGAATGAGAGAGCTCATGCACAAGGACGGAAACGAAGAGAATTATTGCGGACGCAATGCCAATGGCCCAGTAAGTCACCGTGCTGAGGCCTGGGTACTGATGAGGCATGTATCCAACCGCGAGCGACCAGGCGATAAGAATGAAAACGAACCACAGCGTGTAGTGAATCCTGATCGGAATCCCCATAATTCTTCCAAAATTCATAGACATCGCTGATTACCTCCTAGGCGGGACTCATATAATTCAGACCCAATAGAAAACTCCTATGGTTGAACAGCAGCCCGATAAAAAAAACACGATAAGTATCAGTTGAACATTAGAGTCTGAAGGCGAACATGAACACTAGGAGTGAATAGAGAAAAGGAGGTGTGGTTGCTTGGCTAAGAAAAGGTGAAGGTCGTTCCAAACTTCTGGTCCGCATATCACGATGACAAAGAATTCACGATCCAAGTTGAACTTCCAGGTGTGAAGAAAGAAAATGTGGCCGTCGATGTGAGCAGTGATGATTTCTGCGTTGAGGCTCCCAGAGAAGACTTCGAATACTCAAGCGGCTATACCCTAGCGCATGAGGTAGACCCGAAAAAGGCTAAAGCAAGATTCGCTAGCGGCCTACTAACACTTAACCTACCTTTCAAGACAAAACCCCGCGGCAAGAGGATACCGGTAAAGTAACTTCCTCGCCGCCTCTCTATTTTTTTCTCGTTATCTCTGTCTATGATCAATACTCACGTAACAATTGCTGAAGGTTTGCAGGGAAAGCAGGATCACACCTGGAGGTTCGGTAGATTCGATCTTCATTTAGAAAGAGACGCATGTCAGATCTCCACCTATGCCTTACAACTTACACTGAGACTTCGCAGACTAACTTCTGTCTCACTTCTCTAAATCTACATTGGAGCGTCGGATCCTATGCCGGAATCTAAATTTACTCTGTTTGCGTAATAGTCGTTGAACAATCTTGGGATGGAAGGAAAGTAAGGTAGGCCGCAAGAGAAGAAAGAAGGTTGAGTTTGACCTAACCTTGCTTGAAGGCGAAGCGAAAAGGGGAAGCATTGGCCTAACCCCCGCTAGGGGCAAGACCAAGAAAAAGCGCGGAGACAAAACAATACGAACACATGTAACAGACAGAACAGACACTGTTCTAGTTGGCGGCAAGGAAGCCAAGAAGATCACGATGCAATTTGGCAGCACAGCTGTGTTGGCACATGAGAAAGAGATGGAGACGCATCTCGACCTGGCCCACCCCATATTGCTCATATGTCAAAACTGCGGATTAGAGGGCCTTCAAAGCGAGTGGGTCAAGCGGGGAGAAAGCAAGCAAAGCAAACCCAAGCTCACCTGCCCTAGATGCGGTTCGTCAGAGCATACGGAAGCGAAGTAGTGAGAAAGTGTTCTTCTTGTTAGGAATTATCATTGAAGGCGGTTGCGGTTAGGAAGAAGTCCGAGATTCTTCTCCTTCTTCTCGACAAGCCGTTGATGAACCGCGGATGGACGCCAACCGCCCGACGGAAGGCCTTTCATTATTCGTCGCGCTTCCTCCAAGCCTGCAATGTAGCCTTGAATGTATTGTGCGTCTAATTTGTATTCCTCATATGACAGGTTGTTTTTTTCCGCTTCCCTCTTGGCAATTAAGTTTTCAATTTTCGTCAGTAGAGTCCTCTTCCGAAAACTGTTTTTCTCGCGCATGGGTCTCACGAATAAATGAGATATCGACCCGATATGAAAACGCTCGCTCCAAATCGAATTAGAAAAACCCACTGGGTCCGAATCCCGGCCAAAAAAACCGGCGAATGTCCCACTCTCCGCACCAAACCGTCTTTTCGCCTCGAACAGATCACCGGATCGTAAAGTACGTTGGAACTGCGCTTCTCATGAATTCTCTAAACCCAATTCTGAGTTAAGGGAGTGCGTAGACCTACGGTAATTGATTCAATCAGTTATCACGAAGCTGTCGGGGAGTTCAAATCAATGGTAGCCGCTTCGTTTGGGAAAAAAGAAGGTTCGGGCTATCTGGAAAGGCGTGAGAAAGTACGCCTAGAGAGCTGTCACTGGACCCTGTATGCTTGTGGTTGATACGAGTATTTCTGAGCAGCAGGCTGGTAGGAGTACATCTCGCTCGGGGGCTGATAGTTGTAGTATTGGGTAGGTGCCTGATAATTGTAGTACTGGGTAGCTGGCTGATAGTAGGACTGGGTAGGCGGCTGATAGGAGTACATCTCGGTGGGTGGCTGATAGTATTGGGTGGGCGGTTGATAGTACTGAGCAGGTGGCTGGTAATACTGGGTAGGCGGCTGATAGTACTGAGTAGGCTGCTGATAGTACTGAGCAGGCGGTTGATAATACTGGGTAGGCGGCTGATAGTTGTAGTATTGTTTAGGAGGCTGATAGTACGACATTGTCATTCTTTTTTCGCCTCCTTCCGCTTCACTTTCAGGAAGGCGCTAGCGGCTTCGCGTTGGTCGATGTCTGAGCGTTTGCAGTTGGTGCACGTGTAGGTCAGATTGCGACGGCCGGCGTAGTTTTGAACGTAGCCGCAGTTGGTGCATTTCATCAAAGTCATTTCATTTTGCCAGTAGTGGTGATAGTAGTGGTGGTGTAACATAAGGCTGCCCACCAACGCGACTCATTATGTAGCGATTGGATTCGTTTTAGGTCATACGTGAGACCCCGGGGAATGGCGAATAAGAGAGGAAGGGCCGTATGACTGGTCCTGTTTCACTGCGATAACGAGCAACTCATGGATCATGATTCGGAGGTCATGCGTGTACCCTTTACTCGCCGCCAATAATCGAAAGGTCGCGGGTGCTAAGTGACTTTGCTGGCGTGTAATCTGGACATTATCAAATCAGCTACCTTGTCCGGGTTCGGGACGCCGGTCATTTCTGCGACTATCTTTTCACCTGGCTCCGTCCCGCGAACTAAGCCGTAGCCACTCTTTGTCACGGGAACAACGTCCCCATACTTCGCCAATCTACCCACAATACTCTGCGAAACCTGCACATCACTAATAGACGCGAAGGGAATGCGCCGAACACTACGACGCAACAACTGCCTCTTCACAACAACATCAGAATCAGTAATCAAATACGTAAACGCGTTCCTAAGAACAAGGCCAATCAACATACCCAAGACACCTAAGCCAATCAGTCCCAACGCCACATACCCGAGGAGAGAACCGGCAGATGAAAGTGAAGACTTGAAAAGAAAGCTCACACCCAAAACCACGAGACCCAACAACACTACCAAAAACCCCTTCCAAACGAACGGCACAAGACTCGGTTTAATCTTAATGTCTTGTTTCACTTGAGCTGACAAAATCTTTCGGCTGGTAAAACAAGAGGCTTGCTCCAATAAGGGTTTCTACACAAGTCGATGAATCAGGCCGTTGAATCTTTCAGAATAAACGTCGGACAGGAAGGTGTAGGTGACGAAGAGGTACCGTTACCTTACTCTACTACTGCAATCATTGCGTTTGTAGCCGCCGCAGTATTACAATTAATAGTGAGAAGGGAGGGAGAGGATGGTCAGGGTCTGTTTGTGTTGAAGATCTCCATGGCAGTGGTATTCGGTCTCGTGTTTGGTGTTGCAATCGGGCTAATCGGCATTGGTGGGGCCAATGTTTCGTTCAGTCCGGAGGTTGTAGGAATGCTTGGTCGATATGCTTGGTGGATTGTTTTTCTGAGTATGCTGGTTCCACTGGCGGATTACTTGAGCGGTGTGCGCACGACGTTGACTGGTGTTCTCTTTGGCCACCCGTTTCGCCATGTGGCAGGATTCTTCACTGGCCTCGCCGTAGGTTTAGCATTCCTTCTCCTTCTTGCATCGATACTATTCTGAAGACAACTTCTATCCGCGATGAGGAAGATTAGCTCCTTGTGAGCTAAACGTACTTTACCTGGCTGAGGAGGTCTAGCAGGTTCACCTGCTCCTTTACTCTTAAGTCCTCATGATGTTTCGACCTGCTCGACGTTTTCTCACGGGACCGCGTCCACCAGTTGACTTAGCGGCACGCCTCTTAGCCGCAGTCATTCTTCCTCCTCTACTTTTCTTCGCCATTTTGGAATCACCCCTTGAATCTCTTTTTCAGGTCTTTTCTATCCTGAAGGGTTCGCTTCGTACGTGCTCATTTTTGAACCGCATATGGGACAATCAGCCAATGCGTAGTCGGTTCGCTGCTTATGTTCTGTGGGCACGACGGTTCTAGGGGCTTTGCACTGAAGGCAGTAGAATAGCATGGGCTGGTTCTCATGGAACTGGAACTGGGGTTCCAGGTTGGCGCCGCACTGGTCGCAGTAATTATTCGAATAACTCATAGCAAGGGCTTCTATTACAATATACGACGTCCTTGAAGTAGTCTAACTATTATCACTATGACTGCGATAATGAGCAATATGTGGATTAGACCTCCGCCGATACCAGCAATGAACCCCAGTAGCCAGAGGATCACGATAACCACTATTATGGCCACTAATAGATCCATTAATGATTCACCTCACGTGATATCATTTTAGACGTACTTTGATGCTAAGCCGACTATGCCGCCGATGAGTATGAGTATGCCACCAAGGCCGCCTCCGATTACGCCTACGACTATGAGAATAATATCCCAAGTGAGGTCGGTAGCACGTTTAGAGCCGTAGATGGCAACGATTCCGAGGATGATTTCAATGATTCCCCAAAAGGCTCCACCCACAGACCCAAGCACCGAGGGCATGAACATCATGAAAGCCATTCCCACAAAACTTAGGAGCCCTTGGATTACAAGGATTACTCCGCCGATTAATGCGAGAAGGTACGCAAGCTTCCCCAAGGAAGCTTTAGCCATCAAGAATCCACTTTTAGATTCTAAATGAGGTGCAATAGGTACGGCAGGGCTAGGAAGATTATTCCGACGATAATCATTATGACGCCGATCCATTTCGCTAGCTTGCCCGCAATGAATACGATTACGCCTAGGATTATCAGAACGATTGGGTTCAGGGTCAGCAGCCACGCGTACGCGGAACTAACCATGGAACTTGCACTCTGATTTACACCTATTTCGTTAAGGATTCGAAACAGACTTACGCCAAGTAAAGGCGCTATCATAGAATAGACCTTGCGCATATCAATCAAGTCAAGATTTACCATAGTTGAATCGTGTTTATAAACTTATATATTTATATCGTTAATGCTGAACGTGGCCTTCGTTCAGGGGTGTAGACTTTGGGTAAGATGTACATAGTTCTTTCTGATGAAACGGAACGCAGACTCCGACTGGCCGTTGTCACAATTCTCGGCGGAAAGAAGGGCGACCTAAGCAGTGCTATCGAGGTGGCTATCAAAGAATGGTTGGAGAAACATGCTACAGAAGCCGACATTACCAAATGGGTACGCGAGCAGCTGCATGAAAAGAGGCCAGGCAGATCCCGTGCTTCTCAGGGAACTCATGGGTCCCCTAATGATTCTGGCATGCCCTAAGTCATTCTATTTACTTGTAGGCGCAAATCCCTTCTTCACGTATTTCTGGAACCGCAGTATCTCTGAGTAGTTTTGGGAATCGCCCGTAACCGCGAAGAAGCTTCAGTTCTACCGAAGAATCAAACAAAGAATGAGAACAATGAGCATGATCCCAAAAGGCCCGATGTGTACACGCATTCTAAATTTCCTCCCAAGACCTACTGAAATTAATCGCAGTTATATAGCTACATGGATAAATATATAAGTTTATATCGTGCTTTGCGCATATACAGTGCGGCCAGATAATCTTTGGGAAGAATCTACGTAGTGCTCTCGGATGGCGTTGAGCGCCGACTGCGACTTGCAATTGTGAAGAGACTTGGAGGCAAGAAAGGAGACCTCAGCGGCGCGATAGAGGAAGCTGTCAATGACTGGCTAGCCAAGGATTGGTCGAAACTTGAAATTCCTGGGACGTAAGAAGGGGAGGTGAAGTAAGAAATGTCATATGTAGTTATTGGAGGCAATTATTACGGTCACATATCGGACTATCTATTCGCTCCCTCGTACGGTTACGGCTACGGTTCGTATGGTTATCCATACTATGGAGGGAACTATAACTCCCCTTGGTACGGCTACGGTTCGTATCCGTACTACCGCTGATCCGAGCGTCGAAACTAAACCGACTAGACTGAGCACGGATTGTGCTCATCCTCTTTTCTCTCATTTAATTGCAAATATCTGCCTAATCTTTTCGATTTCCCGTATCATCGTTGTTGCGGCAGTCGTAATTTGACCCGCCGCGAGTAGTCGTCAGCCAGCGTGTGCATCAATGGTGCGCATACACAAAGTAATGACCCACCCTAATTTCCGACAAGAATAGACTTATTCACTAAGTACCGTTGGTCATAGCTGTAAAGAATCTCAAGATAGATGCAGGAAGATTGGGTGAATCATTAGATGAATGAGGAAGAGGCAAGACAGGTAATGCAGAAAACGTTGGAAATCATGAAGACTACGCTTAATGAAGAGGCTCTACAGAATCTACAAGAGCTTTTGGATGCAGGGTTTGATTCATTTCAAGAATACGGAGAATTCAAGAAGGCTAAGATGAAGAGTAATGGATGATGGTCCACTCACCTTCTACGCCTTGGGTCACAGGCTCCCAAGAAAGCAATTACCCAAATCGGTGCTTACCCTGCTATAAGATGTTCACATTGAATTCTCCGAGTTGCTGATTGGATGCCACTTTACCATTTGATTACTTGACCTCACAAGTATTCACGAAGGTATTGCACTGTATTGCACCCATCTCAATAGGAAGAGGAGGATATGGGTGTTGTCAGCTTTCAGGTTCTTCTTGAATGGTCCAAGCCGTTTCGATTCCTCTGATTCTGTAGATGAGCAACTTGATGTGTCGCAACACGTATGCCATGAATGTCTCTTCTTGGTGGTAGGCTCTTTCGAGGATTGCTTCCTCCGATAAGTAAGCTTCCCTCATTTCATACAACTCTTTCTTCGGAGCGAAGAATGTATACACTGGAACGCCGACAGCAATGAGTGCCAGTGAGATCAAGGTCTGCTGTCTGGATACTTGTGTCATCATTACAATTGAGAAAATAACGGTCAGCGCTGGAACGAGTATAGTCCACAACCCCTTAGGTGAGGATCTTAGATGTCTTCTCTCCAGAATGAGAGCCGAGATGCCGGTTGCGAGATATGCGAGTGACAAAAGGAAGACAGAGCTGTTCACCAATGCAGATAGCGAGTTGACAAGGCTCGCGATGAAGGCTGTTGAACATAGTACAGCTAACCCAATGTAAGGCGTGTGGTATGATTTCTGCAATCTGCTGAAGGCTTGAGGAAGATACCCGTCAATTGACATGGCGAAAGTCAATCGTGACGTCCCCATCGTCCCTGACTCATCAGCGCCCATAATCGAAATCAGCGCGCCAACACCTACTACAAGACTCCCAATCCATGCCAAAACAGGCGAGAAACTGAGGATATTCGCAGCTGCAACAACCAATGGTGCTTGTGATAAAGCTAAAGTATGTTGATCTACGACACCAATTACTACAAAGTTAGTAGCCATGTAGATCAAAGCAGCAATGAGCATCCCAATCGTCAGTGCCCGCGGAATTGTCTTCTTTGCATCTTGAATCTCATTCGCCGGAAGAGTGGACAACTCAAAACCTGCATACGCCCAGAAGACTATCACCAACACTTGGCCAACATTTTGTAAATTACCGTCAGGAAAAGCTTGGAAACGCGAGGATATCATCTGCGGTTGTAATGCGAGAAATACACCTCCCAAACACATGAGTAGAAGCAGAGGTGTCACTTTAGCAATGGTCAAGAAATCATTGAACTTACTCGCCTCCCTCACGCCAATCACATTAGTTACGAAAATGATCAGCATGAACGCGCCTTTGAGTAGGATTTGGGTTACTGAGTCTAGGTTCGGAACGAACGCAAGGAAGTACTGAAGAAAAGCTACAGGGAAGACGGCTAGAGAGAACCATTCAGCGAGCACGAGAGCCCACCCCACCATAAACCCGCTAAACTGTCCAGCCGCTTCTTTCGCGTACACATATGGTCCTCCAACTCTCGGGAAGATAGCGGCACAATATCCGAACGACAGCGCTACAACAGTCGCCATCACACCGCCAATTAACCAAATTAGAATAGATGTGGGCCCTAGAAGTTTCGCACAGAGAGCCGCGGCCACATAGATGTCGGCACCTATAGTTGCGCCAACCACAAGGTTTGTAGTGTCAAAGGCATTCAATCGCCTTCTGAGAGTTACTCTTGTCTTCAAACCCGTCCCCGGTATTCGCCGTGTACAACTAATTAGATACTAAAGTGTTGGAGAGTTTCTATCAATTGTACTCTTGTGTTGTTGTGAAAGTCTGACGATTTCGAGAAACACAGATGGTGGTCGTCGTCTTTTCTCGTATTCAATTGCAAGCGTCGAAAACACAGGTTGTTAGCTCAAGAGCAGCATAGGAATCAAAGGTATCCCATCAAAACGATATGGACCAAACACACTAAGGGGAAGTGGAGGTTGTGACTCCCAGGAACAAAACAGCCGGTATCCTGTGCATTGTGGGCGGTGCTCTTCTTGTGGTCGCAGGAACCACCGGCATGAAGCCTTTGCTAGAGGAAATCCTGAAGTACATTCAACCAACAGTTGACGCGTCCCCGATCCTCGCCACGATCTTCAAGGTGCTGATATTCATAGCCGCCCTTGGTGGAATCTCTGTCATAATAAGTGGCCTCTTGATTTTGCACGTTCCAAGAATAGGAAAGCCATTGGTAATGCTCGGTGCCGGATTAGGTCTGTTCGGTTTCATGATCCCCATGAGCCTCGCTTGGCACCAAGGAATACCAATCAATGAATATTTCAAAGGATATGTCTCATCGACGTTGGGGTACGTGCTGGGCATCATGCTTACGATAATTGGGCGCCTCATCGCAAAGTAAATCATAGCGCACATAGTAGCGCGCCAACTACCATCAGCCCAACCTGCTCCTGAATCATTCTGCTTTCATAGGGACGTTCTCTTGGGTTTCTTGACCTTCACTAGCGGTTACCCCTTCAGCCGTGTCCCTTTCTGTTCACGCTCTTCCGCAAGACAACACGACCCTCGCATGCGAGAATTCTACGAACGCATCGAACGGAAGCATGGATCGCAGAAAGCAAGACAGCGTGTCTGCCCCGAAGGAATCGTCGCACCAGGAGCAGCACTAATGATTTTTCCAGAGATTAATTGCTTCATGCGGGAACTCTATTATTCAAGCTGTTGAGCCAAGAAATGTGTTTTAACCAGCACTATAGAGTGGTGTTAAGAGGAAGAGCGCAATGAACTTCCGAGCAGAAGTAGAAGTTAGAATCACGATGGGGGAGGTGAATTGTTGTGAAGAAGGATTCAGAATTGCAACGAGATGTTATGACTGAGCTCAAGTGGGAGCCGACGATTCATGCGGCGGAGATTGGTGTTGCTGTCAAGGATGGAGTGGTTACGTTGAACGGCTATGTTGACACCTACAGTATGAAGTGGGCTGCCGAGCGCGCTGTCAGGCGGATTTCAGGCGTAAAGGGATTAACTGAAGAGATCAAGGTCAGGCTCCCTGACGCTTACAAGCGCACTGACGAAGATATTGCCCGGTCGGCGAAAAACACTATCGACTGGAATGTTTGGGTTCCGCGTGACCGCGTCAAGGTGTTGGTGCAGAACGGTTGGATCACTCTGAGTGGCGATGTGAATCACTATCACCAAAAAGAGTATGCGGAGGATAGCGTACGTCACTTGTGGGGGATTTCGGGAGTCACCAACAGGATCACTATTAAACCGCCGGTGCCGACGGTGAAAGCGTTCGAGGTGAAGAACGGAATCGAAGACGCACTTAAGCGCAATGCCAGGTTGCTTCGAGATGCCGACAAGATTCAGGTTGAAATTTCAGGTAGCAAGGTAATTCTACATGGCAACGTTGGCTCTTGGGCAGATTATGATGAAGCCGAATACGCTGCCTATTGTGCTCCCGGCGTATCTGAGGTCGAGAACAAACTAACGGTTACAGCCTAGACTAAACAGGCAAAACCCTGTTCCTATCTTCTCTCTTTTCTTGATGCAAGACTTGCATAGTCTCAAGAGTTGTCCACGACAGTAGACTCCTGTTCATCCGCATGCATAAGTTGCGAATCGAATAGAGGCTGGAAGGAAACGCTCAGAAGAGAATAAGAAGGATTCGAGTCTTTCCAAATAGTGGAGTGATTGCTTATGGGGCTTAGGGGGCCCTTAATGTGGCCGTGCAAGCATTCGTGGTCAACTTCCGCCAACCCCTGAAATTCCAGTGGTCGCACCGCACCTTTCACAGAACCCATCCTTTGGTCCCAGGTTGGCTCCACAATTGCTGCAGACCCTTTGCTGTTTTTGTGTTGTTGTGGTTGTCGTCTGTGTTGTTGTCGTTTGTCTCCGGCCTAGGAATGGAATGTTAGTCGCAGTAGAGTACAAGAGAAAGATACCGCCGAACAGAATCAGTAATAGAGCCAACGCATACTGGGCGACGATCAATTGGATCGCCCAGCCAAACCAAATCGCACCGATACCGAGCGCCACGACACCGTACGTTACATACATTCTCCCAACAGTATCATGATGACTAAGCCTAACGAACCCGAGCGCAAGGAATATTATTCCAACCCCAACCAGCAAGCCCGGCAGAACGCTGAAAATCCCAATGACCCCAAGCAAAACGAAGAGCAGAAGACACCCAACGAGTACCATAACCGCCCCAGCAAGGGCAAATTCATAGTGCCGTGTATGTTGCATGAGTCATATGTGTAAGTAAATACATGTAAGCTTTCCGCAAAGGTTAGGTTTGAAGAAGAAATGCCGTTAATCGAAACTCGCCCTACACACTCAGCTTCTTTGATACGGAAGAAATACTTGCTTAGTTTGTACTTCATTGCAAGGTTACTGCTGCCGGTTACATGGTAGGGCGCAAACCAGCATCTGCCGAATCTGCTGCTGAATCATTCTGCTTTCTCTTGGGACTTTCTACTTACTACTTGCCGTGTGAGGATCGTCACTTGAACTAGGTGGTTTTCCCGTGTGTGTGCGCGCGCCACCAATACCACACATACAATTACCGCAGTCCAAAAAAGAGAAGATAATTTAAGACTTACCATAATTTACGGAACGGCTACTCCGACACCCATTCCTGAATTCGCAGCCGCACTCGAACTAGTCATGCTGGTCGGATGCCTAGCCGTAACGCTCATAATAGAAAAGGGCTTGAACACTACAGAAGCCAGTCTACCGCGAGAACAGGACGACTCAGAGAATGGTTAAACAAACTAAGATCAAGGGAAAACTTAGAGAACATACGGCGGTTATCGATTCGGCCGCACCGCTGATCCTAGGATTCGTTGCGTATTCTGTCGCTGCGGTTTCAACGTTTTCAATCCCCCAACTCACACATGTTCGTCTTGATCCACTTGAAATTGCACTCTTGACGTCAGTAGCAGGGCTTCTGGTCATAGGCCTGGGCTATGGGTCAATCGTACTCCTCGGAGGCATATGCTCGTTAAACATAGCCGGATTGATTGGGCGGCTCACTAAGACGAAGCAAGTGATCAGACCTAAGGAAGAAAAACTCTTGCACCTCGGGAAGGCTCTCATAGCGAAATCTCACTTAGTCTACCTTCCCCTAGTATTGTTCTTCACGTCCATTGCCCTAGGATGGGACATCTATAGCGCTGACCCGTCAAGGACACCGTCAACGACCGCAGGTACAAGGCCCAGTACGCTGCGGTTGGTACTGCATTCATTGAACTTCTTGGCTACTCCTCAGCGTGCGATCGGTGTTCTATTTTCCCTCCGGCTTACACCGGCGTTGGTCGCGATCACTGTGATCTCGGGCTTGGTCCCTTCGATTGCCCTTCCATATTTCAGGCGGTTCAAGATTATTGGCATAAATTCAGGACCATTTCACTCAACTCTTCTAACCGCTGTATTTGGATCGATTATCGGTCTCAACATAGTGGTTAGTCTGTTAGGAATCTTCTACAAAGTTCTCTCGGCAGGGGCACCTACTTCTTACCATTATGCGCTCATAGTCCTTATCGGATTTAGTCTGCATTACTCTGCCGGGACCTATATTGGTCGTGGCAAGGCTGAGTCAATTATTCTTCGGAGACTTGCGAAGGGTCGCTACGACCGGAACCGAATAGTAGTGTTGGATCGAACACTAAACCCACATGCGGAAACTATCAAACTGGGATCACTGCTACGGCCACAGCTTGATTGACGGTTCAAGATACGCATTTGATATCTTATTTGACGAGATGCCTGAGAGTTTTGCGCAGATTGGTATGAGGGATGGTAGAGGGCCTTTCGAGGAACTGTCTACTGCATCCTTTGTGGATTTGGCCGTCATGCAAACGTGAGTCTGGAGCCCTGGCCGTTACTTCCCAAGGGTGCTGATATTCATAGCCGCACTTACCCGGTGCCGGATTAGGTCTGTTCGGTTTCATGATCCCCATGAGCCTCGCTTGGCACCAAGGAATACGAATCAATGAATATTTCAAAGGATATGTCTCATCGACGTTGGGGTACGTGCTGGGCATCATGCTTACGATAATTGGACGTCTTATCGCGAAGTGAATCATGGCATACGTGGTCGCGCGCCGACCATGATGTGCCCAATCTGCTGCTGAATCATCATGGTTTCATTGGGAGTTTCTCTTGGTTTTCTTGGTCTTCAACTGTGTCCCTTCCCGTTCACGCTCTTCTTCATCCTGCTCCAATCGATCCTCATCCCTCTCCTCTTCGGCACTCTCATCAGCGCCTTCCCGTTCACTCTCATCCTCATCTTCCTGCTCTCGCTGATCTTCTTCCTGCGTTTCCTCACGCTGCTTTTCCTCTTCTTCGTCGGACTCTTCACTCAAATGTATCGCCTCCGCCGCATTCTTCTATCTTATTCACGAGTGCTCTATCATTAATGGCCTTTTCTTGTGGTCTTCTGCCACTAGGCGAAGTCGAGTTGGCTCTTGCATCCGTTCGAATCCCACTCCCCCCCCGCACCAGACGCTCCCAGCATCTACACACAAGACATGCGGTTGATCCTAATCCAGAACATAAGCCCGAAATACCTATTCCGCGCAAGTATGCTGACCACACATTGGAAGTTCATGATGGGATCGTAAGCAGACTAATTGAGCAAAGGGAAAGACTGAAGGGCAACGAGAGCTGCCCGAGATGCGGCCTTTACAATCTGGAACTCAAGGTTCTGCTCGACGAAATTGACAAATTATCCAAACTGCAAAACGAAGCATCCAAAAAGCGCATAAATCACATGAGAAAGTCCGATGAAGCGCTCAGTTGATAGAACCTAATTGAAGCCATTGTGATAATAATAGTGAGTGTCATCAGTTATCTTCGGAAAGTAAGTGTAGAAAAAACAGGTATACTGGGAGCGGATCCTCCCAGGTTACTAGAGATTTATGCCTTAATGTAAGGCTGGTATGCGAATAGAGTCTCGCTTCTCCAGATACCCTCAGTTTGGGCGATCTGCTCGACGCTCGTCCTCATGAGATCCTCATAGTTCGCAGTCTTGTAACTCATGATGATGTCGAACTGACCTGGAACACTACATGCGTCGTATAGGGCTGGCAGCTTCTTCAACTTCTGTAAGACTTCTGGTAGTGGTCTGTTGATTGACAGGAGGCTGAATCCCCATACTCCTTGGCCTTCAAGTTTCTGGCCGTTGGTGAATCCATCATTTGATGTGAAAGTATTGGTAGCGTTCACGCCATGAATAGTGCGTATCTTGTTGACTAGGTTGTAGATTTGTTCTGGATTGTTAGTCTTCAATCGCATGACTATATCGTATCGACCGGTCACTTGTGCAGAGAACTCTATTTCGTTGAACTTTCGTAATTCCTCAATCACATGGTGCACATTGTCGCGCTCGACCTTTGCGAACACGTAAGTTGGGAACATTTTGTTTGCTTGCATTATATTCACCTACTAACTCCAAGTATTGTTACTGTTAGCTATACCTGTATCATACATATAAGCTTTGTTACCAAAAGATATATTTGTAACATCGAACTATAATGGGCCGAAAAGGAGAAAGAAAATGCGAGCTGTAGACGAACGCGGAACTCAGCTGCCGATTCAAGAAGAATACGTCGCGGAGCCGTTAGTGAGGCTTCGTTTCACCGACGCGCTGGGACTTCTCCGATGTGGGCATGAGTCATGAAGGGTACAAGACCTACGATCTCTGAGGTCGTGGTGGATCTCTTAACGCGAAACCATGCTGTCCACCAACACATTCGAATGGGACTGATCAACTATCATGCCCTAGCAGCAAAAATCAAGCCTACCGTGGATCGGGTTACCCAAAGAGACGTGAACGTTAACACTATAGTTGTGATCATCAAGAGGTTTTCGGATGCGCAGTCGAAGCTTGGGCTACCACCCACAATGTCAGTACTTAGAAATTCAAAGATGACGTTGAGCAGCGGAGTGGTCGACGTAACTATCACCCCCAAGAGAGAAGCTTTCATTAACGAATTGAAGGGGCTAGTTGAACTGTCTTCTGAGCTGAATGAACGTCCTCACATCTTTCCGCTTGTAAGCTCCATCAAGATCATAGCCGACGCAAATGATTATGGAAAATTGAAAGCGGCATTGAAGAGTCGATACCCCCTAAAACCTCGACTCAACGCGGCGAAGATTACAATACATCTATCCGAGGAAGCTGAGCGGTCACCTGGAATCGCAGCGTACATAACTGACCTGCTTTACCGCAACGGAATAAACATCGTAGACGCATTCCTAGGTTATGATGACATTATTCTGGTACTCAATGAATCCGACGGACCACGAGCATACACAATACTGGAAGAAGCAAACAGCGAGATTCGCAAATAAGCTGGGTAAAGTCGACATTTTCATGATTCCAATCATTCAGTGCTTCTTGACGAGTTGGCCCATCTTCGGGTCAAGTCTGGAGACATCATCGACAACCTGCTGAAATGCTCAACGTTCGCCTACCCCAGGAAAGGACTTTGATTTCCAATAGCCTGTGAAGTGCCAATTCAACGGTGAATAATTTCAGCTCATAAACACCCTTTTACTTCAACGTTCGTTAGGTCTTGCCATGAGTGAGCAACACCGTCACTCACGTTAGCTCTTTGAGAAAATACGATTGAACTTGGGAGAATCGTCATGATCCACGGGCCCGAGAACTATGGAATTGAGCGGCCTTTACTGGAATGGGTAGCTGCTGTTGCTAAAACAACTAAACCGGATGGCATAGCCTGGTGTGATGGGTCTGATGAAGAATTTCAATCGCTTATCAAACTGATGACCGCAGATGGGACACTGATTAAGCTCAACCAAGAAAAATACCCCAACTGCTATCTGCATAGAAGCAACCCGAACGACGTGGCCAGAACCGAAGAAGCGACCTTCATCTGCACAAAGAACAGAGAGGACGTGGGCCCCACAAATAATTGGATGTCTTCTGATGAAGGAGAAGCAAAGTTACTGAAGCTTCTTGACGGATGCATGATAGGGCGAACAATGTATGTTATCCCATACCTGCTGGGACCCGTAGGTTCGCCTTATTCTCAAGTCGGAATCGAACTCACCGATAGTTGCTACGTCGCTGCGAATATGGAAATTATGACGAAAGTCGGCAAAGTTGCGTTAGAGCACATCAAGGACGGCGAATTTATGAAGGGCATACATTCAACCGGCCAGTTGGATCCCAATAAAAGGTACATTTGTCATTTCCCGGATAAGAAACTCATAATGAGTTTGAACTCGAATTATGGAGGAAACGCCCTCCTCAGCAAGAAATGCCACTCCCTTAGGATCGCGAGCGTGATGGCGAGAGACCAAGGTTGGCTGGCGGAACACATGCTAATCATAGGAATAGAAGACCCAGACGGCACAGTGACTTATGTGACCGGGGCGTTTCCCAGCACCAGCGGCAAAACTAACCTCGCTATGCTCAAGCCACCAGAATACATGAAGGACTGGAAGGTCTGGGCGGTCAGCGACGACATAGCTTGGATGCACCTAGATTCCGAAGGCAGGTTCAGAGCAATCAACCCCGAGAGTGGATTCTTCGCGGTGTCGCCCAACACCAACATCAGGACGAACCCCCGAATAATGGAAACAGTGATGAAAAACACAATTTTCACGAATGTCGCTTTGGCGATGGACGGAACTCCATGGTGGGAAGGCATGGGCGACCATCCCAGAAAACTTTGGGATTGGCAAGGAAGAGTATGGACAGCCGGCAAGGGAAGCGCTGCCCATCCAAACTCAAGGTTCACAACTTCGACCAATCAATACCCGTTCCTGTCACGGGAGTACACAAATCCGAATGGCGTTCCAATAACGGCCATAATTTTCGGCGGAAGAAGGTCAGATCTTGTTCCGTTAGTTTACGAATCATTCAGCTGGGAACACGGCGTCCTAATGGGCGCCATGCTTAAAGTTGAAACTACAGCCGCCGCTGGAGGGGAGGTTGGGGTTCTAAGATACGATCCCATGGCTATGAAGCCATTCTGCGGATACCACATCGCCGATTACTTCAGGCATTGGCTTTCGTTTCGATCAAAAAGCGAAAACCTCCCGAAAATATTCCAGATAAATGCATTCAGAATGGGGCGAGATGGAAGATTCCTCTGGCCAGGCTATGGCCACAACCTCGTCGTTCTCAAGTGGATAGTCGACCGCTGTAGAGGTAGAGCTGAAGCGGTTGAAACGCCGATAGGCTACGTTCCGACCCCTGAATCGCTCAACCTGAACGAGATGAATCTTCCGGGAAACACAATCGAAGAGTTGCTACATGTAAATAACGCAGCGTGGATGGACGAACTCGAATCCTCCTGGAGGTTCTTCAAAACTCTCGGAGAACAATTTCCTAACATATTGTGGCAGGAACTTTCGAAACTAACAGAAAGATTACGAAATCCGAGCTAAGCAAATCATCATTAACGGTGGGGAGGTCTTAGGCTGAGTTTCGAATGTGTTGCTGGAGTACTTCGAAGTAGTGCCGCACTCCTTTAGCATCCTCTTCGTAATCGTACTTCTTCATTGTACGCCGGTCAATGTATAGGCCTGAGCCGAGGTGATCTATCTGCATGCCCTTGATACGAGCCGTCATAGAATCGAGAACGTCTACGTAGTTTCTTCCCACAGTAGGTTTCCACTCTAGGATAACCTTAGACTCACTCATCGTTACAAGCTTGACAAAAGCTCGCGGGGAACGGCTTTCGGTGTGACCACCCGGGCAAGTGAAGTTCTTTGAGTCTAAGAATTCGTTAAACTTCTCGTAGTTTCCAGTGAAATCAAATCTGGTGCCGCATTTCTGGCAACTGCACAGGAAAATTCGATTTGACATAGGCTACTAACGGAGGCGCCGCTTATAGGAGTCCCTATCGTTCGAATCTAGCGGTGAACCTGATGCTTTTCGACGTGAATCGTCTCCTATGGGTGGGCAGCTCACATCGGTAAGTATTGGTACGCTTTTTATAGTACTCATGCCGGTTGCACAGCCAGTATGCTGGAGATCTTACCTGCGCGGATGATGGGGGGGCCGCCAGGCCCATGCCGATTATCGCTGCGAGTATTATCTTTCGTATAACTAGAGGATAGGGATGGTGAAAAGCGAGATGGGTTACGAGAATCGACGATCTGGTGCCCCGAGGCAAATGACGAAAGTCAAATGCTCCGACTGTGGTGCAGACACAGAAGTACCGTTTGTGCCGACGACGGGCAGACCAGTCTACTGTAGAGACTGCTACCAGAAGCACCGAAGCTACTAGACAAAGCCACTAGGCGAACAGCCTAGAAACTTTGTTGACCGAAAATCCTACATTTTATTTCTCCTCAAATATCTAGGGTTCATTGGTCTAGACCTAGCAGAAGTAGGTAAGTTAGAAGCACCGTGTTCACGGCTTGCAAGAGCCACTTTATCGATGCAAATCAGAACAGGAACAGTCTTGACTTCTTTGTTCATGATCTCATGAGAGGTTGCATGCAAGTGTCCCTTCAAGTGCTTCGACGTTGTGTGCTTATAGCCGGGCGATGTAGTGTTGTGATACAGATTTTGGGAGAGGGATACAATCAGCTCTGATGAGAAACCTTTCTGGAGCATTCCCAGCTCAGAGCTATTTGATCAGCTTAAGACGGCCCCAGAAGGCTTGACCAATAACGAAGCTCAACTACGACTCTCATCATATGGATATAATCTATTAAAGGAGAAGAAGAAAACTGACGCCATCACGCTTCTACTTAATCAATTCAGAAGCCCTCTCGTACTCATCTTGCTCGTTGCAGCTATACTTTCCATCTTTCTGCAGGATCCAACAAGTGCCGCAATTATCTTAGCCATTGTATTCGTCAGCGGTCTACTCGGGTTCTCGCAGGAGCGCGGCGCAAGCGATGCCGTGAAGAAGTTACTATCAATCGTACAGATCAATACGACTGCACTACGGAACGGAGAACCAAGCCAAATTCCTCTAGAGCAAATCGTACCAGGGGATGTTGCGATACTGAACGCAGGGAACATGGTTCCCGGCGACTGCGCAATTATCGAAGTTAGGGATCTTTTCGTTGATGAAGCGACGCTTACGGGTGAGACTTACCCCGCAGAAAAATCCGTCGGGGTCCTTGCGCCCGACGCACCCTTGAGCGCTCGCTCGAACACTTTGTTCATGGGAACTCATGTTGTCAGCGGTACTGGCAAAGCTCTTGTCGTAACAACCGGGAAGAAAACCGAATTCGGGAAAATCTCTGAAAGTCTTGCGCTTAAACCCCCAGAGACCGGGTTCGAGCACGGTGTCAGGCAATTCGGCTACCTCCTCATGGAAATCACTCTAGTCATGGCAATCGTGATCTTCGCTGTCAACGCCTACTTGGGACGGCCAATCCTTTCGTCCTTTCTATTCGCAGTGGCACTCGCGGTCGGTTTAACACCACAACTACTACCCGCTATAGTAACCGTAAATCTTGCGCACGGCGCGAAGGAAATGGCAAAGCAGAAAGTTATCGTGAAACGACTTGTCTCAATTGAAAACTTTGGCAGCATGAACCTTCTCTGTTCGGACAAGACCGGAACCCTAACCGAAGGAAAAGTAGAGATCCATTCTACCATTGATTTCGAAGGCAACACCAGCGAAAAGGTTCTCCTATATGCATGTCTGAATGCAAATTTTGAGAGCGGCTTTGCAAACCCCATAGACGAAGCAATTCGAGCGAAGAGTACGTTTGACTTCACCTCTTACAAGAAAGTGGACGAAATCCCATACGATTTTGTCCGGAAGAGACTCAGTATCCTGGTGTCGAAGGATAACATGCACATCATGACGACAAAGGGCGCGGTACAAAACATACTCGACGCCTGCACCCAAGCAGAGACCACGAAGGGGCTCGTTCAAATTGCCGATGTTCGCGAGCAAGTCCAGCAACGCTTCGAAGACTTGAGCGGCCAAGGTTTCCGGCTGCTCGGTGTGGCATACAAGAACGTTCCTACTGACCGCATTGGCAAAGATCAAGAAACTCAGATGACTTTCTTGGGTTTCTTACTATTGTTTGATCCGCCTAAGCCGATGATTAAGACAGTTCTACAAGACCTACAGAACCTTGGAATTGCGTTAAAGATCATAACGGGAGACAACAGATTCGTCGCGGCATATCTGAGCACACAAGTAGGGCTAACCAGTTCACGTGTTCTTACAGGCCCTGAACTCCATATTATGAGTGACGAAGCGCTCCTTGAACGAGTCAAAGTTACCGACGTGTTCGCTGAAGTCGATCCCAACCATAAAGAGCGAATTATCTTAGCGTTCAAGAAAGCAGGATATATTGTAGGCTTCATCGGCGACGGAATCAATGACGCCTCAGCACTCCATGCTGCAGACGTCGGAATCTCAGTGAACACTGCAGTAGACGTAGCTAAGGAAGCTGCTGACATCGTATTACTTGAGAAAGACTTGGGTGTTCTAGTACAAGGTGTGCAAGATGGTCGAAAAACTTTCGCTAACACTCTCAAGTACGTGTTCATGGCTGCGAGTGCCAATTTCGGAAACATGTTCAGCATGGCGGGAGCTTCACTATTCTTATCCTTCCTACCCTTGCTGCCCACGCAAGTTCTGCTTACAAATCTCATGACTGACTTCCCTGAAATGGCCATACCCACGGATAGCGTTGACAGTGGCATGGTGCAGAAACCCAGACGCTGGAACATAAAATTCATCCGGGACTTCATGATGATTTTCGGTCTCCTTAGCTCGGTCTTCGACTACGCAACATTCGGTGTACTTCTCTTCATCTTGCATGCAACAGCGGATCAGTTCAGAACAGGTTGGTTCATTGAATCAGTGGCTTCTGCCACTCTGATTGTGTTAGTCATTCGTACTCAACAATCGTTCTTCAGAAGTAAGCCTAGCAAATACCTTATGTTTGCGACATTATGCGTAGTAGTTGCAACTGGTCTTCTACCCTTTACGGCTCTAGGAATGTTGTTTGGATTTGTTCCTGTCTCGCTTACTTTCCTCGTCTTCACTGCGATTATTGTTGGATTATACATTCTGGGCGCGGAGCTAACTAAGCGGCTCTTTTACAAGCATGAAGGATTCTGAGCGATGAAAATACATAACCGACTACTCGTGGCCCCTGGGAAGAAAAACAGGCTTAGCAAGTTGGATCCAGACGATACTCTAGGATTGAAGAACGATGAGGGGTCGCAGAGGATGCTTCAGAAGCTTGTTGCTCGGCTAGATGACTTACAATATCTGCTCTATGCTTCAAAGACGTACTCACTTCTCATTGTCCTTCAAGGAATGGATGGAGCCGGAAAAGATGGAACTATCCGCCACGTGATATCAGGAGTAAATCCCCAAGGTTGCCGCGTTACGTCGTTTAAGGCCCCTTCTGTCGAAGAGGCAGCTCATGACTTCCTATGGCGCATCCATAACGCTATTCCCGACCGAGGCGAGATAGGCATATTCAACCGTTCCCACTACGAAGACGTCCTAGTAGTAAGAGTTCACAAGCTCGTGCCAGAATCCATCTGGTCAAGACGCTACAGAGAGATCAACAATTTCGAAAGGATCCTTGCCGAAAACAAGGTTAAGATACTGAAGTTCTACTTGCATATCAGTAGGGAAGAACAGAAGAAGCGCTTCCAGCAAAGATTGGAAGACCGCACCAAATGGTGGGAACTCTCGCAACATGATTTCCAGGAGAGAAGGTACTGGAACGACTACATGGACGCTTACGAAGACGTGCTCCGATACTGCAGCACTCCATGGGCGCCATGGTATATCATCCCCTCAAACAAGAAATGGTTCAGAAACCTTGCAGTATCACACATCATTGTCAAGACACTAGATGATTTAAACATGAAATTTCCGAAACCTTCTTTCAACGTCTCTCGGTATGTTCTCAAGTAACTAAATGACCGAAGAGAGCCCGTGCAAGAAGATTAACTGTTTCCCTTTTCGCTCCCCAATCCCGACAAACGTGTCCCACTAACGAGCCAATGTGAGAACTGCAGTTTCACTATCCCAGATCGATTATCTCAACCAATTCCTACCCCAAACTCTCCTTCTTCTAGGTTGTTTATGACCTCGAATGATGCTAGGATGCTCACACTCTCTCGTCTCTCCTCTTGCGCTATGCGTCAGCACCGAAACTGATTAACCCATGCGAAATCAATTCCAATATCATGAAAGAGATAGAGATCAAGATCATCGAAATTGACAGAAAAAAAGTTGAGGATAGCTTGGCAACTCTAGGCGCTGCGAAGACTTTCGATGGTGACGTAGAGACATGGTTTTTCGACTTTCAAGATGATACAATTACGCGGGCAAGAAACCTCTTGCGCCTCAGGAAAATTGGCGACGAGACTGTTTTGACATTCAAGAAGTTCGTGGAGAGCCATTCGGCAAAGATTAGAAATGAGTACGAAGTCTCAATCTCGGATTTTGAGACAATGTGCCTGATACTCGAATCTATTGGCCTCGTCTCAACTTGGCGAATGGAGAAACACCGAACCAGCTATACACTGAAAAGCGGAGTTGAAGTTGACATAGACAAGTACGCTGGGGAGTATTCGCATATACCAGAATTGTTGGAGATTGAGGGGAAGGATATCGAGGTGATACATCTGCACGCCAAACTTCTTGGATTCCAGCCAGAAGAATGTAGATCCTGGACAACATTCGACCTGATCGATTACTATTCAGGAAAGAAGACAGGAACATGACAGAGAGATTATTGAATCAAGTCCCATCGACTCAAATAGCCGACCAAAGTACTGCAGGTAAGTCGCTGGATGATCCTGCGCTCTTCATCAATCGAGAGGTTAGCTGGATACGCTTCAACTACCGGGTTCTCGAAGAAGCACAGGATACTCATCACCCGATTCTTGAACGCGTGAAATTCCTCGCCATTAGTGGGAGTAATCTCGATGAATTCTTCATGACCCGCGCGTCCATCCTTGAGCAGCAAATTGAAAGAGGCGACTTTGAGCCAACTCCCGGCTCTCGCATGACTCCGCTAGAGCAGATGCAGGTTACGAGAAGCGAGATTCTTCCGCTTCTCGCCAAGCAGAGAAAATGTTGGGAGGAGGAGCTTTCTCCTGCCTTAGCCAAGGAAAACATACGAATACAGAAAACCAACAACCTGACAAAGCAGAAGAAACGAATGCTTCGTGACTATTTCCAGAACGAAATACTTCCGGTCATGAAAAAGCCAGATGCAGATTACGTGGCGAGTTACATCTCCAACCTACATGTCAACTTGCTAGTAGTCGGAGAGGATCCGAGAATGAAAGAAGCTTCAACTAAGCTCATGGTTGAGGTGCCTACTGATACTTTTGGGCGTTTCATCCGAGTTCCTGACTCCGATGACGCTCGTGATGCCACACAGAACAATTTCGTATTGTTGGAGGATTTAGTCGCCGCGAACCTGGATCTGTTATTTCCATCGGTTCGAGTCCGCGAATGTTATAAGTTCAGAGTGACGCGAAATGCGGAGATTGATACCAAGGCCGACGAGAATGCCGACTTTCTTACAACTATGGAACTGAGCGTTAGACAGAGGCGCTACGGTAAGCCGGCGAGGTTAGAGTTTGAGGCTTCTATGCCTCGACACTTACGTGAATACCTAGTGAGTAGCGTTGGTTCATTCCGCGTTCCACGCCTTGAGGACGTGCAATATGAGGTTGAAGGCCCCTTTGGGCTGGTTGATTTCTGGCGGCTCCTCAAACTGGACAAGCCGAACCTCAAGGATGCACCTTTCAAAGGTTACGTTCTGCCCGAATTGGAATCGGGCAAATCTGCTTTCGCAGCTATAGCCGCGAAAGATTTCGCGCTCTACCACCCATATGACAGTTTCGAGATGATAGTAACCCTACTAGCAGAGGCAGCTACGGATCCCAACGTCACTGAAATCTACATCACCCTCTACCGTATCGATCCGGATTCCCCCATCATATTCTCCCTGATGAAAGCGGCAGCGAACGGAAAATCTGTGACAGCCTTGATCGAGTTGAAGGCGAAATTCGATGAAGCTAACAACATCAAATGGGCTAGGATGATGACTCAAGCAGGAGTGAAAGTCGTCTATAACTTTCCCAAGATCAAGGTTCACGCCAAATTGGCGTTAATAGTTCGAAGAGAGGACGGTAAGTTCGTTCAGTATGCGCATCTTGGCTCGGGAAACTACAACAACGTGACCACAAGAATTTACGGAGATATAGGCTACCTCACAGCCAAGCCTGAGATATGCGCAGAAGTCTTAGATCTGTTTCATAAGCTGATAACTGACCCTCGAAAGGCCGGCCAATACAAGTATCTGCTGGTCGCTCCGACATCTCTCAAGAACGAGATACTCAGCCGCATCGAGAGGGAGACAACAAACCACAAAGAGAATGGTCACGGTTACTTGGCGCTTAAGATGAACGGACTTGTGGACAAAAGTATCATCCAGGCACTCTACAGAGCGTCACAAGCGGGCGTTAAGGTTGACCTTAACGTAAGAGGACTTTGTTGTCTGAGGCCTGGCATTTCTGGTGTGAGCGAAAACATTCGCGTCATCTCCATTGTGGGCAGGTTCCTTGAACACGCGAGAATATACTACTTCAGAAACGGCGGTGATGAGGAGGTTCTGCTGGGAAGCAGCGATATGATGCCGAGAAACCTTGAGAGGAGAGTCGAGTTGCTCTTTTCCGTTCCCGATCGCGCAATCATATCCGCAATGCTGAAAATACTCGACATTCATCTGAGGGATAATGTGAAGGCCAGGCGTCTTCTTCCAGACGGAACATACGAGAAAGTTAGACCGCTACTCGGAGAGGAAATCATAGACTCCCAGCGCTGGTTGATCGACAACAGAGGTGCATGGCATGAAAGCGTCAAAGCCCAACCTTCCGGAAATCTATGAAGACCACGGTTATTGTCTGCTCGGCGCCGACACGCTATTACGTCAAATTGCGACGCTTGAGAATCAGATGGAAGGTGTAAGGAAGAACTATGACATCGAATTCATGCACAAACTAAGGGTCACCTCAAGAAGGATGAGAGCGGCCCTCAGTCTCTTCGAAGAATGCTTCCCAAAGAAAGCATCAAGGAAATGGATGAAGGGGATCAGAAACGTAACCAGATCTTCGGGAGCAGCGAGAGACGCAGACGTTCAACTAACCTTTTTGGAGAACTACTCAGGAAGCGTCGAAGATAGGAACGCCTTACCAGGACTGACATACCTCATAACGCTACAAAAGGCACGCAGGGTTGGAATGCAGTCCGACGTAGTCAGCGTCCTTGACGCGCTAGATGGCTCCAACATTCTGACGGATATTTCCACCAGTAGCATGACGATCCTGAGGAATCTGCCACACGAACGAAACCGTAGCGAATCCGCCATCAAGACACCGTCAACCTACGAGAAAGCTCGCGATCACATATCGAGCAGACTCGACGAGGTCCTAGCTCTTGAACAGTTCGTCCATGATGAAAGTGCAGCCGTAAAGCATCACGAACTGAGAATAGCCGCAAAACGGCTAAGATACACGATGGAAATCTTCTCTTCCATCTACAAGGAAGAATTGAAAGAACAAATCTCGCTAATGAAACAGCTCCAAGACGTACTAGGCGAGATCCACGACTATGTTGTATGGGTTCAAGAGTTTGCCGCCTCTCTGCAAGGCATTCCAGACGATGCCAGATACGGCACGAGTAAGGTACTAAACCACGCAGCAGAAATGAGGAAGTCCCGCTACAAGGATTTCGTTTCACTATGGGACAATGCCGTCGCGAAAGGGCTTTTCGACAACATACGGCAGGTAACTGAAACGGGACCGAGTAGCGATGTCGTCCGCGAAATCTTGAACCGTGATAACCCGACCGTAGCTGTTATCTCAGATATTCATGGTAATCTTGACGCATTGAAGGCAGTTGTAGCGGATGCTAGGAGATCGGGAATCGATGTTTTTCTCAACGCGGGAGACGCCGTAGGTTTCGGCCCCAACCCAAAGCAAGTGATCCAAGCTATCCGCTCTGCAAGGTTTCTGAACGTGATTGGGAACGTCGATCTGGAAATCCTCGAGAAGGGGTTACATAATCTCAGCTTGGAGAAGAACAGCATAATGCAGTTCACGTTCAGGGAACTGGCACCGTCCGACCTAGCCTACCTCCACTCTCTCCCGAAGGAACTGAGACTCGAAATATGTGGCAGGAAGATACTGCTCACTCATGGGACTCCCGATTCAGTCGACGAACACATATATCCAAACACACCGAGCAAACGTCTCAAAGAGATCGCGTCAAAAGCCAATGCTGAGGCAATTATCACCGGGCACTCCCACATACAAATGAACAGGAACGTGGGTGGAGTCACGTTCGTGAATCCAGGAAGCGTCGGTAGACCCGCTGACGGTGGCTACAGAGCGGAGTACGCTGTACTCAGATTCAATCCGTTTTCCGTAGAATTCCGAAGAGTGAACTATGACGTTGAAGCTGTGGCTAACGGGATAAGAAAAATGGGGCTACCCGAAAGCCTCGCTCAAGTTCTACTGCGAGGCGTATCCCTCGATGCTGCCAAGGAGCTGGATGTTGCGCTTGAAAAAAAGCAGCTGTGGAGGAGCCGCTCGACCATAGGCAAAGTCAGGAGAATAGCAAGGCGATTCATTTCGGACGATTCGCATGCAAAACAGAGCAGAAAGCTAGCGCTAATGATTTTCGACAAGACGAGACGACTGCACACTCTTGGCAGAAAGGAACGCTACTGGTTGGAATGCGCGGCGATCCTTCACGACATTGGACTCTCAAGAAGCAACAGGGGTTACCACAAATTATCGCTTAGGCTGATATTGAACGATCTCGAACTCCCGTTCACGTTCAGAGAGAGGTACATAATCGGAAGCATCGTCAGATACCACCGGAAGGCAATTCCAGATGCGAATCATTTCAACTTGGCACTACTTAGTGGGGCTGAAAGGCAGAAAGTCGCAGTCCTCTCGTCGATACTACGAGTCGCGGAGGCGCTTAACTATTCTACTGAATGCATCGTGAGGAAGATTGCCATAAGAGTACTGCCCAAACGAATGGATCTAGAGTGCGAAGCTAAAGGGGACGCCCGCGCAGCAGACCTGGCGCTCATGAAGACAAAGGAACCACTTGAGAAAGCCTTCGGGCGTAATCTAACGGTTGTATGGAAGACATGGCACCCGCTCCGGAGACGCCCAAGAGAATCGTATGCTCGGTATCATAGAACCGTCCGCACACGCATGAGAACATGATAAAACGAGTTGCACTTCTTGCAATCCCGCAGCTCGATAGTCAATGTAAGATTCCGCTTGCACACCATTGATAAGCAAAAGCCACAGAGAACTAAGGCTTGCCTACGTAACTCCATTTAGCTAGAAGTGCATAGTTTGCCGAAACTTGCCGCAATTGATGTCGGTTCGAACGCGATGCGGCTAGCGATAGCCTCAGCCGATGATGAGGGTAGGTTGCACATAGTTCAGACTAACCGGGAGGCAGTGCGGCTAGGCGCCGATGTGTTCGCAAAAGGCGAGATTTCTGATAGTCGACTCGTTGAAGCAATGGATGCGTTCCTCAGATTTCGAAAACTGATCAACCAGCACAAAGTGAAGTCAGTGAAAGCGGTGGGCACGAGCGCTATCCGGGAAGCACGGAATCGAGATTATTGCATAAATCAGATTACCAAAGCGACAGAGATAGCCATCGAGCCGATTAGCGGAGAAGAAGAAGCACGCTTGCTTTACCTAGCTACTTCTAAAGCCGTAAACTTGGAAGGCAAGGTGGCGCTCCTCGTGGATATTGGCGGCGGTAGCGTTGAAATAACCCTGGCAACTGGACGCGAGATAATTGCCACCGAAAGCTTCGGCATTGGCACTGTCAGACTATTGCAGATGCTGGAACAGAAGAAGCGGGGTGAAAGAGTCTTTCGGCAGCTGGTTCGTGAGTACATCAACGTTTCAGGTACGCGCCTTCGAAAGGAAATCGGTGAACGCAAAGTAGACTTATGCATCGCTACGGGCGGCAACGTCGAATCCCTAGGCGACTTACGAGTACAATTGTGCGATGGAAAAGATGACACTTCGGTAAACATGGACGAGCTCGATTCAATTCTTAAAGAGCTACAGTCACGGTCTTATGAAGACAGGATCAAAGACTTCGGATTACGACCGGACAGAGCAGACGTAATCATTCCAGCTACTATCGTTCTCCAAAACGTCGCGAAAGAAGCACGAGTCCAGCAAATCCTAATCCCCCGCGTCGGAGTCAGAGAAGGACTTCTAATCGATATGGCAGAAGGGCTGAAGAGCACTGCAAGACCACTGCACCGAACCCAAGTAATTATCTCCGCAAAATTGCTGGGAAGGAAGTATGATTACGAAGCGCAGCATGCATTGACCGTCGCCCGTTTCGCGGTTGAACTGTTTGACGCTACAAAGAAACTCCATAAGTTGGGTTATGACGAAAGGACGCTCCTTGAAGTTGCAGCGTTGTTACATGATATCGGCTACTTCATTGGTCCGATGGACCACCACAAGCACTCATTCTATTTGATCAACGCTTCACCAATAATAGGACTCGATGACGTGGAGAAAACGATGGTTGCGAATGTAGCTCGCTACCACACCCGATCATTCCCCAGACCCAGCCACAAGGAATTCACTGACCTTTCACCCAAGCGACGTCAAATAGTGGCTAAGTTGGCCGCCATCCTAAGACTCGCGGAGGCGCTTGACCGCGAACATTCCAATAGAGTAGAGGAGCTCAAGCTCGTCAAGGGTAAGAAGAAGATCATTTTGCGTCTGAAAGGACAGGGCGACATGCTGCTTGAGAAATGGGCTTTGGGTTACCGTTCCAGACTATTCGAAAAGGTATTCAAGAAGAAGTTACTGATAGGGTGATGAACCTACGAGATCGGAAATTCCGAAAGCGCACGCAAATCCGTCTTGCATGGAACTGATTTGAGTTGGAGAGCTGTAGCTAACTTGGGAGCCTGTTGAGAGTTGAGTGAAGTCCCAAGGAGAAAAAGAAGGTCAACTACGTCACATACGTCATCTTTGAGGCCACGCTCAGCGCAAGCCTCAAGGAAGAAGGCGAGAGAACAGATGACAACCCGGTCCAGGAGAAAGCCCAAACGACTCTCGAAGGCGATTAGAAGTAAGCGATATTCGCTCAAAGCACAACGTTCCAAAAGAAGCCTAAGGAAGAATGCAGGAAAGAAAGAGATAAACAGGCGGAAGATTGCACCGCAACGGACTTCAAAGAAAACCATTCTGACAGATCGTCTTAGGCAAAACTTTCCTGGGAAGTTGCGCTCATCTCTTCGAGTCTCGGCTAAACGGGCTGGACGGATGCCTAGTAATCGTGGATTGCCAGCGCGGAGACGAGGAGCACGCGTACCCGACGCGTTGAATTTTATCTCAGGGACGTTGGATCATGAATGGATTGGTTACTTGAAACGTCTTCAGGAGTTTCGGCATAAGGCGTCGGTCAAGAACGTCCACGATCTTCGTGTTAGTATAAGGCGACTCATGACGTGTGTTGAGTTGGTTGAACGATTCAATCCGGATAATGTTGTCCGGAGAGCCCGCATTACACTCAAAGAGCAATTGTCAGAGCTCAGCAATCTCAGAGATATTCACGTCGAAATGGTTGCTATTCGCGGCTATCTGAAACAATTACCTGAAATCAAACAATTCTACGATAGGTTGCGCGAAAGAGAAAGCGACCACCTCAGCGCTGCCAAGAAGATGTCCTCGAACACGAAATTCATTGAGAACGCGATCAACAGGGCGCAAGTTCGGCTTGCTGCTCGGCGAGCCACAATAGCCGTATCCGCCGCCAGTAAGATCGTCAACGATGCAGTGGATCGTTCATTTGACAATGTCAACGGAAAACTCGAATATGCCACTATCGCTGATTATTCAACGATTCACAGCGTAAGAATCGCGTTCAAACCGTTCAGATACCTGCTGGAAATGCTGCAACCGTTGGTTCCAATAGAACGCAAGCAGCTAAGAGCCGCTCAATCGCTCGCGCGAATGATGGGTAAGATCCAGGACATTGAGGTTCTGATGAAGAGCTTGGTTGAATTCAAATGGAAACAAGATGGCGCTCGGCGAGCTGTGATTGAAATCTGGTTAGATCTTGAACGCCGAAAAACGGATGTGGCTCAACGCTTTCTAAGATCCATTCCTAAGTTTGGGAACATCTGGAAGCCCATCCTACACGACTCAACAATCTCTAAGACTGCTGATTCGAAAACACTCTATGCTCTACGTCATGGGATCGCAGTCGCCCGCGGAGACCTAGGCTACCCGTTAGATTCGGACCGCCCGTTAACTTTGAAAGGCATGAAGAGGATGCGTATAATCGCTCGGGGCATGCGCGGTCTTGGTGTTAGGTTTGATGTTATCCTGACAAGCCCGTACAGGCGAGCACTGGAAACCGCGTTCGTAGTAGGTCGCGAATATAGGCTGGGAGAATCGATTCAAACAACAGCTGCACTGAAACCGGAGGTTCTGCCGGAAGAAGTGATCCGATCATTGCAGGACAAGTATTCATCTTGTCGAAATCTGTTACTTGTGGGACATGATCCTCAATTAAGTGCCTTAGTCTCCACATTGACTTCGGGTAGCGCAGGCGCGAGGCCACTACTGAAGAAAGGAGGGCTATGTAAACTTCAAGTAGAGAAGCTGCAACTTGGAAAGTGTGCGACGCTGCTGTGGCTTCTTACTCCCAAACAACTCATCAGTATGACTTGACTTGGTCAGCACGCAAATTCTACTCCCGCCACCTAATGAACATGAATCTTGTTGAAGGGGCAGTTAGAATCGGCATAGGGAGTAACGAGAGTCAGGGGATTGAAACGCCAACCTCGGGACTTTCAGCTCTTCACCTTAAGTTTGATACTTTTTCCGTCGATTGAAACTTCGTAGCTTCGCTGATCGTAGGTCTTAATCTCTCCCACAATCTTCGCTGAATGTTCGATCCGTTTTAGAAAGGATTGAGGAAGTTTGTCCATGTCTGGGATGCTCCCGCCAAGCCTTGCTTCTGACTGTTTCTTTCCACTGGTGACGTCAAACTGCGCACCATGCAATGGACACGTGACAATGTTTCCTCTGAGTCCGCCACTCGAGAGGCGGGCACTCGCGTGGCCGCATCTATCATCGATCGCGTAGAACTTTCCGTTAACATTCGCGATGGCAATTTCCCTGTCGTTAACTTCAACATGTTTCATTGTGCCTAGGGGAATTTCGTCAACATTGGCGACTTCTAGCCAACCCGATGAGTCCGATTCATGTATTGTCAAGGGACTTCTCTCTCAAGTTTTCAGGCAATAAGCAACGATTGCGATACCTACAATGAAAGTTAGTGCGCCCGCTATTTCCCAGAATTGCGAACCACTCATCACACTGTCAGGAAGCACGCCCGCTCCCTGTAGTGACCATACCAAGCCAAACAGCGCGATTATTGCACCAACGATTGAGAACGTTCGTCTTTTCATACTTTCACCCACCAAGCAGTGGATAATATGGCGCTTGAATCAATCAAAGCTCCTCACGACGCCTTCGCCAAAATCCTTCCACGTACCAACAGATCACGAAGCGCTCTCCGACCAAACACTTCCGCATGCATCGCCAGAATCCCAAGCAATTTCTCTTCCCATTCTTTCTGCGACTCCTTGATCCGAATCAAAATCTTTCTTTGAGCCGTTCGACCCTTGCGCGTAAGTGCATAGTAAACTCTACTCGACCCCTCATCTCGAGTCGATTTGATAAGCCCTCTGCGCTCCATCCGCCGAAGGAAAGGATAGATCGTACCAAAACTGAACTTAATGTGCCCTCTAGTCATCTTCTTGAACCGCATAGCCAACTCATACCCATACGCCGGTCCGTCCTTTAAAGCCAGAAAGAACATTACCTCGTATGGGCCAGCCTGGAATCCCTTCGCCATGAGCCATCTCCGCATCCGTATCGTATCGATACATCAGCCGGCGTATTTTAATATTACCCACCATCGATAAGATAGTATCGTATCGATGTATAGAAGCGAACGCATAAAGGATGACGTGATGGCTCTGCTAAACGTAATGTACTCGGAGACACAACAAGAATTGACTGAGGCACAATAATGACTCTCCAGAGAACCGAGTTGGCTCCGCTATCCGAGTACGCGATTGAGACTCACGGTCTGACGAAGAAATTTGGTAGCTTCACAGCCGTTGACCACATTGACCTTGCCGTCCAGAAGGGAGAAATCTACGGGTTTCTTGGACCGAATGGCGCAGGAAAAAGTACTACCATCCGTATGCTTTGCACATTACTTAAGCCAAGCTCGGGCACCGCGACAGTTGCAGGATTCAACATTGACAGTGACGCAAATGAAGTTCGGAAACGAATCGGATTAGTCTCAGAGAAACTAATAATGTACACACGGTTGACGGCTGAACAGAACCTAATTTTCTTCGGCAAACTCTACGGAATAGACAAGGCAGAATTGAAGCTGAAGATCGAGGAATTATTAGATATGATGAAGCTGACGCCCTTCAAAGATCGGAGCGTAGGCGGCTTCTCAAGCGGGATGAGGCAAAGAATGAATGTGATCCGCGCCTTAATCCACGATCCTGAAATCATCTTTCTAGATGAGCCAACCACGGCGCTTGACCCACAAAGCACGAAGTTCGTCAGGGACATAATACTGGATCTGAAGAAGGGGGGACACACAATAATCTTAACAACGCACATAATGGAAGAAGCAGACGAATTGTCGGATAGAATTGCGATTATCGACCATGGAAAAATCATGGACACGGGAACTGTTGCGGGACTTAAGAACAAGTATGGTACAGAGTCGATGCTTGAAGTTTTCCTGACGGTTACAGGCCGAGAGCTACGCGATGCAGCTTCAGACCGCGTTAGCATGAAAGCTGTAGGGAGAATGTGAACGTGCAAACTAAAGCAAGGCAGGTGAGCGTATGGAAAGTTACTACTGAAATCGCCAAACGCGACCTCCTCGATTTATGGCGAGCAAAGATGCTTCTCGTCTTCTTCATAATAATGCCCCTGCTTTTCATGACAATGTTTGGTTTCATTTACCCACCTACAGTTCAAGTAAATCCATACAGCGGACAAATACCGTCACAATACCCGAACTTGGGGTTAGCAATAGTTCAGCAAGATAACGGACAGATAGCGCGTAATGTTGAGGCTCAATTCATTCAAATCGCCGAATCTCAAGGGATATTCACAGTGAATGAAATAACGGATTACTCAACAGCTAGAAATGGAATTGTGAAGGGCCAACTGTCAGGAATAGTGGTCATACCCCAAGGATTCAGCGCTGCAATTCAGGCTGACGCGCAGGCCACAATACAAGTAACAGTCGATCAAACAAACCCATCAGTAGCGGCCGCCGTTCAAGCTGAAATCGCAGAAATTTTCGGGGCGATTGAAAGCCAAATATCAACACAATATCTTCAGCAAAACTTAGACATGAAAGTTGATGCAACATTCGTTCTTCAACCAATCACGATAACAAACATTCCATTAATCCAAGGTGTCCCAACGTCCTTCGAATATCTAGCTCCATCATTCATGGCGTTAACCGTCATCACAGGAGCATTAAACGGAGTCAGCACCGCCATCTCTAGAGAAAAAGAACAAGGAACAATGGACGGATTACTCGTCGCACCCATCCCGAGACAATCCGTTATCTTAGGAAAAATCGTAGCGCAAACAGTACGCGGATTGATTCAAGGGTTCCTAATACTTGGATTATCGATGCTATTGTTCGGAGTAGTGATTTACGGCAGTCCTATCACCATGCTTCTTGTCATGGTGCTTGGCGTTGCCAGCTTCATAGGCGTCGGCATAATCGTGACCTCTCTCGCTCCTGAACAGGAAACAGCACAGATGATGACCACACTACTTCAATTCCCAATGATGTTTCTCAGCGGAATACTTTTCCCAATCGACCAACTACCCGTACCCGTCCAATATATCGGCAAAGCCTTCCCTCTCTACTACGCCGCGGACGCCCTCAGAAAAGTAGTCATACTGAATGCGAGCTTGAACATCATCACGCCAGACCTGCTAGTGCTCCTAGCATACTCAGTGGTCACGATGGCAATCGCTGTACCAATCTTCAACAGAGCAATGTCAAGATAACTAACCAAGACAGTTTGTAGGCGCCTAGACCTACATTCGATATGGCTCCATTACCCAGAAACCTTTGATAAAAATAGCATTAAACAATACGTGCCGTCAGAAATGGTTATCGAACCCGACGATATGGTGGGCCCGAATAGCAGAATATTAAAAAAGAAAGAGGTCAACGACCAGTCGGCAGTGGTTTTGTGATGATAGAGTTTTCTGTTTCGCTAATCGAATTCGTTTTAGCTACGTTCATGCCCCTCTATCTTGGGATGATATTCATCACCTATTTGCAGATGAAATTTAAGCTTGATGTTCGTTATCTTTCAGCATTCGCGTTAGGCCTGGTGTTCTGGTTCTTCTTCGACACGATGAACGACGCGGTACAGTTAGGTGTAAACGAAGGTTATGACTTTACGACTTCTGGTACTCACAGTGGATTAGTGGCCGTTTTTGTATTCGGCTTCCTCGTGATAGCACTCCTGTCAACGTATTTCATTTCAAGAAAAACGGGAGGGGGCATCTTGCAACTCTACATTACTGGCATTATTGTTGCAATCGGGATGGGTTTTCACGGCATTGGAGAAGGAATAGAATTCGGCGGGCTATCTGCTCAAACACAGGCTGTAACAGTCTTAGATGCGATTGGCGGGGTAAGCGGTGGCGTGGCGTACGTCATTCATAAGTTTCTTGAGGCAACAATCGTTGCCATTGTCTACCTTGGCATATCAATCGGCGAAAACGAGTCTTTCAGGAATAAAATGTCAAAGATCGCGGTTCTTGGTTTGGCATTCGGAGTGCCTTCCGCTCTAGGGGAGGTGATAGGCTACTTTATCCAAATAGACTCAGCCTATTTCTACGCGCTAGGCGTCGGAGCAGCACTTTCAGTAGCCTTGCTAGTTGTGTTTCCAATATTTCGACATTCGGAGGACCGAGGGCTAAGCTATTCTCAATGGGGGTGGACAATGCTCGCAACATTCATTGGTTTTCTTTGCCTCTATGGCGCAGCACTATTTCACTCCTGATGAATGCTTAACGTCAAAAGCACGTTTCAAAGAAAGCATGAGCAGAAATTTTTCCCTTACCCCTACAAGGCAGTTAAAGTTCAGTAACGAAAGAACAAAGAAAGTTCTACGGTTCAGCGTGTGGTGGGCCCGGAGGGATTCGAACCCTCGAATATCGTGGGTTCTGGCTGCACTAGACAGATCCCCTAATTTTCCTCTTGGGGTGCAGCAGACAACCTCCGTGACGGATCCGGATTGTCTTCTCGAATGTCTTATTGAGTTTCGTCTTCAGTGGGAGTAACGCTCAGCTTGACTAGTCTCTCTGCTCTTAGAATTTCAATCTCGATTGGTTTCCCAATGATGTCTTTTGTCAGTAGGCGGTAGAGGTCGTTGTGGCGAGCGATTGGTGATTTGCCGAATGTTATCAAAATATCTCCGACTACTAGGCCCGCTTTCTTAGCGGGACTGTCGATTTCAACTTCGAATATCATCAGGCCCTGCTCTTGGTCTATGTTCGCTTCAGCGGCTAGGCGTTTAGGAAGGCTTACCGGGTCGGTGCTGATTCCGAGGTGTGCGATCCTTATCCTTCCTTCATTGATGAGAGCGTCAATAGTACCCTTGACCGAGTTGATTGGAATTGAGATGCCGCGTGAGTTTGCGTAGGCCACATTGAGTCCGATCATCTTGCCCGACGCGCTGACGAGAGGGCCGCCTGAGTAGCCTGGATTCAGGGGTGCATCTGTAACAATCACGTCCTCGGCAGAACTTGGTCCCCAGCCCAGTGAGGCCTTAGCCGTAGTGACGATTCCCGATGTGGTGCTTGAGCTTCCACCGAAAGGGTTGGCGAAAGCAAAGACAAGCTGGCCGACTTCGACCGTCTCCGAGTCCCCAACTTCAACCGGTTTCAGGCCGGTTCGCTCGACCTTCAACAACGCCATATCCGCGTATGGATCGTGTCCGATCACTCTGGCCTCAAGTCTCGGGCCTTCCCCGAAACCTACTTCAACGGTGGCGGCTCTTCCGACGACGTGGCTGCAGGTAAGGATGTAGCCGTCTTCGCTCCAGATTACGCCTGAACCGAACCCTCTTCTAGACCTCACCCTAACCACTGACGAACCGACCTTGTCTGCCAGTTCTGTCATTGCGTCAGAGAACGATTGCAGTATTTGCAAAGAAGCAAGTTTACTCATTTGGGTATCACAAGTAAGAGTATGGTCTCGGTCTATTTGTTGACGAAGGATGCATGACAATTAGTCACATGTGTTTGACTGGCAAATGCCGACATCCTCTGAAGGAGTCGGCTAGGCTACTGCTCGAATCAACGAAATGGTGGGCCCGGAGGGATTCGAACCCTCGACCAGCAGGTTCCTCAGTTGCGCATATGAGCTTCGACTTTCGTTTTCTGTCGCTCTAGCCTAGCTGAGCTACGGGCCCGTAGTCTTCTAGTAGGTTTAGGCCGGACATTTCAGGATTAGGGTTCTCGTTTGTTACGCGTCTCTGGGAGAACTCAGTTGTCGAGCCCAATAGAGAGAAGTGAATCTCGATGCGATGCTTTAGGTAAGGGATATGCGACACATCTTCACTCCGGCTACGAACACTTAATTCTATATCCTAACAGTGACTCATAATACCGGTCGAACAGAGATGGCAAAACAAGACGACTTGGGGTTTAACCCGCTTGAGGAACTTGACCGTAGCGAAGCTCGCATCGTAGTCAGGCTAGAGTTCAGGCGATTTAGAAAACCAGTGACAATAATCCAGGGGCTTCCGGGCGCTCGTTTAGAGGAAATTGCCCGCGAATTGAAGAAGCGGTTCGGGGCCGGGGGTACCACTAAGGGTGGAGAGGTTCTACTCCAGGGAGACCACCGAGTTCACATCAAAGAGGAACTTGTCAGATTAGGATTCCCCGTCGATCATATCGACATGATCTGAGGAGTTGTGGTGCTCCGGGCGGGATTTTCTGCGATTGGGCCATCGCTTTCGAACCCGCGTCGCTGACTCTCTCCACAAAGTCGAGAGGCCAGCATACTCTCGGCGTCACACGCCTTGACCGGGCTATATTCGGTAGCTTAATGAGCTTCTACCGGAGCCCCCAGCTGCCCGGAGCACTCCGACTATCGCAACCCTACGGTATTCAAGCGTTCCGTTTTCGTACCATCATTACCGCGAATGCGACCACAACCACGGCTATGAGCAACGTTCCCACGGATCAAAGTACGGGCTTCGTTGACTTAACCAAAAGTGGAATTTTTAGGTGCGGGCCAGAGTCTAGTATTCGCCCATGTCTCCGCCTCTCGGAGGCGGCGAGGGAGGCGGTTTGGCGGCGGCAATTACGTCATCGATTCTCAGTATCATTGATGCGGCTTCGGTAGCGGACCGGATCGCTTGTTCCTTGACTCGGACGGGTTCACTTACGCCTTGTTTTCTCATGTCTTTGACTCCGCCTTTGAACACGTCTACGCCTTGCGTCCCTCCCCCTTTCTTATCGTGTGCCGAACGGAGTGCAACCATGATATCTATGGGGTCGAGGCCGGCGTTTTCCGCCAAGGTTTTCGGAATTATTTCTAAAGTGTCGGCAAAAGCTTCTATTGCAAGTTGCTCACGCCCGCCAACCTTGCTAGCGTAATCTTTGAGCTTCTTGGAAAGTTCGGCTTCGATAGCGCCAGCCCCTGTAACTACTTTGGGCCTCTGCACTACATCGATAACGACCGACAGAGCATCCTTCAAAGCCCGCTCCGCCTCATCGACTAAGCGCTCCAAGCCGGCTCGGATAAGCACACTAACTGACCTGGGGTCTTTGCAACCCTCAATGAAGACCATCTTATCGTCTCCAATCTTCCTTTCCTCAACTAGGTCTGCCTTGCCCAGATCTGAAGCTTTCAAGTCGTCAAGGTTTGTTACGATCTTTCCGCCCGTTGCCCTTGCTAGCTTTTCCACGTCCGATTTCTTGATTCTTCGCACCGCCAGCATTCCTTCCTTTGAAAGGTAATGCTGTGTTGTGTCGTCAATCCCCTTCTGGCACAGGACAACGTTCGCTCCGGAAGCTTTGATTTTGTCAACCATTTCCTTCATCATGTGAGTTTCCTCATCGAGGAAGGCTTTCATCTGGGTCGGGTCGTTGATGCGTATTTCCGCCGATATCTCGGTCTTCTCAATTTCGAGGGCAGCATCCATGAGGGCAATCTTCGCGTTCTTCACCTGCTTCGGCATCCCTGGGTGGACAACTTCCTTGTCTACAATAATGCCTCGAACAAGTTGCGTGTCGAAGAGGCTCTTGCCCTCCTTCTTGACAAGCTGGATGTTATCGATGTCAGCGTACCACGAGTCGCCGCGCTTTTCCTTTACAAGTTGAACCGCTTCGATCGCAATATCTGCGAAGTGCTCACGAGCGCCACCTAAACCCTTGCTATGCATCGCAGTCATGGCGACTTTCTTGAGCGCAGCTTTATCATCAGGCTTTACTGGTTCGGAAAGGGAGTCAAGAAGTTGAACCGCTTTGTCTGCAGCTTTCTTGTAGCCCGCGACAATAACTGTTGGGTGGACGCCGTCATCAAGCAAGTCCTGGGCCCGTTTAAGCAATCCTCCGGCGAGGACCACGGCGGTCGTTGTTCCGTCGCCAACTTCATCATCTTGTGTCTTAGCGACTTCCACCATCATTTTTGCAGCGGGGTTTTGAACATCAACCTCGTCGAGAACGGTGGCTCCGTCATTCGTTACTGTAACATCGCCGAGACTATCGACGAGCATTTTGTCCATTCCGCGAGGGCCGAGCGTGGACTTTACCACTTCAGACACAATGATTGCCGCGGTAATGTTGCTTCGTTGAGCATCGCGGCCTCTATTGCGTGTGGATCCTTCCTTTAGAATCATTACCTGTTGACCGGAGAGATACGCCATTTTTTGTTACCTCTGGTGACTGTGTGGATAAAAACGGCCAGTAAATAAGGATTCTTCTATCCAACACATTGACGGTTAAAGGCTAATCTGGTTCGAGAATGCGATTGAGAAGAAGCCTTCCGAACCTGATAAAGGACTATGCGGATTCTTCGGATTCCAATTTGAATTCTCGCGTGCATTGTCTAGCGAACTTATTATACCGGTCTAGCCATTCGTCCACAGAGAGAATTCTGGAATTTTCGGGAACGTTCGAGGAAGCACATTTGCCCGTTAACCTCTTGGTGCGAACCAGCAAACTTCGCAACTGCACCCTCGTAACAGGTTTTCACGGCGTGGGTGAAACAGGATACATCTCTGTCTCCTATCTCGTTCATGCGTTGAATGCGAAGAGAATTGGATTCGTCGACGTAGCACACCCGCCCCCATTTATCGCAACTTCCGAAGATGGTTTAGTGACGCCATTCGAGGTTTACCGAGCTGGAAGAATAGTGCTTGTGAAATTGGAGTTTTCCCCGCATAGAGCGGAGGAGGCGGAATTCGCCAAGACTCTTGCACGATGGGCTGTAGAAAGCAAATTCAAAGACGCTATTCTCATCGGGGGCCTAGACGGAGCTCTGAAATCCGGCAAGGACGGCGTCAGAATAGTTACAACAGGCGACTACCCTGTGAAAACAAAGAAGATGAAACATCCAAGACTCGAACCGGGCTTATTCGTTTACGGCCCGTTGGCCGTCATGTTAGGGGAATTCGAGAAGCTGAGCTTTCCCGCCGTTGCAGTACTCCCTTACGCCTCAGCTGAACACGCGGACCCTAAGGCCGCAGCGACTGCGATCAGGGCGGTGTCAAAAGCGTACGGGCTAAAAGTCGATGTCAGAGACTTGGAGTACGATGCTGAGGATATCGAGGAGGAAATTGATAAGCGGATGCAGCAAACTGCCCGCTCACTGCGTGGCTTGTATGGTTAATGCAACATTCATACATTAGTGTGCCAATTACAAACCATAAGTTAGGTTCATGATTAGATTAGCTGATAACGAATGCAACTTCGATTTTTAGGCGCATGCCAAGAAGTAGGTAGGTCCGCAATTGCGGTCAAAGGCGCCCGTAGCCAAATCCTGATGGATTACGGCGTCATGATAAACCACGACATAGGCTTCCCGGTTCACGTTTCACCAAGGGACTTGGACGCAGTCATCCTGACGCATGCTCACCTCGACCACAGTGGGCTGATCCCTCTTTTCTACGTTCACTCAAAACTACCAGTCTATGCTGTTGAACCGACCTTCAAACTGACCAGAGTATTGGTGCGGGATATGATCAAACTTAGTGGTTACTTCCTGCCGTACGAATACATGGATCTCGAAACCATGATGAACCACGCCGTGCCCGTTGAATACCATTCAAAATTCGAGGCAGGCGACTCTGAAATCACCATGATCAACGCCGGCCATATTCCTGGCAGCGCGCAGGTAATTGTCAAAAATGATGCTAGACGCGTGCTCTATACAGGTGACTTTAACTTGATTCCGACTCACCTCGTTCCTGGTGCTGACAGGGAATACGGGAACCTAGACGCAATAGTAATCGAGAGCACATACGCCATGAGTGACCATCCGGACAGAGCTGAGTCTGAGCGCAACTTCGTCTTGGCCTGCAAGGAAGTTGTTGAAGGAGGTGGAACCGTCCTTGTTCCAGCCTTCGGCGTTGGCCGGTCCCAGGAAATCATTTGCATGCTCGCCGACCACAACTTCAATCACAAAGTCTTCGTCGACGGCATGGCACTGGACGCGATTAGAATGCTAGAGGAACATCCGAAAGCACTGAAAGACGAACAGCTGTTCCGGAGAGCCATGAAGGAAGCTGAGCAAATCAAGAACTGGCACGACAGGAGACGTGCGGCCCGAACTGAGGGAGTGATAGTATCACCTGCCGGAATGCTCAAAGGAGGGGCATCCGTCTTCTACATGGAAAACATCGCCAGTAACCAGGATAACGGAATCTTTCTCGTAAGCTATCAAGTCCAAGGCTCGCCAGGCAGGATACTCTTGGACGAGGGCCAATTCATTTTGCACGGAAAAGCAAGGAAAGTCAGTGCCCGAGTTGAGAAATTTGATTTCTCTTCACACGGCGGAAAGACACAACTCGAGGAGACACTGAAAGAAGTTGATAAGAAAACTCGAGTCTTCGTCATTCACGGCGAAGAGGGAAACTGTAAGCATCTGGCGGAATGGGCATCTCAAGAATTGGGTCTCCAGACATCAATTCCTCGACCAGGTGAGACCTACGACCTCTGAGGTTCTCGCAGTGATTCAAGTTGGGTCAACGAGCGATTACCCTCTTGGCACCTTCAAGAAGGAATTCGCCAAAAGTTTTCCTGGTTTCGCGTTGGAAACTATGCGTCCTCTACTTGATCCGTCTGAGGCTTACGATTCATTGCGTGGGCAGTATCATTCCACTCGTCTGCTTGTACTTTTGGAGCAGCATCTGCGCACTGTTCCCGCGGATAGATTGTTGGGCGTTACATCCTTTGACCTGTTCGTCCCAGGGATGAACTTCGTATTCGGCGAAGCCCGCTGCCCAGGCTACGTGGCGGTTATTTCGACCAAGCGACTAAAACCATCCCCGAAGGACCAAAGCTTGTTTCGAGAACGCGTGCTCAAGGAATCGGTGCATGAAATAGGCCACACGCAGGGACTCAAGCATTGCCCTGACTCGTTATGCGTGATGCATTTCTCTGAACATATTGGCGACACGGATAGGAAGAGTTCAAACTTCTGCAAGGAATGCCATTCGGACTTAGTGAGGCGGAAAGTTGGGTAAGAAATTCAAGGCGAAGCCAAGCCAACTAGCCCCTGAAATCTGCGCCATCGCCCTCGCAGGGCTGCTGACGTTTGGCCTTCAATCATCCAATGCGCCCATTGTTCCCATAACCATCTTCCCAGAGACAACAACCGGGATTACGCTGAACGCCAGCATCTTCGTGGTTCTGATGGCCGCTACGGGTACGATCATGTACCTATTCATAAAATTCGGGTTGAAACGCCTAGTCAGATACCTTATCAACATCGCTCTCCTCGCCCTCCTATTCTTCCTGATCACATGGTACGGATCCTTGTACGCAAACTACTTGCCTTCCTTCGTGACCTCGACAAGCTGGGGCTGGCTCCTCGTCAGCCTCCTAGGCGCTGTTGCACTAGGGCTTCTGATCTACAAGGCGAAGGGGGCTCTGCATTTGGTTGGCATAGTTCTGATTGGCGGACTCACGGGGACATTTCTGGGCGTCTCCATACCCACATTGACTGCGGTCGTGCTCTTGCTGGCCTTAGCGGGCTATGACCTCTTCGCAGTCTACAAGGGCCCAATAGGGAAGATGGCGCAATCAACTAACCTCGAAGAATTTACGGGGGCCGTTTTTACGTACGGTGATTTGACGGTGGGGATGGGGGATATGGTGTTCTACTCTATGCTCGCGAGCAACTCAATGATCAGTTTTGGGCCAATCCCATTCCTCGCCGCGGCTGTGGGTTTGGTAATTGGCGCTTACCTTGGCTTCAAAATGCTTGAAGGGCGGGACATGTTTCCAGGCTTACCCTTCGCCATAATTCTCGGATTAGTGTTCATGTATGTTGCTTCCCAAGTCTTGATTATGCTAAAGCCAGCCTAGGCGCACACATTGTCCGCTACCAGACCCCATTTGCCTGCTCGGTTACATGTTACCCAGGTCCCCGGGAAACAGCAAAATCAACCCCTCTTAACCCCAAAAAATGCACCACCCCCCTGGGGGGTCCCTCCAAGCGTGCGCGTGCACTATCGGCTTCTCTTGCGGCCCTGATCTTTTGGCTGAGCTTAAGATCGCAGGCTTGTTCCAGTTTCGAACGATTCGGGGAATATCGTACCCGCATACCTCAACGAGCCCAGGATAGCCTTTATTCCGTAAGAGAAGATGACCGCATAAGATTCGGCAAAAACAAACTAATCAACATGACGAAGGTTAGAACCATCAGGTAACTGTTCAGAGCGATTGCTACCTAGTGAGACCAATATGAAATCCGGGCCAGTTACTGTCGTGATTCCTACCCACGACAGGTACGGGAAGCTTGGGACACTCTTGGAAAGCATAGAGAAGTGCCAACCACACGAAATAGAGTCCGTGATTGTTGTTGATGATTCCGAAAAGCCGGTTAGGATTGCCTCAAGTTTCCGTAGCCTGAATCTGAAGCACATAGTGCTCAAAGACCGGGCTTTCATCTCGAGAGCCAAGAACATAGGATGGAGAGATGCGACAACAGAATTTGCGTTTTTCATAGATGACGATAACGTTGTAGATGAGGAAACGATACCACGAGTTTACCAGACTATTTCGAGGATGCCTAAGGTGGGGGCAATTATGCCAGCAGTCCTTTACAAATCCAAGCCAAGCCTCGTATGGGTGTACGCCGCGCAATTCCTAAAATCGGGACCGAGGTTCAATCTAATAGGTCGGAACCTTCGGCGCAATGCATCTTTGGAAAACAGACTTCTTCTTACGGATGCGCTCCCAAACGCGTCGATGATTCGAAGAAAAGCGCTCGAAGATGTTGGCGGTTTTGATGAACGATTGGTGGTAAACAGTTCTATGGATCTCTCTCTGAGGTTGAAATCGAAGGGTTGGCAGGTGCTTTCGTTCACAGGCTCATTCATCTATCACGACGTTGAGCCACCTGGGAAAATGGGTTGGTGGGCTACGCATGGTGCGGCTGATCCCGAACGTGTGCGATTCGAAATTCGAGACTGGTTCATAATTATGCATTTGCTTCACGGGAAGAAGAGACTCTTCATGCTACGTGCAGTGATGGAATCGTCGAGGTTCATTATTCCAAATTTGCTTGCATATCTTTTGCGCAGCAAATCTAGGAGACAGCTCGTCCTTAGCCTTGCTAAGGGATACATCGAGGGAATCCGGATCACATGCTGAACACATTTTGGCGTCAGCTTTGCCATTCGGGATACTAGCCTTAACGTTAGGCGCCGTTGAAATTACCGCAATTGTCTTCGGATACACTAGGGGACTGTTGTTTACCTTCGCTGTTTGCTGTGAATCATCTTCCAATTGATCGGACGCAAATACGCACCGAGTAAACTAATCTCAGGCTTGGCGCCTTTTCTCGTACCTGTCGGAGATTGCTTGCTTGTCAGAATGCTGATCAGGTATCTTACGTTGAGCCATGTGAAAGCTATCCCGGAGACTAGTAGCAATGTGACTCTGATCGGTTCTATTTGACTTAGCGCGATTTCGAATTCCGGATAGTTGGCATAGATAGGTGAGAGAAATCTGACCAGGAGATAGTTGTTCAAGATGAGGTAGAACAAGACCGTGATCACAGTGGCTGTGAGGAGGCGTTTTCGTTTAGGGTTCCATAAGGCTACGTCTAGTACGCCCAAAGCCACAAGGTAGATAGAATATTGTTCGGTCACTCGAGCCTTGAAAATGAGAAAAGCGAGGGTCACAACAAGCATCGATTGGATAAGTCCGTAATCAGTTCCGAAACCAAGTTTGCGAAATGCCAAGATTGTAAATGCGACGACGGCGGGGATCCAAATGAAGCCCAATATTCTGTAAGCGTTCTGCGATAATGGCGGATAGATTCCTAAGTAGAATAGATATGCCAACACGTCCCAAGCAGACATTGAGCCGAGGGCTCCGCCTTTGCCTACCGTCGATGCAAGTGTTCCCAAGGCGGTGGAAAGAGACCAACCCATTACCCTGATAGTGAGAATGGAGGCGAGAGCGGGTAGTGCAACTGCCAGACAAACAGGCCACCAATTTCGCGTTTTTCCGAACGTTATTGGGACTGCGTAAATGATAGCCAGCGACTTTGCAAATATACTGAGGCCTGACCAGAAACCTCGTTTCGTTAAGTTTGCTGTCATAATTGAAATCATGATGAAAGACATGGCGATCGGGTCAAACATTCCCCAGATTCCTGAAAGGATTATTGTGAATGGTGAGAAAAGCCAGAAGCACAGCGCCCAAACGCGAGCATTGTGCTCAACGGTCCTTGAGGAGATATACGAAAACAGCAGGTATGCTAGGGCTAGATCGCCCATAATCACAGGTTGTTTCAGAAGAAAATAATACACGAATCGGTTACCGAAGCCGACGGTGGAGTAGACAAGGTATAGCAAACCGGTCAGTATGGGCCAGAATGGGAGGTATCCTACAGTCGCACTGTTTTGTGATGAATATATGTTCGCGAAACTAAGTCCAGGCACTGGCGGTAGAGATCCGTAAGGGTCCCCTCCGTGGACCATTGCGTACCCGAGACGTACCCACAGTTCGAAATCAAAAGGATGCCCGGTCCAAAAAGAGAAAATCTCACGTATCATAAGGCCGAGAAGCAGAGTGATTGCCACTTTATTTTGACCAAGTATTCTAGTCAACGCTGTTTGAGATGTCCACACCGTCCATTTTCCCTTTCCGTTACTACCGCTTCTGAAAGACGAAGAGGCTTTGATCGCCCACCCTGTTGAAGGGGAAATGGCCTCCTAGAGCCCATTCAAATTTCTCAAGCATTGAGGCGACGTTCTTGAATTTGATGTAGTAATCGCTCAGATAGGCCGGTGGCAAGAAGGCTGGCAGTCCGACGAGTTTCTTAAGCTCGAATTTCGTGGAGAAGAAGCTCGAGAAGGCTGCCGGCGGGTAATAGAACGCAGGTATATCCATGCCCCCAACCGAAACCATAATCGGTTGTTTCTTTCTCGGCGCCATCTTCTCGAATTGGAGAACGACTGCGTGGGATAGTGCTTCGCTGAGGCAAAAAGAGTTCCTTATGGAACAAATGAAATAGCCGCCGGGCACCAGGATTGACGAAAGCCCATTCACAAAATGGTCCAACTCGGGTTCAGAGTTTAGGGCCCCGTTGAAAGAATACGCCAACCTGACCTTGCCACCTATCGTACCTTCGACCACTTTGGATATGTTCGCTGCCCTTACATGCAGAGGAACTATCCTCTCAGAAAGCCCCCGAGCTTCTACCTTTTTGTTCAAGATCTCAATCATTTTGTCCGAAATATCTGTGGCAATTATTCTTGAGACGTACCTAGAAACTTCTATCGCCTCAGCACCTGTGCCGCAACCGACTTCCAGAAGGGTGTCTTCCGGTTTCGCAAGCTTGAGTAGTTCTCGAATCGAACGCTTTCGAATCCACGTGTTGATGTAATTGTGGCGTATCGTGAAATCGTATTCCTCTGATGCGGAATCGAAGGCAGCGGCTATGCCTTGGTAATAATCCTGGTTTTGTGCTACCCATTCCTGGTATGTCGTCGTTGCTCCACCCTCGCCCTTTACGGCACCTCTGTGCGTGGGCGGACCTTCGGGTGTTAGGCAAATACAAGCTGCTGGGTTAGAATACCAGTCCCTCACGACCCTGCCTCCGTACTTGGAGGCAAAAGCCTCGAGCGCTCCCGCCTCCTCATCTTGTGTTGCGACCCTTGCCACTACACTGTATAGCAGATCCTGGGTCCTCACTTTGGCGCTGGTGTTGTTCAGAGCATTCAGAACCCAGTCGCTGTTAGCGTCGCCTGCAAATACAAAGAAAGAGCCATTTAGGAATGAAAAGCGAATCTCGACGACATGGGGCAGCCTTGTGGCCCTTCCTTCGGTAATCAACTTAATAGTATTCCACAGCACCGCGTCGGAAAATTCTTGCGACTGTATTCCCAAGCGAGTTCCCTCCTAAGCCTCAGGAGCGACTGCCAAACCTATCCCAGGTTGTGTGTTTCTTGGTCGAGCTTAGGTTATCGCCAATGGCAAGAATAATGGACACGGCTTCGCCGATCAAGGCCACAGGCAGGGCTAACACTAGCCTTGGGGATTTGGCTAGCGTGTGGATCAGAATTGAGAGGCTTAGAAGCGGGTTCCCTAGCAGCATAGATTCCAAGGTGCGAGGCGATTCACCGACAGATTTCCAGATCTGAACGTGCCCGTACACTATTCGCCTGCGCTGGCGAATCAGGTCAATGAAGCTTCCGGGTACATCTATTTTGACTCTTGCAAGTTCACAGAACTTAACTGAGTAACCAGCTTGGTAGGCGTTGCCAGCCAAGTATGCACCGTCGTTTACCGTGTCGGGGGGCAGCTTACGCAATGCCTCGGATCTGACGACTAGGAGTTCGTCACAACAGTGATTGTTTCGCTCATTATCGCTAAGTCTAATCAAGCACTCGTTATGTGTGCCCCACATTAGCTGCAATACGCTGCTTGTAATGCCAGGTTTGCCAGCTACTATGGGAGACGCGGAAACCATCCCGATATCCTTGTCTTCCACTATTTCCTGTAGTAAAGATGATATCGCACCAGACTCGGGAAGCGCGTCGGAATTTACTAGGACCAAGAAACGTCCATTAAAATTCTCTATGATTTGATTTATCGCAGCAGATTTGCCCCTCCTAGTGGGTTCCTCAATCAGGAGAAATCGCCCGTCACGATCAGCAAGTTCTCGAACATGCGTCATTGCCTCAGGATCACAGCCGCTCGCAATTAGGACCACTTTCTCCAAAGTGAAGGCGGAGGGATATGTCTCGTTCTCAATCAGCTCTAGCAACCTGCCCAAATTTGCCGCCGAGTCAGCAGCGCAGATGCCGATCGAAAAGCCTACGTCAAGCCTGATCTTTTCGGGTAGCACAACACTCCGGCTCATAGTACGAAACCAAACCTCCTGTCCGAGAATAGGTTATTCTTCCCACAATGCTCGGAGCCACTCATAGAAATTCGAAGTGTAGACACACGAGACTGCGCTTATCTTTGGTTCAAATACACGGAAGTTTTGCCCCTGCGATTTTAGCCTTAAGTTGGTCAGGTATGCCCTGATGCGGAGATATCGGCTCAGGAGAACGTACGCGATGGCTTCGGCCCAGTCTAGTGGGAAAGAAAACCACCTTGACCTGTACTTCGTCTCAACCATCGGTCCATCAATCCCATCCGTCAATTCCATGAGCTTCGCAGCGTAGGGTACCGAATAGAAAACTCCGACCCAGTCGTTACTTTCCAAAATCTTCCTGTAATGATCCAAACCCGCTACAGGTCTTGCTTTGAGGAGTTCGCGGGCAAATAGTGGATTCCTCCTGTTCATCTGAGACTCCTCTTCGAAACCTTCCTCGTCGTGGACGTAGCTCAGACAAAAGAGCGACAGGTGAGGAGACCCCAGATCCAGGAGCTTGTTCAACCTAACTAGGATCAAAGTCATGAATGCGCTGAGCCAGAGCCTATTTCGCCCCGTGACGATGAAAAGGTCGATGTCATCCCATTTATCGGCGCTCCCGTATGCTACGCTGCCAGTAACAGCAACCGTCCGAATGAAAGGAACCGCCCGTCTCAAAACTCCAGCAAAGTTCGCCGCAGCACCCAACTTTGCAGCAGACATCTTCTCCCTTTCCAAGCGGGAGGAGTCTAACTGGTTCGGGTTTGTGAGCAAGTATCCATCTTTGATATAGAAGTGAATATCGGGAAATTTTTTTCCGGATAATATAGACCGAAGCTGTTCCGCCGTGAGGTTTCTTCTTGGGAGAAAGTAGTTTGCTACCTCCTCCAAGGTAAACGGAAACTTGAGGTACTCGGACACTCTGAACACCTTCTCCAGTCCATCGTGAATGTCGTCTGCTTGATCTTGCACTGGGAAGGCCTCTTGCAACTTATCATCCTCAATGAATGGTTCTTGCCTGCGCTAGGTCGGGCGCGTTCACTTGGCACGATATAAAAGAATTACAATCGCAGTATCTTTTTCAAAGTATCACCAGCATAGTGTAAAGGAAAGTGGAGTTCTACATAGTACGTGCGCGGTAGTTTCTGCAATTTGTAATATGCGATTGTGGTTTGCGCTCTAACGGAGAGTAGTTAAGGGGGTTTTCGTAGGTAATGGTGCGCGGCATGACGTGGATTGACCTGCACCGAGGCCCCTCACGCCAGATGAGGAGATGCATCTCCGCTGACCGCAATAACCCTAATAGTGAATGGGTGGTTCTTGCCGGCTCGAACGGTGCCCGAATGTCAGAGTCTCGGGAATATGTAACGCCCAGCTGGGACAAGATCTACGAGATGATGGTTGACCTAGCTGTAACAATCAGAAAGTCCGGTTTCAAACCAGACCTTATCGTAGGCGTATCTCGGGGCGGTTGGGCCCCTGGTAGAATCCTGTCCGACCTACTGGAGAACACTCACACGGCTAATGTCAAAATTGAGTTCTACGTGGGCATCGAGAAGACCGGGCGCAAACCCGTCGTTACTCAACCGATCGCCGAGAACATTTCCAATAAGCATGTGCTAGTGGTGGACGACGTAGCGGATACCGGGGAAAGCCTCAAAGTCGCTCTTGATCACGTCCGTGAAAAGGGTGCTGGACAAGTGAAGGCGGTTACAGTATACTACAAGCCGCACAGCGCGTTCAAACCAGACTTTTTCGCAGAGACGACTAGTAATTGGATAATTTTCCCATGGGAGAGACTGGAGGCCGCGAGGCTATTGCTTAAGGAGGCCAAGGCTGAAGGACGAAATCTGGATTCTGTTCGTGGAATGTTGAAGAGATGCGGGGTAGAGGGCAAACTTGCAGATTCGTTGTTTGAGCTCGCAAACGGCGGTTCCTAGTGATTGCTCTTCGAGATCAAGGACTCAGCAGAGTTCGTTTGGATTTCAGCTTTCGACACCAAGCCAGACGGGGTAGAACGTGTACTACAATCAATCCAGGGTAAGTACCCGGACGTTAGCGTTCAGTTACTAGACCTGGACAAAGTGGCTGGATCCCGGTATTTGTTTCTGGCCACTTATAATGCCCTCAAATCTTTCCGTTCAAAGCAGCCCATCGCGCGCTCGCTCGGCATGGAAATCCTGCTTTACGCCGCTGGAAACAGGCAGATAGGAGAGGCACTGAAGAATGTTGGCATTACCCCTGAGACTAGAAAGCTCGCAGCAATTGCCGTAGGCAAGTCAAGAGTGCAAGTCCTAGAATCTGCTGCCGCGCTCCATGACATCCTCAAGAAAGAAGAATCCGACGACTTGATCGACAGGTGGGATCAAGATCGCATTAAGCGAGTTAGATCTGTCTTTGGGATTGGAGAGAAGGAAATTAAGGCATTACGCCATAAGAATGAAAACGTGGTCAAAGCGCTAGAGCATTTGGCAATTGAAAGGTCCGCTATGCTCGCCATAAAGAAATGAAAGCCTCAGGCTTTGCGTTTCTCGCGTTCAATTGAAAGAATATCATTTGAACTAATTAGGGAAAGTCCTGCCAGTTGGCCGATTACTTCGACCAGAACGATCTTGTCAGGATTATCCAAATCAACTTTTCGCTCAATACGCTTTGCAATAGCATCAATTATCATCTTGCTGGATAAATCCGTATGCCGCTTCTCAACAGTAACCCTGAACTTCTCTCCCGTCTCTATTCCTCCTGCAAGTGCAACAGCAGCTCCAATCATTGCATCGAGGTTTCCTTCTACGACTTCTTGAATCGGGACGAGCTTCAAGGTGTACTTGAATTCCCACGGCCTCTCTTTTAGAAGAACCCGAAGGTCTCGAATTGCCTTAATGGGATCGAGTTTTGTCTTGGCAACGACTAAGCCTATGACTGAGGTTGTCTCGATTGTTGACCCGCGGTCGCCGACCTCTCCGAGTAGGTACCACATCTCGCTGCACGTATTCTTCTCATTGCCCCTGCTGGTCGAGATGACTAGATCGAAGTCGTTCAGCAACGTGATGCCCCGGTTTGTTGCGAAAGGTAAGCTTGTACCTTAATAGCTATCTTGGAGCCTTCTCCCGAAGGCACCGCATTATTTCCTCTTTCCCGATAGGTCCTTCACGCAGAATGGTTAGGTTAGGTTTGGTAAGATCGACCACCGTTGAAGCTACTCCCAGGGTAGTTGTACCCCCATCCAAGACTAGGTCAACACTGTCTCCAAGTTCCCTAACAACCTGATCTGCAGATACAGCAGGCGAATGCCCAGAGAGATTGGCACTAGTCCCTACCAAGGCCCCTGAGCACAGGCCTAGGAGGCTCAAGCAGACCACGTGTTTTGGCGAACGCAAGCCAATTGTCCCAGATGGGACAAGAATTTTCGGGAGAACTCCAAGAGCGGGAAGAACAATCGTTAGCGGGCCTGGCCAGAATCGTTGTGCAAGCTTTGTCGCATGGTCCGAGACTTGAGCGAACCGTTTCGCGTTTTCTATATCTTTCACTAATACGGGCATCGCTTTCGTGCGAGCACCCTTCACTTGCATCGAGCGTTCAACCGCTGAAGCGTCAAACGGGTCGCATCCTAAGCCGTACACTGTCTCCGTGGGATAGCAGATGAGGCCCCCGTTTCGGACCACGTCCGCGGCTGCAGTCAGACCCTCTAGGTCGGCTCTCAGGACACGTACCAATGAAATCGACGAACCTTATGAAACAACCAAGGCCGCGAACTGCTTAAAGATTAGTTCTCAAGACTGACCTACTTCATTGCAGTTATATCGGAAGATGTGAGGCCACTGACGTGAAGGCCAAGCCTAACAAGATCATTGTTCATGGTGGAGCGGGGTTCTGGAAGAGCGACATCAGAAATGCTTTGATCGGCGTAAGACACGCAGCGTCCTCTGGGTCAATGGTTCTCATGGAAGGCGGCTCCGCGCTCGATGCTGTTGAAACGGCTGTTTCGGCCATGGAAGATGATCCGATATTCAATGCTGGCAGAGGCTCATCTCTGACCTTCACCGGGGAGGTTGAGATGGATGCAGCCATAATGGATGGAAAGAACCTTTCTGCAGGTGCCGTCGCGCTGGTTAGCAAAATCAAGAATCCAGTCCGTCTGGCCCGTTTGGTCATGGAAAAAACGGACCACGTCCTTGTGGCAGGGCGGACGGCTGAGAGGCTTGCAAAGGCCTACTCACTTCCTACAACGAATCCGATAACCTCGAAGAGGCGCCAAATGCTTCTGAAACTAAAGAGAGACCCGTTAGGATCGCCTTGGGTCCGGAAGAACTCTATATTGCTTCGAAACCATCCCGAGATCATCAAACATGACACCGTTGGTGCTGTAGCTATGGATGCGGCGGGCAATTTCGCGGCCGCAGCCTCAACTGGTGGAACAACAATGAAGTTACCCGGCAGAATCGGGGATACCCCGCAGATCGGTTCAGGAGTCTATTCAGACAACCTGTGTGGAGCGGCAACCGTAACTGGCTGGGGTGAGGTGGCCATCAAGCTGACCCTTTCCAAGGCTGTGTGCATGGCGATGGAGGGAGGGGTGTCAGCATCTAGGGCAGCAGAAGTTGCGGTTAAAACGGCGTCGAAACGTTTGGGGGGTGACGCTGGCGTAATAGCTATCGACCGTCAAGGCCAACTTGCTGCAGTTCACAATACACCATACCTACCGTGGTCCTTCTGGGCAACTGGGATGGGGCCCCCTAGAACAGCTTCGCAGGGGAAAATAGTGGCTCCGTTGCGTTGAGCATCGAGGCAACGAGAATGTCATTTGACACCCTGAAAGTCTGCTGCAGATAATCAAAATCGGCCAAAAGTTTTAAAGCGCCACCTTAGGGGGGTTAAACGAGTTCTTGTTACGGGAGTTTCTTCTCTTGAGTGAAGACGAAAATTGGGACGATGGAGAAGAAGACGACTGGACAGATGACGAATGGGGCGAAGATGATGGCTGGGGAGAAGAAGAGGATTGGTGACTGAGCCCCGCATCAAATCGCACTTATGATTAGGACTCTTCAACTGAAGTTCTCTAGCCAAAACAGAGTTGATTGTGATTGTTACGAGTAGCCACACTAGATAAGGAGCATTGTAAACCCGACGATTGCGGAATACCTTGCTATCGGTTCTGCCCTGAGGTCTTGAACCGAAGGTACGCAATTAAGTTCATAGCCGGACAAAAAAAACCGATCATAGATGAAGACCTTTGCACAGGCTGCGGAATCTGCATTAAGAAATGCCCCTTCGATGCCATCGGCATCGTAAAACTCCCACAGGAACTAGACGGGGAATGTATTCATAGCTACGGCGTCAATGAGTTCAAGCTTTTCAGGCTGCCCGTCCCACAAACAGGGAAAGTCATAGGCCTCATCGGCCGCAACGGAACAGGTAAGAGTACAGCTCTCAAGATGCTGGCCGGCGAGCTCACACCGAACTTCGGTTTGCTAGAAACACCCACCAACTGGGACACGGCCCTAACAAGGTACCGAGGAACATTACTGCACGAATACTTTAGCAAACTTGCAGCCAAGAAACTGAGAGTAGTTCACAAACCTCAACATGTCGACAAGCTCGCAACGGGTCTCGAAGGCAGGATCGGGCAACTACTAAAGAAGGTTGACGAGCGTAGTAAACTCCCCGAACTTGCCAAAGACCTTGAACTAGAAACACTCTTCGAGAGAGAACCAAGCATGCTAAGTGGCGGCGAGTTGCAACGCGTCGCTATCGCGGCCGCCATTTCACGGGACGCAGATGTATACATTTTCGACGAACCCTCCAGCTACCTGGATATCTACCAAAGAATGCGAGCCGCACGAAGCATAAGAAAACTCGTCGGCGAGGCCAAGTCAGTGATTGTTGCTGAACACGACCTGGCTATGCTCGACTACTTATCTGATGAAGTCTATTTGGTCTATGGGCAACCAAGCTCGTATGGAATCGTCTCGCACGTCCACCCCACGAGGGGCGGAATCAACGACTATCTAATAGGATTCCTGCCCGATGAGAACATGCGTTTTCGAGACGAACCTATCCGTTTCCACGTAAGGCCACCGAGAGAGATAGACGCCGAATCACAAACCAAACTAGAATGGCCACAGGTAAGCAAGACTGTTGGAAAATTCCACCTTCAAGTCGAAAACGGCTCCATAAAGTCGGGAGAAATTGTTGGCATACTGGGGGCCAACGGGATTGGAAAAACCACATTCATCAAAGAACTGTTGGATTACTACAGTAGATCAGGCCAAAACCAACTGCAGGTGAGTTACAAGCCCCAATACATTGCCTCAGCCTACGACGGAACGGTCGATGGGCTTCTAACAGGTGCCGCCGACGATTATTCCTCGGCTCTATTCACTGATGAAGTGATACGACCTCTATCCATAACCAAATTGCTCGAGAGGAAGATCGGGCAACTAAGCGGGGGGGAATTGCAGCGTGTTGCAATTGCGGCTTGTCTGGGGAAGTCAGCTCAAGTATACTTGCTCGATGAGCCAAGCGCCTTCTTAGATGTCGAGGAAAGGTTGAACGTGGCCAAAGCATTGAGGCATTTGGTCGACTCACGCCAATCTTTCGCTTTCGTGGTTGAGCATGACATAGTCGCCCAAGATTTCCTTGCAGACCGCATCATGGTCTTCAAGGGTTTGCCTAGCATTAGCGGCCAAGGTTCCACTCCAATGCCAATGCGTGACGCGATGAACTTTTTCCTTTGCGAGATGGGCATAACGTTTAGGCGAGACCCCGAAACCAAACGGCCACGCATAAACAAGGTCGATAGCAAGTTGGATAAAGAGCAGAAGAATTCTGGCGAGTTCTACTACGCTGCAGCTACTGAATAATGTGCTACAGGTTTAACTAGCGCGCCTCCAACCTACTCGCATGGAGACCAAACGCCAAGTGACAACGAACTACTGCCTCGAATGTGGTGGAGTACTCAGCTACGATAGCGCACTCAAACAATACACATGCAAGAGCTGCGGCCTCACGGTGAGCGCCCAGCAATTAATGGAAGGCCGACTGAAGATTCGCGAACGCGAATCGCCCGAAGAGCAACGCAGGCGCAAGCAGAATGAGTATTTGAAATGGTGGCTCTCGAAGAAAGCTGACTAGGATTCCACCATTTCCTGTTACGAACGTAACAGGTCCCCGTGAGTTTTCCAGAAGATATGCTGTTTAATCGATAATAATTAGTTCGACACCTCTAATGAGGGTAAATCAGATTGCCTTACACCGTCGAGATACTCTCCGTAGGCAACGAACTCCTACTCGGGAATACTGTCAACACTAATGCCTCGTGGATTGCAACCCAAGTCACTAACCTTGGAGGGAAGGTAACTCGAATAACGACCGTGGCCGACAATCTCGGCGAAATCTCTCGTTCCATAAGAGAAGCGTTGGAAAGGAAGCCCAACCTGTTAATCACGACGGGCGGAATCGGCCCCACTTTTGACGATATGACTCTCAAGGGAGTGGCAAAGGCTCTCCACTTACGGATTAGGCTAAGCAAGGCGGCTGTTGAAATGATTCGAGCTCATTATGCCCGAAGGTTCCCGAACCGAAGACTCACTTTGGCCAAACCCCGCCTCAAGATGGCAATGATCCCGGTCACGTCTACTCCCGTAAGTAATCCCGTTGGAACGGCACCTGCCGTTAGGTTGACGGTTCGTGGCACGGAGATTTTCTGTTTACCTGGCGTACCCAGCGAGGCAAAAGCAATTTTCAAAGCAACTGTTTCGGAGGTCGTCAGCGCAAGGACGCACGGGATGACGTTCGTTGAGAAGTGGATTAGGGTTCAAGGGATAATGGAGTCCTCTCTGGCACCGATTATTGACCGTGTTATGCGGCAATGGCCTGGTGTCTACATTAAGTCTCATCCCAGAGGAGTTGAAGCAACTGGTCGGCCGAACCTCGAGCTCCACTTTTCCATCTCTTCGCTATCACGACTAAAGGCACGGGAATCTGTTGGCGGTGCAGTTAACGATCTAAAGAAGGAGCTGAAAGATTCCGGGGCGCGAATTACAGACTCTGCATGAAGATTACGAATGAGTTCAGTGGTCAAAGCCGCACGTAACGTTGCACGTTTTCTTCTATGACCTTCAGGCTGCTCCGCCAGAAACCCGGTTTTCGAAGGTCAATTTCAAATCTCTGCGCAAGTTTCATCGGGGTCGCTTCTCCCGTGCTGGCCAAAAGAGCTTCATAATCCTTAACGAAAGGGCGACCACGCTCTTTGTAAATTGAATACAATCCTGTTCCAAAAAGCAGGCCGAATGCGTAAGGGTAGTTGTAGAATGAAAACGATGGAATGTAATAGTGACCTTTCCACGCCCACATGTATTTGTGGAGGAAACGTTCGTCCAGAGCTTCACCGTAAGTGGCTTTTTGGCATCTTAGCATAATTTCGCAAAAGTCATCTGCCGACAGTTCGGAGTTAACCCGGCGCTCAAATACTTCCTTCTCGAAAAGGAATCGTGAAGTTATGTCAACGACCAGCTGTGTGGCCCCTGTTAGTGACGTTTCCAGGATAGCCAGTTCTTCCTCACGATTTGCAGCTTCGGATAAGACGGCGTTCGAGATTATAGTCTCATTCATGATTGAGGCAGTCTCAGCCAAGGTCATCGGGGTAATTCTTTGCACTATCGTTTTGCCCACCTGGCATTCATTGTGGAATGCATGCCCTAATTCATGGGCAACGGTCGAGACCTGTTCAAGCGACCCATCGAAATTGCACAGTATACGTGATTCTTCTACCCCGGGCACACCCATGCAGAAACCACCTCCTCGTTTACCATTACGTGGCTCTGCATCGATCCAATGATTATCAAAGGCCTTCTGCGCTAACATGGCTAGCCGGGCACTGAAGGTTCGGAATTGAGTTACGAGGAGCTTCTCAGTCTCCGCCCAACTGTAGCGGCGTTCGCTTTTGCCGACTGGTGCGAAGAGATCCCACCACGGAAGCTTATCCCCGCCTAATAACTTGGCTTTGGCGAGAAGATATCGCCTGAAGATAGGAAACGACTCCTGCATTGTCGCCATCATTGTATTGAGAGTGTCACGGTCAATCCTTGAGGCGTCGAGTGACGCATGAAGTGCGTCGATTCGACCACGACGCTTTTCCAACGTGTTTACGCTGCCTTTGACTCCGTTCAGGGCAGCCGCCAATGGTTCACGTACGACCTCCCAGGCTGCAAGCTCAGCCTCGTATGCGCGGCGGCGAATTTCGGGGTCATAATGAGTGTTGAGGTTCTGCAACGCCGTGATTGGTAATTTCTGCTTCTTGCCCTCCAATTCAAAATCTACGCTAATCTGTGAGCAGACAGTGCCTTGCAGTTTCCCCCATGCATTTGACCCGCTGAGCTCAAGGTCTGCCGCGAGAGATTCCTCTGCATCGGTCATGAGGAAACGGCTCTGCTCTGCTGTTTCGCGAAGATAGAAGCCATGAGCCTGAGCTACACCTGCCTGGGCCAAGGCTTGAGGTAAGAGCGATGCAATGCTCCCGATCCATCCTTTGAAGAAGACTTCTTGCTTCTGTAATTTGACACCAACCATCTCAAGTTCTGATTGCAAGCGCTTTGCTACGGTATTGTAGGAGTCGGTCGACACGTACGATCCCACGTATGCGTGGAGAGTTAAGTAGAGGCGGAGTGCTGCGTTCGTAAGAGCCAAGTATTCATCAATAGCGAATTTCACTCCTCCAGTAGCTGTCTCGGCTTTGTTAACTGGTGCCCTGGAAATCTTATGGTCAACTATGTAGGCGTCAATCGCGTCGATTTGGACATTCAAATCAGCAAATGCCTTCATGAACTGCTCTGAATCCAGAGCGGGATAGACATTAGAAAGATCCCATCTAGGCAACGTTCCACGATCCTGATTCACCAAACTAGTCCGCCCGCAATACCTAGAGCCTGCCTTTCCTAGCCCCATAAATTTTCCCACAGTACTCCAAATAGCCTGGACCATCATCTAGTCGTGGTCAGGGTGTGTGTCTGAGGGTGACAAACACGGTATTTTTGGTGGGGATGGCTGGTTCTGGAAAATCTTCTCTCACAGCTTCCTATTCGGAATGGTTGAAGGAGAGTGATCAGGACGTCCTAGTTGCCAACTTCGACCCCGGCGCGACGGCAATACCATATAATCCTGACATCGATGCACGGAAGTACGTGGATGTGGAGAACTTAATGCTCGATTACAAGCTCGGGCCCAATGGTGCCTTAATCATGGCCTCCGATTTACTAGCCGACCACCTAGAAGAGATTCGGGAGGAGGTTGAGGATGCCAACCCCGACATTCTCCTAGTAGACACGCCTGGTCAGATAGAGCTGTTCGCATTTAGGGAAGGAGGGCGTTTCATGGCAAACGAGTTGACCGGAGAGAAACGCGCAGTGATTTATTTGATGGATGCACCCTTCGTACGGTTCCCGCTCAACTTTGTCTCAAGCATATACCTCGCGGCCGCAATAGCCAGTAGAATCATGCAACCCCAAATCTATGCCCTTTCCAAAACTGACCTTGTCACGGATCAGGATGTTGATACGATTATCGAATGGGCCACCGAGCGCGAAGCTTTCGCGGAATCATTGCGGAACGTTGAAGAACAAAACCTGTCCATGATTTCGATGAATTTGGCGACCGCAGTCTTCGAAAGCGGGTTGTTGTCCGAACCCATCCCGGTATCTTCGAAAGACAATTCAGGAATGGTTGAACTCAACGCGGCTGTTACAAGAGTTCTAACCGGCGGCGAGGAACAATCCTCGTGAGGGAAGATTCTCAGACCATGACTACGGACTTTGATTGAAACTGCACAATTCAGTTCAAGGGTTGATTCAATTTATGCTACCAGCAACGGTTGAACGAATTCTTCAAACTGCGAGGATGCAAAAGAGAAAGTACCTCCTTGAACCCGAAGCTAAAGAAATTTGTCTTGCCTACGGTATGCCCACACCCGCCTTTGGCGTCGCACAAGACCCCTCTGAGGCGATAGAGCTAGCAAGTGAAATCGGGTTCCCTGTGGTCCTAAAGGTTGTATCTCAGGATGTTTTGCATAAGACCGAAGCTGGAGGTGTCCTGCTCGACCTGAATTCAAAGGAACAGGTTGAAGATGGGTATGACCAAATTATCCGCAAAGTCCGAGCATATAATGATAAGGCTAGAATCTCGGGCGTCCTGGTGCAACACATGGCTCCCAAGGGTGTGGAGGTAATTGTCGGAGGGCTTCGAGATAGCCAGTTCGGCCCGACCGTTCTGTTTGGCCTCGGCGGGATCTTTGTCGAAGTTCTCAAGGACGCCAGTTTTAGGGTATCGCCGCTGAGTGAACTCGACTCCCGCCAGATGATCCGAGAGATTCACGCCTATTCGATTCTACAGGGCGCCAGGGGCCAACCTGCGTCAGACGAAGAAGCAATCGTGCGAATTCTACAATCAACTTCAAAGATCATGATGGAAAACCAAGCAATACAACAAATGGACCTCAACCCAGTCATCGTATACGCGTCAGGCGCCAACATAGTCGACGCAAGGATCATACTCGGCGAATAAGGACACGGTTACGCCACACAACGCATTATATACAACGCCCAGACTGTCTGCGTACATCCCAGACCGCGTGTTGACTTTGAAACTTATGTACCCGCGACGGTTTGCTTCACTTCTTGGAGTGCGTCTGTTCGGCAGTGGGAATGAAGTTGCCGCCTAGGTGGTAGTAAAATGGATTCGACTACGCTCGAAACACCCGTTGAGAACCTGTACCGAGAACTCGAAACATTGAAGGAAAGAAATGACGCAAGAAGAGCTAAGATCAACTTGCTCAGGGAACAGATCGAAGAGATAGTAAAGAAACGTGACACGCTCAATTCGGAGGTTAAGCGTACATCTGAAGAGATAAGGAAAGTAAGAGAGAAACGAGATTCACTAAATGCAAAGGTAAAGGAACTCAAAGATAAGCGGGACGCGCTAAGAGTACTGGCTTCCCAGAAGCGGGAAGCCCTTTCAAAGCTTCTCGAACAGGCTAGGCGAATATCAGAGCAACTGCAAGGGAGCATGTCCGAGCTTTCAAGACAGATAAAAGGCTTAGAATGGTTCATTCAAACAAATCCGCTTTCCACGAAGGCCGAAAGGAACCTTGTGGCGAAAATCGGTGCTTTAGAAGTTGACCTAGCCAAGCACAAGGGCCTGAGGAATGTGAAAGATAAACTCTTACAATTGAGAGTTGAAGTTGGCGCGTTGAGGTTGCAAGCCCAAGCCACTCACGAAGAACTCACAAAAGTAGCGGAGGAGAGCGAGAAGATCCATGCAGCCATGCAAGAACTCGTTAAGATTTTGGTAGCGAAAAAGAAAGAAGCGGACGCGAAGCATTCGGAATACCTCGAAAAGAACCAAGAACGCCGCGATGTGGTGGCTGAGCTAAGAGCAAACCTAGAGCGTATGGACAAGGTTCGAGCTCAGATTGGTGAAGCCAAGACCATTCCAAAGCTCAAGGCAGAGAAGCTGAAATCGAAATACAAGGAAGCAGCGAACGAGAAAGTTCGTACGGGTGGAAAGCTTTCATTCGAAGAGTTTCAGGCGCTAATGGACGACGGCGGTTCGGAAGATGACGACGAATAAAGCCGGTCTTGATAGATTATGCCCAGAATTGCTGTAATTGGCGGAAGCGGCCTCGAAGGATTACTTCAAGGCTCACAAACAATTCATCTGGAAACACCTTACGGATCTGCGCCACCAATAACAGTGGGTTCGATCGGTAACGAGCAAGTCGCATTCTTACCCAGGCATGGGCCGAAACATGACCTCCCGCCTCACAAAGTCAACTATAGGGCCAACCTGTCCGCGCTAAAGCACCTCCGGGTGGAACGCGTCATAGCGACAAATGCGGTCGGTGCTATGAACGCAAGCTACAACCCAGGTGACATGGCCGTCCCCGAAGACATTTTGGATATGACCAAATCACGGATTGCAACATATTTCGAGAGTGCACCGGTAACGCACATCGACGTCTCCCAACCGTATTGCCCCGACCTCCGCAAAATCCTGATAGAATCATGCATCGGCGCGGGAGCGAAGACATGGGGCAATGCGATTCTTGCCGCAACTGAGGGGCCGCGGTATGAGACCCCAGCAGAGATCCGAATGTTGCGAATGCTAGGCGGCGACATTGTTGGAATGACCGGAGCACCCGAAGTCTTTCTGGCCCGGGAACAGGAGTTGTGTTATTCGACGCTGTGCTTCATTTCAAACCGAGCTGCTGGAATGCAGGAGAGGTTGTCGGCTAGGGAGGTCACGGAAATCGGTAACAAAGTGATGCCTCAAGTCCTCACCATCATACGTAAAGCCGTGGAGAACATACCTGCAGAACGAACTTGCCCGTGCGTAAAGGCGATGGACCAAGCGCGAGCGTGAACCCATGCTACCAACCTTCCTCAAAACAATTGGCGCCTACACCATCTATGAAAAATGGCTCGGAGATCAGGTCTCCTCGGATGAAATGCCGGAACACGTTGGAATCATCCTCGATGGCAATAGAAGATGGGGCGTGGAGAAATATGGCGACAGACTTAATGGCCACCTATACGGCGCACGAACCGGCGAAGATTTCCTAGAATGGTGCCTAGATATTGGGATCAAGACAGTTACGCTTTACGTTTTCTCCACTGAGAACTTCCATAGACCAAGAGAAGAGGTCAACACCATACTCAAACTGATTGAGGACGAAGCAAGGAAACTCATTACGGACCGTCGAATCCACGAGAATAAAGTGCATGTGAAAGCGATTGGCCGCATTGAACTGCTACCTGAATCGCTAAAACGGGTTTTGAACGAAGTGGAAAAAGTAACTGCCGCATATGACCAGCATTACCTAAACATTGCCGTCGCCTACGGTGGCCGCGCTGAAATTGTCGATGCCGCGAAACGAATCATTGACGAGGTCAAAAGCGGCTCGTTGGATGAAGAGGCAGTGGACGAGGACATGTTTCGGAAATACTTGTACACATCACACCTTCCGAACCCCTACCCGGAGTTGATAATTCGTACTTCAGGTGAAGAGCGACTTAGCGGGTTCCTACTTTGGCAGGCCGCCTACAGCGAGTTCGTCTTCTTAGACGTCTTCTGGCCTGAATTTCGCCGGATAGATCTACTAAGGGCTGTTCGAACATACCAGCGCCGAAGACGCCGGTATGGCAAATAGAAGCACGAAACGCGGACCCGGCGGGTATCCTCACTTATAGGCATCCAGAGGAGCCCGTAAACCAATGGCTAGCTATGTGTCCGGCACTCCTTACCTTGAATTTGTCTTCCTTACCGATGATTCGAAAAGCAGCCCTATGCCAAAGTTGACACGGCCTAATCCATACAAATCATCATGAAAGTGTAACCAAGCCTTATCTTCGCACCTTCTGAGCAGCCGATAGCCCACGATAGTTGCTAATGTGACAAATTCCGCGCATTCCCTGCGGCGAGCATGAACCAACATTGGTGTATATCAAAAGAATCGACCTAAGAGGCTTCAAGACCTTCGGAAAGAAGGCGACTGTTCACCTCGACCGCGGTCTCACAATCGTAACCGGCCCGAATGGTTCTGGCAAATCGAACATCCTGGACTCGGTAAAGTTCGCCCTTGGAGAACTGAGCGCCAAAGAGCTTAGAGGCGAAACGATAGGTGATTTGATTCACAAGGGAGCGATGGCTGCAACATCCCGCTCGGCTTGGGTTGCAGTACAATTTGACAACCAGGACAGACGAATACCGATAGATGCGGAAGCAGTCACGATCTCGCGAGAATTTCGCCGCGGGGGCGAGGGCATCTACCGCCTCAACGGAAGGAAGGTCTCCCGAAAGCAGCTCACGGACATTCTCTCCTCAGCAGATATCCAGGTCTCAGGCTACAACATCGTTCCACAGCACGCAATTACCCGGCTTGCGGAAGTAACGCCTGAGGAACGCCGGACGATAATTGAAGACATGATCGGTATCGCGGTTTACGATACTAAGAAAGCCTCGGCCCAAGTTGAACTTCAAAAAGCCGACGTGAACCTGCAAGTAGCATCCGCAAAGATTGAAGAAGTCCGGCTTCGAGTCGAATCTCTCGAAAAGGAACGCAACGACTACCTGAAGTATAAGCAGATTCAGAACGAGATCAAAGAACTCCAAGCAAAGGCAATCTCCCATAAGATCAGGAAAGCCCAGCAAGAAAGCAGCGAATTAGATCAAGACCTAAGCCAACATCAACAACAACTCCAGGACCTGAAAACTAGAAGAGACCAGATCATTCAAGAAAAAACGAAACTGGAATCAGAAAAAAGAGAATACGAGGAAACGGTAGCGGACAAAGGCAGCAGCAGGCTACTCGAAATCCAACGGAAAATGGGAGACGTCAACGCTAGCGTTGCAGGCTTACAGGCGCAGGCAAATGCCGCACAATCGAACATCAAATCCCTTCAACAACAGAAAAGCGAACTTGAAAAGAACTGCGTCGAAATACTCCAGAAAATTAGCAATTCAAAGAATGAACTTACAGAACTAAAGGCATCCCACGCAGAGCTCCTCAAGACAATAGAAGCAAAGCAAGCAAAAGCCGACGAATCATTCAACGCACTGACTGAACTACGGGAGAAATTGGGTGCGCGCAATAAAGAGGCCGAGGATCTGGAACGCACGATAGGGAACATAACCGCGAGAGTCGCAAGATTCACCGCACAGGTCAAAGCAAGTGCCACAAAGATTGATCTACTGAATAATCATCTGAAAACGCTACACGCACGTAAGGAAGAATATGAGAACGCCCTCCAGAACGCCACAAAGCGTGTGGACGAATTGCAGTCCGCAAGGAACCAGGAGACCGAGAGATCAACTGAGGCGGACAAGAAAGTTTCTGCATACATGAAGATCAAACAGCAACGCGCCGAAGAGACGGACAAGGCGAACGAGGTTGCGAAGCGTTCCGCTCTAGCACTCACCGAGATAGAGACACAGAAGAACGTAACAGAGGATCTAGCCTCAGACGACAAAGCCCTGTCCTTAATCGAACAGATGGCTGAGGCAGGCGCTGTGTCAGGTGTTTACGGACGACTGGTGGACCTCGTCAAAGTGAAAGACGGCTACGGCAAAGCTGCTGAAGCCGCTGCGGCGGGGTGGATGAAAGCCCTCGTTGTGAAAAACATTGAGACCGCGGTCTCATGCATCGAAGTTCTAAAGAAAACAAAAGTGGGACGCGTCAAGCTCATTCCGCTCCAAGGTCTAACCCAACCAAAGAAGGTAAATGTTCCAAAAGAAATTCGGGAAATCATAGGGCCCATCACCGACAAACTTGAATTTGCAGAACGCGTCAGGCCAGCTGTGAACTACGTTTTCGGCGACACACTGCTAACCTCGAATCAGAAATCCGCATTCCTTGCATCCCTGAAAGGCGTTCGAGCGGTTGCACCCACGGGCGACTTGTACGAGTCAGGCGGCGCGATGGAAACAGGGTACTTCAGGCAACCACTCGACGTATCAAAATTGCTCTTGAAGGGCAAGACCATCGATCAATTAAGGACCACACTCGCGTCTCTTGAGAACTTGGCCGTAAAGGCAAAAGAAGATATTACAAGGATTGACCAAGAAATTCTTGACCAACGCAGCAGCAAAACGAAGAGTCAAAATCTAATTAGGTCAACAGAAAGGGAAATTGCCACATTCAAAGAGAACCTTGAACGAGCCCACAAAATAGTCGGTGATACCTCCGCGCGCATCGAGCAGTTAACGCACGAAATCGGCACCGAGCAAACGGTACTCGAAGCCAGCGAATCGCAGAAGGAGAAGATAACGGCCAAGTTGGCCGAATTGGAGCAGACCCACAACTCCCTAAAGATCCGTTCACAATCCGCTTTCCTCCTCGAGAGGGAAAACGAGCACTCAAAGCTCACAAGGGAACTCGGCGAACTCGTCCGACAGAAGATTGAAGCTGAGAGTCGAGTTGAGTCGCTGTCATCAACTGTAACAGCAATAGAACCGACTGCCGAACAATCGAAAATTCAGTCCACTAGCATCGACGGGCAACTGGAGAAACTAGCCTCAGAACTGAGATTCGCCCAAACTGAGCTTTCAAAACATAATGAGCAATTGAAGCAGCTTGAAACAGCTAGGGATCAACTTACGGAGGAACTTGCTGGCGTTAGAGTCAAACGGGAAGATTACAATTCACACCTACGTGAAATGGATGCAGAAATAAACAAACTTCTCGACAAACTTGACCCATTGAACAACAAAAGCGCCGACCTAAGCGCTTCGTTCAAGCACACGCAAATGCAAATCGACTTCCACATGACCGAACTGAAAGAACTGGGATACCCAGAAGCAGTGGAAGTCACTGAGGACGAAATCCGAAAGGTAGAGAGCACGCTCCCGGTCCTCAAGAAGGAGCTCGCCGGGATCGGGGGTGTCAACGAACTCGCCGCTTCGCAATACGAGGAAGTTAAGGAGAACTACAAACACCTGGCCACTAGAATTTACGAACTCGAAAAAGAGAAACTCTCCATAGTCCAATTCATGAACGAACTGGACCAACAGAAACTTGAAGCCTTCATGAAATCCTTCAACCAAGTCAGTGAATCCTTCAACCAAATCTTCTCAACCGTCACAAGTGGTTTCGGAAGACTCTTTCTTGAAAAACCTGAAAGCCCCTTCGAAGCTGGCGCGGACATAAGGCTGCAATTCCCTGGAAAAACTGAAATGACGATTGGAAGCGCTAGCGGTGGTGAGAAATCAGTCGCCACGGTTTGTTTCATATTGGCCCTGCAAGCCATTCATCCAATGCCTTTCTACATGTTTGATGAAATCGACGCTCACCTGGACGTGGTTAATTCGCAGCGTCTGGCTGAATTGCTCAAATCGAAGTCGAAAGGTTCACAGTTCATCATCGTCTCACTGAAGGATGTGACCATCTCCCGTGGAGATGCGGTTTACGGCGTCTTCATTCAGGAAGGAGTCTCTCAAGTAGTTAGCCTGCCAATGCAGGAGGTAAAGGCTGTTGGAAGAGCTAAGTAAGCCGTTCTGGTTGAGGCCTCCCTACCTCATCCTCTTCGACCTGTTGAGACTGCACAGGGTCAAACCTTGGGACGTCGACATAACCAACCTGCTAAACATGTTCCTTGCTGAAATGAAGAAGAACGGCTACGTTGACTTCTCGGCATCAGGCACAGCCCTACTCTCATCTTCAATCGTCCACCGTATGAAATCCGAACTCGTCCTGAAAATGGAAGCACCACCAAAACCCCCAGTTGCTAGACCTGACGTCGAGATTCCCCCTCCACTACCATTTCCTCTCCGGTTTGAATACACCTCCACATCGGTTGCTGAGATCCTCCGCACGCTGCAGGACGTTCTGGACAACGAAAAGGCTGTTCTCGCGAAGAAACCATTCATCCTGAGCCCCCCATCAATCTTTGAACAAATGGATGTATTTCTGGCGAATATCGAGGAGAACATCGAGAACTTCTATGCAGAGCTCATCAAGCTCAGCATCAGGGGGTTACCGCTCTCCTTCAAAGACCTAGTAAAGGACGGAACGTTTATCGAAGCAGTTCGAATTTTCATAATGTTACTCTTCCTAGCCAATCAGAAGAAGATACTACTCACACAGGAAGAACAAGGTTCGGACCTATTCATCCGATTGGGGGAGGTGTCGCCACCAATTGCTTGAAACACCCCCTGAACCCACGGAACCGCCTGAACCCACTCTGACCGTTCCGAGAGCAAAAGCAAAGCTAGCCTTGATAGAGGCCGCCCTCTACGTTACAGGCAAACCATTGGACCTTAAGACACTCGGCTCAGTTGTTGGATTTCGATCAGAAGACAAGGTCAAAGAACTCGCCCGAACGTTGAAGGACAAGTACGGAAAAGACGAAAGTTCGCTAGAAGTGTTAGAGCTGAGCGACGGCCGCTTTGTAATGCAACTGAAACCGCAATACGTGCGGCATGTTAAGCGGCTTGCGACACGGCAACTTCTCACCCCCGGCCCAATGAGGACGCTATCATTTATCGCCTTCAGGCAACCTGTCACTCAATCCTACCTTGCAAAGGTCAGAGGGAACCTAACCTACTCACACGTTAAGCAGCTTCGAGAAACGGGGCTCATAGCAGAAGAGAGACTGGGGCGAACGAAGGTACTCCGGACGACTCCAAACTTCTCTGATTACTTCAACCTCAGTCATGACATGCCCGCCATGAAGAAACAGCTGGAAATACTCTTTGAGAACATCAAAACGGAGAAACCGCCGCAGAAGCCCAGCCCGACACCCGGAAAAGAGAAAGTTCTAAGTCCCCAGTAGAAACAAAATATTGATTCAATATTGGTGTTGAGGCGCCGCGAATGGTTATGGTTGAATTTAACAAGCTGAAAGAAACTGTCGATATCTTCATCCCAAGAACTACGGAGGGTGCGTCAATAACTCTAACGATGACTGTCGACAAGGCAAAGCAACTCTACCAATTGCTCCAGAAAGCATTGAAAGAAAACGACCAACTGCCTGAATAACCACAATCGTCCATAACAACGCTTAAAAGAACCGCCCCGTGCCTCTCAGTGAAATTCACCTTAGGAGTTGGAACACAAGATGCCGCAATGGCACGGAGATCTTCACAAGCGCAAGAAAACAGGCGGGAAGAAACATATGTTCCGTGGCAAACGGGCATTTGAAATGGGAAGCGACCCAGCACAGACCATTGTGGGAGAAAAAAGAGTTTCAATAAAGCGCGGCCGCGGCGGAAACCCGAAGTTCGCAGCCTTGGCTGTTAACTCAGTCAATGTGACCGACCCGTCAACTGGAAAAAGCCAGAAGACAGAGATACGAAGCGTCGTAAAGAACCCTGCCAACGTGGATTACCAGCGCAGAGGAGTAATCACCAAAGGCGCGGTCGTTGAAACACCACTGGGACAGGCGATCGTGACTTCCAGACCAGGCCAGCACGGCGTCGTGAACGCTGTTCTCCTGCAGGGCAGACAAGAGTAAGTCAACAACGCCTACCTTTTCATGTAACCCTGGGCGACGCTCTCCTTGAAACTTCAAGGAAAAATGATCGTCTGGCCAGCTAACCTCGATTCTTCAAAGTCCCGCAAAGCGGGTAGAAAACTCGCAAAGGCTTCGGGAGTGCAAACGCCAAGACTTGAGGAAATTAGCGATGCCATCAAGCGGCTTTCTTTGGACGCTGAAGTGGTGCCCGGCAAATCACGACCGAGTTCATGGCGGGAGAAGGGAGGATATGTAATACTTTCAAAGACAGGCCCGAAAGGTAACTCTCTTCATTCCCTCGCCAGCGAAATCAAGAAAGCTAGAGCCGCGAAAACCGGGCAGGAAAAAAAGACGTGAAAATGGGAAATTAGGGCAATATCTCCCCGATTAGCGTTACTTTTACCGTCTCCCCTCGCTCGATTGCTGTCACTTCCTCTGGAATAGTGACGATTCCATTCGCCCTAACCATGCTCATCAAGACCGATGAACGCTGCAGTTTGAACGGTTCGGCAATCAACCCTTGCCCATTCTGCCTGACGACGACCCTCACATAGGTGAGGTTTCCTGGTATTCCTGTTATTGTTTCACTCAAGACTGCATTGGCAGTAGATTCGAACAATTCTTTGACACCCAACATTTTTGCAATGATGGGCCGTACAAAGGTTCGGAAGGCGAAGAATGCGGAGACCGGGAACCCCGGAAGCGAAAACACTGGCTTGCCATTAACCAGCGCCAAACCAGTTGGCATCGCGGGTCGCATAGCTACTCCATGCACCAACATACCCGGCTTGCCTAAGCTGTTGACACACTTAGGGACTAGATCTCTGTTGCCGACCGAGGATCCTGCACTGACAATGACTGCATCGCACGTTTTCAACCCCTTCTTCAGAGCAGTCTTAATGCTAGCTTCACGATCCCTGAAAATACCCAAATCTACAGCATCTGCCCCCAATTCCTGAAGCATAGAGGATAACATCGCTCTGTTGATGTCCACCACCTTGGCGACGTTGCGTTTACTAGATGAATTCACGAGCTCGTCACCAGTTGACAGAACGGCCACGTGTGGTTTTCTTGCAACGCAGACCTTTGCCAAACCAAGTGCCTTCAACATGCCGATATCCTGTGGCCGGAGGAGTGCCCCCTTCCCGAGAACTACAGCACCTGGGACGACATCCTCACCTTTCCTCGCTATGCTCTGCCCCGCCGTTGCGGGCGCATGTACTGCGATACTGCTTGGAGCGAGTTTGGTAGTTCTCTCGACCATTATGACCGTGTTTGCACCGGAGGGAACAAGGCTCCCGGTCGCAATAGCAACAGCCTCTCCCCGACCAACATACATTCGAGGCTTTGCGCCTAGTCTGCTTTCCCCAATAACCCGGAGTATTACTGGAAGTTCTTGAGAAGCACTCTTCACGTCTTCAACGCGAGCTGCGTATCCGTCCATAACCGAACGGTCGGCCCGTGGCAAGTATTGGTCTGCAACGATATCTTTTCCAAGATACCGACCCAAAGCCCGTTGCACAGGCAGCGACTCCAGTCTGATAGCCCGCTCTCCTACAGCATCAAAGAGAATCCTGAGAGCTGTGTCCACTCTAGTTAGTTTCTGAAAGCCCACGGTCTGTAGATGGTTCATGGAGTGACATTCACTCGGCGGGAAGATATTATCTGCGGAGGTATCTAACACAAGTGGATGAGGGCCGCCATGGTTGATACGTTAACCGTTTCTATTGCCATTCTCGCAGTGGTCGTACTGGTTGGCATAATTTTCTGGTTTCGAAGGACTCGTCGAAGCGAATTCGGCATACCTGTAATCGAACTTGAGAAGCTGGTCAATTGCAATTCTTGCGGTTCTCAAATGCCAGAGGGTGCCCGGAAATGCGCTTTTTGTGGTGCCTGGCAACGCCCAGCCGATTCCGGAGAACAAATAAAGGCCTCAGAGCGAAATGGCACGAACGCCGCCGACGGATCACACTAGCCGCCGTATGCGCATTCTCGCAGACGACAGCTCAGTGGTGGAGCAGCGGACCCTTATTGGAAAGGGGCTGAAGCTGTTAAACGGGCAGACACCCGTTGGTCGCAGGTTCGAGCCCTGCCGGCGGCGCCAACAAATTCTGCGCTAACGTGTGTGAATGAGAGGAGTTGCCTTCAGCCAGTTGCACATTCGCGAATTTCAAGTCGCAGATTATGAAGATGTACTAGGTCTTTGGAAGACGGCCGGCCTAATTCTGCGTCCAGGCGATGAACTTGACGGAATCAAGACGAAGTTAGGGAGAGACCCTGACCTATTCTTAGTCGCCGAGGATGGTGGCGAGATCGTTGGAGTTGTCATGGGCGCTTGGGATGGAAGGCGTGGCTGGATCAATCACCTTGCAGTCAAACCCAACCATCAACGAAAAGGAATAGGTCACGCTCTCGTTGGAGAGCTTGAGAAGCGCCTATTTAGAAAAGGGGCAAGAAAGGTCAACGCCCAAATCTATCGATCGAATACGAAATCATTCAATTTCTTCAAGTCATGTGGTTATGAGGTTCATTCCGACCTTGTGATGATTGGGAAGCAACTCAAAGGATAGGGGTCTATCCTACGTTTACGTTACAGCCCCTTCAGGAACGGGCACATAATCGCAGATGCTTGAGGGCTTTTCAAGGATACGGTTTATTGTGACTTCGCCGACGATGCGGCAATACTTGCTGATTTGGCCGAGGTTCCAGATTATGATTCTTATGCTCGCCGCTGCAGCGACGTCTCTAACGTTCGCAAGAACCTTCTGTGTCAACTTTCTCTCGTCGGCCTCAAGGGTTTCCACCATTTCAACAGCTTCATTGGACATCGAAATATCGCCCGTCATGAGCGCTTTCATGGTGTGATCTGAAGTCTTGATTATTTGGTTGCTGAATTTTGATATGTCGTTGAGTATAGCTTCGGTCGGTATTGCTCGGTCTTTCAGCGCTAGCACTTCGTTGGCGATATTTTCTGCTGAGTCAGCCATCTCTTCGAGGGTCTTGGCGACCACCCTGTTGCCTGGTATGTGAATCGGCGACTCGATGCCTATTTTTGTTCCCACGCTTCTGTCCCGTATCGCGAGTAGTAGTTGCCTAACGATGAGCCAATAAATGCGATCGGACTCCTCCTCCATGTGCGTTACCTCGGCCGCAAGTTCAGGCCTTCTTTCGACAAGTGCCTTGATCGACACGTCGATCATGGAGTTAATTATGATATGCAACCGCCGCATAAGGCCGTAGATCGGAAACCGGGTAGGGTCAACGAAACTCTGCAGCGTGACTTGCTTCAAGGTCTGCTCAACAATGCTGAGGCCTGTCAGCCGCTGAGTTGTGCCCCGAATCTCCTCAAGGTGAACTTTCTTCAACTCATCTTTAGCCACGATTTGTATCGTATCATGGCCGAGAATATAATTCGCCGTTATGACTCTGGTCAGTAAGTTCGGTGAATTGCAGAGGTCTGCATTGACAATACAGTCCTTAATCTCCTCCCTTTTATGTTCGGTTCCCGGGATGAGTTTCAGTGTTCCGTCGTCTTCGCGTTTGATTGAGACAATGTCGCCCGCTTTCAGTTTAACGTCTTCAACCCATTCGCGCGGAAGTGAAACGGTTAAGGTGGAATAGCCGACTCTCTGAACTTTGCGAGCTTCCAAATTTTTGCACAGAATTAACGTTAGGTCACTAGAATATATACTTCAGCATTGTTTGTCATAGCCTGTACTATCGTTTACTAATATAGAGAGTTATGCCAAGTAGGCACTGCATATTCGAAAGGCTGAGTGTAACTACTACCTTGCCATCGAGAAGGCATATGAAAAGACATACTCACCGATGCGTTTTACACCTTGTTCGATACGTTGCTCGGGCTCACTGACGAATGTCATCCTGACGTGCCCTGCGCCTTTTTCGCCGAAGAACGACCCCGGGATAACGACCACTCCCTTCCTGGACATCAGCCGGTTGCAGAATTCCTCTTCGTCTCGCTCCATGGACTTCAGGTATCGCCTCATGTCGACGAAGAAATAAAAGGCGCCTTCTGGCCTGACAGTTCTCGCTTCGGGCAAGGATTCCTCGATCGCTTTCTCCATGCAGTCTCTCCGTTTCATGTATGTCGGAATTACCATGTTTTGCAAGTATCGCTCCTTTACCCCATCGCTCAAGAAGCGAATCATTGCATTTTGGCTCAGGGTATTCGGTGCGAGAGTCGTGTACTGTTTTACCTTTTCCATGCCATCAATCACGTCCGCTGGTCCTAGCGCATACCCCAACCGCAAGCCTGGAGCGGATGCTTCCTTTGAGAAGCTACCGACGGAGATGACTCTCTCTCGTGCACCCGGCAGGGTTGTAATTCTGGGCTGATTATCCTTTCCGTAGATGATATCGCGGTACGTCGCGTCATTGATGATCCAAAAGTCGTGGTCGACCGCCAAATCAACTAGCCCCTTGACGAAGTCAGGTCGGACTATCCGGCCCGTGGGATTGTCCGGGCTCAGGAGGACAACAGCCTTCGTACGTTTGGTCACCAACGATTTGAGTAACTCAAGGTTGGGTTGGTACCCGTCTTCTACGCTCACAGGCAGTTTTATCATGCGTGCCCCTGCCAGTTGAGCCGATTCTAAGTACCCGAGGTAAGTTGGGTCTGTTAATATGAGCTCGTCGTTCTTGTTGAAAATCGATAGGTAGGCGCTGAATATGGCTTCAGTGGCACCATCGGCTAGAATGACCTCCTTTTCCGGAGTATATTTTGTCCCTTGGTGTTTTTCCCAATCAATAGCTATGAGTTTCCTCAAGTCTAAGTATCCGCGGGTTCCGCTGTAAGCCGAAGTGCCCTGTGGATCCTCTGTGATTCTCTTCACAATTTCCTCAGAAACTTCTTTTGGCGGCGGTAGGCTGGGCCCTCCGCCTCCAAAGGAGACGAGTTCTTTTCTCTCGCTTGCTTCGGCCAGAAGAGCTGTTACGCGGCGGATGGGTGAGATGTGAAGTGCGCTAACACGGTCAGAAAGCACTACCATCACGCTATGCCTGCTTTCCCGTGCGCGGTTTGACCTAGGGCTCGCTATAAGCTTTCCAACGTAATGTAATTACACTAAATGCCAAAAATAATAGGATGAAGAGCAACAGGAAAACACGAGGAAAGAAGAAGCGTTGTGCCTAAACTTTGTTGAAGGCGGCGTCTGTCACCTGACTGGCGGAAAATGCCTCCTCGGACTGAGCGGAGCTTCAGCGGAGAATCACAATAGTGACTGTGAGTTCCACGGCAATTTTGATGTCTGGATTACACAGAAGAACCAACTTCTCATAACAGATATGGGGTTTCCATCTGAGGAACCAAAGCAATGTTTAGCGCTCGGCATCAACGAAACCCTAGCAAGAAGAATCGCGTCGGACAAAGTGGATAAGCTCCGAACATGCATCCTCACGACTGAACGCAGATGTTTGAAATGCAAGAGCCAGTTTTGGATAACTCAACATGTATCTAAGCCTGGCCTCCTCGAAACTGGAAAAGGCTACTTCTGCCCCGACTGCATTGACGAAAGTATCGAGGAGAGGCTGGGTGTTCTACGTTATTGGTGCGGTTAATCTGGTCTATTGGGCTGCCCACGTCGGGACACAGTGGAACGGCGATTTGGCTTTGAATTCTGTTGTTGGGTTGGTACGAACGAATTCTCTACCCTTCGTCAATGCTAGGTAATTCAATGACATTAGGGTTTCTTTCTTGCCAGCGAGAAAGTGTTTCAAAGATTCCTTAATGCGATCATCAGTGACCTGTGGGTGGCACAGTTCGATAAATGCGCCGAACATTACTGCATTGGCGAACATTTTCGTATCTTGCGTCTCGGTTGGAAAATCATTCTTCAATTCATCTGCTATCTGGGTTGCCGGAATCCCGAATGCTTTAACATCATCACGGTCAATTTCGGTCCCGATCAGCGTCGTATTGTAGAGGACTACTCCGTCGGGGCGAAGGTAGTTGAGGAAGTCCAATGAGGGTTGATTCATTATTATTTCAATGTCGGGTTCTTCCGCTATTGGGTTGTCAACTTCTTCGTCTGATATCACGACGTAGCACTTTGCTTTGCCACCCCGCGTCTCCGGGCCGTACGATGGTGTGTACGCAACATGTTTGCCTTCTAGCAATGCAGTGTAGGCTATGTAATCACTGAGGAGCAAGACCCCTTGGCCACCGTGCCCAGCTATCAGTATCTTAGTCTTTGTCATTTCTTCTCAACTCCGAAGGTATCTTTGTAGACGCCTAGCGGGAACTTCTTCGCCATGTGCTCGTACACGAAGCGTTTGGCATCTAGGATAGGCATCTTCCAGTTAATCGAGCAGGTGCTTAGCAGTTCTACGAAGGCGAAACCGCCCAGGGCCTGGACTTTGAACGCGTTCTCCACCGATTTCTTCGCGTCAAGCAAATTCTTGATCGTGTACACCTTGCCCCTCTGGCCTGAGAGTTCTTGAATTGCCAAGCTTGCACGTTTCACGTAGGCTGCTCCGTCTATTTGTGAGATGAGTTTTGAAACATCGAGCTCAGTCCCTGTCATTGCTGCGTCTCTTCCGAAAGGCGTGGTACTAGTTACCTGACCTTCGAGTGTGGTTGGCGCCATTTGGCCGCCGGTCATACCGTAGATTGCGTTGTTCACGAGGAAGACTGTGATCGGGGTGCTTCTCTTCGCTGCGTACACCAATTCTGAGAGCCCGATGGAGGCGGCGTCTCCGTCGCCCTGAACTGTGAAGACGGTGAGTTCAGGTTTAACCCTCTTCAGGCCTGCGGCAACCGCAGGAGCTCTTCCGTGAGGCGCCACGATGTGGTCGCAGTTGAAGTAATTGTAAGCCAGGACACTGCAGCCTACTGAGTCAATCATAACCGTTTTTTCACGAATTCGTAGTTCATCCATTGCGGCGGCGATCAACCGCGTGAGTGTGCCATGTTCGCATCCTGCGCAGTAGTGCGTTGGGTTATCGGTCAAAGATTCCAGTTTGCCTACCTTTACTTTGAGAGAAAGTTGACTCATGCCGCTAACACCTCCAGATGTCGCAGCTTACTTTCTATTTCAGCTTCGGTCGGGACGATTCCGCCCCATTTGCCTAGAAAGTCGACGGTTACACCCTCGCCGACGGCGAGCTTCACATCTTCACACATTTGACCGGTGTTCAACTCGACATCCAAGAACTGCTTTCCTTGCGAAGCGAGTTTTCTCAGCGCGAGTTTCGGAAAAGGCCAAAGCGTAATTGGCCTGAAGAGGCCGACCTTGACCCCGTTCGAACGAAGTTTGTTAATGGCGCCCTTTGCGATTCGTGACACAATACCGAAGGCAACGATCACTTTCTCAGCATCTTCAGTTAAGTAAGACTCAAACCTAACCTCGTTCGCTTCTGCCAGCTTGTATTTCTCAAAGATTCTACCCACGTGCTTGTACTGCTTCTGGTAGTCGAGTTCTAACGAGTTGAGTATGTGTGGCCCGCGACCCTTAGCCCCTGTTGCAGCCCAGGTGGACACATCATACTTTGGTGGCGTGAACTCCGGGAACTCCACGTCCTCCTTCAATTGGCCTGTGAAAGCATCTCCCAAAATCAGCGTTGGGTTCCTGTACTTGAATGCCAGGTCAAATCCAATCCTCGGGAAGACAGCCATTTCTTGTACTGAGGCCGGAGCCAAGACGAATAACCGATAGTCGCCATGTCCGCCCCCTTTGGTCGCCTGGAAGTAATCGCTCTGTTCCGGTCCAAGGTTGCCTAGGCCTGGCCCCGCTCGGCAAATATCAACCACTAGGAATGGAAGTTCCATTCCAGCCGCATATGACAACCCCTCCTGTTTCAGGCTGAAACCTGGGCTAGAGGTGGCAGTCATCGCGCGTACACCGCCGGATGCGGCTCCAAGGACCATGTTGATGGCTTCTAGTTCGCTCGCGGCTTGCAAGAAGTATTTGTATTCTGGGTATTTCTTGTTGCCAAACTCTTTTGCTAGGGTTTCTGGGATTTCGCTTGATGGGGTTATTGGATATGCGAAGTACGCGTTGAGGCCTGCTTCGAGCGCGCCGTATGCCAGGGCCTCGTTACCCTTTAGGTAAACTCGTTGTTTCGACATCTATGCTTTCACCTGGATCTCGCTTATGGCGAAATCTGGGCAGACCCAGTAACAGATGGCGCATCCCGTGCAGTCTCCTTTCGTTCCTCGATACGTGAATTCCGCTGGGTGGAAGCCAGCATGATTTAGTTTCGTGGAGAGCTTGAGGTTGCCCTGTGGGCAAACGACGACGCACAGTTCACAGGCTTTGCACTGCTCATCCAAGATCTTAACTGAAGCCCTAGGTTGAGGGATCGTTATAGTTTCGGTCAAGCCTTTACGGCCTCCTTTCTATCAACAAAATTCTCCAATACGTAGCGCAGCATCGCGTAATGCTGTTCTTCGTCCAATGCGAGCATCGTGAGCAGGGTCTTTAGGTGCGGGTCTCTGACCTGTTCCGTTGCTGAAGTAAAAAGGCGGAGGGCATTCTCTTCCATATCCATAAGTCTCAGCAATTCTTCCCGGCTCTCGTTGACCGGTGCAAGTAGTTCCCACTGGTTCGTGGCGAGGTAATTGATTGCGCAGTTGATTACATCGGCATGTTGCATCGTGTCCCGCATGAGTTTGGCGTAGAGAATCTTAACGACGCTATGCTTGGTTTCTCTGACCTTCTTGGCATACACTTCGGTTTCATGTTCCTCGTGGTCTAGCTGATCCCGTAGTAATGCCAAAAGCTGCCGATTTAGCATACGCCTCTCGCGTGAAAAAGCCAGGTAATTACTCTTAGCGGTTCTGTTGATATTCTATGTATTTTATCGACCCGTAGGTCGGAATCAGTCTGCTCGTTGCGGCTTGATTGGGATGACAGCCGAAACCGCCCCAAACTACGCCGCCGCACTCCCGGCCACAAGCGCAAAGGAGAAACTCTTCGTAACCTCTAGGATGTACCCAGTCAAAACGGCGACGACGATTGATAAGGAAACCAGCAATCACCTTCATAACCCGAGGAACCACAGCCCGATTTAGGTGCGTTCCACTTGACTAGGCCCCCAGAAGTCATAACGTCTGCCGAGGGCGAGGTATTCGACGTGGAACTTGAGATTGACATACTGAGAGAGAACCAACGCCTCGCCGACGAGAATAAGAAAAAGCTAGATGCCAACAAGATCCACGCAATCGATGTCATGGGTTCGGTTGGATCGGGCAAAACCTCGCTCATCAAGGCTATCGTTTCTAGACTGAAGAACAAACACCGAATCGCAGTAATTGAGGGAGACGTAACTACAACGATTGATTCTGAGCTCATAGCCTCTGAGGGAGTCCCGACCGTTCAAGTCAACACAGGCAAAGAATGCCACCTGGACGCGAACCTCATCAGAAAAGCCTTGGACCGTATGCCATTGGATCGACTTGACCTGATCTTCATTGAGAACGTAGGAAACCTGATTTGCCCAGCCGAGTTTCCGCTTGGGTCCGATAGACGATTGGTCGTGATCAGCGTAACGGAGGGCCCCTACATGGTTCTCAAGCACCCGATGATGTTTCTCGACGCCAACGTCGTGGCCGTAAACAAGGTAGACTTGGCTAAGGCGATGGATGTTGAACCCGAGAAACTAAGCGCCGATGTTGCTAAACTGAACCCAAGGGCGGTTACTGTTCCCACAAGTTGCAAGAACGGAAAAGGCATCGAAGAAGTCATCAAAGCACTCGGGTTGAGTTAGTGATTTAGAATATGCATGAGTTCTCTTTTGCCACATCAATTGTAGAATCGCTTCTCGACCTCGCAAATAAGCAGGGGGCGAGTAAGGTGTTGGCGGTTCACATGAGAATTGGAAAACTCAGAGCCCTATCGACCGAGCAGTTGAGCTTCTCGTATGGCATACTTGCCAAGGGCACTATTCTCGAAGGCTCCAAGTTGACGGTAGAGGAGTCGGCCGGAAGCCTAAGGTGTACTCACTGCGAGTATCATGGTGAATTTGACCCCGAGGGCGATTTGTCCTTTCACTTTGGAATACCGCCCCTCATCTGCCCGCGATGTGGTAGCGCTCTGAGTATCGAGGGCGGTGACGAATGCACGATAACAAGCGTCCGGATGGTTCTACCGACAACCGTGAATGAAAGCGAACCCGTAGCCGAGGCCTAGAATTGAGGGAACTGGCCGTCAGGTGATGCCTATTCTCTATATAGAAAAGCGGCGGAATATATAACTGGCTTCTCCAGCTCAAAGTAGTTTCGATTTCCGCATCAGATCAGAGTAATGACTAGAGTGAAGCAGTATTGGAGATAAGAAAGGTCCAGAGAGTCGGACATTCGACATTAACCGTATCCCTTCCCAGAGATTGGGTTAGACAAGTTGGACTAAAGCAGGGCGGTGTAGTCACACTTCGACTTTCCGAATTCGGCGAACTCATCGTGACACCCGGCAGCGAGATGGAATCTGAAGAGATGACGGTCTGCAAAATAAACGCCGACGCCTGCAAGGACCGAGAGTTCCTCTCAAGAATGATTACGGGCAACTACATCTTAGGCCGCGACACCATCGTAGTATCATCAACTACAGAACTAAAAGCGGAACAACTGGCTGAAATCCGGGACTCGACAAGAAGACTGAGCGGTCTTGGCATCGTCGAGCAAACACCAAAGGAGACCATGATCCAATGCTTTCTTGACCCTTCCAAATTCACGGTCACAGGCCTACTCACACGCCTACACAAAGTAGCTGTCTCGATGCTCGAGACGGCCATGCAGGCCTTAATGGACAGAAAATTTTCCCTAGCCTTAGACGTGCTAGAACTTGAGAACGAAGCCGACCGTCTATACTGGCTGATCCTGCGACAAATATTCAGGGCAATATCGAAGATACCACTGTCGCGGCATGTCGGAATAGAATCGGCAACTCACGCTGTAGGCTATCGGGCTGTGTCAAAATACCTCGAAGAGATGGCTGACTGTAGCGAATCGATCGCCAATCTAGTTCTCTCCATGGCCGATGAGAACTGCCTTGAATACTCCTCAGTAATCGACGAAGTGTGCAAGTTTGGAGCTGAAACCATCGCCATATCGAAAAATGGAATGGATTCACTTAGCATGTTGGATGTCGTGATGGCAAACGAAATTATGGCTCGCTCAAAACAGGCTGAAGAAATGGAAAAAGAGGTCATAGAACTCGTCGTGGCATCGGTTCAAGAGCCTAAACTAGCTCTAGCACTAAGAGGCATAGTATGGAACCTAGCGGAAATATCCCGCTCCGCTCAAATGGTCGCTGAGGTCGCAATGAACCGCTACCTTGAAAGCAATAGCGACATGTGTCAATTCTGGAAAGAGCGGAAGAGCGGGGGAGACGTTCAATACCTAAGGAAGGTCGTAGCCTAGACTCATTCTTTGACCCCAAATCCCTAGCCATTGTTGGTGCATCGTCCACACCCCTTCGCATAGGCTACGTCATGGCCCAAAATATGGTGGCCAATCATGCGAGAGGAATTTTCAAAGGCGAAGTTTTCCTAGTAAACCCGAATCACGACGAAATCCTCGGCCAGAGAAGCTACCCTTCCATCTCAGCGATCAAGAGGCGTGTCGAGACAATCGTTGTTGCTATCCCCGCTGAAGGCGTCCCAGATGTGATCGAAGAAGCTGGAAAAGCCGGGGCTAACGCAGCGATAGTAATATCGTCTGGATTCGCAGAGGTCGGCAACAAAGCATTAGAAGAAAAACTTGTAGACGTAGCAAGAAGATACGGAGTCAGAGTTGTAGGGCCGAACTGCCTGGGAATCTATGATGCTTATACTGGCATGGACACGCTTTTCCTACCGGAAACAAAATTCCTTTCGGACGGGCGCGAAGTCATCGCGACCCCACGTCCAAGGCCTGGTTCAGTCTCGTTTCTAACCCAGAGCGGGGCGTTCGGTGCAGCGGCGTTAGACTACATGGCAGGCCATGGGATGGGCATACGTGGTTTCGTAAGTTATGGGAATAGGTGTGACGTGACAGAAGATGAATTCCTCGAATATTTCGCGAACGACGACCAAACCAAAGTAATTATGATGTACGTTGAAGGCCTCGCCAAAGGAAGAGAATTCCTTGAGAGGGCAAAGGAGACTACAAGGAAGAAACCGATTGTTGCGCTCAAGTCAGGTAGGACGGAGGCGGGGACTAGAGCCGCCGCATCACATACCGCAGCTCTAGCCGGGACCGAGCAGATTTACGAGGGAGCGTTCAAGCAAGTAGGAATCATAAGGGTGCGAAACGTTGAAGAGTTGTTCGACTTCGGGCGTGCGTTAGCCCTTCAACCCCCAGCATATACTCAAAGTGTAGCCGTTCTGACGAACGCTGGCGGACCAGGAATTATTGCGGCTGATGCACTAGAAGAGTCTGGGTTGAAGGTGCAGAAGTTTTCTGAACGAATCATGTCGAAATTCGATGACCTCAAGGCGAAGAAGCTGCTTCTGCCGGTCCTTTCAGGATTCAATCCCATGGACCTTTCAGCAGAGGCCACGAGCGAGATGTTTGCGCTCGCCCTATCAACGATCTTGGACGATTCCGAAATAGGAGGGCTCGTCTTGATTACGTTGCACCACGCTCCGACGATACTAGATGATGCTGCGGATAAGATCGCGAAAACCATACCAAAATACGGGAAACCTGTTACAGTATGCGACATGGGCGGAACGGAAATGGCCGAAACAATGAGAATGGCGTTTGAGAAGAGGGGCATACCATCCTACTCGGTACCCGAAAGGGCCGCTCGTGCACTCTGGGCATTGTCGTACTACGGAACTTATTTGCAAGACCATGGTTTTGTAAGGGCCGCCGGGTAAATCGCAGCTTAGGATGAGACACTCCTTTTGTCAGTTGCAACTTTGCCTAAGTATGTTGAAGAACTGAAAGGCCGCCACTTAGATACACTCGTTTCAAGCCTAGTTGAATCATCAGCCGACAGCAACCTCACCAAAATAGTAGGCTTGCTGAGGGAACGAGGTGTCTACGAAGTTTTCGTTCCGGAAGCCACTCGGTGCGGAATGATATGCGCGAGGGACATTTTGAAGACAAACAACATTGAAACTACCAAAATCAGCGCCGTTATGTCATACATACCCACGCTTGAGAGAGATGCGCTGGTCAGCGAAGCGGCTAGGCTGATGGCAGACTACAGAGTAAGAGCCGTGCCCATTTCTGAAGGTCGGAAAATCATCGGTCAAGTGAACTGCGGGAGCATCCTACTAGAATTGAAAGGTAAGCTCGGTGCTGACATACGACTCGCTTCTCTAGCGACAAAGGATCCCATAACCCTCGACGACACGGCGCCGGTTGGGAAAGCGAGAGAACTCATGGTTCGAAAACGAATCGACCACCTACCGGTGACTACAAGAGGTAGAATAGCTGGAGTCATAACATCATTTCAAATCGTTACAAGCATGGCCCCACCAGAACGGGTTGGAAGCAAATCGATGAAACCCGAAACCCGGCACAACCTCGAGTATCTGGTTAGCGATGCTATGGAGCGGGATCCTTTGACCTGTTCTCCTGAAACTAGCGCCGAACAAGCTTTGGGTATGATGCTAAAGAGCGCGAGAACTTGTATTCTCGTCACACAATGGGAAGAACTCCAAGGGATAGCCACCCAAAGAGATTTCATGACCCTCCTTACTGAGGCAGAGCCTGAACCTGAAGTCCCAGTCTTTATGGTTGGACTTCCCGAGGATCCGTTCGAGGCTGAAGCAACGAAAGCGAAGTTCAAACGAACCATTAGTCAACTGCACCGGAGTTTTCCAGACATGCTCGAAGCGAGGTCTGTAATAAAATCAAAATTCACGAAGCCAGGTAGAGAGCGAGGTCGGTATGAAGTGACGATTCATATCAAGACGCCTAGGAACGCTTACAGCTATTCGGAAGGCGGTTATGAACTCCCAGTCATATATGACCTCATAACGGACAGACTTAAACGCCTAATAACGCAGAAACAAAAAAGTCGAAGAATGCGCGAGAGGGAGCGGCAAGAAGCAGTCTAAGTCGCTTTGAATTAACAGGAGTAATTACTACATGCTGCTGCCTACCAGAATGAGGCGGGTTGAGATCATTGTCCCGCAAAGAAAGTTCGATGACGTCATGCTCTACCTCCGCGAACAGAACGCGATTGAACTCCTTGACGTTAAGGAAATGATCAAGGGGTACGGTGGCGGCGTAACCTCAACAACAGTCTCTGATAGACTCTACCGACTTACGACACTTGAATCAAAAATCAGTTCAATCATCGCAGCACTTCAACTCACATCGCTGCATTCGAAACAAGTTCAAGTGGACCGAAGAATCTCTGATGAGCAAATCGCCGATACCTAGAAGCGAGTGGCTGTAATCGAACAGCAAGTAACCACACTCACAAACGAATCCCAAACCCTCGAATCATTGATTGCCTACGCAGAACGGCAGCTGCACGCCAGCATAGAGGAAATCACAAAAATCGAGAACGTAAATTCACCCGAAGGAAGACATAGGCTCGAAGAAATCGTCGCCGGTATCTTCCAGACCCTTAAACCTTCAGAGATTAAGGTAACTGGGCAGCTTGAAGAAATAGTCCAAGCTAAGGCATTGGAGGACGCCGTTGTCAAGGACATTTCAGATAATGTGGCCAAGATCCTAGCCAAGAAGCGTGACGAAAAAGCGATCGCTAACACGATCACGCAGACGCTAGGCCTCAAACTGAAGGCCGCGAGTAGAGGCAAACGGTTGGCATATGAGGACACTAGCAGAATCGAAGAGTCGAAGCGGAGGCTTAGGGAACTCAAAGAGAAGCTTACTGAAATAAGCCGAACCGATGGCGATTTCCTTCTAATCAACAGGGAGATTATCGGTGCAGAGAGAGCCTTCGAACAGGCCAAGGCGTACACTGGCAAGACAGAATCGACTTCTATGATTGAAGGGTGGATGCCCGCCTCAAGAATCAGCACCATCAGATCTGCGCTTTACGAGATGTGCGGCGGGGAAGTGATAATGAAGGATTGGGTGAGTAAGGATGCGCCGACTAATGTCTCGAAGCCGAAACTCCCAGTGCTTCAGATTTTCGAAAAGTTGACCGTTGGCTTCGGCATCCCAAACAGTGATGAGGTTGACCCCACTGTATTGTGGCTCGTCACCTACCCACTCTTTTTCGGATTCATGTTTGGCGATGTGGGTAACGGGTTTGTAGTGATGGTTGTTTCAACCATATTCTGGATCAAGAAGAGGCAGGGGTTGGTTATTCCAGACAATGCTTACGGCGGTTTAGGAGGAGTGTTCAACATGATAATTCAAGGAGCGCCATTACTCGTGCTCAGTGGCGGCTCAGCGATCGTTGTAGGATTCCTCTACGGGACAGTTTTCGGCAGCGTCGCATGGTTCCGAATGGTCACGGGCCTCCCGGGACCTCTCTGGTTCGAACCTTTCGAAAATATTCGACTGATGCTGAGGCTGTCCATTACTATCGGAGTGATCCATATCATGTCAGGCCTATGCTTGGACATATTCAACAAGGCCTACGCTAGGGAATATCGCGAATTGGTTTCTGGCCCGCTTGTTTGGCTCTGGTTCTACGGCGCATTTGGGATTACGTTGCTTCAATATGGACTGAGATTTCCAAATTACCTCTTCGACTCCAAGAACACGGTCGACATCTTCCTTAGGATAGAAGTCCCGCTCATCGCTATGATGGTGCTGAAGCTTTGGGCAGAAGGGTCCATGGGTCTTATGCACGGCTTCGAAAATCTCTTGTCGTCCCTATCCCACACGATTTCCTATGTTCGAATTCTGGCCATGAAACTGATCGACGACGTCTTCCTCCGGCTCTTCCTAGGAGTTCTAGTCTTCTTCATGGCTTGGGGCACTGTTGCTGGGACAGCTCTAGGGTACGTGCTTTTCTCAGCCCTAACGATCGTTCTAATACTGATCTTGGAAACAGCTTTTGTGTTCATGCAGTCGCTTCGACTTCACTGGGTCGAGTGGTTCATGAAATTCTATGGTGGCAACGGTACGGCCTTCAAACCATACGGCGCCGAACGGGCTCACACGAAGGTGCGCACGGGCGCACAGTAGCCTACTCTGAAATTGAACTGGCTTCAAAGCCTGATTCCATGTCGTCGGTTAAAGTTTTTGATGTATTGGCGCTCGTGTTTATATGAGCCTTGTCGCTTCCGTATCAGACAATTCAGGCGAGGCGCATAATCAACGAGCCATACGGGTTCAATCCAAGTACAAGCGGTCAACGACATTGTCGCGCAGCTACAGGATTATGGATTAACCCGCAATGAGGCTCGCGTCCTAGTCTTCCTCGCAAAGACCGGGCCCTCAAAAGCCAGTGAAGTGGCTCGCGCGGTGCAAATCAACCGCACGGAAACTTACAGGACAATACGGAACCTTCAACGTCGTGGACTGGTAGAAGCCACGCTCGAAAGGCCGGTGCGCTTCCAATCTGTTCCATTTGACAGGTGCCTGCGCATCCTAATCGACGAGAGAAAGACGAGGTTGAGGATTCTCGAGCAACGCGGCGAAGATTTGCGTCGCCAATTCGATGATGTGCGCGTCGAACCTGTCAGTCAAGAAGTTGAACGATTTCAGGTAGTGGGAGGAAGGCTTCGAATTGAGCAGCGGTTGCACGGTATGTACAGCCAAGCCCAGAAATCGGTCATGACTGTTCTATCACCATCGGAAGTGATACGGGCCGATACGTCAGATTTGTTTGACTTGCTTGGAAACGCAGCGAAGAATGGCGTTCGCGTTCGTGTGATTACAGCGATCAATCAAAGCAATTTACAAATTGTAGAGAAGTTTCGCGAGAGGATCGAGATAAGGCATCTCGACCTAAAGGCGAAACCGATTCCTAGGGTTTCTATAGTCGATGATAGTGAAGCCCTCTTCGAAATTACAACTGTCGACGAGAGCCCGAGAACAGAGGAAGAGGTTGCACTATGGATCAACAGCCGCGCCTTCGTGAGAAACCTCCAAGCCTACTTTGAGGAGATGTGGAATTCAGGCACGCCAGCTGAAGGCCGTTTAGAGGCAGTGCGAAAAGGAATACTCCCTGACGACCTTAGAATATTCAAAGGAAGACCAGAAGTAAGCGGCAAACTCAACGAGATGATCACATCAGCCAACCAGAGCGTTGAGATATGGACGACGATGAGGGGAATCCAGGCTCTGGCGAACTTCCACTTCGGCCAGCTCAAGGAAGCAAAGGCTCGAGGAGTAAAGATACGCATCATTGCACCCATCACAAGCGAGAATACAGAAGGTGCACGCAAGCTCGTACCCGTCTCCGAATTACGTTATTCTGAAGCTCTTGGCCCGGCGGGAATTGCGATTGCGGACCAAAGAGAGTTAATGCTGTTCGAGAGACTGCCCGACGACAATAACGCCGAGGTGGGCGCTGACGTGGGTTTCTGGACCAATAGTACCCGCTTCATAGAAACTATGAGCAGAGCTTACGATGCGTTGTGGAAAGGCGTATTTGCGATTTACACGCCAAAACGCCGCGTGCTGCGTAGCTAGACCATGACCTGTACTCCTGCGAAACCTAGCGCCTACAATTGGAGCCTTGTCGTTTGCCCAAAATGAGGTTTGGATGCCAGCTTCCCCAAGACCTTGATGACTTCGACCGCCTAGTGGACGTGGCGAAAAATTGCGAGAGGCTTGGATATGACAGCCTGTGGGTCTATGACCACCTTTCACCTTTCTGGTCGCGCTCCGGCCGAGTGTTAGAGTGCTGGACCACGATGTCGGCAATTGCTGGACGCACGGAGACCGTAAAGGTGGGTAGTTTAGTTACGAACATTGCTCTACGCAATCCGAGTTTGCTGGCCAAAATGTCGAGCACCGTCGACAACATCAGCGGCGGCCGGCTCATACTCGGCCTTGGAACTGGAGACAAAATGAGTCGTAACGAATTGAACTCTTATGGCTATGGATATCCCGGTCTAGAAGAACGAATGGAACGCCTAAAGGAAAGCATCCTCATTCTGAAAGCCCTGTGGACAAAGGATGAAAGCACTTTTCAAGGAAAGCATTACAAGATTACAAAGGCAGTAAACGTTCCTAAACCAAAACAACACCCCCATCCTCCAATCTGGATTGGAGGAAAGCATCTCAGGATTTTGGATATTGTTGCAGAGTTTGCTGACGGATGGAACTATTGGGGCCTTCGTAAGGATGAGTTGGAACGACGCAGCACTTATCTCGCTAAGAAGTGCGCCGAATTCGGGCGTAATCCAAGCAGTATCGTCAAATCATGGTCTGGAACATATCGGCAACTTGCTCAGCCAACAAGGAACTATTCAGAAATGGTGGAAAACATGTCTAGGAACTTGCGGGATCAGACTGACCCGGAGACGAGTTATTTCATTGCATATTTTGACTCTCGGGCCGAACATGAGAGTTATCAAGCCTTCGCTGATGCCGTGAAGAGTTTGGATTAGAATACCCATGCACTCCTTAGATCATCATAGAATAAAGACACGTCAAGTTACGTTGGCCGCGTCCTTTGCCGCAGTCTACTTCGTGCTTCGGACTATCCCCACTTTTCAAATGGTCGGTATATCCGGCCGATTCAGTGCAGCCGATTTCCTGCTGACTACGATTGCCATGCTGTGCGGCTTATGGGGCGGCGTACTTTCCGTGGTGATTGGGACGACCTTGGCTTACGGCTTAAGGCCCCCTATCTTCTTCGGCCTAGATTTCCTACCCGCTGTCGCGGACGTAGCGATAGCTGCCCTTCTGCTCAAAGGGCGCTATAGAACAGCGCGGGGCATTTATGTCGCAATCTTTTTCGCGTTTGTACTTAGCCCCTACAGCCTGTTGTTTGGCTACGGGTATGTGCCTTACACGTGGCTTCATATTGTTGCACTAATCGTTCTCCTATCACCAATAGCGGCCAAGGTTCCTGCTTGGTTGAGTGGCCATGGTTACCGGCAGATAGTCGCCATAGGCACGTTGGCCTTTGTGGGAACAATGGCACAACACCTCGTAGGAGGGCTTCTTTACGAATTAGCAGTCGGAGTGGTTGGGGGAGTTAGCCCATCTAGTTTGGCCCTTTCGTGGCGCATCATTTTCTTGGCTTACCCAATCGAACGACTCCTCACGGTGGCCTTTTCAACGATCGTAGCGCTTGCCGTGCAGCGTTCCCTCAAGAAATGGATGCCCTAGCTTCATTCGCCTCATAGCGAAAATGGCGATAGCTTGGAGTTCAGCCGATTTCTTTCAGTTTGGCTGGCAAATATTTGTCTACGATGTAGGCCAACCCGTATCGGCTGAAAGCTTCTTGTTCTGCTTTTTTCTTAACTTTCAGGAATGTTGCAATTTCATCTTTCCATAGCTTTCCGTTATACCTAGGGTCCTTCTCAAGTTCATAGAGCCTCTTTATGTCGAGGTCTGTTAGAGGGTCGCTTGGAAGTTTGTAATCTACAATGTCAGAGGCCCACACCCCCGCCCATTTGGCGTCTGGAGTGTTTAGTTCCCGAAGGTGGGCGGCGTTTGCTGAGCCGGATATAATGACATTGGCTATGTGCATTCCCCAGGGGTCTGCGTCGCAGAAAATGTACACTGGGAGCCCCAATTCTTTGTTCAATCTTCGAAGGAGCGCTCGTGTTGCGCGCGGTGCCTGGCCTGCAGTGTGAATCAATAAAGCCTTGTACTTCTCGTGAACCCTCTCCTCAATAAAACGTGTGAAGAGCCCGCCTTTCTCGATAGCAATAATCTTGTCAGCTTTACAATCAGCAAATTCTGCGTTCGTAAGCGCCGGCCCGATCATCATCCCGTCTGGGTGCGACGATAGGTTGAGCTCCTTACCTTCATATCCGCGAACTGTATACTGGATGGTTAGATCGCCGAAGATTGCGCTACGCTCCTCAGGAAATACGTTAAAGTCCTCTCTAGAGTACCCAAGAACTGTTTCAAGGTCAGTAATTATATCGTCACTTTCCGCTTGATCTGCGAAGCTCATTTCGTAAGCTTGCGCTGAGTAGAATACGTCTCTCAATGTTGAGGTCTTCCCTTCGCGTGCCAGTTCGTCAACGAAGGACCCGGTCCAGACGAGCTGCGTTAGTGGCCTGACATGCCTTATGTTTCGGGCGCTACGCCTCACGTAATGCTCGCCGAGCACGTATTGCCGGGTTTTTTCATCGTAGCGTATGTTCTTTATCGACCGGCTAGGCATTCGGACCGAGGGCCATTGCTTCTGGGAGAGTTGCGAGTAGATTTGTCCACCCAAAGTCTTGAGGCTGTCTAATACCAAGCCTCTTCGTTGCTCGACTCGACTAGACTTGCTCTCCTTGGTCGTCTTCACTTTCTTCTTTTTCATACCTCAAAACACTCCTGAGTAACGGCGAAACATCTGGGGGCTTATCCTTCTTAGCAAGCTTGGCCGAGAAAGAAGCGATCTTTGGAAGGTATTTCTGGAACACGTCAAGCCTGTGCTTGTCGTGTGCTAAGTGAATCTTTTTCGAAAGGAATAACGAGAGTCTACGGGCGACCTCACGAACTGCGTTAAGCACTTCACGTTCCACGTCGGGGCGATCGGCGATGAATTCCTTGCCCACAGTTTTGTACGGTACCTTCGTGGAACAAATGTGAACGAAAACCGCTATCGGCATCTCAGGCGAGGCTTTGTAGTGCCGCCAGTCAACCTCTGTGTTTACAACTTTCCATGATACGTCACTCGCCTCGTCGAAGAGCAACGGAATCTTATTGGCGAATCTGAAAAGCTTGATTCCTCCACCGGCCTCAATTTGCCCGCCGTAGGCTATGCCCACTTCAACAATGAATGGGAAACCGGAGTAGGCTGATGGTTTTCTTTGATAAACGGCTACGAATTCGGGAGCGAGTTCCTTCTTGATTCCGGCTTCAAGCAATTCTTCCCCAAGCGGTGACAGGCAACTTGCATCTGGGGCTAGGAACTTGTAGTTTTTCATTGCGTTTACGATTTTGACGATCTCTTCAGGTGTCAGTTTCTTCGGGTTTTTCTTGGCAGGGATGTCTACTTGTGTCAGGAATGAAGTGGCGATTGTGCGACCGACTCTGTGAAAGTGAGTTTTCATGAAACCGACGAGCGTATGTTCCTTAGTTAATTCGATAAGGCGCGTCATCGTTTCGACGTCGACGCCGTACGGGTGTGGTAGGGTTTCTTGCGGCGGTTTTGGCATTTGTACTGTGCCACGATCGAACCTGTAGAGCCTGCCCCTCGGGTCCACGTAAGTTATAGTTGCGTATGGAGCGACGATCGCGGTTGCCATTAGATAGTCGAGAATCTTGGACATCGCACGGGTGTAGTCTGCTTCGGTGGAGAATTCGATAACGGCCCCGTGCCAATGACTATCGTTTGGGTGCGTCTTGTGCTTGACAATGACTGGTTTGTTCTTTTGGATGTCAATCATCAGATCGTATTGGTGTATCTTTGTTCGACCAGTGCTGGACATTATGGTTGCTGTGCCGTGGGTCGTGATCTGTCCGTAAAGTATGGCCATCTTGCCGCCCAACCCGAAGGTTCCTCGGGTCTGTCGAAGCTTGTACTTGGATCCGAAGAGAACTTGGCCGAAGGCGGAGGGTATGATATCGTGAGGTATCCCAATGCCGTTGTCTTCAATGTGGACCCTATAGACGCCCGGCCCATCTGTCGGACCCGATTCGTGCGATACTCGCAGATAGATGTCAGGAGGAATTTCGCGTGTTTCGCAGGCGTCGAGTGAATTTTCGAGTAACTCACGGATAGTAGAGTAGATAGCCCTCGTTGGGTTCGTGAATCCTGCGATGTCCCGGTTACGGTAGAAGAAATCTGCCGCCGATATTTCCTGGAATACTTCTTGAACGACCATCAGGGTTCGCCTATCTTGTTGAAGGTGGGGCATAAAGCTGATGATGGTTGCTCCGCATCACGTAGGCGGTTTCTCCCATAGCTCAAGGGTTTCTCTTTTCTTGCTCTCGCTCTTTATCTTTCTAAGCAGTTTGTACACAGTGGAATGCTGTTTACCTTTGAGTAATAGTTCAATTGCTTCCCTCGCAGCAGTCACGTCCTCATATTCGCCGATCGTAGAAATAGTATGACCGTAGACCGAAACTTTCGCATCGGTCATTTCCTCTATTAACCTGCGAATCTTGCCTTCACGCCCAATCACCCGGCCCTTTAACCTCGCAATATCGTTTTCATTTCTTCCGAACATTTCCCTTAGGTCGATGATATCTAGAACGATGTCGTCATCGACAAGTTCCATAGCTCTTTCTGGGGAAAAGCCACGCCCAATCGCGAGAACCACATCGCGGGCACGAAGGATGGTGGTCGGGTCGTCCGAATCTTCTCTGGGAACGATTTCTACGACGCCGCCTTGGCTTTGGATTAGCAAGCGTGCTTTGAACGCGTCTTCAATCTTGCTTTTGGTGGAACCTTCTTTTCCGATGAGCACACCCATGCGCTCGAAGGGGATCGTTGTGCTAATTCGTGTCGACATCTTCGCCTGTCACCCACTTCGTCAATCTCTCGATGGGTGGTACGGTCACACCGATTCGGGAGAAATATGTGTTCATGCGAACCAAGTCCCTCTCAAGAAAGTTGCGGGCCATTGGGTGTTCCGGAGGAACGGCTTGGGCAAAGTCAAAGATTACCGGTTCGAGGTCAACTAGCATTATGTTATATTCACTTAGGTCGCCGTGTACGAGTCGCGCCTTTTGGTAGAGCGTTCTCACAGCTCCAACAATCTTGTCGTAGACTCGTGCTGGGTGGTCAAGCGGAGTTTCTCTTAGCAGCGGAGCGGGGTTTCCGTTTCTTCCGATAAATTCCATTAGCAGCACGTTTCCCTCAACCTTCAATGGGACCGGCACTCGGACGCCCGCGTCTCGCGCTTGTTGTAGGTTCCTGAATTCCTTCAGGGCCCAAAGGTTGACGAGCGACCTTGTATCCTTTCTAGTGTTCTTGAACCTTTCATCGCCTTTTATGTACATCATCCTCCCGCTGACGAATTCCGCTGATGTTGTCAAGAAGATCTTAATCGCCACTAATTTTCTTCTTCGACCTACTCCCCAATACAGGCGCGATTCTTTGCCCGAGCGCACTACCCCATTGATGTTTGAGATATATCCTCGGTTTAACAGGCGATATACTATCATCAGCGTCGATTTGTCGAAAACTTCTTCGAGAGATTCCATTTCCTCGCTACGTTTCTCTCTCATTAGCCGCTTTTCCTCGTAGTGTGCAACCTTACGTCGTAGCTTCCGCTCGGCTAAGGACTCCACTTACACCACCAAACAAGCTCATCTAATGATGGCTAGACAGCTAGACGGCCTTGGCTCCTTAGCCAATTAGATTGGCTTTCCGTGTACCGCCAGAGGATGTCGCCCCTCGAGTCGGTTTGAAAATCCCATGGGGCAACCAAGACCGTGTCGTTGACTTTGATCCAGACTCGGCGCTTCATCTTGCCGCGGATACGGCACACTCTTTCGTGGCCATCTCCACATTTGACCATGAGCCGATCGTAGCCCAGCATCTGGGTTACAATCCCGAGCAGTTGCCCCTCATCGGGCATGACCATTTCCCGGAGTTCCCCTTCACTCAGAACCTTCTTTTTACCCACACTCTTCCACCGAAGTTACGTCGCGATAATAATTCGACCAGCCTAAATAAGGATATTAGACGTTTGCCAGCGTTTCCCTTTCAGCGTAATTCACATGCGAACCATTTGGACGTGCGGAACGCCGCCGATATGGACGATTGCGGAAGGGCTTACGAATCCCTTCTGAACTGCAGCTTCGACTATGCCCTCACCGACGAGGTTGGCTATGTCAGCCGCACCAATCGCCTGAAGAGCGTCGTGGATATTGGTGGAAACGCCCCTGTAGAAATCTACCTTTACTTCTAGCCTCAACTTTCCCTCGCGAAAGGTTGCCCCGAGTAGTTCGGAATCGCAAGCGGCTACGAGAGTATACTTTGCGTCCTTGAAAACACGGAGATAAACCTGATTCATGTGGGGGCACACTTTCTCAGACTGGAAGGATGGAAGACTTCGCGCCGCAGGCTTCACAGCGGAGGAAAAGGTACCGCCCTTCTTTCTCAATCTTCGTGTCAGGCCGATTGCATATGGGGCAGATTACATACCGCTGGGCGTAAATGTTGAGAAGCCGCGTCACGGTTCCTACATCGAACCTGCCTTGGAATATCGCCCTCGCGCCATCCAGGGATGCAGCAGTCGCGAGTTCTCTGGATAGAAACTTGAGCAAATGGTGAGGCTCACGATTGATCTTGCTGCTTATATCACCAAAATTCTGAATAATGGTCCTCCTACCCATCCGTATACCAACGACTCTCGGTATCTCGAACCTTTCCCCCGTTCCAACCGCCTTAGGCAGGTTGGCATAGGCTCGTTCAAGTAGCTTGTTGTAATCTCCGCTCAAGGTTGATTTCCAGCAGTAGATTACGAATAGCCATATTTCTTCGTTCCCCTTTGGGAAAGAAATGTTAATGTGGTTACGGGGAGGCTAGCTTGAGGAAGCTGTCGGAGGGGCCGCAACTAAAGCTCATCACAAGGGCACGAGAAGAACTCACTGCTTTCTTGTTCTTTGGAATGCGGGGCCGACTGGAGATGGTGATGAATGGGTAAATGGATCATCAACTCTGCTTGGCCTTACGTAAACTCCGTTCCCCACCTTGGAACATTCATCCACCTCCTCAGCGCGGACGTCTACACCAGATACCTCCGCCTCAAAGGCGAAGAGGTCATAGCGGTAACTGGCTCGGACGAGCATGGAACACCCATTGAAGTAGAAGCGGTAAGGAAAGGTGTCCCACCGAAGCAGCTGACGGATGAGATTCACAAGCAAATCTGCAACTTGCTAGATGTGTACAATATACGATTTGACAATTACACCAGGACCGAAAACCCCGTCCACATTCGGTATACCCAAGACCTCTACCGAAAAGTATACGCGAATGGTTATGTGTATACGGAAAACGTTAACCTACCTTATTGTGAAAAGGACCAAAGATTTCTCCCCGACCGCTTTGTTGAAGGCACGTGCCCCCACTGCGGCTACGAACAAGCTAGGGGAGACCAATGCGAATCATGCGGCCGCGTACTCGACCCACTTGAATTAATCAGCCCAAGATGCGCTTTTTGCAGCTCAACGCCTACCGTTAAGTCGTCAACACACTGGTTCTTTGACCTCCCGAAGTTCCGGGATAAGCTCCTAACACTGGTCCAAGAAAACAAACAGCTCCCGGAGAACGCCCGCAACTTCTCATTAAAATGGCTCGAAGAAGGACTCAAACCTCGAGCATTGACGAGAGACAACAAGTGGGGCATACCAGCACCATTTCCTGGAGCGGAAGGAAAAACCATCTACGTCTGGTTGGAAGCCGTCCTGGGCTACGTTTCAGCATCCATAGAGTGGGCGGAAAAATCAGGAAAGCCCGATGCATGGAAGGAATTTTGGTTCGACAAGCAGACCAAGAACGTGCATTTCATCGGGAAGGACAACATACCCTTCCACGTAATCATTTTCCCAAGCCTCCTCCTAGCCACGCATGATGATTATGTGCTGCCATGGCAAGTCTCTTCAACCGAATTCATCTTGTTTGAGGGGCAGAAATTCTCGAAGAGCAAGAAGGTCGGAGTCTGGATTGATGAAGCATTGAAAGTTGCCCCGGCCGAGTATTGGCGCTACATACTCATTGCCATACGACCCGAAGCCCGAGACGCAAACTTCACGTGGCGTGACTTTGAAGCACATATCAACAGCGAACTGAACGATGTACTCGGCAACTTCGTTCACCGCACCCTCACATTCGTCAACAACCAGTTCGATTCAAAAATCCCCGAACCGCACGAGCTGGACGAGAAGGATGAGGCTTTGAAGAGTCGAATAGAGTCATCACCGTTGAAGGTGGGAGCACTGTTTGACCAGTTCCAGTTGAGAAGTGCCCTAGGAGAAATCATTGAACTAGCCCGGGCAGGCAATCAATATCTTAGTGAACGGGAACCCTGGCACCTCATAAAGAAGGACAAAGACAAGGCGTCTACAACACTTTACTTCGCCACACAACTCGTGAGATCGCTTAGCATCCTAATTTCACCAGTCCTTCCGGAAACGGCTCAGCACATACGCGATCAACTCAATTTGGCCCAAGAAGTGAAATGGTCGGACGCGGGAAAACTCGAGTTGGAAGTCGGCCATACCATAGGGAAAGCCACACCGCTCTTTCACAAGATTTCAGCTCCAGCCCAGTAATGGTGACCCTCAAAGATGCCTTCACTCAAGTTCGATTTGCATGTCCACACGGTCGGCTCGTACGACGGCCACACAAAACGCGAAGACTTGCCCCAGATTATTAGGAGCAAAGGGCTAGATGGCGTAGCAATCACAGAGCATGATGTTTTCGACCCGCCAAAACTTCAGAACGCACTGCTCTTGCCGGCAATCGAGGTTTCTTCCCAGACGGGGCATGTCTTAGGTCTTGGTGTTCGTGAACTTATCCCCGCAGGACTTTCTGCGGATGAAACAATTCGTAAGATCCAAGATCAAGGTGGAGTAGCGATAATTCCCCACCCGTACGACCCCGTCTGTGAATGCGTAAAGCTCGCCCGATTAAAGGTCAGGCCAGACGCTGTGGAGACAGTAAACGCTGACGCCCTGTCATTCTACATCTCAAAGTGGCTGGCGCATAAAGACGCGCACAGGTTCAACCTTCCAGAGGTCGGCGGTAGCGACTCCCACATCCCCCAAACAATCGGCGACGCCTATACCGTCATCGACGCTGCTTCCAGCGACCTCAAGGATATCATCGGTGCCATTAAGTCTGGGAAGGTTCGCGCGGAAGGACGCCCCACATCCGTGAGAAACAAGTTACGTAAACTAAGCTACAAGTTCAAGTGAGCTTAGGTTCGATCTGGTCGAGACCTAGGTTTAGGTTAAGATGTTCCTGATGCGCGGATTCCGACTCCATTTCGAACAAGTCGAAGCAACGGAGCAGGTCCCGGAGGGAAAAAACTAGAGTCACCGCATCACCTGAGGTTGCTGAAACATTTCTCATGGAGACCCGTCGCATCATATTTGGTAGGGGGTCTCATCGGTGGGGCGTTTTGACCATCATGAAGGTTAGCCGAGGAGTCTAAATCACGTTTAGGCCTCGATATTTCTCCAAGAATCAGGAAAGATTTCCTGTCCGAACATCAGAGTTTGCACTAAGTGTGCCTAGTTTTAGCTACATGAGATTGGCCCTATTTACGGAAAAGATTCAGCCCCCGCCGACGGGGGGTATAATTGCGATGGTGCTACCGTCCCTTAACAGTGTGGCGAATCCATCAATTTGGGAGATTGACTTCTCGTTTAGGAGGAATTGGAGGTATTCCCGCGGGTTTCCCGTGCCATCGAGAAGGTATTCTTTCAGTTTGTTCCCATACTTTGCGGTCAAGAGGTCGAGGAGGTTTCGCACGTTCGCCCCAGCTGGAATGTCGACCGTCTCTTCACGTAGGTTAACTAATTCTCGAACTGAAGCAAAGTATTGAATTTTCACTTTCAAGGGTTCTCACATAATCGAGCTTTGGTTCGGGAGTTACTTGCGTTCGGATATGTTCTTCTTCCATGTCAATTGCATCGACTTTGGCCTGTTGGCCTTGGCTTCGTCGATTCTTGTCACACTCGCTGCATGGGGACTTGTTGCAGGTTGGTCGGAATTTGAGTAGGCTTCCTCGCTAATCTTCGCGAAGGCGTCGATCATTGCGTCAAGTTCCCCTTTGGCTACGGTTTCAGTTGGCTCAGCCATCATGGCTTCTTCTATGATTAACGGGAAATAGACCGTTGGGGGGTGTACTCCAAAATCCAGCAACCTCTTTGCTACTTGAAGTGCCGTGACGCCCGTTTCCTTAGCGAGGGTTGACGCGGACAGGACGAATTCATGTTTTCTAGGAACCCCTTCTCCATACGGGAGCGAGAAACCTTTGATTTTTCGAAGTTTTTCTGCCATGTAATTGGAGTTGAGAACAGCAATCTCCGACGCTGTCTCTAGGCCTCCTTTTCCATGGAGAAGAATGTAGGTGTAAGCACGAAGGACTACAGCAGCGCTGCCTTGAAACGCTCTAACCTTTCCGATACTTTTCGGCTTGTTGTAGTCAAGGTAGTACTTCTCTCCGTCAAATTCGACCGTCGGTACGGGCAAGTAGTCCTCGAGGCGACTCGTGACTCCAACTGGTGCGGCGCCTGGTCCGCCTCCCCCGTGCGGTGTTGCGAAGGTTTTGTGCAGGTTGATGTGAACAATATCGAAGCCCATGTCGCCTGGTTTAGCTTTCCCCATGATCGCGTTGAGGTTTGCGCCGTCGTAGTAGAGCAGCCCACCGGAATCATGAACTATGCCCGCGATTTCGAGGATCTTCCGCTCGAAAATACCGAGCGTGTTTGGGTTTGTCACCATTAGGCCAGCCGTCTTTGGTCCGACGGCGCTTTTCAGCGCCTCCGTATCCACGCAGCCCTCTGAATCTGACGGGACCTCAACCACTTTGTAACCAGCCATTGCTGCGCTGGCAGGGTTCGTACCATGGGCTGAATCAGGGACGATGATCTCATCTCGCTTTGTGTCAGCCTTGTCGCGGTGGTATGCTCGCATCAGCATGACGCCCGTGTATTCTCCGTGCGCTCCGGCCGCTGGTTGCAACGTTATCTTCTTCATGCCAACAATGTTCGCGAGAAAGTTCGCAGCCTCATAGAGAATTTGAAGAATGCCTTGTACGGTCCTCAGGTCTTGGTATGGGTGTAATTCCTGGATTTTATGTGAAGCAGCTATGAGATCACAAAGTTTCGGGTTGTATTTCATTGTACAGCTTCCGAGCGGATAGAGGCCGAGGTCGACGCCGAAGTTCTCTTGCGAGAGTCGAGTGAAGTGGCGAACTACTTCAATCTCCGAGACTTCAGGCAACAACATTGGTGTAACGCGCCGAAGCTTCAGGGGGACACTTTCTAGGGCAGCATCGCGCTCCTCACTAGAGGAGAGCGTATGGAAGCCGACTTTTCCTGGTTGGGACAATTCGATGATGGGCGGTTCGTCCCATTTCGCTTGAGCATAACCCATTAGTCTCAAGCCCCCACGGTCTGCCGAAGCTTGTCAGCAAGCATCTCGATGTCTCTGTGCGCATGAACTTCCGTGAAGCAATAAAGTGCTGTTTGGCCTAATTCTGGAAAATAGGCGCTCACGTCTAGGCCGCCTTGGATCCCTGCTTTCAACAATGCCTCATTTACCTCGGCCACTTTCTTCCCACAGTCGTCGAAGTTTACCGTGAACTCCATATAGTGGAATGCCTCAAAAGCCGGGGCTGACACACCTCGGACTCTTCGTAACTGTTCAATTGCGTACGAGGTCCTATCCAAGATTGTCGAGCAAAGCTCCTTCAATCCCTTCGGGCCTTGAAGGGCGAGGTACATTGCAGCCGCTAACGCCAAGAGAGCCTCATTTGTGCAAATGTTCGATGTGGCCTTCTCTCGACGAATGTGTTGCTCACGCGTTTGTAACGCCATGCAGTAGGCATCCTGCTTACCATCTTGTGTTGTTGTTTTTCCGATAATTCGGCCTGGCATCTGCCTGAGGAGCGCATCGCCTTTGCACGCAAAAATGCCTAGTAGGGGCCCGCCGTAGTTCATATGGTTCCCAAGCGGCTGCCCTTCACCGACAACTATGTCCGCACCCATCTCTCCGGGCGCTTTCAAAACGCCCAGCGAGATAGGTTCGCATCCAGTAAGAAAGAGAGCCCCGCTGCTGTGGGCCAGTTGAGCTATTTCTTCGCACGACTGTTCAACGAAACCAAGAAACGACGGGTATTCCAAGTAAACACCGGCGGTGCCGGTCGACAACTTCCTCTTCAGGTCGGTAAGGTCAACGGCCCCTGTCCCTCTATCTTGTGCAACCTCAACGACCTTGATGTCTACAGGTTCACAAAATGTTCTCAGAGTTGAAAGGCGTTCAGGGTGAATGAAATGTGGTACAATGAACTCGTCACGGTGGGTTACTCGCGAAGCCATCCTGGCTGCCTCTCCCAACGCAGTCGACCAGTCGTAAAGCGAACTGTTCGAGTAGTCCATTGCGGTTAGCTCGCAAATCATACTTTGATATTCGAACATAGCTTGTAGCATTCCTTGCGAGATTTCGGGTTGATATGGTGTGTAGGAGGTTAGGAATTCGCCCCTGCTGATCACCGCGTCCACCGCTGCTGGAACATGGTGCGGCCAGATACCTCCCCCGAGAAATGATAACACGTCTCGTGTTGAGAGATTCTTGTTCAGAAGCCCTTCGACATGACTCCTAGCCTCCATCTCCGAAAACTTCGATGGAATCGCTAGGGATGCTTTCGTTCGTATCGCAGGTGGGATGTCCTTGTATAGGTCCTCAATTGTCGGAGCGCCAATCTCCTTGAGCATCTGTCGCGTAATCGACTCCTCAGCATTCGGGATGTAGGGATGAACTCTCGACAAAGTTGCCGTTTCCTCACGACGGCTTTTACCTGTTGTAGATATTATTCGGTTTTGGTCATCTGAGAAAATGGAAAATCATTCATCATTCAGATTGATGCTACGAGGCTGCCTCCAGATCGGTGCTGGCCGTAGTGCTACTGCTAACCGTTGTCCAACTGCTGGCAAAAGGTTTACTACGATTACGCCTTTAACAACGAATGCGGTTCAGACTAAAGGTTACGAGAAAGAAAGATTAGGGAGACGTCAAGACGCTTGCCTGTCATAAAGAAAACGCTCGTTGAGTCCCCTAGAGGGAACTAATGCTCGACAAAGGCAAACTCTTCTAGATGACACATGAGATGAATGTGTGGGATAACATTTGGGTTTACGTGGGATTGACCTCACAGCTGTTGTGGAAGAGAAGCGCCTCCTTGCCCCTGGGACACATGTTGGTCCCGGTGCTCGCATAATTGGAGCAGTGAAGACTGCTAGGGGCGCATTCATCGATGCTAACGCGGTGCTTTACGGCCCTCTGGCGGTAGGTAAACACACGTATGTCGGACCGAACTGCGTCATCGGGTTCCCTGCTGCCGATGAGCTCAAAGAATTGACGCGCTCACACCGGATCAAGCGAAAGAAATCGACTAAGCTGGGCGACAACTGCACGTTAAGAGCCGGTACAATCCTGTACTCCAATGTTCGAGTTTCTGATGAAGTAGCATTCGGTCACAACGTGCTTGTAAGAGAAAATGTGACGATTGGCCCCCGAACAAAAATAGGAACGAATGTCGTAATTGATGGAAGCACACGCATAGGAGCGAAGGTTTCGATACAAACTGGGGTGTACATCTGCACATATTCGGTCGTCGAGGATGGAGTCTTCCTCGGCCCTTGTTGCGTCTTCGCAAACGACAAATATGTTGTCCAGAAACCGTTCAAACTTATCGGGCCTACGGTGAAGAAAGGCGCGAGCATTGGCGCGAACGCGCTACTGTTTCCTGGAGTGACGGTGGGAGAAGGAGCTGTTGTGGGCTCGCAGGCGATGGTGAATTCCGATGTTCCTGCCCGTACAATTTTCGTGGGTCTCCCAGCTAGGAAATTGAGGGATGTACCCGACGATTGGCGGTCTTCACTTTTGCAAAGTTGAATCAATCCGCACTCAACAGAACGAATAAATATTGAACGCCGCATTCACGGGGCGCCACTCGTATGCGCATAACCCGATGAAAGCGGAGCTAAGCTGAGGTTGAAGATAAAATTCGCACTGGTTATCACAATCTTGGTTCTTGCTCTTGCGGTGGCCACACCCCTCCAATCAGCGAAGGCACAGACCAACCAGACCAATCTAGACATACACATCGTAAGAATAGTGGCAGTTGGAATCTGGGGAGTCACACATGTAACCGACATTTTCACCATTCATAACATTGGAACGGCCGCAGCATCCTCTCTTGATTTCGGGTTTTCACGCTTGTACCGAAACAACGTGTACTACGCCAGAGCAAAAGATAGCAAAGGAAAAGAGTTACTCCTGGACGCAGACGTAGGCCAGGGCACTGAAATCTACTGGATGCGGGCCCACTTCGCCCAAGAGTTGAGTCCTAACCAGACTTACGTTTTCACAGTACTATCGGTACTGAACGGTGTGTTGACTCATGCCCCCGGAGGTTACGAGTATAATTTCACCGCAGCCCCTATCCTTACTCAAGACGCTACTTACGCTAATGTGACGTTTATTGGGGCACCAGGATCCACATTCGTACTTCCCAGCCCGAGCCCATATCAGTCGTTCACTTATGAAGGCCAACCTGCCCTCTTCAAGCAATTCAAGCCTTGGAAGGCCAACTCCAATGACACCTTTTACGCGCCCTACAGAACCGTAGGAGAGTACATCGTCGACCTCTCATCCGTCGAGCGCGATATCAATGTGGGAAACACTGGCGTCCTAAGCATAACGGACACCTACAACCTTCACAACATCGGCATAGAAATTACATCAATCACCATTTCGCTCCCAGAAGGCGCATCGAATGTTATGGCCTACGATGTTGTGGGTGCAATGTGGGCTAACCCAGAAAACCCATCCCCACCATACCAAATCACAATCTCGCCAAGGTACTCATCGGGCATTGGATCCGGTCAGAACTTTACGTTCACGTTGACCTACAATCTCCCGCAGTCACAGTACCTCAAACAACTGAAGTGGTGGGGAACGTACAACCTAACCATCGGCCTTCTCAACAACGCGGACGACTTCCTTTTCGATAGGGCAACTGTCAAACTGATAACGCCGAGCGGAGTGACCGTTACTGACGTTAAGACTCCTACTCAATCATCCGTGGCAAATCCAATTCAGTACGACCCAACAGGTCGGGCTTTTGCACTCCAAGGTGTCACCAACCAGAACAACGTAACTGTTGGACTGACGCTGAACTATTTGCCCTTCTGGTCAGCGTACGCAGCGTTACCTTGGATTTTTGGCCTCGAACTTGTGATCGCAGCATTTGCCCTAGCCGTCGTGGTCAGACGAGGCCCAGAGCTCGCGGTACCGGTTCCTGTTGAGAAGCTTAGAGAATTCGTCGGCCTATATGACGAAAGGCTCGCACTGTCAAGGGAACTCGTTGTAATGGAAGAAGAAGTGGCTAGAGGCGGCCTGGTGAAGCATGAGTTTAGAAGACGGACGAAAGTCATGGAACTCAGGCTGGACGAGATTAACAAGTCGCTTATGGAAGTTAAAGCTGAGCTGCGTGGCGTGACCCCACGCTATGACGAGCTGATCCGTAGAATTGATAGAGCAGAAGCCGAGATACACGTATCACGGGCCAGCCTTAGCCAGGTAAGGTCCCAGTACAGATCGGGCAAAACGACTCGTGAAACCTACGACGCCATGCTTAATGATATCACGAGACGTATCGACCGTGCAGAAGAAACTGTAGAGACGATCCTGATTACTTTACGAGAAGACGCAAGGTAAAACGCGGAAGCTATTAGAATCCGCCCACAACCTCTACGCCGTTTCAGCTTGAAGGCGAAGCCCTAGTGTGATTAATGACCGATCAAATCCCAGTCTCAAAATTGCAAGAATGGCTGCGGAAATCCCTCGCATCCAGCCTCTCCCAAGCAGAACGTGAGCGCGACAAGCTGATGGCTGAGATAAAACGTGGATTGGATTCGATTACTGAATTCTGCAGTCAACTTTCACGTAAGGCAGAACAGGACATGGAAACAAAGCGCGACAATAGAGCGGAGTATAGGGCAGCAAAAGCAGTGGCACGGTTGACGACCATAATCCCAGACATGTGCAAGGAGTTTAGTGTCCCTACAGAGAACGACTCTGCGAGCTTAAGAAACCTGCAACGCGAGACTTCGAAGCTCGCATCCGAGGCGGCACGAACTAGAGAGACCTGGCTTCGGCAGATTAGGCCTTACCATATTATCGACATGATGACGCTGGGCGGCAACATTGACAAGCTACGTAGGCTAGGCGACGAGCTCCACAATTTCCTGATAGGGCGCGGGGCCTTGCTGCGTTCGCTGGAGGAGTTGAATGAGAAACTTGAGTCGCTAACAAAGTTGCAGGCCTTAAGAGATTCAGCAGCCCAGCAGAGACGGTCATTGGAAGAGAAACTTAGCGAAACGGAACGTGTCAACAACTCGTTGAAGAGTGAAGTCGCGGAAATCCGCCAGAACCCGAAAATCAAGGAGTACATGAAAATTAATGTCGAATTGAGGGCCTTGAGAAGCGAATTAATACGGACCGGGTTCAGCAGGCTCGGTAGGCCCTTCAAAAAGCTCGTCTCGATTTCAGAACGCGGGGACTACGCACTTCCAATTGAAGTAAGGGAAAGTGCAAAGGAGTACACGAAGAAGCCATTCGCCACTTTCCTCTCTGAAGAAAGCGGCTATCCTCGGCTGAAGGCAGTTATGTCTGCTCTGTCTGGGGCTGTTTCAAGCGGAAAACTGGCTCTCAAGCAACGGGAAGCTAAGAAAGTAATTGAGCGAACTGACCAGGTTGTTTCCGGTAATTCGTTGTCAAAGGTGCATGAATTGTCGAGAGATCGCAAGCGCACCTACGATGGGTTCTTGGCCGATAAGGAAACAGCTGCCCTGGTGCAACAACTTAGGGAACTTCGCCTTAAGGGCCGAGCAAACCGCACTGCCCATGATGAAATCAAAGCTGACCTACAACGCGCAATTGGGAACGAAAAGCGCCTTGACGAACAAATTAGTTCTCTGTTAGCAGAAATCGAATCCTTCTCACGCAAGCTCTCTCGCGCGGACTTGAAAGTAGAACTATAGAGATCACTTACTAGATTAGAACCCGAATTCTCTGCTTAGAGACTAAGGCACGTAAGAGGCTCCGGCCCAAGTCAGATTTCTTTGAGACCCTAATCTGACTCTTCTTGCCGATTGTTGCAGAGAACAGGTATTGGTCGCCAACGTAAACGTTCGCAGCTGTGCCCGTCAGATCTTCTTCAAATACTATGTCAATTCGATTCCCTACTTCTCTAATCTCGTAGCGGACCTCCTTCCCTGAGGAACTAGGTGCCAAAGGTTCTACGTCGATTTTGACGCCCAGTTTTTCTTCAAGTTTCGTGACTGTGACACCCTTCTTTCCTATGAGTATGGGAACAATCTCGTTGTCGACCCGAACAACGGCACGGTTGCCAGAGACTAATGTGACCTCACCGCCTGGGTCGAATTTCCTAATTTCTTGCAATATTCTTTCCTCAGCTAACTTTTGTGTAGCGCTGATTGCAGGTTTTGCATCGCTTACTGGAATAATCACGTTCTCCTCGCCGAAGGTGTAGATCTCGAATTGCAAGGACCCGTTCTCGAAGTCGCGCACTTCAACAACTGGCCTGGCGAGGTCAGCCTCGATCATGCCCGTCGGAACTTTAACCGTCAAGTTTAGAGTGAAGAGGTTTCGAACTTCTCCATATTGAATGAATATTATTGTGTCTATGATATGTGGGATCATTCCCAGCTCGACGCGGCCAATGAATCGTTGGATAGCGTTAATTGCCTCGCTAGCGTGCACGACGCCAATCATCCCGACTCCTGCCAAGCGCATGTCGGCGAAGATCATGAAGTCCTTGCTTCGCCTCACCTCGTCGAACACGGTATAGTCCGGCCTAACTAGGAGAAGAATCTCAGCAGTCTTCTCGAAATCCCCTTCCAGAGGGCCGTATTGTGTTATTTCTGGGCCAACCTGCAAGTCTCGCGGTGACTCAAGCGTCTTGACGATCTTGTTCTGCCTCCAGTAGAACTCAGCTAGGGAAGAGGCAAAGGTGGTTTTTCCCGACCCCGGAGGGCCTGCGATTAGAATCCCTTCCGCTCCCGTTGCGAGCCGTTCCATCAGCTTTGTAGAAAGCCTATAGTCTTGTAGCGTGAGGCTAACGACGGGCCGAACAATTGTAACTTCTAAGCCGTCGGATAGTGGGGGTCTGGTGATTGCAACACGGTAGCGTCCCAATTGGATGACCATTGCTCCGGCTCTGTTTATTTCGACAAAGCCTTCCCTGCTGACCCTTGCCGCCTCCGTTATCTCTCGAATGATTTGTTCAACTTCCTGTGTTGAGCTCGGTGTTTCGGAGAGGGTGACCAGCTCAAATTTGCCTGGTTTTCCTCTCTTTGCGAGTGCCCGCGTCCCCTCTTTGAGATGAATGCTAGACGTGTCGGGTGTGAATAACTTCTCAAAAGCAAGACCAGTGGTTCTGACTTCGCCTGGGACGTGCTTCACCTGTACGCCCGAGGCTTCAGCCACCAAGGCTTGCACGTAATCGGCCGTCAGCAGAGTCCCATTCTCAGACCGAGCAACGTCAGTGATGAGAGCATCTAACCTACCGCTCCTCGCTAGCATGATATCATTGTAGCCAGGCCGCTGCCCGAGAAATGTTAGCTTGATACCTTTACTATCGCAAAAAACCCGTAGCTTCTTGATTTCCTCAAGCCCGACGAAACCTGGCTCTCGTCCCTTCGAAGCTTGTGCCTGAAGTTCATCTAAGACTGCGTATGGGATTATTATCTCAACGTCAGTTAGTCCACCCTTCTCGATTACCGAAGGCACGTTGCCGTCTATGATTATCGATGTATCGGGGACGAGTTTCTGAGTCAATGCCCAATCCTTGCGTTGCTAGCAGTAGAGCGCTGTCAATAAAAACAGTACCGAGCGAAGCCGAGTGAAGAGCCGCTGAGCCGGCAAACCTCTCATATTGGAGGTTGCAATCCAAGAGCCGAGGATAGTTTTGGAGCGCTGCATGTCTTCTTCGCGCGTTTACGATGGCCGAATCCTGAATTTCCGCGTTGATCAAGTGGCCTTGGGGAACGGTGGGACAACGAAACGTGAGGTCATTGAACATCGTGGTGCTGCTGCAATTGTCCCGGTAACCCGAGACCGCGATGTCATTCTAGTTCGTCAATACAGGTATGCAATAACAACAAACTTACTCGAAATCCCGGCGGGAACTATGGAACCTGGAGAAACACCTGAGCAATGCGCCTCGAGAGAACTGGAAGAAGAGACGGGATACAGGTGCAAGGAGATTGAGAAAATATTGGAATTTTTCCCCGTCCCAGGTTACAGTACAGAGAAGATTCACGTTTACCTAGCTAAAGGGCTCATCAACTCGAAGATGCATACCGAAGACGACGAGAAGATCGAACTGGAAATAATGCCGTTCCATAGAGCCTTGGAAAAGGTTCGGTCGGGAGAGATTCAGGATGCAAAATCAATCTGCGCACTTTACCGGGCCGCCGAACTGATTTAGTGTCTTGCCTCAATTTTGAAGAAAGCGGGTTGGCCCGATGAGATCATCCCCATGACTTTCTCCTTCAGCGGGGACAAAATGATGCCGAAATGCTCGTTGTCATATTTTTCCAGTTTCTCGTAGGCTCGTTTCATAACTGAGAGTGTGATCTCTTGTTCGCTTTTTTGCAAGTGAACGAGAGCAGCGGCTAGGAGAATGATGCCCTGTAGGATCTCTTTCTCGGAACCGCTGGACCTTCTCCACGCTGCTTCTAGCGCCTCGTGGCTCTCCCAATATCTCTCCTCATTGAACAGGGCCAGGCCTAGTTTGACAGCCTCCGTGTTTTCCATCAGGGCGGTTTCCACGTCTAGTTCCCGAATCGTCACCAACGAGCCGATCTTAGCCTCAAGAGCTTGAACTGCCCTGTTTGAGTTGGCCTTGGAGTCGATTAGGAGGTCAAGTTCTACGGCGGAGCTGCTGATCCGGAGATTCCCTATGTCCCCACCCAATGGTCGCACAGCTTCGTAAGCAACCGAGGTTAGGTGATGTCTGTCAGCTGGGACGTATTTTCGCTCATTTGAAAGCCTAACCAGAAACCTCATTCTAGATTACCGCACTTTCAGCATGTCAGAAAACAGCTATAACAGTGGTTGAACGTCAACAATTCTCCGATAAGAGCGAGGTTGCTCCCATGTCTGAGTCACAAGAGTACGTGGTGGACGGCAACGAAGTGAACAAACTCCTAGAAGCCTACAACTTTGAAGCTTACCAGCCCACCAGTGAACTACACCACATGTTATCGGGCCAAGTCTTCGATGCGATTGAGAAGAAACTCGTGAAAGGCTTGATGGAAGAGATTGATAAGGCAAAACCTCAGACTGTCAGATTTCAGAATCTTGAAGCGCTGGCCTCAGGCTCCCATAAGGAGTATCTTTACCCAATCTGTGGGGGACTTGCCGTTCTAATAGAGAATCTAGGGGCAAAGAACATACAAGTCACTGGGACAGTTCAGAACCCCTTGGTGCTACCTTGGCATTTGGTGGCGAAATTAGACAAGACCTTCAAAGGGATACCTGCCCCCAGCCAAACACAACCCCCGTAGAATCGACTGCATACTTAGGTCCGCCCCACGCAAACCTGCTAACTCAACGCTCACAGTTGCAGGGTAACGGTTAATTCTAAGCCCACTTTCTTCGAGACAGGTAACTTCCAATGTCAGTCGAGATCGGACAAAAACCTCCGGATTTCCAACTCCACGACCAAGATAAAAAGCAACGTTCTTTGAACGACTTCCTAGGAAGGAAAATCGTTCTGGCGTTCTTCCCAGGAGCTTTCACAGGAGTTTGCGATAAAGAGATGTGCACCTTTAGAGACTCATTACAATCCTTACCCGGACAAGTTGTTGCCGTAAGCGTCAATGACCCTTTCACAAACAAAGGCTTCGCCCAAGTACACAACTTGCAATTTCCCATACTCAGCGATTATTCAAGGGAGACCATCAAGAAGTACAACATCGTCGCGAACGACTTCGCTGGGCTGAAAGGTTATGCAGCAGCAAAAAGGTCTGTGTTCATTTTAGACGAAAAAGGCATCGTCCGTTACAGGTGGGTTTCTGAAGATGCGACCAAAGAACCGAACTACGAAGAAGTAAAGAAAACGTTAGCTAATCTCTAAACTACGCTTCAGCCCTATCCGCGAGGGCTTCACTTCAGTTCTAAAATAGAGGAAAAAGAAAAAGAGGGGCGTCGGTACCGTTACGGCTTAGTCGATTTTGATCTCTCTGCCCCGAGGTTTTGGTTTCACCTTTCGGAGGACGATTTCCAGAACGCCGTTGTTGTACGATGCCTTGGATGTGTCTGAGTCGACGCTGGATGGGAGTTCAATTTCCTTGTAGTATTTTCGTGCGGCGGAATCGACACTGATCGTTAGCCTGTTTTCAGATATACTGGTCTTGATGTCTGATTTTTCGACTCCGGGTAGTTCGGCGACTACGCGGACCTGTTCTGCCTCGTTGATGACGTCTACCAAGGGCTCGCGTGAGTCCTTTGGTTCTAGTGCTGGTTGTTCGAGGCCGAAGGCTCCAGGCTTCTTGGAAGGTTTGACGTTTCCGAACTCTTGTATGACGGGTTTGCCGTCGGGCCCCATAGTCATTGAGTAGCCGTATACGAAGGGGCCGTATTGTCGCATGGTTGAGCCGTCAGGCAATTTCCTTTCGGTAATGCTGTCTTTAGGCATACCTTTGGCCATGTCTTGGAACATGCGTTCGAACATTTGGTCAATATCGCTGAACCACCTGTCCATCCAACCGAAGGGTGATGTGCGTCCTCGGCGCGACCTAAACCATTCAGGGAATTCGTCGTCGTTTGACATTCTCACAGTTCACCTCGCATGTGCTTAGTTTGTTACCATTAGTAACACTTTCATATAAATATTGTTACGTAAGGTAACGGATAGTTGACGGTTGACGGCTGAGGGTGGATAAAGTCGGTTGATAAGAGCCTATAGGTAAACTACCGCTTGCGCTTCTTGCGGGGCTTGGTCACAATGATTATTCCTCGATCAAGGAGATTGTATACCGCAAGCAGTATCCCTATCAGAACAAGAATAATGATCGATGATAACGCTCCAATAGTCGCGTACAGCGGGACAGAACTTAGCAAATACGTAGTCGAACTTGTCAAGCTGAACACCGTCGTCGTTTGCATCACCTCTGCAACATGTGACAAAGTATTCGTAGACCCGATAGATGTCACTGAAAGGTTAGTAATCATGCCATCAAAATCACCAATATTCCCTAGAGTCACTACGTAGTGACCTGATTCGGAGACTCTCGCAGTTGCTACCATTTGGTTGGAGGAAGGAAATGGGGGGAAAACTGGGCTTAGCTGAATTATCACTGCGTCACTAGGGGGAATGGAGAAATTAGTATTGTCTATGGAGACCATACAAAACTGGCACTCGGTTACGTTTACTTGAATGATGCTCCCTGATTGAAGGAAAAAACTGTGACTCACCCAGCAAGCCTCCATGCAACGACCCGCAAGGTTGACAGGAGCGTACAGACTGAAGATTCCATTCGGTTGAGCGAGGCTCGTTTGTGTTTCATAATTGGTTGTTAGGACAGTGCCTTCTGACATGTAAGTTTCAATTTGAGGGTTAACTTGGCTTGTTGGATACCAAGGCAAAACAAGGGCGATAACTGCAACCATGAGCACTAGTGATGAAGCGATAACTGCTTTCAAGGTGAGAATGGAAGCGATTCATAAGTTCTTAAGACTTTGCAACTTTGCGACTCGCATTTTGGATTATGGTGAGCCATTTGTTCTCTCCCTCGATTTTGATTCCTGCAACATCAGCTGGCGTTTTGCCTTTTAGAGCTTCATGTGGCCGTATGTAGTTGTGGAAGATTTGCATACCTGAAAGAATAGGCGTATCAGTTTTCTCTAAGGTTCGCATCACGCGCTCTCTGTCCCTTAGTTCTCCATTCATGCGCTCCATCTTATTGTTGTGAACCTTGCCAGCCATGCGGATTTCTTGTATGTGTTCGGTTCTTGTTTCAAGACGTTTCGTGTAAAACTCTCTTAGGTATGCTTCGTGGAAGTTGGGGGCACCGTCAGTTATCAGAGTCTTAGGGCTTTTCTCCGCAATTTCTTTGCCTTGTTGGAATAGTGGTCTTAGGTCGGCTGTGAATTTTGTGTCAGCTACTTCTTGGGCTATCCAGAAGCGGGTTTGGTCGTCCATTAGGGCGTAGAGGTACTTCATGTTCCCTTTTACTTTCAGGAATAGCTCGTCTGCTCTCCAAGTGTCTGAGACTTGCGGAGTTATCTTGTCCAGATACTTCTCCATCAGGGCCGTGTATTTCTCAATCCAGTTGAACACGGTTCTGTGGCAAACATGAACGCCGAGCAGCCGTAATGTCTTGGCCGTATTCCGTAAGCTCTCTCCGCTGAAGTACATTTGCATCGCCGTCGTTACGGCTTGAGGGCTGTGCTTCATTCGTTCAAAGCCCAAGTTGACGCTGAATGTTCTATCGCAAGCAACACATAGGAATCTCTGGATTTCACCGCACTTGTTATGCCTGATTCCAAACCTTTTGAGACTCTTATCGGAGTGGCAGTAGATGCAAGCAGTGATCTCGACAGGCTGAATAACTACATTCTCTCTAACCTTTTCTCGTAACTGCTCGCGTAGCTGACAGGCTATGATGTGCTTGCATCGAATAATCTGGTGAAGCTCACTTGCCCTATAGTGAAAATCTAAGCAACTGCAAATCCAAGAACCATTCTCTCTGCGAACAACATCATACGTTATCTCTCTTGATTGGGAGTTGACTTTGTAGAAGCGTTCATCTATCTGCTGAATCTGGTTCGGTTTCTCAGCGATTAGTCGCCCTTTTTCTTCACGGGAGAGAACGGCTGTTTGCATTTCATTCACGGCTACGATACTGTAGCCTAAGTTTAATATAAGGCTTACTACGATATCGTAGCCATGGTCAGAAAAGAGATATTCGGCAAGTCAGAACGCAAAGTCCTAGAAGCATATCTTAGCGGAAAGCGTCTGAAGGGCTACACTACGCTTTTCACACGAATCCGCCAACTAGGTCTAGCAGAGATAATCGAAGGGTGCGAGCATGATCTAGAGTTACTTAGGAAGTTAGCTAAGGTCATCGACCTGTGAGAGGGATACTTTCGTGACGAAGCGGCCAGTGCTTGTGACAATACTTGCAATCGTGTACGCTCTAGCGGGCGTGATGGTCATCGTGCTGGAGTCAGTGGTCCTAATAGGTCAAACATTGCCCAATCAATCTTACACTTCAGCTCTTCAAATGGCTGGATTATCAATGATAGTGCTTCCGCAGTGGGCTATTCTCGTGTACGCAGGCGGGTTTTTCGCATTAGCTCAAGGATATGGGTTTTGGAGCCTGAAAGCATGGAGCTGGTGGTTGTATGTAGGATTCGTGATCGCTCGTCTTGGGTCCGTCATCTTTTTTCCCGGCATATCCTCTAGGCCCCTAGCAATCCTTGGCGATATCGTAGTACTGATGCTCTTACTTTATCTGATCATGCGACGCGACATATTCCATCTGAAGATTCCGAGCTGGCTGAGTTGATCACGACACGAAAGGTGCCCCGAAAACTTATGCAAAATGATACGCGCGGCTGAATCTACTTCTGATATAGGCTGTCCTTTCTGTGTCGGAACCTGATAGGGCTTTTAGCGTGACTAGTAGATTTTTCGAGTCGTCGTAACCTAGAATCCATTTCTTAAACCATATATCAAAGTCTATTATCAGTCGATCAACGTCGTCCATAGCTGAAAAATATGCCAATTCTCGACCCAGTGACCGAATCGGTCGTTATCGGTCTTGTCACGATTGCATATGGCATTAGGGTGGGAACGACACTATACGGCGTTCATTTCGGTCGTTATGAATGTCGTTTTCACGGTGGTTCTGTTTGCTTCTACTAATTTTCCGACACAAATGGGTGGGATACTCATTATCTACATCGTTCTGGGCTTTGTCACAGCATGGAAGACGCTTCGCGCCATATTCTTCTTATTTGGAACGAAAACCTTCGGGGCACTTGCCCTGACAGTTGCCCTAGCTGAGTCAGGAAATATAGGATGGACAACATCTATCGCGCAGGGATTAAGCCAGTTTGATCTCATGACAGCTGAGTACCTTGTATCATGGGTTGTAATCGCCCTAGTGGTACACGTTGCCGGATTCATATTGTTTCCACCGCATCGGTCCCATCACTCACCAATGGTAATGTAGGTACGCCGGAAAGGTAATGCTATCAGCCGAAAGGTAACAACGGCAGAAATCTGGGCGATTTAGCGTTTCAACCGTAGAGGTAACAGAGCCTTCAGGGATTCCTGCCACCTTTGGTTTTCAACTCATCTTCCCAAGGGAAGCGGGGTACAAGTCTGATTTTGTGTTTCCGCGCGAAACGTTTGAGGGCTCTAATGTTGTCAAATTGAACGGCGCGTATGATGTGGTTTCTGAACAAGTAATAGATATGCTGTGGTATCCAGTATCCAACCTTTGTATCCGTATTCACTACGTAATACGGATAGTCGGGGTAGAATGGTTCAGGTTCGTCTTTCGGAAACAGAACTTCTAAACGCGCATGGCTCAACGCCAGTTCTGCGGTTAAGGCAGCGAGTTGCAATCTCTGATATGTTTTCTCTGCATTAGATGGTTCACCAATTCCCAACAACTTGGCCAGTGCTATGGCTAACACTTCAACGCCTCCAAACGAAAAGAAGGTATTCCAATCGAAGAGGTGAGAAGAGGTCAGAACTGCTAGGAGGACAACGATCAAATAATCGCCGACAATAGCTAGGCCAAGGATTACCGCCCATCTTCCCGCGAAACGTACCCATTTCGGTATTTTGAGATAGTATCTGCGTATCGCTTGTAGTGTGGAAATGGTCATTTGCTTGCACTACCTTAATTCTTGAGCGTCCTGCGAATTTAAGGCAAGGTTGCGTGTCCCGCTTTGCAAACCCCTTCGGAGGCCGTTTTGTCGTGTCCCACCAACGCAAAAGTTCCCACAAATAACAAACGGCAACCGAAACTTTACAGCTTGCTAGGAATGCATTAGCAACCGAGAACTTGACGTTACCTTACGTAAGGTAACGTGAAGTTCACGGTTGATAGGATATGCTGTGAAATTCCGGTTGATGACCAAACCAGAAATATGATTGAAACTGCAAGAATCGTCCCAAAAGCCACTAAAGTAAGTTTGGTGGTACTCTTCTTGTAGATCACGAATGTAGCGAAGATAAGGACGGCGAGGACATCAAGCATGACGTCTGCCTTTCTAAGTTTCCTAATCTGGCTTTGGAGCATCCAGATTGACGTCTTCTTAATTCCTGTTCTGACATTGATTGTGGTTCCGTATCGCGTAGATCGTTGTCGGTCAATGGAGACATTCTGCTTAACCGCCCTAGGTTTGATTGGTGCATATTTTCTATACGCTCCAACAACTCTAGCAAGCATGACACAGACAAACTCAACCACGCTGTTGCGACTTAGCTTCGCAACAAGAAGTCTTGGGTTGAATGTATACGGGACGACATTGGCCCAAAGCCTTCTACTGAATGTTCCGACACTCTCCCTCATAATACGATCCACTGGAACACGCGAGGATAAGATACTCTTCGCAAGGAAGTTCTGTGGTGCTGCGGCAGTGATGCTATTCGCCGTGTACTGGCTTTATGTTGCTGGTTTGTTGAGTTAGGCATTTAGTTCTATGAAAAAATCGAATCTGTGGATTCCTCCTATGTCGAATGAGAAGCTTATTCCTTCAGGGTCTATTTCCAACATTATCGTTTTCGTCTCTTGCGGCGCTTTGTTGACAGAGTGATTATCCCCCAATGAACCAATATGGATAGAACAACTAGTAGCATTGCCAGAGCAAGAAGTATCGTTGAGGCTACCGCTCCAAGGATTGTGTAGGGTGGGACCGTAGTTTGCGAAAGTTGGGTTATAGCTACTGCATTGTATGTGGTTACCGTTTCAGTTAGCTGAAAAGCGTAGGCCACACTTGTAGTTATCAAAAGATTGCTAAGCGTGATTGGGATAGGACTAGAGTTGTAAATTAATATGCTGTACGCCCCTGATTTCGCCACCGTTAAGATTCCGTGTCCATGCCCAAACGCATCATAGTACAATGTATAATTCAGTAAATCATTGCTTTCATGAGGAGAGAGAAAAATCGTTCCCCTTACACAAGGATTGCAGGGTTGCCATGAAAGGTTCACTAGGTAAATGGAGCCGTTCTGCAGATTGAACTCAGTCGATGTGAAGACGGCAGTAGTTGGTGCCACGAAAATACCCGTGAGAGTAACGGGGTTTGGCATACTGTAAATCGTCTGCGTTTGATAACTCGTAGTTGATACTTCGAGTTGCGTAGTGTAAGTCTGGGTTTGAGGTACTACTTGGCTTGTTGGCATCGGATACCAAGGTACGACTAGAACAAATAGGACAACGACAAGAACGACAACTGAACCAGCAATCACGGATTTCACGGAGAAAACCGTGGTAGGAGAGATTGGAGAGTGCGCTTAAGACTTTGCTTTTTTCGCGCTCGCATTTTGAATCAATGTAAGCCATTTGTTCTCTCCTTGAACTGTGATTCCTGCAACTTCAGCAGGAGTCTTACCGTTTAGGGCTTCATGTGGTCGTACATAGTTGTGAAAGATTTGCATACCTGAAAGAATCGCCGTATCAGGTTTTTCTAAGGTGCGCATCACTTTCTCTCTTTGGCGTAGTTCTCCGTTCATGCGTTCCATCTCGTTATTGTGTCGTACTCCATCTAATGCGATTTCTCTAATGTGTTCTGTTCGTGTTTCCAGTCTCTTTGTGTAGAACTCCTGTAAGTATGCTTCATGGAAGTTTGGCGCACCATCCGTTATGAGCGTCATAGGCTTCTTGTCAGCAATTCGTTTGCCTTGTTGGAATAGTGGTCTTAGCTGGCTACCAGCTATTCCACAATTACATACGCCCACACATGGCATTCGAAGGTAAAACTCCTGAGAAGGCAGGTATCGAAGTCAAGGGAGAGAACAAGTGGTTAACTCTGATTCAGAACGCAAAAAGTAGATCAGTCTAATTCGAGTTCTGTGTTTCCGAGGAATCCTCTCGATGTCCGCCGCGCAAGGCTTGGAAATCCCAAACCCAAAATCGCTGATTGTCCGTTCTTCGCAGGTATCTCCACCACAACTCCAAATTAACTGTAAGAACGAAAAGGGTAAGGGCAGTTATCAAAGCAACCGTTTCAAAGAAATTAGCCACGAAGGTTTGCATGTAGCGTGAAACGTTGTAGAATGCAACAGCGTTTATGATAGTAACTACGGAAATTACTCGTAGGAGTAGGTGTTCTTTGCTCGTTAATCCTTTCATCTTTCTTTTATATCTCTTTTTGGCCAACACCGATTAGACAGACGCACAAGTTTTTCCTTCGCAGCCATACTGATACTTGTTGTCATTTCTTCCACCAATAGATTATCGCAGATATTACGACTATCCCGATATTGGTTATTAGTCGATAGTTGAAAGCGAGAGATTTGTTAGGGGTTAATGCGTGAATTATTAAATCCGCTATCACAATAGTCATCAGCATTCCAATCACCATTTTTAATGCTAATCCTTTCATCTTTCTTCCCCTCTTGGGTAAGTAAGGCGCGTCCCGCTCTTACTGGGTCCCCTGTTTTTCACGAATCGAAACACGGTTCCGTGTGCAAACTATTACCAATGAGAGGCTTAAACGAGACACGACCAGTAACGGTAAGGTAGAATCCTGACCAAACGAAAGTAAACAGTCTTCCATACCAAACGTAGACTACGCGTTACCTTACGTGAGGTAACGGTACGTTGTCGGTTGGTGCTTAGAGCTGCTTACTTTCGGTTGGTCTTACTCTAAGCCACTTTGAGCACGTCATATCTCCATTGGTCGAACCAAATGTTAACTGTGAGCGGTATCAGGGTAACAAGAATGATCCAGAACGTCAATTCCCCTGTTATCGCAGCATATCTTGTTGAGATCAGGTAAAAAATGATCGCGTCGGTAAGAACAATGACGATGATTGCACGAGCAATCAAATCATAAAGCAACGGAAGGCGCTTCATTCAATTCACCCAGCATGAGCACACTATGCCGTAATCCTCTCTTACGGATTACCCTAGTTCTTAACAAGCGAAATTACTTCTTGCTTGCGCATTTTCGGCTTGCCTTCTGAATCAGTGTAAGTTTTACTTTCGTTTGGTAGCTTAGCTAAGGCTGAGTACTGAACGCTATGTATTGGTACGGTCCGCAGTGAGGACAGTACTGTAACCGATTTTCTATTCTTCTCGTGCACATAGAATTGACGCAAATCTTTGTCGTGAACTGACTGATGTAACCCGTCGGATATGGTAACGGATGAATAAGAGAGTCCGTATTACGGCAAACTGGGCAGATGAGATAGCTTCCAGCTAGGCTCATCGGGGACCCACAAGGGGAACAGAACCTTACGCCAAAGCTCGAACGACGAGGGTACATGAATATGAGATGAGAATTCATTTCAGGACGATTCTACCTGTGGTTTGAATACGGAACCGTTAAGTTGAGCTGCATAGACTCGGTTTTCAAGAGTTGCTCTTGACAAAGAAAGGATTCGAGAGTTTCGCGGTTTACATGTTCTCGATAGATTACCCGAAGGTCTGCAGAATCGAATTTCACCCGAAGAGCATGAAACAGAAGGGTGACGTGGTCTTCCACTTTCCGGATCGTGAAAAGATATTTGTGTCGTGGGGCAAGCTTGACGTTGCACTGAAGAAGTTCGCAACGGTTGAAGAACAGGCCGAGAACAGTCTAAAATCCGTAAGCAAAAGTGCCCAACCGAAAACTATGGAACGGATAGACCAAGACTCGATGAAGATAAACTCGCATACGGCGGTCTACAACCACATTAGGGTGGAAGAGAGGCCCAGGGGATTCTTTCCAAGTAAGCAGAAGATATTGCGCGATGTTCTGTCAATTCACCTTCATTGCGAACCTACTTCCAGATACTTCGTTATTTACTCCACGCCCACGCGAAATGCGCCTGAAGATTTCGGAGACCTCTTCCTCGACATGGCTAACACCTTCGAGTGTCACCCAATCGCACGCTAGTAGCAGGCGTCTAGGGCTGAGGTGTGACGGAAAGAAAAAAGAAAGACACCTCCGACCGTTATGAGCCTCCTAGGGCGTTTTCCTGCAATTTGCTTTCCTGATCTGAATAGAGGCCTAACGTCAGCCGCGTACTTGGTTCCGCTACCTCTTGCGCTATCCAAACATCAGGTTTGGCACATCTCGAGAGGGTGTGGTACACCCATCATCGGGTGTGGTACACCCGCCTCAGTTGTGGCTCTTCTCAGTTTAGACGATTCAAGCGAATCGAATTTCCCGCGGTATGTCGTAAGGTTCACCAATGTTCGTGTACCAAACTCATAAGAGTTAGATGCTGTTGTGCAGCACATTGTTGCGACATGCCCATCGCCGAGTCTCCGATCACCGTCATGTTGTTTGTGATTGTGCTTTCTTTTGTGGCGGCCATCGTAAGTTCCAAAGTGAAGGTATCTTATCCGACGGTAATGGTTGCCATTGGCCTTATACTATCAGTTCTCAGATTTGGAGGCGGGTTCGGTACCATTTCCGTCGATAGCAATTTGATACTCGGCATTGTTGTTCCTCCTTTGATATTTGAGGCCGCTATGCGGACTCGTTTTGAAGTTTTCAGGACTGTTCAGAAGACAGTCATAGGTTTGGCAATATTCGGGGTTGTGATTTCGGCTTTCGTGAGCGCCTTTGTTCTCAATGTCACCTTAGGATTGCCATTAGCTGTTGCACTTCTGTTTGGAGTCATAGTCTCGCCTACCGACCCGGTGACAGTCGTGAGTGTCTTGAGCAGGGTGCGGGCGCCGGAGAGGCTGACAGCAATTCTGGAATCGGAAGCCTACCTCAACAACGCTACACCGGTCATCCTATTTCCTATCGCTCTTTCCTTATCCTTCAACCCCATGCAGAGCCTAAGCCAGTTCGCCGTCATCTTGTTGGGAGGAGTTGCGGTCGGCCTACTTGTCTCAGGCATTGCTGAACTGCTGTACAAGATGATCACGGAGCCTTTGGCTGAGACTTCCTTCACGATAGCCGTCATGTACGGATCCTACGTTCTCGCACAGAGTTTGGGTGTGTCGGGGTTGATTGCCGTACCGATCGCCGGCCTATACATGGGTAACCGGACCATGCGAACCGCCATGTCTGAAGAAACTCGTATGACCATGACGAAGTTCTGGGAGGTGGTGACTTTTCTCGCTACATCCTTTGCGTTTCTACTCATCGGGCTGAAGACGGACTTCAACCTGCTCGTTGCTTTCGCTCCGTTCATAATCGTGGCTTTTGCAGCGATCCTTATTGCTAGAATTCTTAGCGTCTACCCAATCTTGTGGTTAGCGGAGCTACTCGGGGAGAAGATTCCCAGTTCATGGAAGAGGATAGTAGCCTTCGCAGGTCTACGAGGAGCGGTCTCGGTCGCTCTGGTCCTGTCGTTGCCCGAAAGCAGCTCCGGGGGCATCATAACGGCCATGGTATTCGGCGTGGCACTTCTCTCACTGATTATTCAAGCAGAAATTCTACGAACCTATGTTGGGAAGTAATCGGCAAAGCTGAGTCTAAGCGGTGATGCAGTAGAATAAGCGACCCTAGTCCTCACCAGTTGTTACTCAGGACTGCGATACGAGCCGAACACTTAAAGCGGGTTCCTCAAGTTTTGAGCATTAGTCAATTACGTCTACACAGTACTTAGGCCAAAACGGGTACTATCCCAAACGCCAAAAGTACCTAGTGCATCTGAGCCGTCGCTATTGGGGACATTAATTGTCTAGTGCGTTTAGCTCAGAGTGACGCGGATTCCGCACAAAACTACGCCCCCCGTGGGGTGGATCCACCCTTTGAGGGGTGGTGCCAAACGGTGCCAAAAGTGCTGGCGGAGCAACCCAAAATCCGCTTCGAAAGGCGGACAAGGCGTGAATCGCAAACGTTTCCTAAACGAATTCCCGATTAATCCGCGTCAGTTCTTGTCTAGCATATGTTATACACTGGTTGACTATGCGAACCAGTGTAATTGCTAAAGGATCTGGATCATCGTCGTCTAATTTTGCTCACTAGAACGTAGAGTCCTGACACGATTAGTATGGCGACGACGGCGTATACGATGTATTTCTCGAACACGCCAATGCTCACGCCGAGCGCTGTCATGTAGCATGGTTCACCTGGATCGCATGAACCGTAAACTGCGAAGTTGTAGAAGGAATAGGCTGTAATGAAAAGTGAGACAAAGAAGGAGGCGGTAAAGGCCCACGCGAAGATTCTAAAGTTCTGGTAGAAACCTCTCGCCAATGTTGGGGAGATGTTGAGCAATTTTGCGGTGACTTTGGCCTTAACCTTCTGCTCAAAAGCCATGTCGCACGGACTTAGCATCAGGGTTTTCCTAACGCACTTGAACGCTTCCTTTGCGAGCCTGCGATATTTCGCTGACCATATGCTCATCACTGAGAAGACTACGAGAGCAACCAAGCACAGGGGCATTCACAGGCCAGCACCATAACTTCGGAGTCCTAATCCCAAATAATGTTCTTCAATAGAGAACATATACCATTCTGATAATGGAACAGAGTCATAATCATTCCAGCATCCAATCCAAGGCGTCTCAGCTGAAGCATGGCCATACACAGGCTACTGAAGGGAACTAAAAGGAAATCAGCCGCCAAGCGCAACATAGATCTCAGGCATGAGCTCCTCTGACCTTCGTGAAAGAATATTCGATCTAATCTACTCGAAGAACAAAACCGAAGAAGCAATTCTACACCTGAACACCATCATCAAAACCGCCCCTGAAAACAGCTTAGCAATAGCCCTGAAAGCTTACGCCCTAAACAAACTTGCAAACATCCACCGTGAATGGAAGTATTCGCAGAAAGCGTTAGAGTATGCGGATCGCGCCTTGGCTTTGAACCCAAACGATGACCTTGCCCTGACAGGTAAGGGTTGGGCTCTAATCGACCTTGGTAGAGCGAATGAAGCGCTTCCTGTCTTACAGGAAGCTATTCGAGCCAACCCGAACAATGAATATTCTTGGTACAATCTTGCTTGGGCTCAGTATTTGGCGGGAGATGCGGTTGCATCGACAGAATCAATCGCAAGGGCTCTGCGGATTAGTCCGGGCAATCAGATCATAGAACGAGGTAAAGAAATGATGGAGAAGAGCGAGGTGCCCAAGCATTTGAAAGCTCAGAAATCCTGAACGAGAAACACTTTCCGTTATTCCGTAAGCTGACGCTCGACAAAGTCGGCCAGTTGACTGAGGTTTTCGAATACATGGTCAGCTCGCCCACTTGGCGGAGCCGGCTCAGATTTTCGGTTGACCCAAGCTGTTTTGAATCCCAGCCGACGAGCTGGGGGAACATCATACCTGAACCCCGACGACACGTGCAGAATGCCAGCTGGTTCGGTGCGCAGCTTCTTAAGAGCAAGTTGGAATGGCGCTAATGTAGGCTTATAGGAACCTGCTTCCTCGGCGGTTACGGTAATGGCGAACTGAACGCCAAGGTTAGCTTTCGTTTTCTCGATTATGTCTTTATCAATGTTTGAGATTATACCCAACCTGTGTTTTCTCGCGAGCCTCTCAAGCGCTATTCTGGTCTCCTTGAATATTGGCCAAGTAGGGACTGATTGGACGAGCCTATCACCATCTTTGTCTTTGTAGGCGACTTGGAACCTGTGGAAAGTCTCCCTCAGGCTCAAGTGAAGAATCTCTTTGTAGGGCTTGTAAGGGCCCTCAACCAATTCGAAATCAATGTCCTCACGAACCCTAACTACTTCAGGTATGTTTGCCGTGGCTCCCTTCTCTCGCAGTACTTCATTGAGAAAACCTGCAATTCCCGCCTCCCAATCCACTAACGTCCCATAACAATCGAATGTTATGGCTGAGAGCATCCACAATCCCCGCGCGAGTGCGCTGAGGTGGGTTTCATCTTGGCTAGTTTAACCTTTGGTTACTCCGATCGGGACGAGTCTCGCCACTTTGGTTGCTATGCCTAGTTGGTGGCTTACTTCGGCGACGCTGTCAACGTTCTTGTAGGCTTCTGGAGCTTCTTCGCTTACCGTCCCGATGTTCTCCGCTCGAATCATGATCCCCTTCTTAGAGAGAAGGTCTTCGACCGTCCGTGCTGGGTTCCGCCTCCTTGCAGCTGCTCGGCTCATGAACCTGCCAGCTCCGTGCGCCGTTGTTCCGAAGCTGAGTTCCATGGATTTGGGTGCCCCGATGAGAACCCAAGACGCTGTGCCCATACTCCCTGGGATCAGGACGGGTTGGCCAATCTCCCGGTATTCAGCTGGGACGGCTGGATGACCGGGCGGAAAGGCTCGGGTTGCTCCCTTTCGGTGGACATAGACCTTCTTGGTTCCACCGTCGATTACATGCTCCTCAATCTTCGCAATATTGTGGCAGACATCGTAGATCAAACCCATATCCAACTGGTCAGCCGACTTCCCAAAGGTCTTCTCGAAAGACTCTCGCGTCCAATGGGTTATCATCTGCCTATTCGACCATGCGAAGTTCGCCGCACACGACATGGCGCCAATGTAATCTTCAACCTCGTTACTCTTCGCGGGGGCGCAAGCCAATTGCCGGTCCGGTAACTTGATTCCATATTTTTCCACGGCACGTTCCATTACTCGCAGGTAGTCGCTGCACACCTGGTAGCCGAACCCCCTGCTCCCGGTATGGGCTAAGACGAGGACTTGGCCTTCGTTCCGGATACCTAATTTATTGGCAACGGGAGCGTCGAAGATCTTATCCACTTTCTCAATTTCGAGGAAATGGTTGCCGCTCCCCAAGCTGCCAAGTTGCGGTGCACCGCGTTGCTTGGCAACCCCGGATACCTTGTCTGGGTTAGCGGTCTGCATGCACCCATTTTCTTCGCAATGTTTCTGGTCCTCAGCCCAACCATAACCATGGTCAACAGCCCATTCAACGCCCTCACTAGTTACCTTCTCCAAATCCCCCTGCGAAAGCCTGCCAACCTTCCCCCGACTCCCAAGCCCTGACGGAATATTCACAAACAACGCATCCAGCAATTTCCCAAGAACCGGCCGAACATCAGCCTCCATCAGGTTTGTGCGGATCAATCTTACTCCACAATTTATGTCATAACCGATCCCTCCGGGGCTTACTACGCCTTCGTCGTAGTCGCTTGCTGCTACGCCGCCGATTGGGAATCCGTATCCTTCGTGGCCGTCGGGCATGGTTATTGACCAGTTGTAGAGGCCGGGTAGGGTGGCTACGTTTGCGCATTGCTGTAGCGTAGCGTCGGTTCGCATTTTTTCGATTAACGCATCGTCCGCGTATATTCTTCCGGGTACACGCATTCCGGGCTGGGAGTCTTTTGGAATCTCCCAGACGTACTTGTCAACACGGTTTACCGACACTTGTTGAGAGGCTCGGCCGTATGCTGGAGCTTGAGACATGGAACTCACTCTTAGAATGGGGGAAGACAAGCCCGTGCTCTATTTAAGCTTCGACAGTTTCTGCTGGGAGCTTTCGGATGCTTCTACCGTTCGAAGCTTCAAATTGAAAACGGGTGGGCGCGACAGATGAACTTGCGCCGTATTCCACGATCGCAGTGTGTCAATAGAGCGCGTGAACCTGTTCGCGGATGAGGCGATCGTACACTGCCTCAACTTGCTTCATAACGACTGGGTCAATCGGAGCACGGGTCGCCGCCGCCACATTCTCCTCCACTTGACTGGGCCGCTTCGCCCCAGGTATGACACAGCTGACGGCGTCGAACATAAGTATCCAACGGAGCGCAAACTGAGTTAGCGTTGAGTCGCTTGGCGTAAATTTCTTCAATTCGTCAACAGCCACTAGTCCTGTGTCTAAGTCGACTCCCGAAAAGGTTTCACCTTTGTCGAAGGCTTCTCCGTGACGGTTGAAATTCCGATGGTCATCCCTGGGGTATTCCTCCTTGCCGGTCATCTTTCCTGTGAGCAAACCGCTCGCCAACGGGACGCGGACGATAACACCGACGTTTCTTCGCTTGGCTTGCGGAAAAAACTCCGTGGCAGGCTTCAAGCGGAACATGTTGAAGATGATTTGAACACTCTCAAGGCCGGGGTACTCCATTGCCTTTAGAGCTTCGGCGACTTTCACGGCGCTTACGCCGTAGTGTTTGATCTTGCCCTTCCGCTTTAGTTGGTCAAGAGCGTCGAAGGTCTCTGTATGGTAGTAGACTTCGCTAGGCGGAGAATGTAGTTGAAGTAGGTCGAGTGAGCTGACGCCTAGGTTGCTGAGGCTTCGGTCAACGAAGGATTCAAGGTTCTTCAGATTATAGCCGTCAGCGGATTGGGGTTGAAGCCGCCCTCCTGCCTTTGTTGCTACGAATATCTCCTCTTTTCGTTCCTTGAGGAGCCTTCCGATTAATCGTTCACTCCTGCCATCACCATATACATCGGCTGTGTCGATGAAGTTCACACCCGAATCGATCGCACGGTTCAAAGCCGCGTATGATTCCGAATCCTCGACATTTCCCCAGCCTCCACCAATAGGCCAAGCCCCAAAGCTAATTGTTGAAACGCGCATGCCTGTGCGGCCGAGTTGACGGTACTCCATGTTATCCTTCGACCCTAATTGATCTCTTTGAATTAGTACCTGAGGGGGATTTCTCGCTTTTGCTCTTACATCATTTATGAGAATCAGGCCATCGCGCGCGTCCAGTGCAAGGTTTCAAGAAAGGGTATGGCAAAAGATCGTTGAGTTTTTCAGAAGTGTAATGTGGTCACCTAATCATCTGAAGTTGCGATATATTTCGATATTCAGACACGTTCTTGGATTGGACTGCTCGGAGATTCTATTTTAGATACTCTTTCGGAAATTTCGCGACTACGGTGTAGAGAGGATCCACTATTTGTGCGATTCTCGCTCGTGCTGTCAGACTCAACAGCATGTAAGCGTCATACACTGAAAAACCGTAATCCTCGTTGAGCCATTGTATTAGTTCTCTGAATGCGAAACGCGCCGCGTCTTCGAGAGGTCTTGCGCTTGAGACAGCCATTATTTCTTCCGTTGACTCTATTCTGGGCCATTCAATCGATTTGCTCTTCAGAAGATCAAACTTTACTGTCAGCGCGGCCGGAACTTCCACTGCCGTTCCGCAGATTTCACCGTCCCCTTGCGCTGCATGAACGTCTCCCGCAGTGAAGAGCGCTCCTTCGACACCGACGGGAAGGTAGAGCCTATTCCCGGAACAGACATCTTGGACGTCCATGTTTCCTCCGTGCTTGTAAGGGGTCAGGGTGGATGTGGACTCGAAGGGCGGGGCTACTCCAATTGTTCCTACAAAGGGTTTGATGGGAAAGGATATTTCTTTTCCGTGGTCTGTCTTGTAGTGGACCTTACCATTTCTTATGCTGCTGAATTTCGTTAGCGCAGGAGACTTGCTGAGCCATCCTTCCAAAGCCCCGAAACCTGGCTTAATCGTGGTCAACCCAATGTCTGGCACTTGAATGTCGATTATATCAACGATTAATGTGTCGCCTTTTTCTGCGCCTTCAATGAAAATCGGACCTGTCACTGGATTATCAAGTACCCTCTCCCCAGACTGCAGGACTTTCGCCAAATCACGACCCGGCCTGATGACATCGGCGAAGCAGTCGCGAGTTTCTATTCGCACCTCTTCGCCAGGCTGCACTTTCATAGTAGGTTTGTTGTGTGGACTGAAGGTACAGTCGACAATTTCCGAAAGCTCCTTACTCTTCTCAACGACCTTCATCTGCGTCGCCCTTCTCCATTAGTGTGATCTCTCTTCAACGTCACGCCACCACTTCTTCCTGGAACCATATTTGTGCCCCTCCTCCCATTTCTGGATTTTGGAGTATTCGGCCGTCTCTGATGCATCTTAACGCGTTGTAGCGCAGACGAGATTCTTTCAAAAGGGAGTTTAAAGAATATGCATTCGAACTTTCGGAATGGCCATTAGTCCCACGACTCTTGGAGTCAAATCAGATTGGCCCCACCAAGTTCTCTCAGAGATAGTGCGTCGCGGGGGATGTTAGCCAGAGAGGTTTTATCTGCTTTGGATCATGAATACAGTTGGAGTTGACTGTTTTGAAGATTGGGTTCGTGACGATTGGGCAATCGCCTCGCCCTGACATTATTCCCGAACTGACACAAAATTTGCCAGCTAATCTGGAGACAATTGAAGCTGGCGCGCTGGATGGCCTTACTGGAGATGAAATCGCTAAGCTTGCGCCAAAGAAGGGTGAGTATACCCTCGTAACTAGAATGAGAGACGGTTCGGATGTTATGGTTGCTAGACAACGGATTGCTCCGCTAGTTCAGAAACGACTTGATAAAATGTCTCATGACGGAGCTGCCGCAGTGGCCTTACTTTGCACGGGAGAATTTGCCGGGCTAGAGTCCAAAATCCCTCTGCTGGAGCCTAATCGCCTTCTTGACGGGGTCGTCCCAGGAATCATGAAAAAGGGGTTGCTGGGTGTAATGGTTCCGTCTCCAGACCAACTCATTCAGGTCAAGAAACGCTGGTCCAAAGTGGGACTTAGGCCGCACATTGAGACCGCAAACCCCTACGAGGACCTGAGTGGGGTCGAAAATGCGGCTGCGCGTTTGGCCCAAGCAAATCCAAGCTTGATCGTTATGGACTGCATGGGGTACTCTACGAAGATGAAAGATATTGTCCGTGAACGTACCCAAAAGCCAATTGTGCTTGCGCGAAGTATTTTGATGAAAATAATCGCTGAGCTCGTTTGACCTGGCGAACGCCCTCAGGTTCAGTGGGGTGAGGGCGAGTTTTCTTTTGTCCTACTTGATCAGTATACGTGCGGGTATGGTAAATGTGAAGGTGTATCCTAACAATCCCAAGTAAAAGCGGAGTATACCTACCGTTGCCGCGATCACGACCAAAACGGCTAGTGAAACGATAGCTCGGGCGATATTAGGCCTGTTTTACAACTTTCTCTGCGGCGTTGATCGCAAGATCTATGTCTTCCTTCTCTATGCCCCGATGGGTTACCATCCTTACTCGACCGGCGTCGACCGGGCCTGTTTTCACTCCATGCTCCCTCATTTTCGATATCCATTCTCTCGAGTTTGTTCCTACTGCGCTTACGCCGCAGATGACCATGTTTGTCTGAACTTTCGAAGCGTCTACTCCGTAGCCCAGATTCGCCAATCCTGTCGCTAGTCTCTTTGCGTTTGCATGGTCATCTTTGAGCCGATCCACCATCTTCTCAATAGCCACAATACCCGCCGCGGCAATTATCCCAGCTTGCCTCATGCCTCCACCAAGCATTTTTCGATACCGCCGCGCATTGTCAATGAACGCTTGGTCGCCGACTACCAGCGACCCAATAGGTGCACTCAGCCCCTTTGAGAGGCAGAACATTAAGGAATCTACGTGCTTCGTAAACTCGCGAACATCTAGGTTCTGTGCAACGCTGGCGTTGAAAATCCTGGCGCCGTCCATGTGAACTTTCAATTTGTGTTTCTTTGCGATGTCGGATACCGCTTTGATTTGGGTTGGCGTCCACATCGTTCCTCCAGCCCGGTTATGCGTGTTCTCTATACAGACCAGACTTGTGGGTGGAAAGTGTATGTCCGGAGGCCTGAGGGCTGCTTCAACACTCTCAGGCGTCATCACGCCCATATCGCCTTTCACTAGACGAGGAATTAACCCTCCCAGAACGGAGAAAGCTCCAACCTCGTAGAAGTACATGTGAGCCTCGCTTTCAAGGATAATCTCATCGCCACGTTCGGCTTGACTCATTACGCTTACAAGGTTTGCTTGTGTTCCGCTGGTTGTCAATAGAGCAGCTTGTTTGCCCATCTTCTTAGCCGCTAGTTCCTCTAGACGGTTGACGGTAGGGTCCTCGCCGTAGACGTCGTCTCCTAGCTCGGCGGTCCGCATTGCTTCAAGCATTTCCTCGGTGGGAAGCGTGACAGTATCGCTTCTCAGATCAACGATTCGCATGTTGGTCATCAAGGTCACGACAAGCCTAGAAAGTTTCCATCATGACGGAACGATTCTCGACCTCAAGATTCCGGACGGGCGGAAACCACAAGTCAGAGCAACGCCTAGCAGCAGCCAGAAATCCCCCAACCGAACCCAGCATTAGCATAACACCCACGCACAAACACCCAAAATACATATAATTGCTTTTGCGAAACCAATGAAATCGAAAAGTCCCTACACGCACCTACATAGGATATTGAAGCATGCCAAGCAACAATCGAAGCTACGCCGTCGCCCGACAACAACTAATCTCCTTCTTGCAAGGACAAGGATTCAAACCTCACCCAAACGAGGTATTCTGCCCCGCCGAGCATTGTTGGGTAGACGTAGCGGCTCTGAAAGGCCAAGATTACTGGGCTTTCGAATACAAATCACGAAATGATTCCATAAAGCGAGGACTAGAGCAATGTTGTTCTTACGCAAAAGCATTCAACTATGTTGTGCTCGTTGCTGACCGGCACCGAGCAACTTCAAGCCCATACTTCGGACGATTCAAGCGTAATGGATTCGGCGTCTGGTCTCATACGATGAACGGCTTCTATCCGTTACTCAACCCGAGGAGGCGAGGGGTTCTCAGAAAAGCTGCGGTTGTGGTAGAGCGACAGTTCAGGTGGGCGTTACCCAATATGAAAACGATCCCAAATTCGCACATAACAGATTGGCTTGTCTATGAGCCACCTCTGCCCGCAGGTTGTGAAGTCAGGGGGGCCCATGTCTTGGAAGAGTTGGGGGCTCCTTGAGGAATCCGTTCCTCCATGCGTTTATCTGGTTAGCTGCTTCGGTGAGGCTAGTTACCGTTGCCTCCGGCTGAGCGTGGTGTCCAGCTTCTATAGGTTTCCGGAGCACGTGAATCGAACGCATCCCAACCATTCTTGCCCCGCTTATGTCCGCCTCCAGCGAGTCTCCAACGAAGACGGTATCGGAGGGTTTGACCGCCAAGTCGCTCAGTGTGCGTGTGAAGATTTCTGGCCTGGGTTTCCTAATTCGCAGAGAAGCCGAGGTGACGACGCTGCCGAAGTACTTTGTGATATCATTTTTCTCCAGAATTGCGCGAACTGCCCAGTCGCTCTTGGCGTTTGAGATTAGCCCCATCTTGAACCCTTCATCTCTGAGGTTCGTTAATGTCTCAACGGTGTCCGGGTATAGGTGCCAAGCTTCAACCTCGGGCGAGAAGAATTCAATTTCCGCGTTTCGAATCAAATCGACGCCTAGAACTTCTAACCTAGATTTACGAAGTGTTTTTGCAATTATATCCGCCATCGGGATTTCCACCTTAAAGAGGTCTGCTCTGGACGCGGCGTCATCGAAGATACGAATGAATGTCTCTGCGAATTGTGGATAGTCTAACTGAAGACCTAACTTCTTGAGGTAAACGTGGAGTGATTCTATGTTGTCATTGAATACGTCGTCCCAAGGCCTGCTCATATAGGCAAGGGTATCCCCTAAGTCGAGCAACACAGCATTGAGCAACGAAACCACGTATTCATGTTCTTGCAGCTGGGAGAAGCACATAACTCTTTGTTAGCCGCGCTGATGTGGCGCGTCTATCCACGTGTTATAAAAGAGCGTACCCTGAATTGGAACATCGTGTGCGGCATGCCTTCCGATTCGACTGGGATCGTTTTTCATGGTGGCGTGGGTGAAATCGGAGGGAACAAGATTCTCATCGAAGACAAAGGGACGCGGGTGGTACTTGATTTCGGTATGAGTTATTCTGACCGGCGTAAGTTCTTCTTTGACCCGATGCTTTCACCGGGGGACGAGCGAGACCTCCTTGAATTTGGAATTCTTCCGAACATCAAAGGCATTTACGAATTCGAGGAGTCCAAGCCGTCTATCGACGCAGTTTTCCTCTCACACGCCCATGGAGACCACTGGGGCTACATCTCATTCCTCAAGAGAGAGATACCACTCCACTGCGGCGAAACTTGCGCTCGAATTCTAGAAGCAATATCAGCCACAAAGGTGAGGCATTTCGAATCAGATATTCGCGGGCTTCACTTTCAAACCTTCAGAACCGGGAAAACGATCAAAGTGGGAGACATAGATGTAACGCCATGTCACGTTGACCATTCCATCCCAGGAGCCTACGGGTTCATCATAAGGACATCGCAAGGTTCCATAGTTTATACGGCTGATTTTAGAGTCCACGGAACCAAACCGCAGTTGACAGACGATTTCGTCGAACTCGCTGCCAAATCCAATCCCGAGGCGTTGTTGGCTGAGGGAACAAATATTCTTGGCGGATATGTCACAAGTGAACCCGAAGTTAAGTCTAAAGTCAACCAACTAATCTCGACGACAAAAAACCTCGTCCTAGCCAACTTCTCCAATGTGGATATTGACCGGATAAGGACATTTTACGAAGTCGCAAAAGAGAACGACAGAATGCTTGCCATCTCTCTGAAACAGGCGTACCTCCTCAACCAACTGTCATCGGACCCAAAGCTAGGGCTTCCTAAGGTTCTCGACGCTAGCGAGAACATAGCGGTATTCAGACGGTCCAAGAAACGGTACTACGATTGGGAGGAGGCCGTGATGGACAAGGCAAAGACGATTGCTAGCGAGGAGTTGAGAGAGCAGCAGGATAAGTTCGTAGTAGCCTTCTCAATGCCAGATTTCAAAGAACTCGTCGATATTAGGCCGAAGGCCGGGAGCGTGTTCGTACTCTCAACATCAGAACCATTCAACGAGGAACAGGAATTCGAGTTCGAGCGATTACAGAATTGGCTGGACCATTTCGGCCTACCAATGTACCACATACATTGCTCGGGGCACATAATGCCCAGCGAACTGAAAACAAACATTCAACGAATCAAACCACGAAAACTGTTTCCTATTCACACAGACCATCCCGGTCTTTACGCTAAATACGTTGCCGACTTAGCAATAATAGAGTCTCCTTTGAGGGGCCGGAGGTACGAACTCGGCGCATGAGGGTTAGAAGCGCTCGAACTCAACCCTTAGCGTCATGCCCTTTAGTTCCTCGGCGATCTTGCGGACTTTTTCCAAGTCGACCGGCATTCTCCGAGGTTCTCTCCCGGTTAGTATGACTTTTGTTTCTTGGGTTCCATCTGGAATCCAAACCGTGTTTATGGTAAGAATTGAGAGTGGGCTGAAGAGGTCCTCCAGGAATTCTCGGTCGTCCCCGCCGTAGCTGATAAGTTTCACTCGTTTGCCAAAGGTGTCTCCGAGATCCTTAACGATTTTCGCTCCACCGCCTAGTAGCTTCGGCATGTCCTTCTTGTCCACAAGTACGGCCATGACGCCGTCAGCTTCAACAGCCCTATGATAAGTAACGTCTTGGAGAATTGGGTTATCCTTTTCGAGTTCAACTATCCGCTGGATTACCTTAAGGTCTAACTCGGTGACCTGACCCTTCTCGACCTTCTCTTCACAACGTCGGCATAGAATGCCGGACTTCACGCAAAATGCGTCCAGAATTGTCTTTACCATTCACTTTCAACTATATCTTGGTCCCAACGATCGTCGGCTGGCTGCGCGTTTGCGCTCCCAGCGTCATCGCCGTCAACGAGGTCGAGCAAACTATTTGAAGATATTGTCCGTTCAAGCAGTTCGAAGTTGAAAACTCAATTATTGCTAAGACCTGACTGGGTTACTCTACACCTGACCGAGTTCAGTGAGTTCACGGCTGACCTCCCAGAGATGTTTTGCAACTTCCAAATCATAGGATACCTTTGAAGACTTCATTTCGGACTGCTTTGCGAAGTATTTACCGGTCGAATGCTCAACTTCAGGGGATGATGCCAACCATACCACTGTCTTTGCGCCTTGCTCCGGGCTTAGCATCAGGGGGGCGAAGACTCTCACAATTAAACCCATGAAGCCTCCGTTGTTCCGGGCAAAGTTCGTTCTCACAGTTCCTGGGTGAACACAATTGACCGTAACTCCAGTTCCCTCCAATCGCCTAGCCAATTCGTAAGTGAAGAGGACGTTTGCAAGCTTCGATTGGGGATACGATTTCCATCCACTATACTTTCGCTCGCCTTGAAGATTATTGAAGTTGATATGTCCCCCACTATGCGCTGCAGAGCTGACGTTCACGATTCTTGACGGTGCACTTGCCTTCAACAAATCCAACAGCAGATTGGTAAGAAGGAAGTGAGCTAAGTGGTTGATAGCGAATGTTGCTTCGAAACCATCGGCCGTGACAACACGCTTACTCGCGTAAATTCCCGCATTGTTAACGAGAACATCGAGCCGGGAGAACCTCTGTCGGAAGTCATCCGCAAAAGAGCGGACAGACTCGAAGCGAGCAAGATCCACCAAACCTACGCTCACGTCTTCATTATAGGATTCTCTGACGATCTCCTGCCTAGCCGCTTCTCCCCGACCAGAGTCTCGGCACGCAAGCACTACAGTAGCTCCAAGTAAAGCAAGTCCCCTTGCAGTTGCTTTTCCAATACCAGAACTTGACCCCGTTACTAAGCAAACCTTTCCATATAGCGGACCGGTTTTCGTATCGGTTTCCAATTTACTGGAACTCATTGTAGTTTACCTAACTATTGACAATTGGGGCATCTATATGTTGTCGGGTCTAACCATGTTCTACATCTCCACAAGCATTGATAGTCCAAGCGTTGTTTTATTACGGAATCCAAGCAGTCTTGGGCACAGATTTACGGGATTCATGGATAAGGATCGATTTGAAGCTCTTCGAATATGAAGCGAAGGAAATCGCGCAACAGTACGGCGTTCCTGTTCCAAAGGGGTTAGTCGCGTCAACCCCCGAAGAAGCAAAGGATGCTTACTTGAAGCTCGGCCAGCCTTCAATGATTAAGGCTCAGGTTCTGGTTGCGGGCCGGGGCAAGGCGGGGGGAATCAAACCAGCCTCGAGCCCCGAGGAGGCAGAGGAGGTTGCAAGGGTAATCCTTTCAATGTCAGTGAAGGGTGAGAAAGTTGCTAAGGTTCTTGTTGAACAGAAACTAGCCAGCAAACATGAGCGGTATGTCAGTATCGTTGTCGACCGAGCGTCGCGTTGCTACACGATTCTGTGCTCGACGGACGGTGGCGCAGACATCGAACAGGTCGCGAATGAACACCCTGAGAGAATCATCCGGCACAAGCTTGAACCACTAATTGGGCTGCAGGATTTTGAGGGCAGAGCCGTCGCGAAGGGAATAGGATATTCTGGTAAGCAGATGAACCAGGTAGCCTCCATCATCAACAAGCTCTTCAAAATCATGCTCGACTACGACGCTGAACTAATCGAATCTAACCCGCTAATTGAAACTGAGGCCGGAGAGCTAATCGCAGCTGACCTCAGGATCCTCTTAGATGATAACGCGCTTTTCAGACATCAGAAATTCCTCGAGCGCATGAAAACGCTTGAACCTGATATGACACAACTTGAGATTAAGGCACGGGAGAAAGGTTTGGCCTATGTTGAGCTCGATGGCGACGTTGGAATTATCGGAAACGGCGCCGGCCTAGTCATGGCTACATTGGATATGATATTGGATTACAAGGGTAAGCCTGCGAACTTCTGCGACGTGGGCGGCGGTGCCAGCGAAGAAAGAATTGCCGCTGCCCTTGAGATCGTGCTCGCCAACCCCAAAGTGAATGTGCTTCTGATCAACATTATGGGTGGAATTACAAGGTGCGATGACGTTGCGAGAGCAATTCTTGATATTCAGAAGAAAATAGGCATCACCAAACCCATGGTCATCCGATTAGTAGGAACCAACGAGAAAGAAGGACAGAAGATTCTCGCCGCGGCTAACATACCCTCACTGAATAGCATGGAAGAATCTGCGGCAAAAGCTGTGGAGTTAATTCCGAAGGCGAAGTAAAATGCCAATCCTAGTGGGAAAGAAAACCAAGGCGATCGTCCAAGGCATTACTGGTTCACAAGGAACCTTTCACACAAAGCTGATGCTTGAATATGGAAGCAAGATAGTTGCAGGAACCACACCCGGTAAAGGCGGAACTGTAGTGCACGGCATCCCGGTTTTCGACACGGTCCAGGAAGCTGTTGAGAAGTTCAAAGCCACCGCGTCTATCATCTTCGTTCCAGCCCCAGGCGCCAAGGACGCCACTCTCGAAGCCATCGCCGCAGGCCTTAACCCGGTCATAGTCATTACAGAAGGAATTCCTGTCAAGGATGAAATTCAGATGATGGAAGTCGCCAAGCTGAAGGGAACCACCATCATCGGACCAAATACGCCTGGCATCATAACTCCGGGGCAATGCAAGCTGGGCATAATGCCTGGGCACATATTCAAACCCGGCAAGGTAGGATTAGTTTCTAGGAGTGGAACGTTAACATACGAAATCGCGGCGAGCCTCACCAACGCCGGCCTTGGACAATCCACCTGCCTCGGAGTTGGGGGTGACCCAGTTGTAGGTTTGAGCTTCGTAGACGTCCTTGAAATGTTCAGAAAGGACACTGCAACAAAGGCGATTGCGATGATCGGCGAAATTGGAGGTAACGCCGAAGAAATGGCTGCAGAATACGTAAGGAAGACCAAATACCCAAAGCCAATCGCCGCCTATGTTGCTGGACGTGCCGCCCCACCAGGAAAGCGCATGGGGCACGCAGGTGCGATCATCACCGGGAAGGCTGGGACAGCCGAAACGAAAATCGCAGCCCTCAAACACGCAGGAGTGAAGATCGCTCTCAAACCTGGCGAGATAGCGAAACTCCTCAAACGACGTTAAGTAACACCCTTCTCTCCACCTAACGTTTTCTTGAATATCGAATTAATAACGCTGCAACTGAAACAAAGCTCGGGATGGTAGTTTCAGTTGTTGAGACGAACGCATTACACGGACGAAATAGAAAACGCGAAAGGCCAATCAATCGTCCTAGCTGGGTGGGTCCATGACATTAAGGACCTCGCTCGGGCGAGATTCATTTGGCTGAGGGATAGGCAAGGTGTCGCGCAGGTCACGATAATCAAAGCAACCGCAACGCCTGAGATAATGAAGGTATCAGGAAGCCTGGGTAAGGAAGATGTCATCATGGTTGAAGGTACTCCCGTCAAAGAAAGGATCGCTAAAGTCGGCTCCGAGATTACACCAACGAGGATTGAACTCGTCGTCAAAGCAGAAGCAGCACCCCCACTGGACATTTCGGGTAAGATTGAGTCTAACTTGGACGCGCGCCTTGATTGGCGCGTGGTCGACTTACGGAGGCGGGAAAACCTCGCAATCTTCCAGATCCAATCAAAACTCGTTGAGGGAATGGTAGAATACCTCCAACAGGGAGGGTACCTGCAAGTATTCACACCCTGCCTGCTTGGTGGAACGTCCGAGGGCGGCGCGGAAGTATTCAAACTAGACTACTTCGGCAAAGAAGCCTTTCTGCGACAGGACCCACAACTCCACAGGCAGTTGTGCATAGCAGCGGGGTTCGACAAAATCTACGACTTGGGACCAAATTGGCGGGCTGAACTCTCCCACACCCCTCGCCATCTTTGCGAACATAGAGGGATGGCGGTTGAATTTGGTTTCATGAACGACGAGGCCGATATGATGAGAGTTGAAGAAGAAATGATTGTGGCCGCAATGAAGAAGGTTGAAGAGAATTGCACGAAACAACTCGAACTCTTGCAAATTCAAGTGGAGATTCCCAAGACGCCGCTCCCTGTAATGAGATTTCCCGAGGTCTATGGGATACTTGCTGAGTATGGCAAGAAGTTACCATACGGAAGCGACCTAGACAAAGAAAGCGAAACCCTGCTGAGCAATCACGTTCAGGAGAAACATAAGTCCGACATGTTTTTCATTGATAGGTACCCGTTCAAAGTCAAACCTTTCTACGTTATGCGCGTCGACGAGGAACCTGAATGGTCCCGTGGCGTCGACCTCCTGTACAGGGACATCGAGCAGTCATCGGGTGGCCAACGGGAACACCGACACGAGAAGATCATGGCCCAGTTACGGGAGAAGAATGTTAACCCTGAAGCGATGAAGTGGTTCACCGACCCCTTCAAGTTCGGTGTCCCACCCCACGGCGGCTTCTGCCTGGGCATTGAGAGGTTCACGATGGCCTTACTCAAGAAGGAAAACGTGAAAGAAACGACCCTCTTCCCGCGAACACCAGAACGCCTCTTGCCGTAGAGAATTGGCGGGCTCAAATCCCACTAGCCCCGCGAGTCTGAGCACAATAACAACTGTCATAGAGAACGGCCGATTAATCGCCCGAAAAGAAAGCTTCCTAGACGAACTCCAAACGAGAGCAGTAGACAGGGTTGAGACGCATAAGTTGTCGCAAGAGAACGCTAAGCCACAAAGAATCTTCGCTGAATTTGGCAGAAAGCTACGTGGCAGAAATAAGAACTGGCAACTTCGAGACATAGTGGAGCTCGATAATTATGAAACGGAAATTCTCACCCGATCCCTCAGAAGTCAAAGAGCCTTGGGTAAGCAATACGATGTGCTGGCTGGGATTCGCTAATAGCACCGGAAAGGCAAACACATAGATTGCCGTATATTCCGACGGACCCGTCACTGTGATGGGCATCATTACGTTCGAACCGGCTGAGTTGCGCCAACTTGCGAATTGGAAGAACGTCAATATGGTTTGGGTAGTGGTTGGATCCAATGTCTGACCTTGATTGTACCAGGCTGAATAGGGTTGATTCGTGGCGATCTGATAATCTTGATTATTGACGTTCAGTGTGACATCTATGGAGCTCGGAAGGCCGGCAACATTGAATGTGATTTGATATTGCGTTATCCACTGTGCTACAACGTTTATCGGTTTGTTAGCAGTCAATGTGAAATTGATGCTAGTACCGGAGACGTCGCCTGCCCACCCTGCGAATATTCGGCGCGTTTCGTTATTGTAATCAACTTCAGGTTGAATTGAAAGTCGCGCCGAAGATCCAGCATCATACCAACCTGATCCCTGAGGCGTGCCATAGGACGACACAGCTTGGATCAGGTATTGAAGCTTCCACAGAGCCTGCAGTCTTGTGGGTGAATTTACTGGAAACTGGAAGTTAGGAGCTCGAGCTAAAGAGGTCAGATTCCAGCCAGTGAACAAGGCTCTGGTACCGTTTGAGAATTGAACGATCGGTTGTACAGCTACATTGGCATTGGTTCCCGCATTGTACCAACCTGCTCCAGATGGCATCCCGGTCGGGGACACGACTGTTACGTAGTACTGACGTATCCAATTAGCCTGGAGAGTGACCGGTTTGGTCATGATGATGGAGAGGGAGGGTGAGGGTGAGTTGTAGTCGCCGGACCAACTCGTGAAAAGCAGTCTGGACCAGTTCGGAACCATGCCCGAAGTGGTGCTGGCGGAGATCGTTGCGACGCTGTTCGCGACATACCAGCCGCCGGGTGTTGTTGAGCCTCCGTTCTGGTTTATTGAGAGAAGATACTGGGTCGCGTACACTGCTTGGATTGTCATGTTTGAGATTACTGTGAGCTGCAGGGGGTTGGACGAGCTTCCATCCGACCAACCCGTAAATATTTGGCGCACGCCCAGCGACGCATTGATCAGGGATTGGATTTGGACCGTGACTAGTCCGGTTGGAACGCTCGCTATCAACTGGGTCGAAGTGAAATTGTACCTGACTCCGTTGATCAACACCCAGATGTTGCCCGAGGATGCGATGTTCGCTGGGATGTTGATGGAGAGAGTTGGCCCAACGTTCACGGTAAACGACGCGACATTATTCGCCCTGCTCGGTTCATTTATCGTGTGACCAGGATCCAGGGTTACTTGGAAGACGTGACTTCCAACCGTAGAAATCCAAGTGAAACTGGTCTCCGTTGACGAACCTGCAGCCACGCTCGAGACTTGTAGATTCGTGAAGTTCTTTCCGTCGAGCGTGACTAGGACTGGGATGTTAGTTGCCATCATTGTGCCGAGGTTCGAGATTTGGATGCTAATCGTAACTGTCATGTTCGGGTTGATTATGACTGGGGGTTGTGCATTGATACCGGTTATGGCGAGTTGAATGAACGCGGTGGTCTGGTTTTGGTTATGGGGCGGAGGAGGCGGACCACCACCTCTATTCACAGTGACTTGATACGAGTTCCCGTTCTTGCTTGTCACCGTGACAGCCACGTTATTCGGGGTGTCCGTGAACGTTTGCCCCACCGTCCAAACAGCATCGTTCAAATCGGGAACGCTGGGATGGCCATCTATCACATGCACTTTGCCGACAACAACATTGTTGTCCACAATTGTGATTAGGACCCCGGCGGCGGGCAGGGCTGTGTCGAAGCCGACCTGTGCCCTCACTTCGACCAAGTAGTATTGGCTTGGGAGGACGAGCGGTATCTTGATCGCGTGAATGTTAGTTGACGCGATTTCTGTCGGGTCGACTGTATACGTGGAGGTTGTATGATCTTGGGCGGTGGCTAGTGTGAGACCGCTAATGTACCCGAGTTGGATTTTCCCCCAAGCTGTCATGTGGGCGGGGCTTGTCCCGGGGGGGTTGCCGTTCCACGCCCCCTTATCCATCAACTCCCACGGGCCTAGAATCGACTGCCCCGTGTTGGTGTTATACAAGTCCGGTAGACCCAGGTCGTGCCCGAATTCGAGGCAGTAGACCCCACCTGGGGAGAATCCGCCGGCTTCCAGTTCTGGAACGATGCTAAACAATTGGATGCTTTCCGTTTTTGTTTCAAAATAAACGCCGCTCATGTACGTAACCGACCAAATGTCGTTCTTCACTCCACTTGATTCTTGGCCATATCCGGAATGGATGAAGATGAAGTAATCATACTTGCTGAAGTCAACGTCCTTCTGCGCTAATGTTGCGGCGTCTTGGGCAACGTGAAATGACTGGTCCTCCCCACTACAGTCGGAGGAGTTGATCCCGTTGCAGGACATTCCGTAATGCAATTCGGTATACGGAAGCTTGTACCACCCGTAAATGTCGCCCTGAACTGTCAATGCACCATACGATAATTCGTGGTAATATGAGGCGACCGCTCCAAACCAATTCTGTTTTACTTGGGCAATAGTTAACGTGGGGCTGACGTCTGGGAATGTGGCCGCGATTATGAGGACCCGTATGACTCCTGAGACGGGATGAGGCCATGCGGATCCGAATTGAGGTGGTGCGTAGCCGATAGCTGGAAGCGGCAGTGAGGGCGTAGCTAGAGGCGTAGATGCTGTTATCGAATGAACCGGGTACGCATACCCGCTCGAGTACAGGTTCGGTCCAATCAACATTAGGAAAACTAGCATAGAGCTAGCTATTTTTGCTACTGATCTAAAGCGCATTTTCACGAGACCAATCTTTTAGGGAGATTCTTGAAAGTTCTGATAAAGTGTTTAGACGCAGGGAAGAGTGTACGCCCAAAGATCCTTGGCGACTAGAATTGACAACAATCACGCAACGTTACTGTTAATGAGCTTCTTCATAATGAAAGGCCTAGGGCCGAATTGTGCCACGGTGCACGCTTGACAGGAAGGTGGCGTTCGAAACTCCATAAGACATCGGGTGGAGTTTACAGAAGAATATGTACTGAATTTGGCCAAGAGAATACGAGGAAGCGCTGCTTTTGAGATTTTGGCTTGCCTATAGGGAGAATTCATTTTACGGAATACGCACACGCTAGAACTTGAGCCTCTTCATCCATTTACGCACACGAAACTGGCCGGTTGCGTATGTAGGAGCAGCCAAAGACATGATTATCAGATGTAGCAATCGGCCGAAAGTAATCCATCCGCCGTTTAACAAATAACACCTGAGCAATTATGAAGAGCAAATTGAGGGTTGTCGAAGTTCGGAAGGATAAGGAGATAGAGCTCCCCAACAATGCTATCCCAATAGGACTGGAACAAATAATCGAACCGACGGGACTCGTAAATCCCGCGCCATCTTCAGATAGATTCGTCCTCTACTATCTAGAAAAGGAACGCTGAAGCCATCTCTGCATCAAGATTCCTTCTGACCGAAGACATCAAACAAAGCATCGTGAAGGAGGTGAAATATTGGCTAGAGTAGCACGCGAGATGGTGGTGAAGGCTGGCGTAAACGTCGACCAACTTGTCGATCTACTGGTCAGAAACGCGGCCGCTGAACTGACAACATTCTACTACTATACAATCCTACGTTGTAATCTAATCGGCTTGGAAGGAGAAGGAATCAAGCAACTCGCTGAAGTAGCTCGAATCGAAGATCGAAATCACTTCGAAGCATTGACCCCACGCATATACGAGCTTGGAGGCAAGCTCCCGGATGATATGAAAGTGTTCCATGACATGTCTGCATGTCCCCCAGCTAGACTGCCCAAAGACCCAACCGACATCAAAGCAATGTTGACGGTGCTGGTAAATGCGGAAAGATGCGCCGTAGCGGGATACTCGCACGTCTGCAACATCACCGCAGGCAAAGACCATCGCACATACGACCTGTCCTTGGCAATTCTGAACGAGGAAGTGGAACATGAATCATGGTTCAGCGAATTCCTTGGAGAAGGACCATCAGGACACTTCATGAGGCAAGGCGAAACGTCACCATTCGTATCAAAATTCCTAAAGTAGAAGTCGAACCAACACGTTCGTCCAGCTAAACCTCTTCTTTTCCCAATGTTTTTTCTTTGTTTGTTGTTGTGAGAATCATCTTGAATGGCCTGGCGTCAGTCTTCCGCAGTTTGCATGCCTATCTTGCTTTAAGGGAGCTAAGTGCGACTAGGCGGCCTGATCTATTCACGGTACGTCAACATGGTGTTAACCGTTTTGACCGGATTCCTCTGCCTTTATGGCGCGGTTATGTTTCACCCATAAGTGCTTCAAAAACCGTGGGGGCAAGTGGCCTGAATGGTCTCTCGTAGGAAATTATCTGCAGTCGTTCTGTTGGTGGGGTTAATCGTCGCTGTCGCTGCTTTCGTTACGGGGATCGTTGTCGTTCCCCCGCCCCATTCGTCCAACGTCGTCATTCCCGCCGTTGTTACTAGGTCGACTTGTGATCGACCGCCCGGCTTCTTTCTGATCATAGCTGACCTTTCAGGGTTCAACGATAGCATAAGCCATGGAGCTCCGACGAATCCCTGGCCGGTCATTCGAGTGCACCAGGGTGATGTGGTTCGCATCCTCGTCTGCAATAAGGACACGATGCAACCGCACGGTTTCGCGATAAGCACCTACTTTCCTACCGGCATAGCCATGATGCCAGGCGAAGCCTACAGGATCGTCTTCACAGCCACCGTGCCGGGAACGTTCGTTATGTACTGCAACATTTTCTGCACAGTTCACGTTTTCATGGTCGCGCGATTAGTCGTTCAGCCCAACACGTAGGCCAACTCGCAGCCACGAAACTTCCGCCGTTCACAGGCTCAACTATGTTTTTCAGGGGATTGTTATGCAGTAATCGGCAGGGGTAGTCGGCCATTGGAAGTGGATAACTCGAACATTGTGATGGTTAGGCGCACAATGAGGAGGGGCATGCTACTTCTAGTGTTAAGTTCAGTCCTGATAATCTCCATGCTCACGCCACTTGAACCAATCGATTACCTCTTCGCGGCCCTATCAACGAGTCTTAACGTTGCCCCGTTTGCTTTGATCATGGTCTCCGACATACTGCTTCTGATCGCGGGGTACTGGCTTGCAAGTTCATTCAACGCGTTTCTCTTAGTGGGCGGGTTGTTATCGGATTTCCTAGCCCGCGTATACTCTGGGCTGGGTCGCGTGAATCGGTCGTTCAACCGGAAGGGGTTGGTCAGTTTGAGCGTTGCTCTCTTGATAATCGCCCTTTGGTATGTTCCTGCAATTTTGAATGCTGTTCTTCTTCAGTTTGCGTTGCATGTCTTGATGCATGTGTCCCTGCTGTTTGCGGGGGGTCTCATTTTCGTGGGATTTAGGCGACTGTCGTCGAACATGCGACTTCTATCGTACCTTTTGGGTTGTAAGGGTATGGCTATCTTCGGTGCATATCTGCTTATCTCACCGGCGGTCCTTTACAGTTATTTTCCTTACTATGAACAAGCTGAGGCGGGTGCGGCGATGGTCGCGATGTGCATTGCCTCAGACGCCACAATAATTCCACTTTGGCTTCGGCGCTACTTCAGTGGAAGATGAAGCCTAAATCCGATCAAAGCATTCCTACAGTTGCACCGAACGGGCACTTTGATTCTTACGATGTGGAAATCATGGCATCCTTCCTCTTCCGCTTCTAATTCTTCTCAAATAAAGGCGGCCACCAGTGCGATGAAGCCAGAGGCGACTATAAGTGTCAAGCTCAACCAATATGCAACACTCCAACCGAAAGTGGACGTCAACTTTCCCATGACCTGCTTCTTCCTAGCTATCAACCCAACCATCACGCCTGGTACAAGCAGAACAAACACGAACAAAACCATCATGTCAATGGCTAGATTGAACAAGTCCGGGAAGAACATAGGAACAAGAAGAGCTGGAAGAGATTCAATCAGGTAAATCCAAAAAAACCTACGCCGACCCCAACCTATTGCCTCGGCCACCCCCCACGCGCTACCAAGAGAAATCACAACAAGGGCAAGGAACGACGCCGCTATCAGGCCCATAGCAAAAATATATGGCGCGTACGGTCCGGCAAGGAACGATAGAGCCCGCGAAAGTTTCTCAGGAGAAATAGTTCCAAGAAGAGTCCCGTTCAATCCAATCGTGGCTAACAGTATCACCACCATACCGACCTCGCTCGCTACGGCGCCGGTCAACGTCTCTAGACGCATACTCCATAGGCTCTTAACCTGCTTCTCCGCGGTTGCGGACGCTTGGTAGAAAAGCATGAAAGGCATGACCACCGCCCCCGCGGTCGCCGCCATCAGGTAAAGGAAATCAGGTTTCCAACTCCAGAAGAAGTACATGTATTCACGCACCGGAGGCAATCCTCTGAGAAATAGCGACCCAGCGTACGAAACGATCAGAACGGCAGAAATCGCTAACAAGACTCTTTCAACCGTCACGTAACCTCTTTTCCACACAAAAAGTAGGTAAGCAACGTAAATCACGGGCAGGATGAGAATCGGGGCTAGACCCAGCAGTTGAAAGCCTATCGCTATCCCCGTAAACTCAGCAACGTAACTCAGAATGTCCGTACACGCCATCGGAACACTCGTGAGCAACGCGGTTCTCCTCGAATAATTCTCTCTAATTATCTCACCCAGGCCCTTACCTGTCGCAACACCAATTCTTCCAGCAGCCTCTTGGATAAGGAACAGTGGTACAGTCAATAGCATTAGGAACCATACGAGTGAGTAACCGTAGATCGCTCCATCCGCAGCTGCCGTCAATATACTTGCAGCTTCAACATCCGCTATCATAACAATCCAAGCGGGTCCGAATGAGTGGGCGAACGTGCGCAACCTATCAAGCCCAGAAATTTCTCGCGACACCATTTAGTAACTCAACCTTTGCACTCGCTCATTTCATTCATAGGCAGCTCTCGTGCTTGCTCAATCGAACATCGTGATAAGCCATCTCGACGTTTTTTCACAGCTGAAAATATGCGCGAGTTCGCATTATTAAGCGGAATACAGCTCAATCCTTTACGACGCGACTTGTTTTTGGCGACATACGGCATTACTCTAAATACCGTTCCTTAAAATTCAGCGGACCGGTTTCTTGGTCCGCATTTCTGTAATCGAGGCTTGACGGTCGTGGTTGCAACCTCAATGTTGCTTCCGATCAGCGCTTTAGGAATTTTCATTCACGCCTTCTTTCTAACCATTTCCCTAGGGTTTCCATGGGTTATCGGAGGACTACTGTTCCAGTGGTGGAGAACCGAAGACCGGGAATATTATGTTGCTGCACGAAACGTTACTGCTGTCCTCGGCCTCAACTTCGCGCTTGGTGCCATAACGGGAACCCTAGTTGAATTTGGGCTTGTTCAGGCTTGGCCTGGCTCAATCTTCGTAATCGCAACCTTCGGCCTGATGCCTCTAACATTGGAGCTCGTAGCATTCATAGGCGAAATCGTGCTGCTAGTGCTGTTTATCGTTACGCTCGGTAAGGTTCGGCCGCCTGTATGCTTAGGGATCATATTGTCCTATGCTGTGATGGCTGCACTTTCGGGCGTTCTAATTACTACTGTGAATAGTTGGCTTAACGTTCCATGGGGAACGAGTAGCTTGCCGTCGAACCTGTACCCGTTTCTGCCACAGTACGGCCCGAACGCGGCTAATCCCACCGCCCTCGTCAGCCTGAAGCTTGAGCTGGTCAAGAATTATCTTGCTACGGGAACTGCGTCTCAGGTCTTGCAGAACCCTGACCTAGCGAAGGTAATTGGGGTAGCGGTTACTGACCCCTTCGTAGCATTCGCGTCACCATACGCATGGGCCAGCGCGCTTCATAATGTGACCGCGGGAATAATTGTTGGGATGGCGTTTGCCTTAGTTGCATATGCGTATAGATTTCTGAAGACGGGCAATGCCAAGTACGTGAGAATTATGAAAGCGTTCCTTCCGATTCTTCTCATCTTATTGATTCTCCAGCCCACAGTGTTTGGCGATTTCATGGGTAAGGAGGTTGCAATTCAGCAGCCTACGAAGTTCGCCTTGATGGAGGGCGCGTCCAACACAACGCAAAATCCTTTGGTGGCCTTCTTGGCATATGGGAATCCTCAGCACCCCATAGTGGGCTTCGATGCACTCAGAAATCAATGTAACTCACTTGGTAATGCAACACTCGGAAATCTAACCTCCCTAGCCCCGAACGTAACATTGGGCTCCCTCTCGTCGGTGAGCGTGAAATCCGTCTGCCTATCCGACCTATCTAGGTCTGAGTCACGTTTGCCTCTGATCAACGCGATCTACTACCTGAAGATTGCTTTTGGAATAGTGGACTTGGTTGCGCTGGTGGGGCTGGTTGCATTGAACTTTAACCTTGGCCCATTGTCCAAGCTTACACGGCGTGTGCTCAGCCGTCTGGGTGAGCAGAAGGGCGTTTTTCTGCTTTCGTTGCTCGTCGTCGTGGCATCGGTCTTCGCTAGCGGTATTGGCTGGTTCGTTCGTGAGGATGGTCGAAAGCCTTGGACCGTCTACGGGTTGCTCTATCCTGAAGAGTTGGCGACCTCCGTCCCCATCGGACCAGTCTTCATACTCTTCGCGGTACTCTTTGTTGCTGTCGCGCTAGTAGGAATTTATGGGATTTACGTGGTTTCGACTAGACGTTTGAAGTTCATTGAGCTCCTGAAGAAGGGGGGAGGAGTGGAGTGAGTTGGAGAACACGGAGTTTCTAGGTTTCACGATTCTTGGTATTGCTGTAATCGTTCACATCATAATCGTGAACATCACGCTTGGAACGGGCTGGATTTCCGCAATGGCAAGGTTCCTCGCATGGTTCCAACGGAAACCGGGTTTGGAGGTCATGTCTAGGAGGGTGTTCAAGATTCTGATAATTCATGAATTGTTCAGCGGAGTTTGGGGTACAATCATAACGGTCATACTCGCCGGTCTTTTTCCCACGTTGATGGCAACTGCAACGGACATAATCTTCCTACCAATACTCATAGCCCTCTCTTCTATACTCATCCGCATTCCATCAATTGCTCTATTCTGGTATACTTGGGGGAAAATTCGACCCAGCTTGCACACTACGCTCGGTTTCGTGATGGCTATATCCGGTTTCGGTGTCCCATTCGGTTTCAGGTATATCTTCGCAGAGATAACTTACCCGTACGCGTTAGCGATGGCATTGCAGGGTATGACGGAGGCCGCGCGCACAGCCGTATTCTTCAACCCCCTTTATCCCTGGCTATTGCTGCACACTTGGTTTGGTGCTTTGTCGATCGGGGGATTCATAGTAGCATCCTTTTTCGCCATTAAGGGTAACGCGAGCCCGAAGTATGCGTGGATAGGGCTCTGGCATGGCGTACTCTTCCTCTGCGCGCAGGGTGTACTCGGGCCATGGTACTTGTTGAACCTGAGCAGTAAGGCGCCATTGCTGTACTCGAATATTCTTGGTTTAGCTGGATCAACATTTGACGTAGCTCCACTATTCGCTTTGAAGCTCTCCTTGATCGCGTTCCTAGTTGTCACCTCGGTTAAAGTCTGGAGGAGCATTAACCATGGAAATGGAAGCGTGCCAAGGTATACGCTTGCTTTAGGTCCCGTGGCGATTATGGTGGCAACGATTGGGGAATTCATGAATGATGCAGGTAGATACCCATACTTGGTGCTACTGGGAAATTCCGGGTTAAGCCCTTCGACATTCATGAACGTTTACGTGCAGGTTCCATGGTTCATGGTGCTGGGAGTCATCAGCGTATTGCTTGCTTTCGTCGGAGTTTTCATGGTGACCGTCTACTATGCCTTAAACAAACGTTTTCTCTCAGACATGCCCAGTGAGTAGGGATTAGTAGAATCGAGGCATGTCAATCGTCCCATTCAGTCGAACTCGTACTAAAACGGGATTTGATGGACCACGAACCCAACCCGAATCAGCTTGAACTACAACTCCAAGACTTACTAGGAGTAGGCTCTGGTATAGCTAAAGGAATAGAGAAACCTCCGGAGTTGCTAGGTGAAAACCTTGGCTAACGAACTCATCACTCAAACGTGCGGACAATTACGAGGCTTATTCGACAAAGCAGTTCAAAGAAACTTGACGGACGGCATTTTGCTTTCCGGCGGCTTGGACACATCGGTAATTGCGGCAACTGCAAGAAAGTTTAGCAAGCTAAGAGCCATTACGGTAGCGCTAGAAGACGCTCCGGATTTATCCTACGCGACAACAGTCGCAGATCTCTTTGGTATGCAACACACCATCGTAAGGATCGACCTGAAGACGGCTGAGGACGCTACGCAAGAGGTCATTGAAGTCATGAGGACCTTCGATCCTATGGAAGTAAGGAACGACGTGACTCTTCTGATTGGTCTACGAGCCGCAAAAAAAGAAGGACTCAGTGGAGTTCTCACGGGCGACGCAGGAGACGAACTATTTGCGGGATACAGCTTCCTATTCGAGAAGGGGTATGATCAACTCGGTCAGCGACTTGAAAACATGTGGAAGACTATGCGATTCTCGTCAGCTCCACTCGCAAGAAGCCTCGGGATGGAGGCTAAGCTGCCCTTTCTCGAAGACAAGTTCCAAGCGTTCGCCATGAGCGTGAATCCTAAACTGAAAGTTCACGAAGAACACGGGAGGGTCTATGGTAAGTGGATACTGAGAAAGGCGTTCGAGGGATCGCTGCCAGACAATGTGGTCTGGCGCATGAAAATGCCGATAGAGCAAGGTTCAGGGACGTCAAAACTTCCAGAATACTTTGCATCACGGATGTCTGATGATAAATTCGAAGCCCAGAAAAAGAATTGCCTCGAGCGCGATGGTGTACGCATCAATGATAAGGAACACTTGGCGTATTATGAGGCATTCAAGGAAGAATTCGGAATACCACGCGGAATGGGTGAAGGCGCTAAGAAATGTAAAGGATGCGGGGCGTGGCTCATGCAGGTTATGAACTATTGCAGGATCTGCGGAGCGTTCCCGGCATAACCTACATTGGAACACTGCTGGTTTTTGCGACAGCTTTCGCGGCGGCCTGTTTCTTTACACGACACTAGTCCATAATCCGCCAAATTCTTGAAGGGTTTCCGTCGGACGAAAACCGGATTATCGGCAGACGAAAACCCACCTCTCTGCCCGAAGTAACTGCGCCATTTTTTCCCCACAAAATTAGCTTCCCCGCCTCTCTATGCCTGTGTGTTAGGTTTCTTACCAAACAGACAGAGTTTTGGAACATGAAAAATTAACAACGGTTATCTGCCACTGTTCCGTGATACCGCGACAAACTCTGGGGAATGCAAGAGTGGTTTCAAAGGACCAGGTCATGGCGGCACTCAAAGACGTCATGGACCCGGAGCTGCACATTTCGATAATCAACCTACAAATGGTCAAGAAAGTTGACATTGAAGGAGACAGGGTGAAGGTTCTTGTCGCGCTCACAGTCGGCGGTTGTCCACTCTCCAAGACAATCTCAAGCGACATCGAAAAGGCAGTAACGAAACTTCCGGGCGTCACCGCTGTTGAAGTTGAAACAAGTGTGATGACGAAGCAAGAACTTGAAGGAGTGCGCAAGCAAATTCAGTCCCAGATGGCTGCGGCCCAAACGCAAAAGGCAGGGCCTGGAGGCATGCCTCCTGGAATTAACCGATTGGAACGGAAAGGGATTCGAAACGTCATCGCAATAATGTCGGGCAAGGGCGGAGTCGGAAAATCCTTCGTAACAGGCTTCCTGGCTGTTCAACTAACAAGGCTGGGCTACAAGGTAGGCATACTCGACGCAGACATCACGGGCCCAAGCATAGCGAAAATGTTCGGGCTGAAAGGCCCACTCTTCGTAACACCCGACAAACATGTCCTCCCAGCAACGTCGCATTTGGGAATCAAAGTCGTCTCGATGAATCTCATTCTCGAAGAACCACAGATGCCTGTAATCGTACGAGGTCCTATCATCAACAGCGTGATTCGCCAAATGTTTCAAGACATCGAATGGGGAGACCTACACTTTCTTCTCGTGGACCTCCCTCCGGGGACTTCTGACGCCCCGTTGACCGTCTTCCAATCGCTCCCATTACAGGGGGTTGTAGTGGTTACGACGCCGCAGGACCTCGCACTAATGGTTGTAGGGAAAGCGATCAATATGGCGAAGACGCTCAGCGAGCAACTCGTTTCTGTGAAGATTCTCGGCCTAATCGAAAACATGAGCTACATGGTTTGCCCACACTGCGGTGAGAGGATCGAAGTCTTCGGCCGGACCAGAGCAGCGGACGCTGCAAAGAAGGCTGGGATACCGTTCTTGGGCGCCGTCCCAATCGACCCTGAAATTGCAAAGCTAGCTGACGAGGGAAAAATAGAGGAATACGCCAACCCACTATTCGAAGACGTTACAAGGGCTGTGAGGCTGAACGCAAACAGGTTGCTCGAACCGATTCCCGGCGCCATGCCAATAGCTTGGTCTGAACAGAAGGCTTAGGGTTGCCTCGCGGGTTTAAGAGAACAGACTAAGATTAATAGGGGAGGCAAATGCCGAGTTATCGCGGAAGACTTGTTCGCTCCCGAACGTGGAGGTGAATTGAAGATTGGTTACTAAAGATGAAATCATAACTGTGCTAAAAGATTGCTACGATCCCGAAATCCCAATCAACATCTGGGACCTAGGATTAGTGTATGACATCAACGTTCTAGATGATGGTAACGTGGGGATCAAAATGACGCTAACCGCTCCAGGCTGCATGATGGGTGGAATGATTGCTGAAGAAGTAAAATCAAAGATCAAGGCCATGAACGGCGTCAAGGATGCGAAGGTTGATCTTGTGTGGGAACCGCCCTGGTCACCAGACAAGATGAGTGAAGAAGCAAAAGCACAGATGGGAATAGCCTAACCTAGGCCAACCCTCTTTTACTTCTCTTTTCCTCTTTGAAATTCAGGCGGACAGTTCTCTGCAAGAATAAACGCTCGGCACGTGTGGAAACGGGTGGATCCACCCATTGAGGGGGTGGTGCCAAACGGTGCCAAGTGTGCTTGTTGATTACGCGAACAAGTGCGAGTTGCTCTACTTGGCGCCCAACTCACGTTTCTTCCAGCGCAGGTTGTGGCCGTGGCATTTTCTGCACCGATTAGACGGTCCCGGGTTGCGTGCGCCGCAGTCGCGGCAGACCTTGTAGTGCAGCCTTACCTTCTGCGCGAGCTGTTTCTTCACAACGTCGGTGATGGGCATTTGCGATTACCTTGAAGCGAATTCGCTACAAGCGAAAAGAGGAATCTTTCTTATACCGATAGCGTGTATAAATTTGGAAACTCGAATTGAACGTGAACGTGGGGAAGGTCTTGAATGGTTTGAAATTTTTGAAGTCAAGCCAGTTGAGCCTCAGATGTTTGCCTCTGTCGCCTGTCACTGTGGGAATGGGCGCTGTGAGCGAGCTAAGAAATTTAAGTGTACCTGCCAGTGCCATCATGCAAATCATGGCCGAGCCTACAAGTCTCAACTTTCGAAATTAGATGAGGTCTTAGGAAATGAGCAAGAGGTCATTCAGAATGGCCTCAAGTAACGGCACGAAAAAACGATTAGAACAATTTCAGAAGATACCAGAAATAGAAATATGGGAAGCGAAGTTCAAAGGCGAGAAAAGCACATTCAACCTCTACTCCAAATATTTTATGCAATACTTGGGCACTCAAGCACCCGCCGAATTCTTACAACAATGCAAAGATAACCCAGAAAAAGCCGGTTCAGACATAGACGACAAACTCAGTGTTCTATGGAAACGAAGCACTTCTAAGGCCAACCAAACAGCCTATGCTATACTGAGCTTCCTAAAGAAGCATAAAATCAAGAACATTACCATTGATTTAGATGAGCTAAATGTAAAGGAAAAACGAAGAAAAGCATATCTAAATTTTGACGATTCCGAGAAGATTATCATAGAAACAGATGAGCCTTATAGAACCTTATACCGAGTTATGAGAATATCAGGCATGGGAGCAGACGAGATAGAAGAACTAAACACCAACTCCGAGCTAATCGAGAATATCAAAGAACAATGGAACAATACGAAAGACTATATCAGAATTGACCTCAAACCCCGTAAGTCCGGTACAACTGTATTCTACACGTTGATACCTAAGAGCCTATTCCCCAAAACACTCCCATTACTTACACATATCGTAGGCGGTCTTGATAGGAAGGGCAAGCCAACAAACAAACAACAAAGAGGGGGCACACCAATTACTGCATATGACCTACGGGAGAATTTCAGAAGGGGAGCTAAGAAGGCTAAACTGTGGTATGCTGGTCTAGGTTGCCATGTCCTAGTATCAACCTTCGAAAGCACAGCCGGATTAGCCAAGGTAGATAGTGGCACTATCGAATATGTAAGAGGCCATTCTGTAGGGGGAGACAAATTCGGGTATCGAAGGGAATACTATGAGGAAACAAACGTGTATAATGAGCTAAAGAAGCTATGGTCATACACTGCACCGCCAACTAAGAAGGACGTTGAAACACTCGAACAGAAATATAGGGCGCTGGAAGAAGTCGTCATTCCTAGATTAGAGGAAGAAAAGCGACAATGGCAAGCTAAATATCAAGAATTGCAAGAGAAAGCCATTAAAGCGGGTATTTCTAGGCCTGATACTGTAGGCATGGCAGGTTTTGAAGAATCTGAGGAAATGAAACGAATAAGGCTCAAAATTGAGGCAATAGACAAACAACTTAAGGCTCTAAATAGATAATCCTTATATCTTATATCATATCTATCTCTGGCCAATATCCAAAGGCAGGTGATATAGAATGGGATTTGAGAAATGGCCTACTCAGTCTGAGCAAGCAAAGACCGGAGAAACACCAAACAAGGCGACAGCCAAGAGCATCATTGAGAAGCAAGGCAAAGAAGCATACTTCTTGTCTTCAAACAGGGAATATACAGGATTGCTACAGGCTTTGAAATGGTTAGGCTATAAGGCAATCAAGAAACGGGATAAGGCTACTGGCCGATTTTTCGTTGACATACGAGCCTTAGACAAAGAGGAATTGCGTGCGCTACAAACACAAAAGGATAGAGTCACAGCATTAGGTAAGGCTCAGAAAGGAAAGATGCGAAACACCGTATAGACCCTTTGGGGCTGGTATCACGCCCCATCTTATCCTTATGTTGTATCCTCTTATAATCTATATTATGTCCGTTTATAACCCATATTATAGGCTATACCGTAGGTCATATTAGTGATATTATAAGTATCTATTAGTGGTATTAGAGCCTCAATAATAGGGATTTATGTATATATTAGCGTTTTTCATATACCTAAATTATGGATATTAGACATAGAATTAGTGATATATAGCAATTTACCCATGACCATTAGTGATATTGATTGGAAATACGTGCGTGCGTGCTTGTGTGAGTCTCTTCCCCAAAGTCCTCATAAATGGGTGATATTCTTTACTCCAAACTGAATTGATTTATAACTATGGTATAGTATATTATATATCTTATCTTACTAATTGTGGTAATGCCCCCCTCTGACTGTATGGAATAGGTTTAACCACATCTTTACCCCCCCAAAACAACAATAAAGCAGAAAAACGCCTATATATAATATGATATACATAGAAGATAAGACTTATAGATGATAATTCTCTCTCTTCTTAATACTATTAATTACACCTGATAGCGTGTAAGGCTATCGCTATTATAGGAAAAACTGCTTTCCAAAAGTCATTAGGGTGGTATGGGAGATACCACTTATATGATGTTATATTCTTTTTTCAGTATGAGGCTTGCCTACGCTTCAACCGTGCCCAAGCAGTATCATAATAATTAGCTACCTCACTCATTGAACCGGATGGATTAGCTATAGGCATATATGATGGTTCTTTCTCTTGACCAACTACAGAATAGTTTTCTGGGGGAGCTATAGGCTTAACATGCCTCTTTCTCGGCTCTGGTAAATCGAACCAAGAGGGGATAATACCTATGCCTATACGCCTAATGAATGGAGTGCCTTTAACCGTGAACGTCCTTATAGAATCATATAGCTTAAGTTTCTTAATGACCTTATTTAACTCATAAACCTGATATTGATTTAGAGGTTCTTCTATTGGATATGCACCTTCTGGTTTCTCAAGATATTGTCTAATAATAGTAGTATACTTAGTATGAGTATAATAGGTCATATATTATATCTCTTTATTATATTATTAGAAGTAAGACGGCTGCAGCCGAAGGGGTATCTGCCTTACTAACTGAGCCGCCTTCTTATGGCATACTTTCATATGCCGGACGTTCGACCGTGTTTAACCCCGCATCTATTCCAAACGTGGGTAAGGAAAGGCATTACTAGGTTGAATAATGCTATTCAATACAGGCACGGCCCTCACATGTATTCCGTTCATATGAGCATAATTTGAGAGGGGAAAAGCCTCTGGGTGTTCATCGGAGAGGTGAGACTGACCGACCACCCTTCATCGACTAATCCCTTTGTATGTCTTTTGTCTGTGTGGGAATATGATATATTAATCTAATCTATGAATACTAATATCTGTTCCATATACCCTATATATGTATTCTAATGCTTCATAGAATGAATAGAAGTAGACTTTATCATTGACTTTATAACCATATTGTTCTTTAGTTATAGTTATATCTTTATGACCCTCAAACCTATTATAATACCCGCCCAAAACCTCTAAATACCTCTCATATTCTTTCTTTAAAGGCCAATATGATTTCCATAGCTTCAATCGAGACAATATACCGAGATTGCTTTCATATTCGGCTAATTCAGGGTTTTTGGGGGGGCTGTCAATAGGATTAGATAAATAATTAATATATATAATATCTCTTTCATTAGAACAGCCATTTATAGGTATTGTCCTATCACAGTTAGCCATACCATACGCAGGCTGTCCATCATTGCTATTACATCTACTGTATCTATCATTATAGCTACGGTAAATGACCTGCCTTAAACTGGCTGTTTTTGGTTTAATCTTAGCTCTAATCCATGCTTTGAATGTGTCCCAAGCCATGTACGCTATGTTGTGCTTGGCGAGCAAGTCTTTAGCCTTACGGGTTAGGTTCATCTTATTCTTGAATAGGGCTATCCGGTGCTTGTTTTTGCTGTCATTAAATTTGGGCGTTATCTGAGTAGCTATGAGCAAGCCAGTTAAGTTAGTCGTATTCTCCCAATTCTTACATTCAATATAATTATCTTTATATATAATATCAGCTATCTTATCATTAAATTGATTATGTATTAATTCTTTATTATCTAAATCATATAAAAAGTCATATACTATACGTTCAAAGTATGCTCCTTTGGAACGTCTATTATGTCTGTCCGATATATTTATATATCCGTTCTTACTATATATACTACTGTTCATATAGACACACCTATATGGATTAATGTATTGGTACAGAGTCTTATGCCGTGGGATGCATAAGGCTCCATACCGCAACTTTTATTTTATATACTCACCTTATTTCGCATTATTTTGCGTTATTTTACCTATATATTAAAAAATATAGGGAATTTATGCTCTTTTCCGCTTAAGGGGATTATAGCATCCTGACTCCGATATGTCGGAATTGGAGCTTGGCTGCGCTACACTCAAATTCGTACTCAGGCTGTTAATGTTTGCCAAGAGGGTTCGAATTTCTGGGAACTCTGATAGTATTTGTGCATCAGATAGTTTCATTACTTCACAATGCGTTTCTTTTGTATGTAGTCTATTATCAAATACTGACCTATTGTTATATCCTAATATCTCATCATGGCTTGTGCAATAGTATATAGATGCATGGCCTTGTAGTATGTTCTTTATAAGTTTAGGTTGTGCATATCTACGTGTACTGTCTGAAATATGTTTAAATCCCCTATCATTTGGAGCTTTAGACCGTCCATAAGCCAAATCTACATGCTGTCCCGTGTCCATAATGGTATTAGGTGTACTATAGTCATTATATGCTTCTTGTATTGCTATTTTCTTATTCATAGCCTCTTTTGCCAACATGTCTTTAACTCTATCCTCTTTAGCTTCGATAATGCTATGGCTTACTAATACGGGATTGGGGTTGTTGGTAGATTCGCTAATATAACCATTTGGCTGACCAGCAAATTTAGTTTGGTCTAAACCTTGGTCGAGGTGGTATTCACTCTTAGTCTGTCTTAATAGTCTGTCTTTCTTATCTTTTTGCATTTGTTCTTTTATATCATTCATATGATATTCATCTCCTTTTATATTATATATTTATAGTATAAAACTATAATAATTAACTCGTTAGATTATAACTGTTGACAGGTGCATATTGCCTTCGTCTACGTCTTTCAGGAACAACACGGTCAACGGTTGCTGTATCTGGATGTGCCATCATATATCATCTCCTTATATTATTAATATATCATAGGTTATGCTGCTGGCATTGTTATTAGGTGAAAATCCGCCAATCCGCCTTTGAAAATAAATACTATGGTTGTTACTGATGTATCCATAGCATTTATGGCCGCTTGCATTTCTCTTGCGCTTGTATATGTTGTATCAGTATAATATGTTGTCATTATATATCACTCCTTATATGCTAATTGTATTCGTTTTATTCTCCGTAGAAACCGCCTTGTGTGAAGCCACTAGCGGCACTGAGCGATTTGCTTGAGGTTGTACCTGTGCTCGGATTCTTATTGGTAACACTTGCACCGGACAATGCGGCTGTAGTTTTGCTCGTCCCTTGATTGACCGAAGCATTGGGGCTATTTGCGGCGCTAGATGTGGCACTGGCAACAGATGCTCTTGCTTGCGAATTAGCTAGTGTTGCCGTTTGGGAGTAGTTTAAAGGATTCATATTATATTATCTCTTAATCTTTATTACTATACTCATTATCATCGGTATATATTACGCTATTATAGAAGTGGTCAATAGTTGAATTACTCATTTTTGCTTTATCGGGCTTCTTCTTCCGTACTGCTTTCTTCATATATATCCTCTAACTTTTCCAACTTTTTCTTATCTTTAGGGCTATACATTTTATCCTTAAGTTTAGCTAGAAGTTCTCTTTCAGCCTTTGTTATTAATGGCTTATCTTTCATGTTTATGCTTGCCTCTATGTAATATATGATATAATATACCTCTTTTATGTGCTCTATATCTAAGTTTCATCTTTATTTCCATTTATCAATCTCTCGATATTATTTTTCTTATTTAGTCGCTCTGCTCTTCTAGTCTTTATGATAGTGGTTATTTTCCTCGCATTGTCCCTTAACTTCTCAGGGCCCAATGCTCTCAAGTCAAATCTTCCTAAGTGACATTCCTCTGAGTTATGATGAAGCATGTATACACAGTACACACCATAGCGAGGGGTTTTTCCCATGCCTAGTCTGCCTCTGGCCCCGCATTTGGGGCAAGCATAAAATCTTCCTATACTCCAATTATCGTAGAGCAATAGGTCTATGATATCTAATTTATCATTCAGTTGCTTGAATATGTATTGTTCCAACTTATGGCCCCCTACTAATATATGTAATCATCTCATATTAGTCTCTATTTACTCTATATGTCTCAGATTATCATTATATGATTCTTATTTGCGTGCAGATTGCCGCATTTATTAATATCGTCGAATTTTGGCCTAATTATGATTATATCCTTCTACTCTCTATATATGGAGGCTGTCGCTATACCATGTAGTGCACTTTAATAGTTTTAGACAGAATAGTATAGAAAATTATAGCTTTATGCCTTTCTAAATTGGTTATTCGGTTATGCCCCCCCAAATCCTCATTATACTGCCCCCCCATTTTTGGAGGCCCCGAAGGGGGGGCGGCGGAATACATCTAATCAATTAAGAAACAATAATATATAATATCATATATCACTGCAATCTGATATACTGATATGCTCGCAACATCTTGCTCGCCATATTCCATTAGCTACTTGCTACCATCCAAGTACAATACCTATATTATATTATATACGAATACATATACAGTAGTAGTAACTCATTTTTTTCTCGTATGCTTTTCTTGTTCCTTTAGTCATATATAGGCCAAACTTACCTTCTTTTGGCAAACAAAATAGCTTTCACGTATCTCTATAGCAAAATAAGGCTAATTTAGGTCGATAGTTAGGTGACAAGACTTATACCCAATCCCGTTGGGGTTCTCTTTGTGGTGATAGAAGATGGTGCTTTGTGTATTTGGATGCCAAAAGGAATTCGATTATCCGGCGTGGTTCGGGGAATATGTCAGGCTACCTGATGGGAGACAAGGGCCTGTGTATATTGCGATTTGTCCTAAATGCGGTCTGCCACTCCATGAGGGTGAGTAGGGAATTTGTCAGATATCCCAGCAGCAGGAACTATAACTTCGTGGCGTGAGAAAGCGGAGAAATGCGGAGCCATTGCTGGCCTACACAAGGAGCATATTTGCGGGCGAGAAAAGGGACATGCGGGGCTACATCAATGCGAGAATCCGGTATGTCCGTTCGAATGGTAGGCCGCATAGTAGTCTGCGCTATTATACACCGTACCGATAAGTTAAAAAGAGGAATATATACCGTGCGTTAACAAAATTCCGGTAAGCGCAATCCAACTCACCCGGATGTGATTTCGACGGAAACCGAAGATTCCCTGGATAAGATCTCAAGCGAAGTGGTCTCCTGCAGGAAGTGCCGGCTTTGTGAGACTAGGAAGAAAGCAGTTCCCGGTGAGGGGTCATCAAAGACGAGGCTGGTGTTTGTCGGGGAAGCCCCAGGAGAGCAAGAGGATCTTCAAGGTCGCCCATTTGTTGGGGCTGCTGGTAAACTTCTCACCGAACTCCTTGCGTCCGTAGATCTGAAGCGAGAAGAAGTTTACATCACGAACCTTGCGAAGTGTAGGCCCCCGAACAACAGGCCGCCCAGAAAGGATGAAGCGGCAGCTTGCAGACCATACCTTGAACGACAGATCGCCCTCATTCAACCAAGCGTAATCTGTCCGATGGGCAACTCAGCAATACATGCACTAGTCAAGTCAGATGACCCCGTAACGGAAGTTCACGGTATACCCTTCGAGGTCGGTGGAAAGACGTACTTTCCTATGTACCACCCCGCTGCTGCCCTCTACACCTTCAGTTTGAGGGAGGTGATGCTGGAGGATTTCAGGAAGTTGCGTGCACTTCTCGACTCTGCAGCGGGCTAGTCTTCTTCGATAACCGGTTTGTTTCCCAGGACCTTATCGATTCGCTCCGTAACCTCGGAATCCAGCTTTGAAACTATCCCTGGGGCTTTCATGTTCTCTACGACTTGTTCCGGTCGGGTTGCGCCCGTAATTACCGTGCTCACATTCGGGTTCTTCAGGCACCATGCCAAAGCCAATTGCGCCATCGTACAACCCAGTTCAGAGGCAATGGGTTGCAACTGTTTCACTTTGTCAATGTTCTGCGGTGTGAGAATGAATTCACGCATCCACTCGTAGCCTTGAAGCGATCCTCGAGTGCCTGCTGGAATGCCTTTGTTGTATTTGCCTGATAGCAACCCAGACGCCAACGGGCTCCAGATCGTTGTGCCCAAACCAATTTCACGGTATAAGGGAATGTACTCTTTCTCCACTCGGTCCCGATGCAACATATTGTACTGCGGCTGTTCCATTTGCGGCGTGGTCAGGTGCTGTTCTCTTGCAATGCCGTAGGCTCGCATTATGTCAGCTGCACTCCACTCTGAGGTACCCCAGTATAGGATCAAACCCTGATGGACCAAATCGTCCATCGCCCGAACTGTTTCCTCAATTGGAGTAGTCGGATCGGGACGGTGGCAGAAGAATAGGTCTAGGTAATCGAGCTGGAGGCGTTTCAGGGACTTCCGGCAAGCTTCGTAGACGTGTTTGCGGGAGAGCCCCCTATCGTTAGGGCCTTCTCCACCCCAGAAGACTTTGCTAGACACGATGAAACTCTCACGTGGCCAACCCATCTTCTTGAGTACGTTTCCCATGACCTTCTCGGCGTTTCCCTGTGCATAAGTTTCAGCGTTGTCGAAGAAATTCACTCCAGCATCGTAGGCGGCAGACATGCATTTCAGCGCGGCATCTTCGCCGACTTGGCCTCCGTACGTAACCCAAGCTCCCAAAGAAAGCTCGCTAATCTTCAGCCCTGCGCTACCAAGACGCCTATAGTTCATAACTTGTTCACGATCCCCCAGATTGAGGCGGCCATATTAAAGCGGTACCAATCTGAGCTGCAACCAAGTACATAATCAGCTTCAGGGGAACGAGGGCAATCGCAGGAGCCAACACAATTAGGTATTAGGGCGAAGAGAATACCAGCGATCTCAACTAGGTTACCAACCGCTAAAGAAAGCCTCGTTATAGCCAAAGGTGATACCTAGCAACTTGCGAACCTTGGCTCACCATCTCTTGTAGTATTTGGTGCGATTCCGGCAACGCGCGCATGTTGCCTCCCGGTAAGGTTTGCCCACCATCGGTTTTTTCCTTTCCCAACTTAAATTGTGTTTAGTCTCGGCCTTGCACTTTTCACAATAAAGGGTGACCCATTCCACCAAATCTAGGCTTCCCCCACATTGTGCCAGCTTGTTTAGTTATTTTAACTCGCGCACATGAACCGGGAGAACCCGCAGCAATCCTGACTGCGTGCGAAGGATCTTGGCTTCAACATCGCAGAGTGTGAACGTCCACCAAATATCTGAAGCTCAGGTCCGGTTTGTCAGGCGGGTTCATTCTCCAGCAACAGTCATGTCATTGACTTGCGTGGTCGGTGCGTACACTGCTCCTGCGCTGTGAAGGTCATTTGCGCGCAAGTCCATCTTTCCTTTGAGAATATCAAAGAAGTTCGACGCAATTATCACACCTTTGACGGCCCTCGTGAGTTCCCCGTTCTCAATTAGGAAACCGCTGCTGAGGGTCGCGCTTAGCTCTCCGCTAATGGGGTTTGACAGCCATTCCCCTATGGTTTCCACAACATAGAGACCATTCTTAGTTTCCTTGATTAGTTCCTCGGCAGTGGCATCTCCGGGTTCAAGTACTAGGTTGTTCGGGTACGGGGCCGGAGTTCTCATGTAATTTGCTTGGGAGCCGAAGGTTCCAACGTCTCGGTGGGCATTTCCCGTGGAGAGTCGGCTTTCCTTGCTCGCGGTATAGTTATCGTATAGGAATCCCCTCAGAACTCCTTTCTCTATAACTGGCGTGCGTGTCTGTGGGATCCCATCGTCGTCGAACGGTCGTGTTCCGTTTCCAGCTTCCATTCTGCCTTCGTCGACAATCGTGACGCCTTCGCTAGCTACGTGTTGGCCAATTTTCCCAGTCCATGGTGACCTGTTCTTCTGAATGGCGTCTGCTGTGATTGTGCGGGTTAGCATAGCGTCAATTATGCTTGAGAATGCGTCGTTTCGCCAAACAGTGTTCAATTTTCCATTCGGAATCTGAACCGCGTCCACCATTTTGACTGCCCTTTCGGCGGCTGCGTGTGCGAGCTGTTTTGTTTTGAGTCCCTTCCATAGGCGTGTCACGCTGAATTCGTTGCTAACTCCCTTCTTGTCCGCTGTGCCCGCTTTTGCGGCAAGTGACATTGCGGCGAATGTCTCCTTTCTTTCCAGTCTGCATCCATGGGAGTTTGCGATAGCGTTCGACATGACGTTAGTTAGGAGGAACCCTCGCGTAATGTCGGCTGAACCTACCTCATGTACGGTATTGATTGCAAGACGCACTTCGTCAACAAGGTCCTTTGCGGTGGCATGCTCGATGTTCTTGTCCCGAATTTTCTGAACGCTGGCCTTTCCGTATTTTCGCGGAAGTGACCTCCATGCTGGATCCTCGTTGTTCGCTCTTGCGATCTTAAGAGATTCGTCAACCGCTGTCTCGACGTCCGAGCGTTCGAGTGAGGATGTTGAGAAGAACCCTATTCTCCGGCCAACGATGCCTCTGACGCTCAGCCCCGCAACTGTGCTGCGCCTTGTTGCTTCGATAGTGTTGCGGAAGATGATATCACGCCGAGTAATCTTGGTCGCGAAGGCTTCTGCTTCGTCGAACCCTTTGTTCACTGCAAGCCTTACTGCGCGCTCTGCGGCTGATAGAATTTCTGTCATTCAGCCCTTCCGCCTATTGTGATCTTCCCGAGGCGTACGTGTGGGCCGCCGTCGCCGACCTTCGCCATTTGGCCGTCTTTCCCGCACCCGCCGAATACGCTGGTTGAAATGGAGAAGTCCTTTCCGACGGCATTGATGGTTTTCAAGGTTTCCAGAACTTTCCCCGCGAAGTTCACCGCTCGAACCATGTGCTTCACTTCTCCTTTCTCGATTAGATATGATGGGCCGGCTCGGAATGTGAACGTCCCACCGCCGACATCAACCTGGCCGCCGAGGCTGCCTCTTCCACGAATGTAGAATCCGTGGTCAATGCCTTTCACAAGTTCTTCGAAGGATAGGTCACCGGGCTCCATGTAGACGTTCGTCATGCGAACTATGGGTTTATGTTCAAAGTTCTGTGCTCTGGCGTTTCCCGTTGGTTTAAGCCCTAATTCGGTTGCCGTGTCTCTCGATAGAAGGAAACCTTGCAGCTTACCTTTCTGTACCACAGTTGTTTTGCCCTTTGGTACTCCTTCATCATCGAATGGAACCATGTACCCGCCTGCGATTCCACCGTCATCATAGACCGTCACGGCTTCACTTGCAATTGGGGCGCCAAGCTTTCCTTCTAGGACTGATTCCTTGGTGGCGACGAGGTCTCCCTCCGACGCATGTCCCAAGGCTTCGTGTAGGAATAGCCCTATGAGTTCAGGGTCGAGTATCGCTGGGTAGGTTCCAGATGGGGGCATAGGTGCCGCAACGACCTTGGATGCAAGTTGAGAGACATCGGCTGCGAATGTATTCCAATCCGTACTCTCAATGAATTCGTATCCGGCACATTGGGACCGTTGCTCGGGTACGCGTTCCATAGAGCCGTTGGCAGCGGCGACGCTAAGTTGGCTGAACCCAGACGTCGTAACATCCGTCTTTACATTTGTCCCTTCAGATGAAACGAAAACTCGGACGTCGTGCATAAATCCTAATCGCGAAGTTGAGTTCTTGATGCCTGCTATTGTGAGAGCTGCTTTGTTAGCCTCCAAAAGGAGCCTAACTTTTGCTTCAGGCGGTACATTGTCTGGGTCATTTCTCACGGGAATCTTTACCGTTGATTCCATGGGCTTAATTTTGGCGAGCTGTACGCGAGCGGATAACTTCTTAGTGGCTTTCGCCAGCCTGACGGCTTCCGACGCCATCTGCCGCAGATTCCTTTTCTCTAGAAGGGTTGATGATGCGAGGCCCCATGCCCCTCCTGCGAGAACCCTGATCCCGATCCCAGTCGAACGGTCCGACTCGTAGGTCCGTAGAGAACCATTCTCCGCGATGATGAGTGTCTGCCTCAGGTCTTGAAAGCGGGCGTCGGCATATTGAGCGCCCAAGTCACTTGCTCGGGCGACTGAGTATTTCAATAGGTCATCCATGTCGTGAGGCTTCCGGTTCGAAGCAGCTATCGCATTTGGACGGCAATATATACTCCTGTCAAGAGGCTGGCGCGATCATTTCCGTTCCCGCAGTCTCCAGATTCCGAATTCGCCAACCGTTTGAGAGGTTTCTACAGGGTTGTACCATTTCCTCCTGTTACCGACGATTGAGCGCATCTTCCAACCTGTGCTCTTGGGCTCGGTCTCGATAGCTCGGAGAAGGCGGTCTATCTTCGAGGTGAGGTCCTGCTTCTCAACTGTGAGACTCTGAGCTTCTTCGACGTATTGCAGCAGACCGGTCAAGTTTGACGTTACGGTATACCAGAAACCCCAATCTGAAGCAAGTTTGGAGGCGATGAATTTCGTGTTTATCTTATTCTTCTCTTCCGCCCGAAAAATGTCATGCGCCCTGAGAACTAAGAGTAGATCCTTGATGTCCTTCTCAGCGGGGAATACGATCTGTAACTTTTCGAGTAGCAAATCTGCGGGCGTTATGGTTGGCGAATCTAGCTCCAATCGTCCTCTGAAATCCAACGGATGGTTAGCGGCAAGCAATTTGTCGAAAAAGACGTCGACGTAAAACCAACCTTTGGGGTGGAAGTAAATGTGCCTCTGGGTAGCGGCGGTCGACATTGTTGTAGGCCTTTTCTCATAACCCATCTCTCCAAAGAATTCTTTCATCTTACTTTTTCGGAATCTCATGTAAGACATAAAGTCCAGGTCGGTATACTCCTGCTGACCCTCTCCTAGTCGCATAAGTTTTCCAGCGAAATCTAGGAATTCTAAACAGTGGATGCGAATTGCTACGCCTCCGAGAAGCCTAAGTGGTATTTCTCGTCTCGCAGCTTCGTCGACTAAACGCTTGCCTTCATCGATAAAGACCTGGGTAGGGACGACGCCTGCCCATTCCTGTGGCATCTCGACTTTTCGATCTTCCAAGAAATCATTCCAACACTGCTATCTTCGAGGTCGCGTGAATTTTTCTTTTCCGTTTACGGGAAACCTATTAACTCTAAAACAATCACAACCCGTTTCGGTGGTGCAGGTTTGGTTCGCGACGAAGTGAAACTCAAACGTGTCTGGGAAATGATGCGCACGGAAGGCCTCGCGGCTTTAGTCTTGCGCCTGCCTGAAAACGTCACGTACTTATCGGATGCTTGGAGCGGCAGGGGCCTAAGTTACCTAGTTTTCCCGCTCGAAAGAGATCCAGTCCTAATACACCCTGTAGGAGAGACGCTGCCACCTACTTGGGTTTCGGATGTTAGGTTGTACAAGTGGGAGACATTCGAACATCTAGGGAGCGCTCTTAACGTGGGGCCGGAACAGGTTCTCAAGGCACTAACCGACATCGGAATAGGTTCCGGCGCCATTGGAGTTGAGGAGGCCTGGGAATTCATCCTATCCTCACCGTTAAGGTATGAACTGAACGTGATTGGCCAAAAGACGCTGACGGCTCTTAGGGCGAAACTCAAAGAGTATGAGTTGAAGGACGCTTCTGGGCTTCTGACCCAAGCACGTTCAATAAAGACTGTGAAAGAAGTGAAAGCCCTCAAAAAAGCGAATCGAATCGCACGCATCGGACTGGAAACATTCGAACGATACTTAAAACCGGGCCTCACCGAAATTGAGTTATCAACCAAGATTGAGCACGAGATAGTCACGCGAGGTGTGATGGAGCACCGGGCTAATCGTGTCGTCGCGTGCGCTTTCGTAGTATCAGGGCCGTCGACCTCGGAAGCCTACAAGTACGTTGTTGGGAATACGCGGCGCAAGTTGAAGCACGGCGACCTCGCACTATTGGAACTTGATGTGGTGGCGGACGGCTATAGTTCTGACACCACAAGAACTTTCGTTGTCGGAAAACCTAACAAAAAACAGACATCACTTCTTGAAGCGGTTCTCGATTCGGAAAGCACAGCGATAGCGTCAATAAAACCTGGAGTCAGCGCAGCGAAGATTGCACGAGTATCGATAGATGTCATACGGCGCCACGGACTTGGAGAGTATTTGGTGCATCGGCTTGGGCACGGAATTGGCGTGGGAGTTCACGAACCGATCCCCGCATTACACGTCGAGTCAAGTGACTTCCTCAAACCTGGAATGGTACACAGTGTTGAACCTGGAGTTTACGGCCCAAAGATTGGCGGAATCAGAATAGAAGATGATATACTAGATACGGAAAAGGGCACCGAATATCTATCGAACTTCCCTAGAATCCAAGAGTAGCATACACGAATTGTCACCGGGAAAATACTAAGCGATGGGGAACGCTATGAGCGAGTCTGATAGATTATTCGATGTTGCCTTCGTTCGCCCTCCGTCCGACAGTTACATTAACTGCGTCTCTACGAACCCAAGCAAAAGCGATATCGACGTAACGCTAGCGAGAGAACAACACCGAACGTATAGCTCAATCCTGAAAGAAGCGGGCGTTGAAGTAATCTCGCTTCAGCCATTAGAAGCGTACCCAGATTCGGTTTTCATGCAAGACCCAGCCATATTAGGTACCTCTCGCTCCGTAATGGGCCGGTTCGGAGAAGATACTCGCAGGGGTGAGGCGAAAGCTCTCACCGACGAGCTAGCAAGCCAAAGAGCCCAAGTTGGCGTGCTGAATTTCGTGAACGCTCCCGGTACTTTGGAAGGGGGCGACGTGGTGGTTACTGACAAGGGCATTTTTGTGGGTGACTCCAAACGAACTAACTCAGACGGCATTAAGCAGTTCAAGAACTTCCTTGCCAATCAACTTGTAACCGGGGTAAGGACGGAGCTTATGCACCTCTTATGCGGATGCTCATACCTAAACAATGGAACGATGATAATAGCGCCTGACTTAGTAGATCCTGATTCATTCCCGGGTTTCAGGTTCATCAGAATACCTGAGCATGAAGCTTATGCTGCCGATGCATTATACATCGGTGGAGGCAAGGTCATCATACCCGTCGGTTTTCCTACCACCGTAGCAAAACTGGAAGATGCGGGTTACAGGCCCATCGAAATCGATGTCTCAGAGTTTGAGAAGGGTGATGGTGGCGTGACTTGCCTCAGCTCACCAGTCTTTGAACTCTTCTAATCAGGCTGTGGATCGTATGTACGCCCGTCACCAATGTTCATAGTGAACGACTTCTTTGATGGGCCTTCGACCCCGCTTAAGGGACGAGGATTTCACATCCGCTGCGGCGTAGCCTAAAGAGAGGACTCCGACTGGGTGGAAGTGGTTTGGGATCCCGAGAAGCTGTTTCATCTGGTCGACGCGAAAGACGCCTGTAAAGGCTGCGGCCAACCCTTTGTTGACGGCTGCGAGGAAGATCAACATGCAAGCGCATCCGATGTCGAAAAACCAGTAAGGAGTTGGCCATTCAATTTCGGTTCCATCTTCATTCAGCTTGTCTGGTTCTCGATAACGGTCGTGATAGATCTTCTCGCTGATGCAGGCAACGACCAGCACTGGCGCCTCTGAAACGAACTTATGAAAACGACTGGACGCGTAATAATCAAGCTCTCCCTGAAGCTCACCAATCTTCTTCTTCAGTTCATGTTCGGTTACTACTACAAAGGCCCAGCCTTGGCTAAAACCGGCACTTGGCGCATGAAGAGCCAACTCAAATAGGCTGTTGATCAAATCAGCGCGGATTGGGTCTGGTCGAAAATTGCGCACCATTCTGCGTTTTCGAACTAGCTTCTCAAATTCCAATTGGAATCGTTAAGTTACTGTTCACATTCGGATTTGAACTATTGCAAAAAATGCAATGAAAAATTAGAAAGGAAAGAGGACGACGATAACTGCAGGTTTAGAACCTAGTATCGTCTGTGCTTCTGGTAGCATGCCCTACAATATACTGGTCGGCCTTGTGTTGGCTTGAACGGCACTTCAGTTTCAGCGCCGCAATCAGAACACGTAACTTTGTACATGGTTCGGCCGCCGTATCCTTCTTGACTCATAATCCACTTACACCACTTTACAGGTTAGTTACGCCCAAGATAATACTCAAAAGTAGAATCCGCAGCGTACCGAACCCTAGGAAGCACCTAACCGTAATTAAAGCTATAGCAGAAACCCATCCTGAGCCCTTGCTTAGTGAAATTGACGTTTTTCCACGCAAAAGGGCTGTTTTCTGCTGTAAGGGACCCTTAAACAGGGCAATTCCTAAGGAAAAACCGTGAAGATTACATCTACCCTCAGCTTGTATGGCATTCAATCCTGAAGCGGGCTTGCGGTGGTGAATGATTTGAAAAGCAGTTATTGGTATTGGCGTCGGGAAGGTAACCCATCCAAGGAGGACCGGAAAGAACGGAAGGATTAGGCCTTAATGTTGCTAGCCCGCCTATGGCGGTCTAAAGTCGGCATTACCCTGGGGGCTCGGTTACGTGAGAATTGAAGACATCCGCAACGGTATGAGGAACATACACATCGAGGGCAAGATCGTCGACATGAACCAATTCATGCTCGTTCTTGACGACGAGTCAGGCCGAACTTTCGTCAGGTACAACTACAGAAACCTGGTAAAGCCTGTTCAGAAAGGCGATTACGTCAAGGTAGATAATGGTGTGGCTGTTAATTACTCTGGGATCCTGCAACTTAAACTCCCGAGGAACGGTCAGATAACTCCCTCTCAGTTATAATTTGACTCTCGACAGCGCACGTTTCTTGAGTTTGAGGAACTCGATCGTGACCACAGCATCAATAATACTCAGGTTAAGCCGCGCCCAATTCCTGCCGGTGATTCTCTCGCCAGTTCTTGTTGGCACTGCACTCGCATGGTGGACCAACCGCACTTTCAGCCCGTACCTGTTTGGGTTAGTTGTGTTAGGAAGCATTTCGATCCATCTGGCCGCAAACACGGTTGATGATGTTTACGATTTTGAGAGCCAAGTGGATGTTGTGTCAAACAATATGTTCCCACCCGATTTTGGCGGATGGAAGGTCTTGCCGCGAGGATTGATGAGTTACGGCCAAGCGAAGTTTACCGCTTATATGTTTTTCATCTTGACCATAATTGTGGGTCTCTATTTGACTCTTCTGACAGGTCCGTTTATCCTGTTGCTTGGTGCAATTGGTCTGTTCTTTGCATACTTTCATGTCGCTCCGCCTCTTAGACTAGGGTACCGAGGGTTAGGTTTGAGTGAGCTTGGAGTTCTTCTATCGTTCGGCGTCCTACCCGTAATCGGATGTTTCTATGTGCAGGCTGGATACGTATCTCCACTGCCCGCGCTCGCAGGGTTACCGTTAGGGTGCCTGACCACGACGGTCCTCATCAACCATGACCAAATCTTCTTCGAAGCTTACAAGAAGAGTGCCAAGAAAAGTTACACGGTTACCGTGGGGCGCAAGAAGGCAGTTGTCACCTCCTTTGCGCTAACTCTAATCGCATATGCAATAATACTTGGAGCTATTCTCTGGCGGTTCCTCCCCGCGTCTACGGGTTTGGTTCTCTTAACCCTCCCCCTCTACTTGATTCAAATCCGATTGTACCAAACCCCCGCGAATTCCCCTCTGCACTACGTGAAATTAACCCAGACGACCTTCGCGCTCTCGGTAGTCTTCGGCCTGCTGCTCACGTTAGGCCTTCTGATCGGTTAGGCTAATGGAACGATCACGAAGATTAGCAAATCGAACAAGACATGTGAAACTATAACCGCAAGCAAACTCCCTGTCCTTTCGTAAATATATCCCCACACAAGGCCTCCGATAAATGCGGTCATGATCAGGGGCAAGTCCAGCGTAGGAAGATGAACCAAAGCATAAGCGCAAGTTGCAGCTAGGAGTCCAGCGCTGGATCCCAGTCGCTCCGAGAATCTGCGCTGAATCAATCCCCGCCAATAGATTTCCTCACCAGGTCCGATTGGGAAAACTAAAGCTAACGCGATAAGGTAGGTTGGTACAGTTCGGAGTTCGTAGACTCGGCCCACGCCTTCACTGAAGATCGGGTTTGACTTAGTCGCTTGAAAACCAAAGTAGAATAGAAAATACAATAGTAAACCACTTACAACGCCCAGAAGCACCAGCCTGCTGTTTATGCGAACTGTCTTCTTGCCGCGATTGATGGCGAGCGCAACAACTAGGAGAACGAGCGTAGAGAGGCTTAACATCATCCAGAATTGGAGGGGGCGGACAATGAATACCAGAACCCACAAGCTGGCGGCTAAAGCAAGCGAGAGAACGGCCCATTCGAACGAGGTGGCACGCAAGGCTTGACCCACAATTACTCGGCGGCTGAGTTCTGACTTATTTTGAGGCGAATGCTCGTACCGCTGCGTTGATGTCTCCGATTGGCATTATTATCGGCAACTCCACTCCAGCTTTCCTGTAGTCCTTTAACCGCCCAACGCAATGCTCTGCACTCCCAGCCAGCGTCAGGGCATCGACGACCGCATCAGGCATGACCTTAGCAGCCGCGGCAAAGTCCCTCTTGCGCCAAGCCTCTTTTATGGGTTCAAGATCTTTCTCTTTGAGCCCGTAGATTTCGAATATCTCCGGTTTGAGAACCTCTGCGACTTGGTATTGTAGGAAGTAGTATGACTTCATCAGCTTGCGGGCCTGCTGAGCATCATTTGAGACCGCGGATAGAATGTATGAGGCAACATCAACTTTCTTACCTCCTACTTCTCCTTGCCTGACAAACTTAACTTTCTCACCAGTGACTTCAGGCGTCATCAAGGCCGGGGAGATGATTACTCCGCTGACAAACTTGGCGGCCATTTTGAGGGATAGTGGCCCGAACGCTGCGAGGTAAATTGGAAATTTTCTAGAAGGTTTTGGCTCAAGCTTGATATCTTGAACCCTGAAGAATTCCCCGTTAAGCGAGACCGTGTCGCCGTTGAGCAGTCCATTGGTTATGCTCAGAAATTCTCTGATTCTCTTCAGAGGCTGAGTTTCCTGCACGGGGAAAACGTTAACGCCAAGTTTGGGAAGCCAAGGGAACCCCCCTAGGCCAATACCCATGATTGCCCTTCCCTCTGAAATATCGTTCAGGGACAAGAACGTGGTAGTTGCGAGTAGAGGATGACGAGTGACCACACTTACGCAACCAGAACCTAGTTTGATTCTACTGGTTGCGGATATCGCGCTTGAGAGGAGGGAAACTGCGTCTTTTATGAAGGGATTTTCATGAACCCAAAAGGATTCGTAACCATGCAACTCCGCAGTTTGCGCGTACTTTGCAGCCTCATTTCCCGAAATAGTCGGGTTGAAACCTATTGCGATTCTGTCCAAAGCACGGTCCATGCCTACTGACCGTCAACGAATTTATTCCTATCTTTGGGAACCGAAGCTCCTCTGTTCCACACATTGCCGCTCACAAGAACCAGCGAATTCGCTTATCTGACCGTCATGCTTCAACAGGTCGAATGAAAATTGACTAACATTGAGCGAATGCTCAACCCGAAGGCTGTTGCTGCAATTGGTGCCTCTGAAGAGGAGGGGTCCGTCGGTCAATCGTTAATGAAGAATCTCCTCTTAGGGAAGGATCGAAGAAAGATCTATCCTGTCAACATTAAACGAAGCAGCATTATGGGCCTGAAATGTTACGCCAGCATTGCTGAAGTCCCAGAGCACATTGACCTAGCCATTATCGCTACACCAGCCAAAACGGTCCCCGCCTTGGTAGAAGATTGCGCCAAGGCCGGAGTTGAGGGAATAGTGATAATCTCAGCTGGATTTCGGGAGGTTGGCCCAGAGGGAGCTAAACTAGAGGATGAAATCAAGAGCATTCAGGCAAAACATGGCATTCGAGTGCTGGGACCTAACTGCGTCGGCCTCATAAGGCCGCAGGTCGGACTGAATGCGACGTTTCTGAGGGATAATCCACAGCCTGGCCAGATAGCTTTTGTTTCTCAGAGCGGCGCTCTGGGTTCCGCGATGCTCAATTGGGCTGTCAGTGCTGAAATCGGCTTTAGCATGTTCGCCTCCCTTGGTTCGACTTTGGACATCGACTACGGAGATATGATTGACTACTTAGGTGAAGACCCCCACACCAGAAGCATAATTATCTACATGGAAGGCGTTGGAAACGCCAAGAAATTCATGAGCGCTGCTCGTGGTTTCGCCCGAACCAAACCAATTATCGTCATCAAAGCGGGAAAGTATGCAGCAGGTGCCAATGCAGCTTCATCCCACACTGGCGCATTGGCGGGAGACTACGCCGTTTACGACGCAGCATTCAAACGAGCAGGTGTCGTGATGGTTGACGAAATAGCAGACCTCTTCGATTGTGCGACCGTCTTGGACTCCAGATTTCTACCCCAGGACCCTCAGCTCGCAATAGTTACGAATGCTGGAGGACCAGCAGTGCTAGCGGCAGACTCGATTATTACAAATGGGGGCGAACTGGCAAAGTTTTCGGACAGTACCATTCGCGCAATGGACGCTGTCCTCCCACCGTACTGGAGCCATGGAGACCCCATGGACATACTAGGGGACGCGGACACCAAACGATACGAGCAGGCCGTGAGAACCTGCATCGCCGACCCCAACGTGGACGGCCTCCTAGTCATCTACACTCCCCAAGGAACGACGCAACCTACTCTTGTAGCAGAAGCAGTGGCGAAGATAGCCGCCGACCGCCGTAAGCCAATGCTCACCGTTTGGATGGGACAGAAGAGCGTCCTCGAAGCTAGACAGGTGTTCTACAAGAATAACATACCCACTTACGCAACCCCAGAAGCAGCCATCAAGAGCTACATGTACATGTATCGCTACAAACGAAACCTTGAACTTCTTTACGAGACCCCGGAGGAACTTCCAGTCGATTTTGCGCCTCCGAAGAGCCACCTGAAAGTCTTGATCCGCAAAGCCGCCAAGGATAGAACAGCGTTAACCCAGCCCGAAGTTGATAGGTTCCTAGATGCCTACAATATTCCACGAGCGAAAGGTTCGTTAGCCAAAAGCGTGGAACAGGCTGCAATGGTTGCCTCGAACATCGGCTATCCGATCGTTATGAAAATCGCGTCCGAAGATATCTTGCACAAGACAGACATCGGGGGCGTGATTACGGGCATTGACTCATCGCACGCAGTCAAGGACGCATATGTTACGCTCCTTGAACGAGCGCGGAAAGCCAAGCCTGATGCGAAGATAGACGGTGTGTACGTCCAAAATATGATGAGTAATATCGATTACGAATTGATACTCGGGGCAAAGAAGGACAGAGATTTCGGTTCAGTCATCTTATTTGGGATGGGAGGAATAGGCGTGGAATTACTACACGATGTTTCAATCGGCCTTCCTCCATTAAACCAAGTCCTAGCTAGGCGGGTCCTTGAGGAAACAAAAATCTACCAGGCGCTCTCAAAAGGCCTCAGAAATAAACCGCCACTAGACCTCCGCTTGCTAGAAGAAATAATGGTACGCTTCTCAAACTTGATCGTCGATTTCCCTGAAATTGGGGAAATGGACCTTAACCCGCTAGTTGTCTCGGAAGGAAGACTGTGCGTTCTAGATGCGAGGATTATACTGGATAAGAATGCCCTCGATCGTACTGAGGCATATCCCAACCTCGTAATAATGCCCTACCCGACGAAGTGGGTTACGCTTTGGAGGACAAAGGACGGGACCGAGGTGACCCTTCGCCCTATTAGGCCCGAGGATGAACCCATGGAACTAGAGTTCATTCGAGGCCTGTCGTCGGAGACAAGTCGCTTCAGATTCTTTCAAATCATCAAAGACCTCCCTCACGAGGCACTGGTACGTTTCTGCAATATTGACTACGACAGAGAGATGGCGTTCATAGCAGAGACACGAGAGGGAGATCGCAAGGTGGAGGTAGGCGTAAGCCGCCTGATTCTGGAGCCCAACAAAAAGAAAGGGGAGTTTGCCGTTGTCGTATCTGATAATTATCAAGCGAAGGGCCTTGGAATTAAGTTAGTTGACATGCTAATTGAAGTTGCCAAAGAGAAAGGTGTGGAGAGCATTTACGGAATAATCATGGGGGAGAACTTGAAGATGATACGCCTCTGCGAAAAACTTGGATTCACAACAAAGAGAGAACACGAAGACGTGCTCGTAGAACTCAAGCTCAGATAATGAGACTCTTGCCTACTTGAGACGGGACCATCATGACAGTTAGGGTGGTGGGCCCGCCCGGGTTCGAACCGGGGATCTCCGCCGTTCCCATATCATCGATAATGTGAGGGCGACGTCTTAACCAGCTGGACTACGGGCCCAAGGGATGCTTCATCTCATCAGGTTAGCTGCCTAAATTCGTTTGCGAAGGCTACTAAGTTCAAGCTAGCCTATGTAACCCCTCTTGTCCTGCTCAACGCGCTCTTTCTTTGCTCCCATTGACTTCAGGTGGTCAGATTCCGCTGCCTTCAAATCAAGTTCTGTAAGGTCTATAGGGATTGCGAGTATTTTGCTCAACACTTGCAAGACGGCACGTGCTGCCCTATTATCAACGATGTACCCTGACGTTTCGCCTGAAATGAAGATAGCCTTCATGTTGCGCAGTTTCGATAGGCCCACTAGCAATCCATTCATCCACGTTACACTCCCCTCGTTGATCTGAGATACGCCTATTGCCTCAAACTCTCTGAGCAATTCCTTGTCAGTTGCGGCTCCGAACACTCTAGGTTCTTTTGATAATTCACCCGTTATGTAGGCTCCAACTGTGAGAACAGTGTCCGCTCCAAGGTTTTGGCCTATCTCGAGAGCCTTGTCGGCTAAGGCATAGGCAGCTTCTGGATTAGAAGGTTGAGCGTCCCCCGTGTAGAAAACAATCTCCTTTCCGCCTCCATCTTTCCAGAAGAACATTGAATGTTTCATGACGTCAACAGTTCCGTCTTCGTGAATTCTAACCCGCGGTGGCAACGAGTTTGAATAGATCTCAGCGAATTTCTCCGCGTTCAGCTGCTTCACCAAGTGTTCGATGACCAACTTCGCAACGTTTCCACTATCGGGAAGCCCGCAAACCATTATCGGCTTGCGAAGTTTCGGTGCGTTCTCAATGTAGACTCGGACTTTCGACGCCAACGACTAGGCAGCTTCCTTTTGAACGGATGGCGTTAGTTGATAAGACAGGGCTATAGGTTTTTGAATAAACAGGGATGTGTGGGATGAAGGCAGTTGTAATTTCTGGCAGGGGAATCGTCGAACTCAAAGAATTACCCACACCCAACATTGGCCCTGGCGAAGTTCTCGTTCGCATGCGAGCCTGTGGCGTATGTGGAACAGACCTGGAGAAAATTCATGGTGAAAACATTACACCCCCTATCCTGGGACATGAGGTAGCTGGAGAGGTTGAACAAACAGGGGAACAGGTGCAGGAAATCAAGAAAGGAGACAGAGTATTAGTTCATCATCACGTGTCGTGTAGAAGTTGTTTCTACTGTAAGAATGGGCTCGAGACACTCTGCGAGGCTTACCCTAAGAGTAACCTCGACCCGTGCGGTTTCGCAGATTATTTTCGAGTACCCTCAACACTAGTCGCAGGGGGTACGGTATACCGACTGCCCGAATCGATGACCTACGAAGAGGGTTCGCAAGTGGAACCAACCGCTTGCTGCATCAGGGCGCTAAGCAAGACGGGAGTCAAAGCCGGAAACAGCGTAGCTATATTCGGTGTCGGCCCCGTCGGCCTAATGCATTTGCAGTTAACAAAATTGTATGGGGCTGCCCCGATTATCGCAATCGATATCCTTGAGAACCGCAGAGAGCTTGCGGCTAGGCTTGGGGCGGACAGAACACTCAATCCCACAACTGACGATGTTCCAAAGACAGTTTCTTCGATGACTCAAAGTCTTGGTGTCGACTACGCCATCGTTGCAACTGGGAGCTTGAGGGCTACGGAACAAGCTTTCAGCTCCATTCGCAAAGGCGGAAAAGTTGTTTTATTTGGAGCCCCAGCAAAAGGTGCACAACTTTCCATTGACATCAGTCGCCTATTTCTACATGAAATAAAGGTCGAATCAAGTTACTCAACCTCCGAAACCGAAATGAAAATGGCGATTGACTTGATCGAGAAAAAGCGGGTCGATCCGTCGAAACTTATCACGCATCGGTTGCCACTAGCGAAAGCATTAGAGGCTTTCAGCCTAGCTCAGAAAGGCGTGAACGTTGTCAAGGTTGTTATTGAGAACAAGTAAGCATGTGACGGGCCGTCACAGAAGTCAATTTAATAGCCTTACGTAAGCTCTGATTCCTCATGCCAAACTCAATGCTCGCAGTGCGCTTTTACAAACCCGGGGAATTGAAAGCAGAGCAAGTTCCCATCCCAAAAGCTGGCCCGGGGGAACTGATTGTCAAGAGCCACGTTGCCTTGACATGTGGAACGGACGTGAAGATGTTCAAACGCGGCCACCCGTTGGCCAAGCCACCTCAAATCATGGGGCATGAATTTGCGGGGATCATATCGGAGGTTGGATCAAGCGTTGGGAATTTTAAGGTGGGCATGAGGGTTGTTGCGGCTAATTCTGCGCCCTGCAACAAATGTTTCTACTGCTTAATGCATCAACCGAACCTCTGTGAGCATTTGGATGAGAGCATTGTAGGCTTCACTTGGCCAGGCTCATATGCAGAATACGTTAGGATTCCCGAAAGAATCGTGCGGCAGAACGCTTTCCAAGTGCCTGACGGTGTGCGGTTGGAAAGTGCCGCAAGCCTGGAGCCGCTGGCGTGCGTCGTTCATGGTTGGGATTTGGTTGGCCAAGTCCCGGGCGGTACGGCGGTCATCATTGGCGGTGGACCCATTGGGTTACTTCACGCGCAACTCGCACGTCTTAATGGTGCGAAGCAGGTAGCAATGTGCGATGTGATTCCGGAAAGGCTACGGGAAGCTGAGAAAATCGGGGTCGACGCGGCGATTAATTCTGCAAACGAGAACCTAGTCGAGCGGGTGTTGAGGCTCACGGATGGCAGAGGCGCTGATATTGTGGTTGAGGCTGTTGGGCGCCGTGAAACTTGGGAGTCAACTATCGGCTTAGTCAGGAAAGGCGGGAAGATTCTTCTCTTTGGCGGTTGCGCTTCGGGAACAATGGTATCCTTCAACGCTGAGAAAATCCACTATGGTGAGATGCATATTCAGGGAGCATTCCACCATACGCCAGCTGCCGTCGAACGCGGCTTTCGCCTTATAGTCTCTGGGCAGGTTTCGATTGAACCGTTAATTTCCCATGAAATGCCTCTGGAGAAGGCGGAGGAGGCTTTGCGTTTGATGGGGGAGGGGAAAGCGTTGAAGATTGCGCTTCGCCCACCTGGTTGGAAGAGCGTTTCTTAGAGCAGAGACTCGGGGTCTTCTAGGTTGCGTTTCAAATCCTGCAGGAATCTCGCTGCTGGCACGCCATCCACGATGCGGTGGTCGAAGACCAAGGTCAACATGGTGGAAGGCCTTGCTGACACTCGGCCGCCCAGCGCAAATGGTTTGTAAACAATTCGCCCTAGCCCGAGAATCGCACATTGGGGCGGGTTGATGACGGGTGCGAAGGATTCAATGTCGTAGGCGCCGAGGTTTGTTATTGTGAAAGTTCCTCCAGTCAACTCTTCTATTGACAACCTTTTTTCCTTAGCCTTGCGCGATAGCTCATCAATCACTAAGTTGATTTCTTTAAGGGGTTTCTCGTTCGCTTTCGAAACGACAGGCGCAACGAGCCCTTCTTCAGTGTGGATTGCGACAGCGACGTTCACTTGAGCGTAAGTTGTGATCTCATCTCCCTCTATCGTTGAGTTAATCGCGGCGTGTTTCTCGAGTGCTTTTGCGGCTGCTTTCACCGCGAAAGCTGTGAAGGAGACATGGCTTTCTTTCTCCTTCATGGCGACAAGTTTCGTTGCGTCAGCCTCCATCGTAATAGTAACGGGAACACACGTTCTCGCGCTGAAAGACAACCTTTCAGCAACTGCTTTTCTGATTCCCTCAAGTTTCACCCGTCTTAGAACCGACGGCTGAACCATCTTGGAGGCTACGGCCGCAGCCTTTGGAGCCTGCTCGATTGCGGCGATAACGTCTTCTCGTGATATGCGGCCGCCGGGCCCCGTGCCGCTAAGAGTTGCGAGTTCAACATGATGCTCCTGTGCTAGTCTCCGGGCTGCTGGGGACGCTACTATTCGGTCAGCAGTAGTGGGAGCCTTTGCAGAGGAAGATACTGGGGGAACGTAGCTCTGTGTGGAAGCCATGCTACCTTGATTGGCGCCTTCCTGTCGAATCATTTTTGATGACCCTTCTGACTGCGATGTTCTGCCGAATTCGCCGATAACCGCAACAGGTTCTGCAACCTGTACATCGTTTCCGACCTGTGCAAGAATCTTGCTTAACACGCCGCTATCGGGTGCTTCTATCTCGAAGGTTGTCTTCTCCCCTTCGACAACTAGTATCGCCTCGCCTTTGCGCACCTGATCACCCTCCTTCTTGAGCCATTCAACGATTTTTCCGCTCTGCATCCCAGGATCGAGACGGGGCATCACAACATCAGTCATGGCAGATCACCGACCAAGCACCGTATCAACCGCTTTAACCACGCTTTCGGCGCTCGGCATATACAGTTGTTCAAGTTGAGGTGAGAAGGGTATGGGTGTATCTGGGCAAGCGACTCGCATTATTGGGGCATCTAGATAGTCGAAGACGGTCTCGGTGACGGAGGCGGAGATTTCAGCGCCCACGCCGCCCCTCTTGACATCGTCGGATGCGATAACAAGCCTAGAAGTTCGCTTTACCGACTCGACGATTGCATCGAGGTCGAGGGGTTGAAGGGTTCTCACGTCTATGACTTCAGCTGAGACATTCCTGTCTTCAAGTTTCCTAGCTGCGCTCAGAGATTCACCAACCATTCTTGAGACAGCAACAATCGTTATGTCATCGCCCTTCTTCTTCACGGCTGCTTTTCCGAGTGGGGTGGTGTACTCCTCTTCGGGAACTGGGCCTTTCGTTCGGTAGAGTAGCCCGCCCTCCACGAACAGGACTGGGTTGGGATCACGGATTGCCGACTTCAGAAGGCCTTTGGCATCGTTCGGGTCTGAAGGAAGAACTACTTTCAACCCTGGGACCTGCAAGAACCATGCAGGTGTAAATTGGGAGTGCTGCGAGCCATGTTGTCGCCCCAGGCTGTACTGCGTTCTCAGGACCATTGGAACGTTGAGTTGTCCTCCACTCATGAACCGCATTTTGGCTGCTTGCGTGGATAATTGATCCATGCAGATTGGAAGAAAATCCATATACATGATTTCGGCGACCGGCTTAAGGCCGGCCAGTGCAAGTCCGACCGCTGCACCGGCGATGGCTGCTTCAGAGATCGGGGTGTCTCTTACACGTTCAGGGCCAAATTCGTCAAGCAAACCGCGCGTGACTTTATAGACGCCGTTAAAAACGCCAATCTCCTCTCCCAACAATATTACGTTCGGATCACGTATCATTTCTTCGCGCAATGCTTCTCGAAGAGCGTCGGCGTAGCTTAGCTCTCGCAACTCAAATCACTTCTCCGCGTATACGTACTGGTTGATTTCCTCGAACGGCAGAACGGGACTCTGCATTGCAAAGACTACGGCTTCCTCAATTTCCTGCTTCACCGCCGTCTCCATTTTCACAACTTCATTATCCGTTAACAGGCCCAGTTGGAGCATTCGACTCTTGAATGTGAGAATTGGGTCTCGGTCTAACCATTTGGCTACTTCTTCCTTCGGGCGGTAGTCGCCTTTGTCGTATACGCCGTGGCCCTTCATTTTGTAGGTGACACACTCGATGAAAGTGGGATCAGAAAGTTTCCTCGCCCTTTCAGCAGCGTTCTTTGCGGCTACATAAACTGAGACTACATCGTTTCCATTTACGACCGTGGTCTCCATTCCATAAGCATGGGCTCTCTCGGCTATGCTTGGGCTGGAAACCGCCTTCTCCACCGGGGTTGACATAGCGTACTTGTTGTTCTCACAGAAGAGGAGGACGGGTAAATGCCAAAGCGCGATTAGGTTTACGCCTTCATGAAACGAGCCTGTGTTACAGGCGCCATCCCCGAAGAACGTGGCTGCTATTTTCCCGCTCTTCTGTTGCTTTAGGCCGAGACCGACGCCGGCGGCTATGGGTATTCCGCTCCCGACAATCGCCGTGGCATACAAAGAACCGGTCTTGGGGTAGATTGCTACATGCATTGAGCCCCCTAGGCCTTTGCAGTTGCCTGTAGATTTTCCGAACAACTCGGCCATACAGAGCTTTGCAGGAACATCCTTCGCGAGGGCGTGTCCATGCCCACGGTACGTTGTTATCGTCAAGTCGTCTGGCCTTAGAGCTGACATAGCGCCTACCGCGATTGCTTCTTGGCCAAGATAGAGGTGTGATGGGCCGATTAAGAGGCCTTTTACCATGAAGAGTTCCTCAACTTTCTCCTCGAACTTCCTCAGTAGAAGCATCTTGCGGAGCATTTCGTGAAGCATTTCCTTCGTCAAGCCATGCTTCGAATAGTCATTCTCCGATATTTCGTTCACCTGAGTTATTGTCGCCAAGCTGCACTCAACTGCGCTTGCTATTCGCAAGCCAGTTCTTTATGCCTTCTGCGTAACTCCGCCAATCGCAAGAGAACGGGACCTTTGCGAGTCTCGAAACATCTGATCTTGCATCTTCGGAAAATCCGGCTACTTAAATTGCCACCCGAATTCAGATTTTGGACAACGGTATGGGAGGGGGGATACGTGATTGGCGAATCAGCCAAAGGTGATCTACGCGATAGCTGAGAGTTGCCCTTTCGACGCATTACTCGTCAGAGATATGAGAAGAGCCGTAAACTCCCTGATGCAACTCAACCTGAAAAGGTTCAGGGTCCCCCAGAAGTCCCTTGCTAAGTACTCGGCTTTGGATGTCATCAAGCAAGCATTGGAGCTCATGTTCGAATTTTCACCTTCCGAGAAAAACTACCGCGAAGCAATGCGGACAATTCAAGTCTACTCAGAAGGGGATGAGGAGATGGTGCGCACAATGAGTGATAGCTTCCGCGTGATTGCGAACGCAGTGTACAATGCATATAACGGCCAACGCCACGCAGAATCACTCGCTCCTGAGATACTCTTCCTAGAAGGCGTGCCATTCGAAACGAACGAACTTCAACAATCCTTCAGGTTCGTTGGCGTTCGCCCCCCTGACATAAACCCACCCAGCGTCAAGCGCACGGTCTTTTTGGATGAAGGCTTCGAACCCTACAAGCTGCTATTGGAAGGAAAAATCCCGCGTGAAAAAGCCCAGAAAGGTAGGGAAGAGCACTGGGCTAAGAGCATCAAGGCCACGTTGAACGATTACGAGACCGCCCTAATTCGCGCAGGCGCCGAGCACGTAATTCCGCCGAAATCTGCAATAATGAAAATGCTTACCGAAATTCGACGGCCAGCCACTGGACGATTACCGGCACTCCTCGAACGAGAAGGGATAACCGTCAATATCGTCTACCGGAACCTAGATGTCAATGAGGCCTATGGAAAGTAGCCACGACAGCCACAAGTTGTCGCTCTATCTTCGCTTTTTCGGGGTCAGTAGGGATTGGTAGACGAAGCCCGCGAGTAGGGCTCCGACAATGGGCCCAACCCAATACACCCACAAACTCCCGAATGAGCCAGATGCTATTGCGGGCCCGAGTGCTCGGGCAGGGTTCGCTGCGCCACCCGTCAAAGGTCCCGCAATCAGAATGTCTGCAGTCAAAGTCATGCCGATTAACAGCCCTGACGCACCAACAGGGACATTATTCGTATACAACACTGCGTACATGGAGAACATTAGGAAGAAAGTGATAATCAACTCCACGACCACCGCCACAGCATCGCTTTGTCCTATGTAGGCTGAGGGGTATGGTGAACCAAAACCCGTTAAGGCCCCATTACCGGGCAAAATTAGCTTATGAGTTAAGCCAGCGAAAGTTGCGCCTAGAACTTGCGCAATAACATATGCGATGCCGTCGTCAAGTTCCAATTTTCCAAGCGCAACAGCTGTAATCGTGACGGCTGGGTTAATGTGGCAACCTGAGATGGAGCCGATCGCGTAGACCATCACCATTAGTATTAGACCGGTGGCCAGGGCAATTCCTATGAACGTGGCAGCAGGCGATGCCAGCCCCGTAATTGGAAAGAAGATGGTTACTGAAACGGAGCCGAAAAATACTAGCACGAATGTTCCGATGAATTCAGCTATGTACGCTTGCCTTCCCATCTTCATTTCTAACACCGGCGGGTTTGCGTAGTCCTTCGCATTCCTATAAAACACTTAAGGCATCAATGAAATTAGCGCGGGAGTCTCTTAGAGCTGCTCGCCGATTTTGTATGTGTATATCGTGTGCCCGAGCAATTCATCATAAACCCCGACAGGTTTCCAACCGGGGACTTTGAAGTCATGGGACACTACGCGCGCGCCAGGCTTCAATTCTGCCTCTAACTTTGGCCGAAGACGCTCGTTCGCACTTGAAGTAAGGTACAGCGTGATCACATTCGCATCCGAAATGTTCACGTCGAAAAAGTTTCCCTGAATCACTTTCACTTTGTCTTCCAAGTTCAATCTTTTGATCTCCGTTCTGGCTCGTTCGACAAGATCTTCCCTCAACTCAATGCCAGTGGATTTCGCCCCAACATCTTTCGCAGCTAGGATGATCAGTCGACCGTCACCACAACCAAGGTCGTAAAGAACTTCTCCCTGTTTGATTTGCGATAGGTCCAACATTTTCTTCGCAACTTCGAGGGGAGTTTGAACAAAAGGTGCGATGCTCATGAATTCAACCTTCCCGAACCTCGCCTTGACTGGGTGATTTATGCGTATCGTCTCTCGCTTTCAGAACGTTCAACCTTAGGTGTTTTGGAGGCCATTGGTATGCTCTTCTCTTTCTTTCCAGTCCACTTTACATCTTCTTCCAAGAAGCGAAGGCAAACGTCCTTGAATTGTTTGAAAATGTCTTTCAATTCCTCCTCGGTGAACGTGTCAATGAAAGATGGGTTTCTCAGCCAGCTGTCCCAGCCGCGAACGCTCTCAAAAAGCGCTGAATTCATCCGAATTAGACAAGCGTAGAGTCCCAAGCGGTCGGCAGGCTCAAGCTTCTTAATGTCGTCGAGAGCCTTTGTTCGTTCTTCACTCCATGACAAACTCTTCGAGGCACCTTCTAATTCACTTCCACTCGCCTAGCCGTAATTTAGCCTTATTCCCGATATGAAATGGGCTCAGCATGATTCGTCGCTCCCATACATGACTAATGTTTGCATCTCCCGTAGTCCTCACCGCTCGAACGACCCATGTTCTTGCGAAACCTAATTCAAGAGCGAAGCCCTTCATCCCCCCTAGAAAGGGGCTCGACATGGTGACCTTCGTTTGACTCGTATTGAGCCTACGGTCATTAAACTCGCTGAAACGCGGCTCGACCCAAAGGGTGTCGAACGATTAGCGAAGCACTACGGCGCAACGGAGTGGTTGGAAAAAGCAAAGAAACTTCAACCAAACGAATCCGAGTTTCTCATTGAACTCTCGGGCCGTGCTTGCTACAAGAGTTTCGGTGTTGGTCTCAACCCTAATGTGACTAAGATTCGCGATAATCCCGAGGATTACATCGCAAACGTTTTGGAAAAGGGGGATGGAAGCATCCTCGAACACGCGACAGTAACCTTTGCCTTTCTTAATGTGAGTAGGATTTTCACCCATGAGTTGGTTAGGCATCGCGCCGGGACAGCAATGAGTCAGGAGAGCTTGCGCTACGTGCGCCCCAAAGAAGTCAATGTCTGGGTTCCGCCTGATATCGAACCGGTCGCTAAGAGGTTTGTCGAAACGGTTGAGGATATTGAGAAGCATTATCGTGAGTTGGAATCGGGGTTTGACTGGGACAAGATGAGCTTCGAACAGAAGAAGCGAGTAACGTCGGCCCTGCGCCGTATCCTGCCAGACGGCATTGCGACCAACATTATTTGGACTGCGAACCATAGAACCTTGAGGTGGATAATAGAAATGCGAACAGACCCTAGCGCAGAGGTGGAAATCCGTAAGGTTTTCGGTCAGGTAGCAGAAATTTGCATCCGGGATTACCCGCTCCTATACTCGGACTTTTCAAAGACGAAACTTCCTGACAACACCTTCCAGTATCTGCCGAAGTTTTCAAAAGTGTAGAAATCTACACCACCAATCAGGTCAAAAGACATGCCTGAACCCTTTTGGAAAACCTCAATCTCAAAAGTGGAACCAAACAAGATCGTGGTCCGCGGCTACAACCTCACGGATCTTGTTGGAAGATACAGCTACTCTGACTTGACATATCTTCTCTGGCAAGGGGAACTTCCATCATCTAACCACTCCCGCATGATGGACGCTTTGCTCACAGTCTGCCTCGAACATAGCCTGAACTCGCCTTCAGTCGACGCGACACGTTTCGTGGCATCATGCGGCGTCCCGTTGCAATCTGCCGTATCTGCCGGGGTCACCGCGATTGGAGATTGGCACGGCGGCGCTATAGAGCAGGCGGCGAAAATACTCCAGGAAGGGATCGCCGACATGAAGGACACAAAGCTCTCACCGAAAGAATGCGCTGAGAAAATTCTACGGAAAGTTACAAGCCGCAAGGAGCGAATTCCTGGGTTTGGGCATCCGACCCACACTAAAGACCCCAGAACCATGAGGCTTCTGGAGATTGCGAAAGAGACTCAGCTCCTTGGGCGACACGTTGAACTTGCTCAGGCCATCGAGTCGTTGACTGAGAAGTTCTTCGGTAAACACCTCATATTGAATGTAGATGGTTGCATCGCTGCCATAATATCAGATATGAGATTTGATTGGAGGTTGGGAAAGGCTTTCTTCATTGTAAGTCGAACACCAGGCCTGATTGCACACGCCTATGAGCAGATGTATAGTGAGAAACCGTACAAGTCTGCCCGATGGAATGAGATCGTATACACAGGGCCACCTGAGCGGCAACTGCCAAAATAATTATGGAATGACTTCCGACGCGGATAGGTTAGCGTTCTTTTTCCAGGATCTTGACGTCACACTTAACGAGCGTTTGAAAGGTTTCAGCGTCCTTTCTGCTGCCTACTATTGCGCCGTAATGCATGGGAATGGCGACTTTTGGATTAATTGACCCTACCGCTTCAGCCGCTTCTTGCGCAGTCATTACATAAGTGCCTGACACCGGGATGAGAGCGACGTCAGCCCGTATGTTCTTCATTTCAGGAATATGATCCGCGTCACCCGCGTGGTAAATGCGAACTCCCTTCACGGTTACGATGAACCCTAATTTCCCATCCTCTTTCGGGTGGAAGACTCTTCCTGGTTCACGGAACTTGTTCAGATTATAAGCCGGGACGGCTTCAACCTCAATATCACCGAACTTGACCTTGTCGCCCGGTTTTATGATCTTGATCTCTTTCACTTTCAGCTTAGATAATTCGTTCTTGGATTGGGCGTGCGCGACGATCGTTGTGTTGGGAGTGATGATCTTCTTCAAGTCATCGACGCTGCAATGGTCATCATGCTCGTGGCTGACGAGAATAAGATCTGCTTTGGGCCCGCCTTCGATTTGATACGGGTCAATGTATAGGACTTGCCCGTCCTGAATTCTGAAGCCGTCGTGTCCTAACCAGGTCAGTTTGACATTTTGGTACTCGTACATCTCTGAGACCGCCAAGATAGTAGGCATTCCTTTCATTATAAAAGGACACAGTTCTGTGACCGAGACGCCCCAATCCTACTGATTCCCTTCAATGTTTTTTTGTTTCAGATTCTATAAAATAGGCAACTACGTGAGGGCTGGTTGGCAAGCTGACTGAACAAGTTTTTTCAAACCTCTCAAAAGCGATTCAGGAAGCCCTAGCCGAATCCGGCTTAAGGAAGCCAACGCCCCCACAACTGGTCGCTATTCCGAAGATCATGAGTGGTACGAATATTCTGCTGATTGCCACGACTGGTTCGGGAAAAACTGAAGCAGTTCTACTCCCAATCCTAGACCAGCTCACGAAACTGGAAAAGCGACAAGGAATTTCGGTAATATACGTAACGCCGTTGCGAGCATTGAACCGGGACCTTATGAAACGCCTCGATTTCTGGCGAACAAAACTTGGCTTCACAGTTGAGGTGAGACACGGCGATACGCCGCAGAAGGAGAGACGCAGACAGGCACTCAAGCCACCAGATTTCCTGGTTACAACGCCTGAAACGCTACAAGCAATCCTTCCCGGCAGACTGATGCGTTCCCACCTGCAGCACGTTCGGTGGGTTGTCATCGACGAAGTTCATGAACTTGCGGGCGACAGACGTGGCGTCCAGTTGATGATTGGGCTTGAGAGACTCAGAAAAGTAACGGGCCATGAATTCCAGAGGATCGGCCTATCAGCCACTGTTGGGAATCCGGATCAAATCGGGGCATTCATAGCTGGAAACAGGCCATATGAAGTAATCCAGGTTCTACCTCCGAAAGAGGCAAAGTACTTCGTTGAATTTCCGCACCCAACCGACGAGGACAACATAGTAGCACAGAGTCTGTACACCGCCCCTGAGGCAGCCGCCCGACTGAATAGGATATGGGAATTAGTCGAGGACCATGAATCGACCTTAATCTTCGTCAACAGCCGCACCAACGCGGAAACCTTGGGCTCGAAGTTTCATCAACTTAAACGGAACGTAGGCGTTCACCACGGCTCTCTACCCAAGGAAGAAAGAGTGCGAGTTGAGGATGATTTCAAGAATGGCAGAATCAAAGCCTTAGTCTGCACTTCAACGCTTGAACTCGGAATTGATATTGGAAATGTGGATTTGACAATCCAATACATGTCACCTCGCCAGGTTTCGAGCCTTATCCAACGTGTGGGACGGTCAGGACACAGACTGGACCGAGTGTCCCAAGGCTCAATTTTGGCTGTGTCAACGGAAGACATCCTAGAATCTGTCGCCGCGGTTCAAAAAGCACAGGAGAAATCAATTGAACCAGTGCAAATCCATGAGAAAGCACTCGACGTGCTCGCGCACCAAATAACAGGCACCGTCTTGGAATCGGAAAATGGGATCAAGGCTGACGAAGCGTTTGCACTGATACGACGAGCCCACGCGTATCGAGAGTTGTCTAGGGAAGAATTCGACCGAGTGGCCTCCTACATGGAGACGATGCGTTACCTCAGAGAGGAAGGGGGCTTGCTATTTCGCGGGAGCAGAACCCGTCAATACTACTTCGAAAATCTCTCTATGATCCCCGACGAACGAAGGTACCAAGTCATCGATGTTTCAACTCAGCAGTCTGTCGGAATTCTAGGCGAGGAATTCATGATGACCAAGGCTAGGTTAGGCCTGCATTTCATCATAAAAGGGAAGGTTTGGCAGATCGAGCAGATCTCTGATGATGCACGTGTCTACGTGACTCCGGTTGAAGACCCAACTGCCGCCGTCCCTGGATGGGACGGAGAGATGCTGCCTATCCCTTTTGAGCTAGCTCAAAGAGTCGGCCACCTACGGTTAGAAGTCGTGCAATCACTTGAAACCAACGCACCGACATCCGCGGTCACACTCCTCAGCGGTAAGTGGCCGACAGAACGTTTCGGTATACGCAAGATCGTCGAGGAGATTGACGGCCATAGAAAAATGGGTGCACCGGTTCCAACCGACAGACGGATTGTACTTGAGGCGTTTGATAGGTTCCTGATAATCCACGCCTCGTTCGGCGAAACCGTGAACAATACCCTTGGTGAAGTCTACGAGGAACTGCTCTCCAGGAAGGGCCTGGTAAGGCAGTGGTGGGCTGATGCCTACCGTATCCTACTAGAATTAACCAGCCCCACCGACGACCTTTCCTTGGAGGAAATGCGCGCAACAATCTTCGATCTTGATGCGGGCGTTCTTGAAGGCGTATTCAAAGGCGTTTTGCACAGACACTTTCCGTTTGGTTACTACATGAAATTCATCGCCGAACGTTTCGGGGCCATGCGGCGCGGGCTAATGTTCTCAGGTGACAACCTCAGGGAACTTGGCTTACGTTTCCGGATGACACCAATTTACGATGAAACAATTCGCGAAGCGTTAATGCTTCATGTGGATTACCCTCGCGTGCGAGAAATCTACCGGATGATAAGAGAAGGCGAGATGGAGGTTGCACTTTATAGGGCCGGAGAGAAGCCGACCCCGTTAGGGTTTCACCTTCTCAACAAACACGTCGACGTACCGGAATTAATCGCTCCAGAGACTGTGGAGAGGGATACGATTGCGAGGCTCCAGTACAGCTTGGGAAATATGACTGTTGATTTGCTCTGCTTCGAATGTGGAGAATTGATGCAAGCCCAAGTTGTCAAGGCTCTCCCAAACAAGCCAAAGTGCTCGTCCTGCCGCTCAGGCCTCTTGGCTGTTTCTACGTGGTCCACAGACTATCTCTCCCGCTTATTGGAGAAGAAACTCAAAGCTAAGACTCTGGAGGACGCGGAAAGAGATACGCTCGCCCGAGCCAGACGCTCAGCCGACCTGGTCCTATCATACGGACAACGGGCCATAATAGCTCAGTGCGTTTACGGCATCGGGCCGCAAACAGCCAGCCGAATCCTCGCGAAGATGCACGACGATGACAAGTTGTTTTACAAGGATCTCTTGGAAGCGAAACTCAAGTTCATAACGACAAGGCCATTTTGGGATAGGGCTTAGGTAGAAAGGTGGAACATTTTCCTTTTTCTAACCCTGCTCTAAGTGTTCCAAGTCACGTTAACTTACCCATTCGGCGAAGCATTTCTTCAGTGATTGGGATGTACCATTTACACCGACACGATTTCCTCACGCCATGCCTTTGGGCATTATGAGTTGTGTCTTCTGTGGGTTGTGAAAGGCCGTTTACATGAAACGATTATCGGCCAGAATGCACTCTGGACGCTGATGCGCTGGTAGGCGTGAAAACGCTCGATTTTTAAGCGCTAGGCTGCTCAGCCCAAACAAATTCGGGCGATGCCTTGTGGTTGGAGACCTTGGACGCAGAGTGGTTGAGCTGAGGTTTATTGAAGGCATCGAGAAAGTTGAGCACGTACCCTACCCTACGGGTGACCAGTTCTGGGTTCGCTTTAACCGCCCGTTGGATTTCGCGCACCTCAAGGACTTGGTCAAGAAGCACGGTTACATCATTGTCGGATTCGCGAAACTGCCGTCGAAGCTACCCCGCGGCCTCTCCGAGATGCTATGGAATGGCGTCACTCACGTTATTGCTAGGAAGATGAGCGGATGGTCAAAGTTCACTTCATCCCTAGGCCTTGAACCAGAAGGAATTGCGAAAATCGCACGCGACCTACACGGCCAATACCAGATCTTCATTGCTACGACCGAAGAAGGCGTCGAATTATTGTACGAATATCTCGGAGTGAAATATGTTACACCAGCTCCGCCTCCACCCGTTACCCCAGCCAAACCGCCCCTGCCCGCTACTGGAAAACCAGCGCCCGTTGTCCCTAGACCGGCCACGCCCGCTGCCCCAGTTAAGCCTCCGCCCGCTGGACAACCATCACAGCCAACACCTGCGCAATCCGCTCCTCCAAAGCCACCCGGAGCCGGCGCTAAAGCTACGACGGACGCATTAATCCAACCTAAGAAAGAGCCGACTACACAGCCCACGAGTTGACCGAATTAGGTTAGTAGAAGCGAATCAACCTTCTTCGGCTTGACATGAAGTATACGTCTTCATCAGCGTCGAGAGAGTGTGAAAAGAGATCCTTGCGATGAAGTAGAGGCTTTGAAGTTTGGGTGATGCGAAGAGGCGAGCTGCAAGAGTCCTAGCGGGGCAGGCCGTTACTTCCGACATGCTATTCTAGAAGTAGGCCACTGAGCATTACGGCCGGTTTGCCGGGGTAGCCAAGAGACCGGTATCCGGTCGGGCAACCTGGTATGGCGTCGGCTTGCTAAACTCGCAAAACGAGTGCCGTAAGCCGATGACTCTCTGAGTCTCGTGGGTTCAAATCCCACCCCCGGCGCCAACATTCTTATGCAGGCATTACTTCTTGCTGACTGTCTTCACCCAAACAACTCTCACGATCGCGTCGATGAGTTAGCAAGATCCTAATGAGCACATGGAGTCCCAGAGAGGTAAAACAACGGGCTCGGTGTCAAGAATTTTTAGAAGATCTGGAGCCAGGTACTCCTTCCTGACAACGATCTCGTACAGGTATTCATCGAACCATTCATCCAGCATGAACATGTACCCCTGGTCTCCGATGGCCGCTCCCCAACTATTTTCAACTCGCCATTTCATCGGTTTGTCGTATTCATCAAGATCTACACCGGTAATCACCATCGCGTGGGTCATATCGCTATCCTCGTAATCCAACCTAGCCGCTTTGTCAAGTTGGAATTTCGTGCCATAGACTGATTCGTAATCGTAGATGTTCAGATCCATCGCGCCCATGTCCGTTTGAAGCATCTTGCCTACATCGCAGCCGAACCATACTGCGTGATTGTGTTTGATCATTTCTATCGTTGCCGTCTTCATCGTTTTCAAATCGACGTTTAGGAAGCGAACCTCCCGGCCCCCTACCACGTTGCTGAGATACTTCACCGTGTATAATTTGTTGAACGCCTTGTTTGGAGCGTTGATGAGGCTCACGAAATCATTCAGTTGCGTACCGATGTATTCCTTGTAGAACTGCACCGGGTCCGTGTTCCCCTTTCTGTGGAAAACACCGTCCTTATCGCGCCACTCCCAGTAGAAAGTTTCCGGTGGAACGCCGAGGTTGATGCAAAGCAACCTATAGAATTCCTCCATGAATTCCCTTTTCCTCTCTCTCAGTTCAGTCATGGAGGCCCCCTTCCTATTCGTGTCTCGCAGTAACTTGGCATATTCTCTCAATTTCGATGCAAGTAGAGTATTCATTGGGTCGGAATTGCTGCTGTTGGCTGTTTCCGGCATGAACGTTTTGGGAATTACTCCGTATTTCTCTACAATGTTCACGAACATGTTCCACTGACCACCGTCGGATATTGGGTCTGAAAGAAGCGAACTGACCAGTCTGCCATCTAGTGGCTCTTCTCGTGTTTCAATTATGTTTTCCAGGAAGTAGTTCGCTTTCTCGAGTTTGTCCCAAAACATCTGATATATTTCAGAGAGCTCGAAAGTCTTTAGGTTCAGTTTTTTCATGGCTTCAAGAGTCAGTACGCTGAGTCCAGAGAATAACCAGCATCTTCCTGATCTTTCCTGATTAGTGGCTTCTGGAGATTCGATAAGATGACTAAAGGTGAAGTTCTCTCTGTCCACCTCTTTTCTGCTTAGGGCAACTGCGGCTACGCCATTCTCTGTGACGGCGTTCAAGGCGAGTGTGTTTTTCGGATCCTTGTTGAAGGCTAGTGAGAAACGTTTCAAATCCTCAATACTCAAACGTTTTTCCAAGAAGTTACCCGCTGAACGGTTACTTTCATTCATAGCTAAAAGATGTTGCGCGAAGTCGACGTCAACAAGAGCAATTTGCCAAAGCAAGCGATGCGCATTGCGCATGTGAGAGATTTTGTTGTGATAAGTAAGGGAATTATTGAAGACGCAAACCATATGACTCAGCGGGGCTCGTCGAGCTGACTGGTTTGAGTCGGAAAGTTACTCTCAGAAGACAGCTGAACACCTTTGATACAACAAGCCTCGTGGTCGGATCAGCTATTGGAGCTGACATTTTTGTGGTGCCAGCTCTTAGCGCGAAGCTCCTTGGGCCAGCCTCCCTCTTGATTTGGCTTGCTGGCGCAGTAATCGCAATTGTCATAGCCCTATCCTTTGCTTATTGTGCCACCTTTCTGCCCAGGGTCGGCGGCTCCTATGCTTATGCGAAAGACGTAGCTGGGCCATACGCCGGTTTCATGGTGGGTTGGGCTCTACTGATAGCGGAATGGTTTTCCCTCGCCGTATTTCCCGTCGCCTTCACACAATACTTCGTCGCGTTAGTACCAAACCTGAACCAACCATCTCAGCTACTACTCAAAGCCGTATTCATCGTCGCCATCATACTGACGAACATTTACGGGGTCAAAACGGCGGGAAAGATCAACGACCTCTTGACCGTACTCAAGTTAGGTCCTCTATTCCTGCTCATATGCCTAGGTTTTGTATTCATCGCATTTCAACCCCATCTAGCATCCTCTCATTTCCAACCGTTCTTTGTCGGGGGCGTATCGAACATAGGGCAAGCCTTAGTGCTGATCTTTTGGGCCTACGCTGGTTTTGAACTCTCCAGCTTGCCAGCTGATGAAATTGAACATCCAAAGAAGACGTTGCCAAAAGCCCTGCTTTTCGGAATGCTGATCGTGGGGGCCTTCTACATCATAACGAATTTTGTTGTGATAGGGGTTGTAGATCAGCGGACCTTGGTGTCTTCGACCGCACCTTTGACTGTTGCCGCCTCTAACGTACTCAGTTTTTCACCCACTCTTTCGATTATGGGAGGCTTGATTCTCGCTGTAGGTGCGCTGGTCTCGATTTTGGGTGCTGATGAGTCTGGAACTATTGGCACATCCAGGTTGGCCCTAGCCATGTCGATCGACGGCATGCTACCGAAAGTCTTCAGCAAATTGCAGAAGTCGTCTCATACACCATACATCGGCATAATCGTCCTCTGCTCAACGGCCTTTGTTGCGAGCATCACAGACAGCCTGTCAGCCTTGATCAACAGCTCGGTATTCCTGCTCTCCTTCGCCTACCTCGCAACCTGTGTCTCAGCGGTCCTCTTGGAGAGAAAGTACGCAAAGAAACCAGTCGGGGTCTGGGAAAGAGCACTAGTGCCAGGGTTGGGTGCGATCTTTTCCCTCTTCTTGATGACCCAAGTCAGTCCACAACAAATCTTGGTCTCGGCTGTACTGCTCGCTGTCGGTGTCCCTGTGTATGTGTTCTTTGCGCCAAAGAAAGAGCAACATGAACTGAAAGAGGCCTTCCTGTCTAGAGACGCGATTCTGGAGAGAACCTACCATCAAGGAGAAGTGTTCTTAGCTAATGTTGTGCGCCACATCAAATGGCGAATCTACCGAGCAAAGCATATTGACATAGCCTGGCAAGTCGAAGAAGGAAACTAGCAACTAAGCTACGAAAGAATTCAACGCAAAACTACCGAAATCAAGAAACGTGTATATGAAGGACGACTCTGAATTTCAAGCTCAAACTCTGCAGACGGTTAATTCTGAATTTGATAGCAAGATTCGGAGTCAAACTACTTATTTTGTTGCGAACAACATTCCGACATGTTTACCATGGAACCTAGCAGCACCGAGTTGCAAAGAAGGAGGGGAGAGTCTACGGAGAATCTGCAGACAGAGGATGAGAAATGGAACGCGGTGTTAGCTAGAAATGGGAAGTTTGATGGGGCGTTCGTATTTGCCGTGCGGTCAACGGGAATCTATTGTAAGCCATCGTGTGCTGCTAGGCGCCCCCGCAGGGAGCAAGCGGTCTTCTTTGCTGGGCCCGATATGGCTGAACTTTCTGGTTTTCGACCATGCCTACGTTGTCGACCTCGGGATGTTGGACCCTCCCCGAAAACGGAATTGATTGCGCGCGTCTGCAAATATATAGAATCCAACCTAGACAGAAAACTCAGTCTTTCAAACCTTAGCGCTCAAGCGGGAATTAGCCCATATCATCTTCAAAGAACCTTCAAGCAGGTCGTCGGTATTTCCCCACGCGAGTATGTTAAAGCTCGTCGATTATCAAAGATGAAGCGTTCGCTAAGGGATGGGCAAACGGTCGCGAAGGCGCTTTACGGAGCTGGCTTCAGCTCCAGGAGCCGAATCTATGAAAAGCCCTCCAATCAATTTGGCGTGAATCCGGGAACGCTTCGCCGGGGCGGGCTTGGACTAAGAATTGAATACGCAATCGTGGACTGCCCTCTAGGTCGTTTACTCGTGGGGGCCACGGAGCGTGGGATATGTGCTGTTTGCATGGGCGATTCGGATGAAGTGGTCGAGGCGGCGCTCACCAACGACTACCCTTCAGCAGATATCCACCGAAACGATGAGGCATTGGGGAGTTGGGTTTGTACGCTTACGAAATATTTCAGTGGTGAAGAATTCGATCTCAACTTGCCTGTGGACGTTCGGGCCACCGCATTTCAATGGAAGGTCTGGAGGGAAATTCAATCTGTCCCATATGGCAACACGACCACCTACAGCAAGATTGCAAACGCCCTAAACGAGCCAGACTCAGCCCGTGCCGTGGCCAGGGCTTGTGCTACGAATCCAGTATCGATTTTGATCCCATGCCACCGAGTCATTGGTGAAGATGGTGGGCTGCATGGATATCGCTGGGGCAAGAAGAGAAAACACGCTCTACTTGCCCTCGAACAGACGGCTCACCGTGAAACTGTCAAAGTTGTCTAACGCAGGCATTTGTGGCTCTCATGAAAACGAAATTCCCTACGAAGGGGACACTGCAGAATCCAACCACAGCCAATGCCGGAGCACGAATTTTCAATTACAACCTTGTAATAGCTCTCAGCATAATCTGGGGTTTGGCTTTTGTTGCAATCAAAAGAGCGGAGTTCGAGTTAAGTCCGGCCAACTTGACCATACTCAGATGGCTGATCGCGTCTGGGGGCTTCTTGGTCTTGGCTCCGGTCTTTGGTAGGCCTAAGAACCCAATCAAGAGACGGCACATCCCGAGGATACTTTTAGTTTCATTTGCGAGTGTGGTCGGATACCATCTTTCCCTGAACTACGCTGAGACCATTGTGTCATCCGGTCTTGCAGGACTTCTAATTTCCTTTGGCCCCATCTTCATCGTATTGCTTTCCGCGGTCTTCTTGAAGGAAAAGATTGGAAACAGGTTGATGCTCGCGTTAGCAGTAGCTGGCGCGGTGATACTCTCGATTAATACGGATCTAAGCTTTCTACAGATTACGGGCCCGTCTGCGGTCGTATTAGCGGCATTCATGTACAGCATATACTCGGTGGGTTCCAAGCCGCTTGTGAAGGAGTATGGTGCTTTGCCCATAGCAATATGGGTTGCAGCAATCGGTACGGTTTTCACTTTGCCCTTGCTCTCGTGGAACTTCCTCGATCAGGTTTCCACTCTCTCAGTCTGGGGATGGCTCTCTGTGCTCTATCTCGCGGTTCTGAGCACAGTGGTTGCCAACATGATACTCTACACGCTCATCAGCGATCGTGCTGTCTCCAGACTTTCAGTTCAACTCTACTTGGTTCCCTTAGTAAGTCTAGCAGGCGGAATACTATTGCTCGGCGAGAACTTCTCCGCCTTCACAGCGTTGGGGGCATGTTTTCTGCTCGCAGGAACAGCCCTCGCCACGCATAAACACTAACTCGTCCCTCCAGGGAGATGCCGTTGCTGGAGCCATCCGAGATTACACACAGAGACCGCCGGATATTCGCTGAGCGTAGGCTAACCAAAGATCAACATGACGGTTCCCACTGCAAAATAGAATACGAGGACTGAGGTGAACCCTATCTTGACGCCCCTATGCCTTGCTGGCAACTCCCTCCCGAAGAAGTCGAAGGCCCCTTCTCCTTTGGTTAATGCATACCAGTAGACTTTGGCGTCGTATACGCCGAAAATCAATAGTGAGACGCCCACAAGTTTCAAGAAAATGCTCGGTAGCACCGGGTGCACATCAAGCGGGACAAGAACATGCTAAAAGTAGTGGTGAAGGATCTCATTTACGTTGGCTTCATAGTCTCCGAAGGGCGACGGCGAAATGAAAACATCATCCACACCATTCTCGTGATATTCCTTCACCCTTTCTCTTAGTTCACGGACGGTGCCAAGAACCGCTAGTTTGTCAATCATCTGACGGCTCACGCTTCGTTTGACAGCGTCTCGATCTTTCGCTTTCCAAGCAGCCATCATTGCATTTGCCTCGGTCGCGAACCCTAGGCTTGAGAAGAGCGCAGAGTAGGGCGGTGCGCTAGCATAGAAACTGATCAAATCCTTAGCAGCGTCCAAGCCTTTGCTATCGTCCCCCAGAACGTAGGAGTAGAGCATCACTGACAATGTCGGACGCTCTTTTCCCCCGACCTCTCGGCATCCTTCATTCATGAGTGAAAGCGCGTGTTTGATTCGGTCTGTTGGGTATAGATTCAAAATCACCCTGTCTGCGAGCTTGGCCGCCTTCTTGATCATCTGGTCATTCAAGGCTGCCAGGGCGACCTTGGGCGGTGGCCTAGTTCTCAATCTCGCGTTAACGGGTGAATAATATGGGCCCTGGTGACTGAATTTTTCCCCGGAGAAATATTGGTCAACTAGCTTTACGGTTTCCTCCAGCCTCCGCATTGGGTTCCTGAAGCGTTGGCCGTGCCAGCTCTCCACGATTGCCGCTGTGCTCACACCAAGACCGAGTGTGAACCTTCCTCCGCTGAACTCATTTAGAGTGGCCCCGAAGAGAGCCAACTGACTCGCCGACCTAGTAAAAACGTTCACAATAGATGTCCCAAGCGGGACTTTTTTGGTTGAACATGCCGCAATCGTCGCGAGCACTGAAGCATCGCGCAATGTCGTCTCACCAAACCATATCCCGCCGAAGCCCTTCGCTTCAGCTTCTTTACTAATCTCGGGTATCCGCAAGGAGGAAAGTTCTCCGTTGCCGCTTAACATAATACTCGTTGACATTGCAATTTGCCCTCCTATCCGAGTCTGGTTAAAAGGGTAATGAAATAGGTGGGTTAAGTAAGCATCTGGGTCTGAAGACAGTTGCACGAGGTCGAAATCAATAACCTGTCATTCACCTACGAGAATCGTACTGACCCAGCCCTAGACAAAGTCGACATCGCAATTGATAATCACGACTTTGTTCTCCTTGCAGGCGCCAGTGGCTCCGGGAAATCCACCCTGCTAAAATGCATCAATGGGCTGATTCCCCACCGGTACCTCGGCCAATACTCGGGCGAAGTGAAAGTAAGAAACCAGCCTGTACCGAAATCTCCCTTCCTCAAACTTTCCTTGACCGTGGGTACGGTATTGCAAGAGGCCGACAAGCAACTCGTATCATCAATAGTCGAAGATGACGTAGCTTTTGGGCCCGGAAATTTGGCGCTACCAAGGGATGAGATTGAGCGCCGCGTTGGGCACAGCCTCGAATCCATGGACATTACTCAGCTACAGAGAAGGTCTATCTTTGAAATCTCGGGCGGCCAAAAGCAAAGGCTAGCTATCGCTGATGTTCTGGCAATGGAGCCGGACATCTTGTTGTTCGACGAACCATTGGCCAACCTCGACTCGAATGGCGTTAAGCTCATGCAAGGCATTTTCCGCGAGTTTCACAACTCGGGCAAAACCATAATCGTAGCTGAACATCGAACAGAGGAAGTCCTACGCGCCAACCCAACTCGGATTGTAGTAATCAACAAAGGCCGCGTTATGGCCGACGAGAAAGACCCCGAGGTCCTAATCGAATTCGGCGACGTCATCAAGATTCCTGCCGAGTATGTTCTGCGTAGGATTCTCACGAGCGAGTATGAACTCGCAGCCCCCACCACGGAAACCACTCCTCCACAGAATGAACAGTTAGGCCAGGAGCTGATTCGAGTTGAGAACCTCAACTTCGAATATCCCGGAGGAATAATGGCGCTTAAGGGCCTAAACCTAACCATTCGCGAGGGCGAAAGAATAGCACTTCTTGGTAACAACGGCGCGGGAAAATCGACACTTGCCCTAAGCCTTGTTGGGTTACTGAAACCAACATCAGGCCGAGTTCTAGTAACGGGTCAAGATACACGCAACCAAACGACTGCCGAGATCGCACGTGCAATATGCCTCGTCTTTCAAAGCCCCTTCTCGATGCTCTTCGCAAAAACAGTCCGCGACGAACTCAGCTTTGGCCCAAAGAACATAGGCGTTCCACCCGATGCAATTTCAAAGATCGTCCCTGAAACTGCAAAACAATGCTCGATAAGCCATTTGCTTGAAAACTCTCCATTCGCCTCAAGTTTTGGGGAAAAGAAGCGAATCTGCGTGGGTTCTGTACTAACCATGGAACCGAAGTGCATAATATTAGACGAACCGACCGCAGGTCAAGATTTCAAGAGCTACTCCAATTTCATGAACTTCATCTGTTCACTAAGCGAACGAGTAAAGTCCTTCGTGGTAATCACTCACGACCCGGACCTAGCGATTGAGTATACGGACCGTTCGATTGTCCTAAACGCTGGCTGCGTCATAGCAGACGGCCCAACTCACAATATTCTAGCTGACCCTTCCATCCTCGCGGCAGGGGCTATTCGAGAAACTTCCCTAATCGAAATCTCCCGCAAAATCACGGGCGGCAAATCGGTGTTGACTCTGACCGAACTCGCACGGGCCGCTCGCAAGAGCTAGCTCTTAAATAGATAAAACACGGAATCGTTGCCAGTGAAGAAAATTGGGTATGAAAGAAATGAAAGAATCGATGTTCTCAGCCAAACAAATCGTCGCAATGGCAGTTGGCACAGCGCTCTACGCAGCACTAACGATTCCCTTCAATACACTGCAAATTCCGGGCGTGGGCTTGGTGGCCGTTAGGCCGACAGTCGCGATCCCGATGCTCTTCGGCTTCGTCTTCGGACCGTTAGCAGGGTTCGTTTCAGGCTTTCTTGGCAACATACTGTCCGACGCAGTCTCATTCGGCGGATTCTTCTGGAACTGGGACATCGGAAACGGCCTACTAGGCGCTATCCCTGGAATCGGGTACTTCATAGTCAAACGCACCAACTGGACCAAGGCGCGAACTCTAGTCACCGCGTCTGTACTCGCAATAATCGGGGCAATAGTCGGGATGGGATTTGCAGCGATGACAGATTTCGCCTTGCAAATCGGCCTTAGCACGATGGACGCCGCGCTTGCTGAATTCTATTCTGCAGGAGCAACCGACGCAGTGAACGGAGCTATTCTGACGCCGATTCTTCTGTACGCCTACGCAACAGCTTCAGCTGGGCGCGCACGACGGGTCTAGCAGAAACTAAATGATTCGGATCAAGTACTTTCCCGGGACAACCTTCCTGCACAGGATGGACCCGAGAACAAAGTTCCTACTTCTTATTCTATTCATCTTCTCAGAAGTCGCCTTCCTCGACATCAGAATCTTGCTGTTCCCCTTCACCGCCTCCATACTTCTCTACCTATCAGCAAGAATACCTTTCAAAGAAGTGAAAGGAACATGGCAGACCCTACTTACGATCATAGTCATCATTTCTTCGATAAACGCCTTCTTCACGTTCCTCGGAGCCTCCGTCCCACACCCCCACATCATCGCGGCATTCTGGGTCTTCAAGTTCACAGTTGAAGGAATTTTCTTCGCCCTAGCGTCAATCATGCGTTTCCTCTCCTTGGCCATAATTTCGCTTTGCGTGATCATGACGACTGACCCAGGCCTTTACGCCCCAGCTCTGTCGAAACTCAGAATGCCCTACAAAGGTGCATTCGTCGTCGACCTTGCCTTACGATACTTGCCAGTTTACGTTGATGAATTGGAAACTACGATGAACGCTCAGATGGCACGAGGCTTCAAGGTGAAAACCAGAGGCGGGCTATTCGCACGTATCCTCAATACAGTTCCGCTGCTCGTCCCGGTTGCAATCAACGCAATGCTCTCCATTTACGATGTGGCCGACGCCATGGAGCTTCGGGCCTTCGGAGCCGAAAAGAACCGCACGTGGTACCGAACCGTCTCCTTCAAGCCAAGAGACTATGTCTCAACGATCACTCTGTTCTCACTACTCATCCTTGCGATAGTTCTCAGAACGAGAATCACGACATACTGGATTCCCGCCTAGGCAGACCTTGGAATGTGCCTGCTCTGTTGGAAGCAAAGGATTTTTATTAGCCAAGCTTGCAGGTTCTCGATTAGTTAATCCATATGGCATAAACGGGTCAGAAAAATGGAAACAGTTTCGCAACCACAGCTCAATTTCACGGAGAAGGCATTGGATAGGGCGAAGGCAGTGCTGCAGAAGCCTGAGAACGTTGGGAAAGCCCTGCGAGTTTTTGTTTTCGGGGGCGGTTGCGCGGGCCTCAACTATGGTATGGCCATTGGTTTCGTTAAGGCTGACGATTACGTCCTCGAGAGTGATAGCTGCAAGATCGTTGTCGACCCGAAGAGCATGGAACTATTGAAGGGAATGCAGATCGACTATTACGAAAGCATTCAATCATCGGGGTTCAAGTTCAACAACCCGAACGCTATTGCAAGTTGCGGTTGCGGCCTATCATTCAAAACAGCGCAGAAGACCGAAATGGCACAACCTAAACCCTGCCACTGAACGAAGAAGACGCCTAACCGTGTATAACCTACGCTAGACAGCTTTTAGAGGCTGCCCTACGCCCTTCGCCTAAGGGCCCTGCGGCGAGGACACTCGCTTGACGGCCAGTTGTATGTCCTGAGCTTTCACAGTCTTCCTTCCCGCATGGCGAGCTAGGCCAGTTGCTTCCGTCCCAACCTTAACAGCATAATCCTCCAATATCTTACCCAGCTCCTCTACGGCATCATCTCCGACCCTATCAGCACCGGCCATTTCTATCAGGCGACGGACTGCGGCCGTCGATAGTTCTTCAGGAGCCATGAAAGAACACGATTTTTAACGCGTGCGGTTCGGGGCTATTAAAACTTGCCCCGTAGGCCTAACACGGCTTGATAGATGGGCGTTTTGTATTCTCTTGGCTTACATTGAGCGAAACTAACTTTTTTATTGCAAAAAATGCCTCCCTTCGACATGCGAAACTCACACATTGAAAGTATGAAACCAGGAGAACTGCCTTGAGCTACGTAGACGCCCACCTACATCTAGCGGAACCTGGCTTTGCTGGCCGGATAGAACAGGCCCTTGATGATGCGATCAAGAATAAGGTGATGTGCCTTCTCTCAAACTCGTGGATTATGAGACGTCAACCCAAACTATAGCCCTGGCGAAACGATACTCTTCAAGGGTTCTCGCGGCCATAGGAGTTCATCCATCGACGGTGATGAACACAAAGGACCAACGTCTGGACGAGTTTCAGCAGCTAATTGAGGAAGATGCAGAGTACGTTGCCGCAATCGGAGAGGTAGGGCTTGACGGAAAGTACACCCAAGATGAGCAGGTTAGAAAACGTCAGTTGGAGGTTTTCAGGTTCTTCCTGGGCCTGGCCGAGCGTAATGGATTGCCAGTGGTAGTCCATTCAAGGTTGGCAGTTGATGAAGTACTGGGAGCCTTGCAAGAATTCCACCTGCCCAAAGTCCTGTTACATTGGTATGATGGACCATTAGACAAACTTGAGGTGATCACAGAAAGAGGTTACCTGATCTCGATCGGGCCAGCAGTATTCTACTCTCGGGCGATAAATGAAGTTGCAAGTAACGGAGCATTGGACATCATATTGAGCGAAACCGACGGTCCGGTGAAATACCGCGGACCTTTCGAAGGCCGGCTTACGCAACCTTCATTCGTAATAGAGGTGGTACGGAGAGTGGCTGAGCTTAAGGGCCTTCACATTGACGAAGTGCGGGAAGCGGTCTGGAGCAATTTCCGGAAACTCATTCCGCATTAGGATTTGAACAGGCAATACGGTTCTGTAAAGTCGATTTGAATATGGCTATGAAGAAAATGATGCTCTCCGTATCCGACGACATGCTCAAAGCATTAGAAGGAGAACGGAGGGCTAGAAAACTAGAAACCATTCCAGAAGCCGTAAGAGCCGTACTCGGAGAGTACTTCAAGTCTAAGGGACAACCTCTCATTTGTTGGCTTGTCTTTCCTCGTCATTCTTCTCGAACATTTCACCTTTCTTTGGAAATTGAACCCATTCGAACTCATGTTCTGTTGCCCACTTCTTTGCGTGCTGAAGCCTCGGACTCGCGATTCCCACATGTCCCTTAATCCTACCGCAAGTTGCCCAATACCATTGTTCGGAATCCATCGGGAATGCCTTCATGCTTGAAAGATTCAGCATCACGCGCCTATGTGGTGTATTCTTAATCATCATTGGAAGCAGGTAACAATAGAATGGAAAGAAGCCCTCGTATCGCATGTGCTCGTAGTGAATGTCCAAACGATGCGGCTTAGTGATTCGCCCATTCCCAAGTAGTGGCGTACGGTCGGGAACTTCTGGACTCAGAACGTACCCCCTTTTCTTGCACCATCTCTCCAAGAAGTTTGGGTCGTTCGGAGCGGTATCAATCTCCTTAGATAACACCGCTTCTCCCTGTTTCTTAACTAGCTTCCACGCGTATGAATCGGGAGTAAGTACGAAAGCGGCTGGTGGTGTCGTCTTGAAGTTGACTATCAGCCTGTGATTGAAGTTCTGCCCATGAAAATCAAGATTCTTGTTGTTTGGTGTCGTCCCCTTTGGGAAGAATAAGTAAGCCCTCAGTCCTTTGGGCGTTCTCCTAATCGTAAGTAGAGAAAACAGGCCAAGAGCCAATACAAAAGATACCGCGAAGGTTCCAACATCATAGAACCCCGTTAGGGCGAACAACAGTTGAGAGGGGACCACTGGGAGGGTAAGCAAGTATGTTAGCCCCTTCTCCACAAAGACATAGACAATGGCGAAGATGAGCGTATTCCTGAATTCAGATTCGAAGCCCAACCTACTTCACACCAGCCTTGAACGCGCACGTCAAGGACGTAACAAGACAGATTTGGAGTTTTGTACCCGACGAACTTTGACAACGGATTGAAATCCGCTGAACCGACGGAGACTTGACAAGGCCCGCATTAGCAAAGTTTATGTTGAGTGCGCCTTGCTCATGGTTCGATTCAGAGCTGTTGCGTTTGGGGAAAGTTCGGACTGATACAGTGAAGCGAACCTCTAGAGAGGTACTTAGAAGATTCCCTGAACGTTTCACTGGAGACTTTGAATCCGATAAGCAAGCCGTTAATGATTTGGTGTCTACGCAGTCTAAGCGCTTGCGTAATAGGATAGCAGGGTACGTGACGAGGCTGAAGGTTGTCGAAGCGGAACGCGCGGCCGCAACTGAGGTTGCCGTTGAGGCACCCGAAGAAGCGGGACCAGACGAAGAATGAAACAATAGCCTTATCCCCAATATTTTTCGTTGCGGGAAACACTAAAAGGGCAGTCTATGCTCTCCCGAACAAAAATTCGAATCGGGCCGCAATGGGCGCAGGGAACAAATTCCGCTGGATAAGGTTGAGACGTATTGCACACCGTTGTCTGTGTTAAGCATGTTCCTGATGCCACGGACATTCGTTTTGACCCAATTACGCTCAATCTGATCCGGGAAGGCGTCCCCTCGATAGTCAACCCCTTCTGCCTCAACGCCCTCGAAGAAGCGATTCGGCTGAAGGAGAAGCTTGGCGGGAAAATAACTGCGGTAGCAATGGGTCCGCTGCAAGCTCAGGAGGGCTTGCGCGAAGCCCTCGCTATGGGCGGCGATAGGGCCGTGATGGTCTCCGATCGGGAAATGGCGGGAGCAGATACCCTAGCGACGTCCTACACACTTTGGAGGAGCATAGCAACAATAAAGCAGGCCGACCCGTTCGACCTGATCCTAACTGGAAAGGTTGCAATCGATGGTGAAACAGGCCAAGTGCCACCCGGCCTTGCTGTGAGATTTAACATTCCCATCATTTCGAACGTCACGAAAATAGAGCAAGTCGACCTGAAATCACGAGCCATAGTGGCGAAGCATAGATTCGACGACGGCATTGAGACGGTTAAGGCGAGCCTCCCAGCGGTTCTAACTATTACTGAGGAAGCAAACAAACCGAGAAAATTCACGATCGAAGGCATGCTAAACGCAAAGAGAACAAACATCGAAGTGTGGGACAAAAAAGCGATAAACGCCGACTCAAATCTTCTAGGCCTCAAGGGTTCCCCGACAATCGTCAAGAAAGTGTTTCCTCCCCCCGGAAGGAAACAAGGGGAAGTCTTTGACGGGAATACGGATCCGAAAACCGCCGCAAAATGGCTGCTTCAAAACCTCATCCGAGTTCACGCACTCGGACCCCCACCACCAAAACCCGCCGAAACCGTGCCCGAGCTTCCAAAAGAGAGGGGAAAAGTTGAGAATTCCGGGAAGTACGGCGAGGTTTGGGTCTTCGTTGAACACCTTCATGGGAAACCCTCCCAAGTTTCATGGGAACTTCTAGGCGAAGGAAAACGGCTCGCAGAGATTTACAGAACTAAACTCGGTGCGATAATCATCGGCAACGATATTGGACATCTTGCGAAGGAGTCGTTTGTTCACGGCGCGGACAAGGCCTATTTGGTCGAGGATGAGCACCTCGAGAATTACCGGACGCAGCCTTACGCCGTTGCCATGGAGGAGGCCGTTAGGAAATTCAAACCGGAGGCTCTCTTGGTCGGCGGAACTATTAGGGGAAGGGACCTAGCGGGCTCAGCAGCCACCTTCTTGGGCACAGGTCTTATTGCGGATTGCACTGGGTTGGATGTGGATACGGAGACTGGAACTTTCATGGGCACGAGGCCCGATTACGGCGGCAACCTCATGTCCACCATAATCTGCCCCAAGGAAAGGCCGACTATGGCCAGCGTCCGCCCCCGCGTGATGAAGAGCCTGCCTCCAGAGGCGGGAAGAGACGGGGAGATAATCAACGTGGACATCTCGCTCAAACCCACCGACTTAAACACCGAAGTGATGGATTTCGCCCCGATCGAGAAGGGAAACGTTCGCCTGGAAGATGCTCAGGCTATCGTTTCCGGAGGAAGAGGGCTAGGAGCAGCCAAGAACTTCCAACTAATCGAGGAACTCGCGAAAACTCTCCAAGCACAAGTAGGTGCCTCTAGGGCAGCAGTCCGAGCCGGATGGATAAGCCCCGAACACCAAGTTGGCCAAACAGGGTTCACGGTCAGGCCGCGCCTCTACATCGCCATTGGCATTTCCGGAGCGATCCAACACATTGTCGGCATCATGAACGTCGACTACATCGTTGCGATAAACCGAGACCCCGAAGCGCCCATCTTCAAAATGGCGGACTTCGGCATCGTTGGCGACCTGTTCAAAGTCGTCCCAGCCCTAATTGAGGAGCTCAAGAACGTCCACTCAGCTGAGTTGGCACCATGACCGAGAAGTTCGACTCAGTAGTCGTGGGTGCCGGCCCCGCTGGAATCGCAGCGGCCTATACGATGGCTAAAGCCGGACTGAAGGTTCTCGTTCTCGAAAAAGGGGAGAAACCTGGCGCCAAGAACATGTTCGGCGGAATCATCTTCAGGCACCACACTGAGAAACTTGCGCCCGAATTCTGGAAAACAGCGCCAGTCGAACGGCACGTGATCGAATATCAATATTGGTTTCTCTCAAAAGACTCACACCTACTGTTGAGTCATAGAAATCAAAAATTCAACGGCCAATACAACGCCTTCACAGTCCACCGTGCAAAGTTTGACCCCTGGTTCGCCAAGCTGGCGGAGGATGCGGGAGCAGTTATCATCAACCGAACCACTGTAGATGATGTTCTGGTTCAAGATGGAAAAATTGCCGGCGTCAAAACTGAACGGGGCGACATTCGGGCGGATGTTGTAATAGCTGCCGACGGCGTCAACTCAATGCTTGCCAAACAAGCGGGAATAAGGGAAGAGCTACCGCAAGAAGCCGTCGTACTAGCCGTGAAAGAAGTCATCGCGATTCCAAAACAAAGAATTGAAGAGCGCTTCAACCTCGGCACGGATGAGGGAGTAGCCGCCTTACTGGTTGGTTGGGGACCTGGAATGCACGCTGGGTTCATGTACACTAACCGAGATACGATTTCCATCGGCATAGCCGTCAGCATGCGTGACCTAGACAAGAGCAAGCAACGCCCAAACGTTTTGTTTGAACAATTCAAGAACCACCCGTCAATAGCCCCGCTAATCAAGGATGGGGAACTCAAAGAATACTCTGCCCACTTAATCCCCGAAGGCGGCTACGATTACGTAGCCAACATTTACACGGATGGCATGCTCGTCGTCGGAGATGCTGCGATGTTGGTCAACGCTGTGAACTGGGAGGGCACAAACTTGGCTATGACTTCGGGAATTATAGCAGGTGAAACCGTCATCGAGGCCAAGAAGAAGAATGACTTCTCATCGAGAACACTAAAGAAGTACAGGGAGAGATTGGAAGAAAGCTTCGTTCTGAAGGATTTGAAGAAGTATAGGGGCATCCCAGAATTCTTCTCATCAAACCCTGACTTCTTCACAGTTTACCCTGAAGCTCTTAACGAGCTCTTCTACATGTGGCATGTCGTGGACGATGAGTTCAAGGGTGACAGGATTAAGCGTATGAAGGCTACGCTTTTCAAACGGCGCTCACGAATTAGTCTAATCCGTGATTTCTACCATGTCTGGAGGCTGTTCTGATGACACAGCGTGTTCTGTCTATCGAGGACAAGCTGTACCGGAACCGCTACAAAGTCGACGAAGAATCACACCTATGGATTAAAGATCCCAAAATGTGCCTGCGATGCCCTTTCGACTTTGCATGCATCAGGGTCTGCCCCACGGATGTATACAAATGGGAAGAAAACAAAATCACGATTACCTACGATGCCTGCGTGGAATGCGGGGCCTGCAGGATTGCTTGCTATGACATAGGTTGGAAGAACCCGAAGGGCGGGTTTGGAATTTCTTACAAGTACGGGTGAAATCCATCCCGCTATAGCTTGACCGATTCGTAAGTTACCTGTAACATCTCGGTTTGGTTGCTCCAGTGAAACCTCGGCACGTGCCGCCTGAATCTCTTAAACCGTTGACTAAGCGCGTGGGTAACTATTGGGAGAGCAATTGTCGCGTCGGTGAAACACTGAACCATCCGAGAATGACGGTGGTACTTACCCCAGCTTTGGGCCTCTTCGAAGGTCGACCCGCTCAACCCTCCCCATTGGGGGACATCAGTAGTAAACTGGATCGCAAAGTCGTGCGTTCGGTCGTGGCGGGTTTGGTAACTCGCTATCACGGCCGTTTGTTGTATGAAATTCTTCGGAACACCGCCACCGACAATAATCACGGCCGTGTGGCTTGACTTCTCTGTAATCTTAGAACTCTCGTCAACATCCCGCATGTGGTCTACAATGATACGGCGTTTCCTTCTCCTGTTAGCGAACATGAGCGAAAAACCTAACCCGCTGTCGCAAAATGCCGGGACGAATATGGGGACGCCCATTTCGTACGCAGCTACACATATTCCGTCCCTACCTTTTGCCATTCGTGAAATCCATTTGCCAAACTCATGCATAATCTCACGCGAGGAATATGGCCGTCCGGATTGGAGGCGTGAAGAGAATTCCTTCTCGATCATTACGTCTAAGTGGTAGAATTTTAGCTCGTCGGCATACACATCGTACATCCGGTCGATTCTGTTTCGCCTGAGCATTACGTTATCTATTTGATCTGTTCCCTGGAAGTGTTTGCCACCGATAGTTTCGTAAGCATCATGATAGAGTGTTGCACCTGTCGTTACGAGCACGTCGACCATTCGCCGCCGTACTAGGTAGGTGATTAGTCCACGCATCCCTGCGGGAACCATGGCCCCAGCAAGGCCTAACCATATCACCACCTCACGTTTCTTGAGGACCGCCGTCCAAGCGTCCGCGGCTTCACCTAGTTTCCGACCTTGAAACCCTGTGAGCGCCATATCCCCAAGTAATTCACTGATTGTTTTCTCCGGTTGAACTTCGACAGGTCGGGTAGGATGCCTTAGAACTTTTTCTCGCTGCAATGTTTCCGCCAACTAATCTATATTTAATTCAATTAAAGTCTACGAATTAGGAAATTCGCGTGCGATTTATGATTCTCCTATAATTTCAGTAATCAGCTTTGCCTCGCTCGCACCTTTTTTGCTATCTTCATATTTCTTCCAATGCTTCTCGAACCGGTTTAATATTGCGAGCACGTCGGGTAAGGGCACCCAATCAGAAGTTATCGGGTAAGCCTTCTCCGTTATCGGAGATTTCCCCAGCGCCTTGACCTCACGCTTCACTTGTTCCAAGTTCATAGGTTCGCTATCCGAACCCCCATATGCTTCGAGAATTACATTTTAGCTTATTCTAATAGTGGAAAGATTCGTTATTTCAGCGCTTCCATGGCTTTCGAAAACAGTTGTTTGTCGTAGCTCTTGGCTTCGATGATCGTAACTTTCATTTTCCTCCTAAACTTGGTTCTTATTGCTCGCCCAACTCTCACTTGCCATGGTTCCTCTACAAAGATTAAACAACGTGCGTATGCTGCTGCTTTCAGGTATTCCGTGATCCGTTTCAGGGCGTTGTTGATCGCCATGTTGGTTGGTGAGAGGGCGCTCTCCGTTTGGGAAAGAGGGTAGACATCGAGTAGTTCTTGAGGGACTACTGCAAATGTGAGCCCGTATGCGCAAATGTGAACATCGCTTCGCCTCTCGAACCTTCGTAGCGAGTTTTGAAGGGTAGAATCCTCTTGGAATGGCTCCAGTTGGGATTCGGGGAAAAGAATCAGTTTCGTGGCGCGAGTCGGTGGACGGTATCTCTCAAGTAGCCGCTTTTGGTAGCGAAGAATTTCTGGGCGGCGTAGGGAGGTCTCAGTGAAGATGAAGGGGCCCTTCTTCTTTCTTACTGGCGTACCTTCCTCCAGATTCTCAGCGTAAGTTAGTAGCCTGTTGAATGCGGTGTGGAGGGCGGGATGAGTTCGCGACCTTGTTTCAACGAGTTCCCAGAGCCTTCCGTCAACTATGGCCTGCTTGATGGTTTGCAGCTCGCCCAAGCACGTGTGTAGGTTATGGGATGCCAGGAAACGATCCCGATCCATCAGGAGAAACTTCTTGACCTGATCAGGAGTTTTCTTATGGCAGGCGGGACAGCTGCAGGGGAAATATTCCAAATCCTCAATCTTTGCTGTACCTTGCGTGGTCATGTAACGCCCGTTCCGAGCAAAGAGCGCATAGGAGGCGGAATCGAAGATGTCACAACCTAACGCCACCGCCAATGAAAACATCATGGGATGGCCCGCCCCGAACAAGTGAAATGGCCTGTCTGGTGGCAAATTCATCTTTGCGGCCATTACCATATCGACCAAGACGTCGTACCGATATTGTTGCATAACCGGAGTTGGGCTTCCGAGGGCGTAAATCTGAAAATCCCGCTTCGCCATTTCCTTGGCGGAGTAGGCTACAAGGTCCGGAAAAACGCCTCCCTGGACGGGGCCTACCCAGAGTATGTCCCGCCGCTCGATCACCTTCAATGATTGGTCTGCCCTGCGCAAGGTCTCCTCAACCGTCCACTTGGCTCGGTCCTTGGATGCATCTTGCCCAGTTGGCACGTCGAGTATGACCGCCATATCACTGTCCAAACGTTCCTGAAAGCGGATGATCTCGTTCGGTCGAACTTCCACATCGCCGTACTGAAGAATCTGGTAAGCTCCGGAATCTGTCTCGACCACACCTTCGAAGTTCAGGAGTTGATGTATCTTCGGAACGTCCTTTTCTCCACGAAATTTACGCCACACAAGGTAGGAGTTTGTGATTAGGGCGTCATATCCGAAAGTGTCCTGCAAGGCTTTTGCTGGAATTATCTGAGAATTTGGGTTTACAACAGGCAGAAGTAACGGTGTCTGCAGTGTACCTCTTTTCGTTCGCAGTAGCCCGATTCGGCCTAGAAGATCCTTGCTACGAATCTCAAAGGCCATTCAGAGTCGAGCTTCGCTCATTCAGTTGACTATCGATTTTCTTGGGGTTCGGCTGCTTAGGGTTGGGTTTGGGCTTTAATGAACTCATCGTAAACCTTTTGGACCCTTTCGGCTGCTGGTCCAGTGCCCTCAACTATTCCTTTTTCGGAGACTCGAATTCGATCCATTACGACTATTATTCCGGCCCCTTCGTTCACTCTTACCATTCTGGGAAAAACTCGTTCTAACCTATCCGCTAAGGCTGGTAAGTTGAAAGGCTTCTCGGTGCTGAAAATCTGCAACACAGAATTGCCGTTGACGAAGAGTTTGTTGAGAATTCGGCCCGAGTCATCTCTGGCACCACTTAGGCAGATGTTGAGGGAGTGGGAGTCAACTCCTGAAAGAACACCCGTGTAGGTCTTTCCGTCCGACGTTACGACGGTAATCATCTTTTGGAGCTGGGCTGTAATTTCCTCCATAAACCTGCGATCCGGTAAAGATGACATTGAATTTCGCCCCCACTCATGGCGCGTCAGGTTAGTAACGTTATCGGCGTTCGGCGTTATTGTTAGCATTCGGGTGTTGGGCTTGTGTTTTCGCTTCCTGTAGGACTCGTCTTGCTTCCTTGGGTTTCTCGGAGCGAGCGATGAGTCTCGCGTCCTCTAGGTTGACTCGTCGCCCACAGTATGGACAGGAGCGAGTTTTCTTATCCGAAACAGCGAGAAGAAGGCGGCCGCAGTTCGTACAGGCGACCACGAGGTAATTTTTCTTCGGCTTGGACATCGATCTACCACTCCAAGTATCGGGCCAACGAATGTTCTTTGTCCAATGTCGCAATCCAATCAATTTTTACCCTTTTTTGCGCCGGCTGAATGAGAATTCGCTTTGCAGTAGCCACGCACTTGCTAGCGTTAATGTGAGACGTATCCAGTTGAACTACTCGATTTGACCCAAACCACTTTACTGCATTGATAAGACACACGTCCAGCATTTCTGCCAACACGTTTTCTCGAACTTTACTCTGCTTCCACTTCTTCTTACTTAGACGCCTCTCAAGAATTCTCGGGTGACACCGAAGCACGAAGACGAGTTTCACTAAATCCTTCGGGATTATCCATTCAGTTATGTGCGTATCGACGATTGTCGCGCGCCTTGTCTTCAATAAGAGACGGTTCAAGTTTGCGTATACACGAGCTAAGTTGATCACTCTCGACTCTCTTTCCCGATCAAAGCCTGTGTACAGTTTCTTATCCGAGACAAATTGTGTGAGTGCAACGCAGTCTGCGCCAATTTCTTTTGCGAGCTTCTTAGCGAAAGTTGTTTTCCCTGTTCCCGGAGTTCCGGTGACTATGATTGCTCTGCGCGTCTTTCTAGGCACTTTCATTTTTCTGACCGTGGCCTCGGCTCCTGTTTAGGTAAATATTTCCGAATTCCTTCTTTGATGACCTTGTAAAGTTCTGAGTATGGAAGAGCCTGTATGTCCTTTACGCCTTTTTCGGCGATGTAATTTGAAAGGAAGGCTTGGAACCGCTCCTCTTCCGGGTCGATATTACAAATGTACCGTTCAAACATTCGTACTATTCGTGAGCTTACTCGGGCAAGGTACTCGGAATCAGGTATTGGCAATCGGGCGCACATCTTAGGTTGCGCGGTATACTGGCTCATGCGAATGCGGAATCGAGCGCAGCCAGGTCCGCTTTGTTTAGTTTCCACCCCGCAGCTCCAGCGTTTTCTCTAACGTGATCCAATCGACCTGCTTTAGGTATGGCTACGACAGGGTCTTTCATTATGAGCCAGTTCAATGCAACCTGTGATCTTGTCTTCCCATATTTGGTTGCAATCCTCTCGAGCTCCTGCCAGCGTTCACCAGCTCCTCCTCTTGAAATCTCCCCGCGTCCGACTGGGGAATAGGCGATTATGGTAATGCGCTCTTTTGCGGCGAAGGCAAGCAAATCTTCCTCGACCGACCTATCCAGCAAACTGTATTCGACCTGATTAGAAGCAAGCTCTATTTTGGAAAGTGCTGCTTCGGCTTCACGGGTTTGTTGCACAGAGAAGTTACTCACCCCGACATGGCGCACTTTACCTTTCGCAACGAGGCGTTCCATCGCCCTCATGGTTTCCGCTATAGGGATGCTCGGATTTGGCCAATGCACTTGGTACAGGTCTATGTAACTTGTCTGGAGGCGTTTTAGGCTGGACTCACAAGAACGTAGCACGTGCTCATACGAGAGGTTCTCGGCTGAAACTTTAGTCGCGATGAAAACGCTCTCTCGTTCGTCCGTACTGGCTTGGGCTACAATCTCTTCAGAATGCCCCGCGGCATACACCTCTGCGGTATCTATGAATCGCATTTCCAGTTCCAAACCCAGACGCAACGCCCGCACCGACTCCTCTTCCCCTCCGAAGAGTTTGTTGCTGAGACCTCCCATACCCCAAGTTCCCAACCCTAACACTGGGATTTTGACGCTGCTCTTCCCGAGTTGCTTGAAATCCATACCGGTCACCCCTACTCCAAATTCTAATAACAACCTCTTTGGTAATGGGGGGCTGATTTAGATTGCGAATCGGAAGTGTGGATGACGCGAAAAGCGTCGTGAGGAAGTACATAATTGGAACTAGGTCTAGGCACGGAAAAATTGCTTCCATAACTATTGAAGAGGAACCCAAAGGCCCAGATGACAAGGGCGTATGGATTGTGAAAGGGACTTTCGTTACGGAAGAGGGCGAGAAAGAAGATTTTACTGCTGCCGTTACGTCCCGGGGCGAAGTAACGATGACCCCACCACCCGCTCCCAAAAGTGGGAAAGCCCCCTCAAAATTCGGCCGGTAAACTAGGGCTGTTTCCTTAAGAGTGAGCAAGCGCCTAAGCTATAATGGAGCTTTATCATTGCCATACATGCGATCGAAACCCAAACCAAAACCGCCAGCCTATTGGACCAAGGGCACGGTCACCTGGTACAGCCGTTACAATAGTGACGGTAGGCAGGAAACCTAAATTCTGAAAGTCCGCGTCCCCTGCCGGAAACCTTGAACACATGCTCCTTTACGATCGAAAAAACCGCCGCATACGCCGAAGTTTTCTCTGCGCTTAGCGTTTCTTGCTTCTTCTGTCGGACCTGTAGATAGCTATGAACAGCACGAACAATATCAGGCCAAGTAGATGGGCTAATTCACAGTCTGAGCATATGGCGTGTATTATGGCAAGTTGAATGTAGTCCAAGTAGATAATCGCGGGGACGCATAGCGCTCCCACGGCGAAGCCGACCGTTGACGCCCTTCGAAAGCCGTATGCCCTCATTCCAGCTAGCAAGGTTAACAGCGAAAACCATCCAACCGCAAGGAGGTGAATTGGGATGCTGTAGAAATAGGAGAAGGACGTTTGAAATACAGCTGGACATTGCGAACCTAGGATGCATGCTGTTAGCGCATTGGCGGATATGTACCATTGAAGCAAGTACCAACTCCAATATGCGCCAATTACCCCTACCACAATGGCTCCAATCACAGCATGTTTCAACATTTTGCTCACTAGAGTAACTGATCGTTTGCCAACTGAGATTCCTTTTGTGTTGAGTTGCTCAGCTGGCGTTGATAGCGTTGTTGATGGCGGCCGTTAAGGTGTCTTCGGTTTGTTCGCCCTGAAAAGATGAGAAAACTGCACCGCTCTTGGCGATGATGAAGAAGGTTGGAGTCGAATTAACTCCATACTCAGTATTCATCACAGTGCCCGAGGAATCGTAGACATACGTCCACCCTGACCCATAGGTGCTAATGAATCCTGCAGCGTCTTTGGCCGATGCTGGAGTCCCATTCGGACCATTCCATGGTCCGGCAACTGATAAGAAGACAACATTTGGGTTGTTTTGATATTTGGTGTACATATCCTCCAGCATCGGAGCCATATGTTGGCAGTGTGGGCACCAAGGTTCCATGAACTCGAGGAACACAACTTTACCTCGGAAGGATGAGAGGCTAATCTGGCCGGTTAGATAATTCGGGCCATTAGGACTAACTACGGGGAGGGTGAAATCTGGGGCTAATGAACCACTAGACGACGCAGTAGTCGCAGTGGGCTGAGGGGCCGGTGCGGAGGGTTGTACAACAGAATAGACTACCCAAACGGCGACAATTAGTATGATAGGTATGGCGATTTTCTCAGCCCTACTCAGGTGCATACGGTCACCCTTTCGGTTTTCCTTCGCTGTGGGACGGCTCAAGTTTTCTTCTCCTATGTGTGAGTACGCATTTCGCGGAGTATGCTTAAGGTTTTCTCTCGAAGGCCGACTTAGCTTAATCCTCTCATCTCCATCAAACCTTGCTATGCAGTAGCCTAGAAAATAGCGCCTCAATGAATTATCATCAGTTGGGCCAAGAGACAGTTCCTGAAGAGGCGGGCTGGTCGCTTAGAAGGCTGGAAGAGTAAAATGTGTAATTGCTAAGAGGGCTTCATCACTCAGAGCAAGATCCCTAACCCTGGTGAATGGATAATTGGCGCCAACCGCCGCCCGTCTTAATATGAAACTTGCCGCCCTTGCTCTGTCCTCTCGTGTTCTCGTATTCGGCATCGCCGTAGCTGCAAGGAACACGTTGCCCATGCGTCCCTGCACGCATTGTTGGGATATTGGTGTTCCATTTTTAGACCTCTTCTCGCGTTGGGATAGTGCCTACTACGCCAACATTGCAATGTTTGGATACCCACATCAAATCACCGCCAGATGGGCCTTTTTTCCGGGTTACCCGATTCTAATAGGATTGCTCGGACGATTTCTCACAATCACGGTCCAACTGAGGCTCATTCCTGCAGTCTACCTGGCCGGTTTTCTGGTAAGTAACGTCACATTCTTCGGAGCAGTCTATTATCTGAGCAGATTTTCCGTTATGACTCTGAATAATAGGAGATTAGCATACATATCTGCGGCTCTTCTTGCTTTTTACCCGGCAGGAGTTTTTCTTTCCGCCGTCTATTCTGACTCGTTGTTTCTGCTACTCACAATTAGTTCACTGTACTACTGCTGGAGGGATAATCTTGGCAGGAGTGCAGTGCTTGGTTTTCTTGCTTCCTTGACTAGACCGGTGGGAGTTCTTCTCGTAGCGCCAATCGTGTATAGACTTCTGCAAGACTCATCTCGCCGGAACGCTGTTCGCTCCTATTTACCCATAGTAGGAATCATGCTCGGTTTTCTGAGTTTTGTTGCGTACAGTCAACTTATGACTGGAACTATGTTCGCTAGCTCGATAGCTGAACGCTCATTCTGGTTGGTCTACTTCAACCCATATGATCGGCTCATGGGAGATCTGCGTGAGATACTCGCTAACCCGATAATACTGCCATACTTGGTACTGAGCCTCAGTGCTGTAGTGACATATATTCAGAGAGTGAAAAACAGAGATGAAACCGCGATCGGTCTATACGCTGTTTGCCTCCTTGCAGCTTATCTGATCTCCCCCTTAGATTCCTTTCCTCGCTACTCGATCACACTATTGCCGATGTACTGGAGTTTTTCGAGATGGTCGGAGCACTCCGCTGCAAGAGTTCTGATTTGCACTCTCTTTCTCATTCTGTTGGTCATAGGGACCGCCTTGTTTGTAAACTGGTACAGGTTCTACTAACGTCCCAACGCAATGTAGACCCATTGCTAGAAGACTAAGAGGCGCGATAAACTCCAGAAAAGAATTGTTCTCCAAATTCCTAAGCTTCAACGATGCTCTTCAAAAAACCATCGTTTCAGCCTAGCGCGACCCAAAGCGTTATGTATCTACGTCTTTTCGACGGGAGCGACCTGAATGAGAATATCCTTGGCGTTTTTGTTGGTTTCACTTGCGATCCTCACAGCAGTCTCCCAAGTCGCTAGTCCTTCCGTGTACCATCCTTCTGTTGTCGCCGACAATCAAAACGACAGCCCTTTTGTTGTTCCCGTCAAAATTGACACTTACGGTGACGCATGGAGTGGGTATCTCGCATTTGGATTGTGGCAGTTTAATTCAACGGACTTAAGCGTGCTGCATAGTTACTTGGTCGTGATGAACACTAAAGGCCAACTGCTCGATATCCGGAGGTCTAATGAAATCCCAAGTTATTGGCCTGTCAAATACATTTCATCGGACACCTTAATGTTCATGGGAGAACCAGATTCGCTGGCTACGCATTTCTGGAATATGAAGACGAACAAGACAACTGATTTCCCAAACGTCTGGGGGCATCATGATATCATCTTCAACCCGTCCACGGGGACCTTCCTTACACTCAGAGACTACGTGAGGGTGATTGACGGAAGGAATGTTCTGATGGATAAGATAGTAGAGCTTAACGCGGCCGGAGACGTCCTGTGGACCTGGGACACCTATTCGGACGGTCATTTCAGTCTCAATGACGAGTGCCCATGCAACGACACTACTGGTGCATCGTCCGGGTATCTTCCAGGCCAAACCTTGATAGACCTAACCCATTCGAATAGCCTTCAATGGATCTTCGATGAGAACGTGATTTACGTCAATATGCGAGCATTGAACACTTTCTGCAAGATCAACAAGACAACGAGTCAGACGATCTGGTGTCTGGGCGAACACGGCAACTTCACTCTCTACGACGCGAACGGGAAAAGAGTCCCCAGCCTATGGTATCATTCCCATGATGTGGAGGAAGTACAACCCGGCATCTTCTCGATGTTCGATAATGATTATCACAACACAACTAGGCCCTGCCAGCAAACCCTCAATGGAACGATATCGCATAGCCGGATGCTGGAAGTCGCCGTGAACGAGCAGAACATGACTGCTCGAGTAAGCTGGAGCTGGACGGCTCCAAGTGCGTATTGGACTCCATATTGGGGTAAGGAGGACAGGCTCACCAACGGAGACAGACTAGGAACCTTCGGCTCCCAAAGCCACTACGTTCCCAATAGTTCAGGAGCAGTATTAGTTGAGGTGAACCCAAAAGGCGAACTGGTGAGATCGTATACGTTTCCATACGGGTGGGGAATATATCGCGTCGAAGAAATAAATCTGCAAACCCTCAACGACTATGATGGTAAATGGCATTCAAATGACTTCAACGTCAACCTCGCAACAATCAACGCCATTGGCGGGGCAACGGATATTTATTACAAAATAAATGACGGCTCAATTCTGAACGTAGACAAGAACGGACAGCCACGGATCACTATGCCCGGCGGCAACAACACTCTGGAGTACTGGAGCGTAGATAATGCTGGAATTGAGGAGATCCCTCACAAGATGCTTATTGGGATAGGACTGAATGAAACGTCGCCAGCCAATTCGAGTTTTACAGCGAACGAACAGCAGCTAGGATACGCGATAGTTTTCTCATTGATAGTCATCGTATTTGCAGTTGTCTTGAGCTTAAGAAGAATGAGGAAACGCGGTCAACGTCACTGATGATCTTGTCTTTGCTGTTCTCAGAGTAGCTTGCGCTGGCTAGGTAGCTTTTGAACCCGCTGGGGATGAGGAAGTTGCAGCGCTTTGATAGCGCTTTGGTAGAGCTTGGGTTTTGACGCTGGCTTTGATGGTGCTGGGGGGATCCTTGGCGGCTCATCCATAGGGAGTGCTCTAGGATGGTTGCGGTGGTGCGGGGGAGGGGACGTTCGCCGACTGGCACCGTCCCCCCAGTACGGGGGGTCCCGTTGTTTTTACGGTGGGTCGGATTCGAACCCCTGAACCCCTACGGGACAGGGTCCTAAGCCCTCCGCGCATATGCGAATGCTCTGCGCCTTTGACCTGGCCTCACCCCTTCAGTATGCCTGAAGGTTTGGCAACCCCCGCGAGGCAAGCATCAATACTAAAGCAAATAGATTAGAGTATCCCAACCTCAGAGCAGGCGAACTACGAGTCTGGGCAACCCAAAGTTCACCTATGCCTCTTGTAGTCTCTTTCAAGTGCGGCAGCGTACTTGTCCCAAATTCTGTGGACGTCACTGAGGTATTCTGCTTTTCCCGGGTAATTTCGAATCTTCCAAGATTCCACAAACGTCATCTCCAACCTGGTCTTTCGAGGGCCTAGGCTTGTTAGGTGATACTCACCGATCGTGTCGTCTTCGTCTCCTCTGGAGTCAAGGTACCAAGCCTTCGGCGGTTTCAGGGTGACAATGTTCACCGCGTTCATCGTCTTCTCACCGCTACTGTAACGAATAGTGTAAATCACTCTCTCCATGGTTTTCTCTAAGATTGACCTCTTGTTCTTCGAACCAGTCATTCTAGGATCGTTCTCTCGGTAGTCCGTGCACCATTTGAACGCAAAAGAAAGCGGCGCATTGAGCACCTTGGAAACGTGATACGTTCGAACAGTTGGCTTCGCGACCGTCAGACTCCACCTAGCTGGCCCGCGCCATGCGGCTTGCCATCATATAGGTTAGTAACCCTCGCGAACAGGCTCTGGTCGCCTAAGCAATCACGAGGAAGAAAAACAATAGGACTATGATAATTCTGTAGATTCCGAATGGCATGAAGCTATGTTTCCTTATGAAATTCAGGAACAGCCTAATCACGACCAGGGCAACAAGGAAGGAGGTTACGAATCCGACCACGAGTAGGTTGATTTCTCCTGGTGAAAAGGCATTGTATGAGTTTAGGAGGTCGAATCCTGAAGCTGCAATCATGGTCGGAACAGCAAGCAAGAAGGAGAAGAGAGCAATCGTCTCCCTCTTCATGCCCAAAAACAGTCCGCCAGAGATCGTTGCTGTTGACCTCGAGACACCGGGAATCACTGAAACCGTCTGAAAGAGGCCGATCAGCAGGCAATGCCTGTAGGGCATCTTCGCAATCTCATCAATATGCGTCCGCTCTTTGTAACGCCATTCGAACAAGATGATGAAGATTCCCCCAAAGAGCAGAGCCCACAAAACAATCTGCACATTTCCGAACAACACGTCCTTGAAGAATCGGTAGATGATGAGCCCCACGATTCCAGTCGGAATGAAAGCCACTGCTAGTCGTTTGAGAATATCCATGTTCAGGAATAATCTCCAGTACAACGCGACAACCGCTAAAATTGAACCGAACTCCAGTACCAACTCGAAACTCTTCACAAACGGTGATTGCGCTACGTGGAGAAGCGCGGCCGCCAAGATTGTGTGACCCGTTGAGGAAACTGGCAGGAACTCTGTAATTCCTTCGACAACGGCCAATATGATAGCGGTCAGGTAATCCATTCCCAGCGCACCTCAGCGAAACGGTATTGCCAATTCTTTGGGTTCGGTCGGTTTCTCGTCTAACAGTAGATTAGGATTCCGGTTACAGCATTTAGTTTACAAAATCAGAACCGAGCTTGGGATTCGATGAGAAAACTTCGAAGCAACGCTTAATTTCGACGGCCTTTTCCACAAAACTCCGATCGAAACATTGGAAGTAGAAATCGACAAGCAAACCGCGTTGGTGGTCGTGGATGTTCAAAATGATTTCTGCCCAGGCGGAGCCTTGCCCGTAAAGGATGGCAATAAGGTGATCCCGATCTTGAACAAGTACATTGAAAGGTTTAGGAAGATTGGCGCGCCGATACTTTTCACTAGGGATTGGCACCCGCCGGACCACAGCTCCTTCAAGGCTCAGGGAGGACCATGGCCTCCACATTGCGTCCAAAACAGCGACGGCGCAAGATTCCACGCCGACCTCCACATCCCGACTGAGGGTGAGGTTATTTCGAAAGCGGACAAGAAGGATGAGGCGTACTCGTTCTTCGAAGGTACCGACTTGGCCCGGAAACTTAAGGAACGCGGGATCAGGCGGCTACTCGTAGGTGGCCTAGCCACTGATTATTGCGTGAAAGAAACCGTGTCGGATGGGCTGAAGTACGGTTTCGAAGTCTTCCACCTCGACGACGCTTCAAAAGGGGTGAACGTGAACCTTGGCGACTCTGAACGTGCCTTGCAGGAGATGGTTGCTATGGGAGCGAAGAGAATTAAACTTCAAGACCTGACTGCAAACGGCGAGGTTACCGTTCGCAGAACTCCAAAGTAGCTAGAGGTCGAACTCCGCCTTATTCTATCCAGGGAAAAAGTACGGCAAGCTCTGTGCTGGCGCCGGTGCACCCCCTTCTCTTTCTTCACGCCTAGTTCGCTCTTCCACTCTAACGATTCTGATCTTCTGGTGCTCCGCCAATACTCTGTAATCGTCAGAGAGGTGCATGTGATGAAGAACATGTTTTACTTGCAATTTCAGGTCCTTTATTCCGACCTGCTTTCCATTGACGGAGTCTGGCACTAGCAGCGTCTTGCCTTTCACCGTGACCGCGGCTCTCAATCTCTGGCCTAGCAAATCGGCGACATCGTTTCCGACCTTCTTGAGGTCTCCCAACTCGACCTCTATCAACTTTGACAGCCAGAAGAAAGCGTAGAGTGATCTGCTAATACGCCTTACCCTGACCGAGCCGAGCGACGGTTAGAGGGGTAAGCGGACGATTTGTCCGCAGCCCTCGCACCTGAGAAATTCGAATTGGTCATCCCTGAAAAGAAAACGACCCTTCCTCAAGTGCCCACATACCTTGGCAGCGTTGAATTCCTTCAAAGTATTCGCCAAACTCACCTATTCATCCCAGTTGGCGATATTCAGGAGACATATGTGAAAGTGCTAAACACTAGAGCAGAACCACCCCACTTCGTTGCTCAGCCATTGAAACCCGTCTCAACCATACAACTGGCTGCCGGTACAGTCATAGCGCGACGCATTCGTGGACTGCCGTGGTCCTGTCAATGGATAACCGTACGTCCGTAGGGTGGAATTTCTAGTCTAGAAGGCCTCTTTCAAAGTGAAAGTACTAAGGAACTATTGGAGTAAAGCAACAAGGTCTTAGTCTGATTCCGCCTTGACCGGATTGCTTAGGGTGCCTATACGGTCGATTGACCCTTCAACGATGTCGCCATCTTTCAGGAAAGGCCCATTAGTGGTGGCTGCGACGCCCTCCGGCGTTCCGGTCGATATTACGTCTCCGGGCTTCAGGGTAATTCCAGCTGAAATGTACTCGATCAGGGATTCGATTTTGAAAATCATATCACTAGTGTTGGATTGTTGTTTCCGCTTGCCATTTACTGAAAGTGAAATTTCGAGCGCATGAGGGTTAGGGATTTCATCCTTTGTTACCAGCCAAGGCCCAAGTGGAAAGGATGAGTCAAGTCCCTTTCCTTTCATCCAGTTTAGTCCCAACGTTGTCTTGCCGTCTGGCAGTTTCGTCGAGTACTGAAAATCTCTGAAGCTGACATCATTAGATATGGCGTAGCCTGCGACGTGGTTTATCGAATCTTCCCTTGCGATATACTTTCCAGCCCGGCCGATTATTACCGCAAGCTCCACCTCCCAGTCAACGTTCTTGGACACTTTTGGAATCAAAATTGGGTCGCCCGGCCCGATGAGGGCGTTCCTGAACTTTGCGAAAACGTAAGGCGCGGTAGGCGGTTCCATGCTCTGTTCCCTACTGTGGGAATGGTAGTTTATAGCAATGAGCAGAATCTTCTCTGGATTCTGAATTGGGCTAAGGAGCTTCACGCTTTCAACCGGAACGCCATTCGGGGCCCCGGTAACCTTCTCTTCAACCTGTTGGAGCGAACTAATCGCCCCTGCTGAAAGCAGTTGATCTATTGTAAGTAGATCCTTTCGAATCGGTAACGCTAGTCTCTCGCTTGCTTCTCGAACGTCGAAAAGAAAGCCATTCTTAACAATACCGACCTTGACTTCCCCATTCTTAATGTAGTGTGCAAGTTTCAATGTACTCGCCTCCTAACGCCCATTTCGTAGTGTTCCGAAGACGCCCGTCTATTCCACAGCCATTTTCTCGGCGCGTCGCTCGTATAGCCTAATCGTCTTGACGTTAGTAAATTCGAGAAGGCCGTACCTACCTAATTCCCTTCCAATTCCGCTCTTCTTCACTCCGCCAAATGGAACACGTGGGTCAGATGCAACAACATTGTTTACCGTGACCACGCCGCTCTGGATTTCCCTGCATAGTTTCTCAGCCTTTGAAAGATTCTGCGTCCAGATAGAGGCGCCCAAACCGAATTCGGTGGAATTCGCCACTTCAATTGCTTCCGTGGCATCTTTCACGACAATGACAGGGGCTACGGGTCCGAAGACTTCCTCGCGCATCATTGGCATGTCGCGAGTTACCTTGGTCATGACGGTTGGGGCGTAAAAGAAGCCTTTACGCTCAAGGCGATGGCCACCCACCATCACTCGTCCGCCCATCTTCACGGAATCCCTTACCTGCCTGTCTACCTCCTTGACACCACTCTCGTTAACCATGGGTCCAACGTCTGTTTCAGGGCTCAATGGATCACCTATCTTGAGCTTCTCAACTTTCGACACAAATTGATTGATAAAACTCTCGGCAATCGTTTTTTCGACGATGAAGCGTTTCGCGGCAATACAACTCTGGCCGCAGTTAATGAAGCGCCCTGCGACGGCGCCGCCGGATGTTAGGTCCAGGTCTGCGTCCTCAAGTACGATGAATGGGTCGCTTCCGCCGAGTTCGAGCACGAATTTCTTCAGGCTCCTTCCAGCTCGTTCCCCTACCTTGCTTCCGACGCCGACGCTTCCGGTGAAAGTTACTGCGTCTGTATCACCATCAATCATCTGGTCAGCGATTCGCGAATCACCTAAAACCGTCTTGAAGCATCCTGTTGGCAAACCAGCCTCGTTGAAAACCGTTTCCAGGTTTACTCCGCTCTGTGGGGTTGCGCTTGCAGGCTTGAAGATGGTGGTGTTTCCTGCCGCGAGCGCAGGCGCGGCAAACCTTGCCAGCTGCCACATCGGAAAGTTCCATGGCATGATAGCGGCAACAACACCCAGCGGCTCGAAGGCCACGTAACTCTTCACAGCATCAGTCTGTGCAGGCTCAGAGGTGAGAAAGCGCTCTGCATTCTCCGCGTAATAATCAAAAGCCAAGGCGCATTTAGCAACCTCCGCCGTCGACTCCCGAATTATCTTCCCCATTTCGTTCGTCATATCACGGGCAAATTCTTCCTTTCGCTCCTTTAGAATTACAGCGGCTTTCGAAATATACTTGCTACGTTCAGCGGGCGTAAGGCGACGCCATTCATGGAAAGTCTTCCTGGCGCGTTCGATTGCACTCTTCACCTGATCCGGCGTGGCCATCTCATGTTCAGCGAGTTTTTCGCCAGTCGCAGGGTTGACGGTTGCAAACTTCATTAGAATTAACTCTAAGCTCTCGGTACCTGAAGTCGGGCTATTTGGGTAGAGATACTGTCAATATAGTCTTTCAATCTTGCCAGCATAGTTCTCGCTGTTATCGTCCCCAAAATCTTCCCATCCTGAGTTACCAAGATCCTTCGTATTCCCTTCCCCGCCATCAACTGTGCCACTTCATCCAAATCTTCGTCCGCTTTAACGGTTACAAGATTCACGCTCATAATTTCTTCTAACTTCACCCGCGCCGGATCCTTCTCCGCGGCCACGATTCTTGATACGTAATCCCATTCGGTTACGATACCCTCAGGTTTTCCGTCAGCTGTGGTCACGACGACGAAGCCGTGACGGTTGGATTGCATTTGTTTTGCGCCTTGAAGGGCTGTTGTGTCTCGCCGCATTGAGAGGAAGTCTTTCTCTACTATGTCCTTCGCAACAAGTACCATAGTAAATGCATCTCAGGATAATTACTGTTAACTTGTCGGGCGAATATAAGAGAAAACTGGTTAGAGAAATCTTGCTGATCACTTCATCGTCCATTTAACCCAGAGGACTGCGATTATGCCGCTAGCTATCGCTCCTGACGCCAAGAACACGGCAACCTTTTGCCAAAGATTGAAGCCCCCAGCAAAGAATGCGAGGTAAAGCACGATGAAAGCAAACCAAAATACCATAAAGAATATGGTTGTAGCGACTTTGGTTCCGACAGATTTCATGGCCACAGGTCTCACACTTCCTAGGTGAATATGACCCAACAGATATAACGAGTTAGCTGAACGTCAGACCTAGAACGGGGGATCCCGTTTTGATGATTGTGTTTTGAGGACGCCCGGGAGAGTCAGAGGCGGTAAAGTCTCCTCGATCTCTGACCTGTGTGGTTCCAGCCAGGATGGTAGCATGAGGCGTCCACCCAAATCTTGAACAGGCTCATCGACTGCGAAACCAGGAGGGTCGGTGGCAATTTCAAACAGTACGCCCCCAGGTTCACGGTAATAGATAGAATGGAAATATTTCCTGTCGATGATAGGCGTCACGTTCAGGCTGGCTTCGATTAGCTCTTCCCGCCAAGCTTTCTGCTGCTCATCCTCCGGTGTGCGCCATGCAACATGGTGTACGCTTCCTACACTGACAATTCCGCGGGGAACGTCGAGGTCCGTGAAAACATCAACGATGGCACCTGCTCCGCCTTCCCCAACCTCAAACCGATACCGGTTCCCAATCTGCCCAACTCGTCGAAAACCCATCGTTTCAGTCAGGAGGGACGACGTTCGTTCAGGGCCTGCCTCCGAAACCGCAACGCTATGAAAGCCTCTCAGGCCATACTCGGGCGGAACTGGACCATCTTTCCATACCCTATCCAATCGGCCGTTTTGAGCGGCTACAAGCTCCAGCTGGAGGCCATCAGGATCGGAGAATGAAATTACCTGCTCATTGAAGCGTGCAATCGGGCCCTGGAATTGGATGTTATGATTCTTGAGACGGTCTATCCAGAAGCTAATCGCCGTTTCAGGGATGGAGAAGGAAGCTGCTGTCAACTGACCAGTTCCTATGCGACCGTTTGGGCCGCCGGGCCATGCAAAGAAAGTTAGGATTGTGCCTGGGTCGCCTAGCTCGTCCCCATAGTATAGGTGGTAGGTCGTGGGCTCATCAAAGTTCACTGTTACCTTTACCAATCGCATGCCTAGAACGCCACAGTAGAAGTCCACGTTCCGCTGCGGGTCGCCTGCTATTGCGGTAACATGGTGGACCCCAAGAATCTCTTTCTTCATCTCCAGCATCCTAGTCTCATGCGTGCGTATCGTTTGATGGCATGACAATTAAGGCCTGCCCTCTAAATGGTGGAAATAGGCCTAGAACTCTCCTCGCTGCTTTTTCTCTACGCAGAGTTAGGTAGGTAGCAATGTGAACATCGTACGCACGAATAGGAAGCGGTTCATTTGGCTAGTAAACGCAAACCAACTAAGCTGCGAACAAGAGATATTATTCCGCTCATTGAACCAACCGAAGAGCAAGTAGCTTAAGAATTCCAGGCTGGCGGCTTCCATAACCCAAGAGACTCTACAGGGTCTTAAGCACTCGGAGTGCTGCTCATCGCCATCCTCCACCGCCTGAAAGTAAGTGCAAGTCTTTAAGCTCAATCCGTCCCCGTGAATACGGCGAGCAGGAATCGTTGATGGAGCAGACCTTGATACTTGTAGATGACAAGGATAAGATTCTGGGTTACGCGCCGAGAAGCATATGCCACACCGGCAAGGGAAAACGCCACAGGGCTTTTGTGATCGCACTCTACAATAGTAAGGGAGAGATCCTGCTCCAACGAAGGAAACACGCACTATTCTCCAATCTATGGGATCTTACGGGGGCGAGCCACCCGCTCCGACTCCATAGCAGAAATGAGTCGTATGGAGAAGCTGCGGCCCGTTGCGTGAGGGACGAGTTCGGGCTCAGAGGAATCTCGTTTAGAAAGGTAGGGGCCTTCAACTATTTCGCCCCGCAGGGAAAGAAATGCGAGAATGAACACTGCGCGTTAATAGTCGGGAAATATGATGGCAAGGTGAAAGCGAACCCTAGGGTAACCTACGGTTTCAGATGGGCATCCCTTGAGGAAACCCTAGCAGAGATCCGAAGGAGACCAGCCTCTTTCGTGATGTGGGCCAGACTGGGAGCAAAATTGCTCAGAAAGCACTCGCTTGGAAAGAAGCTCTTGAAAACAAAATCTAAGAAGAAGAAAACTTAGGCGCTTGGCTTCCTGCAGTCCCTTGCTGAAGTTCGCCCCATCATTTCACGTAGGATACTACACGGAAGTAGATGTGGTGCTCCGGGCGGGAATTTCTTGGCACTTTTTGAGGTGCCATTTCGAACCCGCGATCAGTGACTAAAGGGGAATGATTTCCCCGGCACCGAGCCTCGAAAGGCCACTATGCTGTCGGCCCAGCATGGCTAACCGGGCTACACCACCGGAGCACTGCGGCAATCGACGCACTCCATGCATTAAGTTCTTTCGTGTTAGTGGATTACCCGGAAGTCTTTGAATTCTCCTCTCCATTCCCCCCATTTGACGTCAAAGTCTTGAACGTGGGCACCCGGTGGACCGCGGTGACAGAAGGCAACCGCTTCCTCGACTTTGTCCCGTTCTCCTTCAAAGAGTGCTTCGACACGCCCGTCGGGTAAGTTACGCACCCATCCCGCAAGGCCGAGGCGATGGGCGAAGTTCGCCGTCTCGGCGCGGAAGAATACGCCCTGGACCCTACCGCCTACGTAAACGTGTGCTCTTGCCTTCACAGTCCATCCGTCCATGCATGTCTAAATAATCGCAGCTTCAAATGTGGGTCGTAGCAGAAAAGTTTCCCGGTGAATTAAGAGGGTTTGCGAGCAGTAATCGTCGAGCTGAAGCTTCCAGCCTTTCCACCTTTAGCGGAAGAAACTAGGACCATGGCTGAGAACATCGGCTACGAGGTGGGAGGGACGCTCATTCAAAGGAGGAAGAGCGTCCACCACTCATACACAATAGGGCCGGGTAGGCTGAATGACCTCAAACGACTCGTAGAGGAAACGGAAGCGGACACGGTCATATTTGCAAACCCCCTCACCAGCAGCCACGTCTTCAAGCTAACTCAATATCTAGGCGGAGAAGTGCGCGTCATAGACCGCAACTTACTGATACTCGAAGTATTCGACAAAAGAGCTTTCACGAATGAGGCAAAGCTCCAGATTCGCCTAGCCAAGCTAAAGTACACACTATCCTGGGGCAGGGAGTTCATCAAGCTCCGCGGCATTATGGGCGAACAGTTGGGTTGGATGGGACCAGGGGACTACCCATACCAAGAATACTACCGCGCGGCCAGGAACAGAATTAGCCGAATAGAAGATGAGCTTGATGACATCTACAAGAAGAAGATGCTCAAGCGGGACCGAAGGCGGGAACTTGGGTTCCCAATCGTTGCGCTCACCGGTTACACTCAAGCCGGCAAGACCAGTTTCTTCAATTTGGTAACACACGAAGACAAGACCGTTGGCATGGGGCCGTTCACAACACTCGGCACGTTCGCACGCAGGGCCGACATGAACACGGACCCTGACTCGCCGGAGTTCATTCTCATCGACTCAATTGGGTTCATAGAAGATATGCATCCCATAATTTTGAAGGCGTTTCACGCTACACTTGGGGAGCTTGCGACTGCCGACCTAGTCTTGTTGTTCATTGACGCGAGCGACACAGAATTCCCTTTGGAAAGAAAGATTCGGGCGTGCAGCCAAATCCTTCGTGAGATCGACATTACTTCACCAATAATAGTTTGCGCGAACAAAATGGATCTAGTTTCTAGCGAGCAACTTGAAAAATCTATTTCGATAATTCGAAAGTATTTCATTACGGAAGATATCGTCCCGGCGAGCATCAAGACAGGCCAGAACCTGGATAAGGTCCTAAGCCTCATTAGCTCCAAGTTACGAGCGCAGAAACTCACAGTGAGTCCAGGAAAGCCTCAACCGCAGCATTGAACATTCGATGTTTCTCGAGCATGACGCTATGCCCGGCATCTGGGATTACAACGAGTCTTGAGTTAACTATCTTTTCATGAAGATACTGCGAATACTTTACCGGTGTCATCCGATCATCCGCCCCCACCACGATTAGAGTTTTGCAAGTTATTTTCTGCACATCGTTCATTCGGTCAAACCTGTCACATGCGATGAAATCGCCGTAGGCGACCTCAGGTTTCACCTTACACAAATCTTCCGCAATCCTTTCGGCTATTACAGGATCCGAGCGTGGTGACACAGACCATCTCCCTACGAGTTTGCTGACCTCCTCGTAGTTTTCCTTGATCCCAGTTAGTATGCTGGGATCAACTTTAAGCCGGGCTCCAGTGCCAACCAAAACGAGTCCCGCCAAATCGGAGTTTCGCAGGGCGAGTGTGATTGCGATCGCTCCACCCATCGAATGCCCGACAAGAACGGGGGCATTTACGGCCCTCTCCCTGATATGTTCCTCAACTGATGAGGCATAGTCTTCGATTGTGCTGCATCCTAGGCCCGATGGGTGCCCAGGCAGTTCCACTGCCAGGCCCCCTTTGAAATGCAGTAGCTGGAGCCGCCAAACAATAGGGCTTGCCCCGGCACCGTGAATGAAGACAGGCGTCAAGTCGATCTGCTCCGGTACTCATGGTTAAGGCTGGAAACAATATAGAATAAGCGCAGATAATTCGAATATGAACAGGCGGCCATGGGCTTTGCGCACTACCTATCTTCACTTAGCGCTAATTACTCTCCTGCTCATGGCTGTGGCCTCTCCACTTCCAGTTTTCGCAGCAAGAAAAATGCTCATGCAGGCAACCCTCAACCCCACCCAAACCGACCAAGGAGTCACCGTTGCAATCACCGGCCGGGTATTTGACACCCTTAACTACTCAATCCCGAGCACTGTAATTTCAATTCAAGTCAATAACCCCCAAGGAACGAGTGTTCACCTAGCCATCGCCTACACTAACCTCGGTGGCTCCTTCCAAGATACGTTCTTTATCGGATCTAATTCCCCTGGCGGAAATTACACAACCTTCTTGGTGGCGGATAAGCCAGGGTACGATACAGCCCGTGTGACACTAGTATTCACATACTCTTCGCCCGACTTCGCACTCCAAACCTCCGTTTCCGCATTGTCGCTCCGTCAGGGTGGAACGGGGACGGTGAGCGTTACGGTATTCGGTCTTCGTGGCTTTCACGCCCCAGTGAACCTAACTGCCCTTGAACTCCCGGCGGGCGTTAGCCTTCAGTTCAAGCCCGCTTCAATTGCTCCCGGCGGAACCGTAACCGTCAACATTGCATCGTCCATTTTTGCTGTCCCCGGCAATTACACTATAACACTTCTTGGCGTATCTGGATCCGTGAGCCACAAAGTTTCATTCGAGCTCAACATTGCTCCCGGACTGATTCAGGCAGTTTACCTGTTCATTGGATTCACTGTGATTCTTGTACTTGTGTTGTTTCTCCTCTTGAGGCGCCGTGGTAAGCAGAAGCGTAAGGAAGCTGCGGTCGAAGATTTGATCAAACAATCATCCGCCGACAAGGGCTACGTCGCAACTGCTAGAGCGATCGCTAGACTTGAAGAATTGCGCGCGATGGACAGGGTGGACGAGTCTACGTATCTACGACTGAGGAGGGAATATGAGAAGCGGCTCGAGAAATCTAAGTGACTGACATTTTCTTGAGCGTTTCACCAATCTCGCTTAGTGATTTTGTGAATGTATGTTCGGGTTTCTCTATCGTGTAGATGATTTTGCCGCCGTACGCCATTAGTTCGCACATGCAAGGTATCATTCCGACCAATGGAAGCCCCATATCCGACTCGATCTGCTTTCCGAACTTCTCTGCGCCGCCACCTGCAGCTATTTGCTCTATCGGAATCTTGTTCAGGACAATACCGGACTTCCTTCCAAGGGCTTCATAGACGCCTTTCGAGAGTTCTTTCGTTCCTTCCAAATCAAATTCGTCGGCCTTCATTACTAGCGAAATCAAGTCTGCTCCAGCTAGAGCGTTTATGGATGAATATTGTGCGCCCGGGCTTGTGTCGAATAGCAGGTAGTCGACCTTCTTCTTTTCGAAGATTTCTTTCTTGCATGCGAGCGTCTTGGTTAGGGCTTTCACTTCCCATTTTCTATCCTTACTCATTATATCCTTCAAAGCTTCGAGCAAGGGATTTGCGAAACCGACCCAAAGTTTGCCTCGTAAGTTCAGTCGGTCCGACTCGTCAACAAGGGTATCTATGATTCCGCACTTTTCCTCAAGGTAATCGTTTAACCAGAATTTTGGTTTCGCTTTGAATAGAACATTCAAGCTGGGAGCGCGAAAGTCATAGTCTAACAGGCACACGTTTGCCCCTTGCTTCGCAAATAGTGCGCCAAGGTTTACCACGAGGGAAGTCTTTCCCGTTCCACCCTTGTAGGAGTGAAAAGCTAAACTCTTGCCCATTCGCGCCGCTTCCTAAGTCTCCACGTAGAAGTACACATCTCTACCCTTACGTTTCTTCTTCACTAGGCCCATGGACACAAGCTGGTTTAGGTAATCGCTTTCCACTGCTCTGACCCTGCCCGTCTCCTTCGAAAGGTCAGTTGCCGTAGCCTCCCGAAGTGTAGCCAGACCCAAGGCTGACTTACGTAAGTGATCCGGAAGAGAGAGCAGAGTGGTTACGTCAAGGGGCATGTCTTCGGGGAGCGAGATATTTGGGCGGGCTCCTTGTCCACCACTGGGCCGCTGAAGTTCTATTAACCTGTCCAGTTTCTTCGAGATTGTTTCCATATTTCTATTCATCTTCTTTAGCAAATCAACTAGGACGGAGTCAGCACCCCTAGAGCTCACCGGAAACTCACACAGAAACCGTGAGTTGCCAGGATATATGAAGTATGTTAGCGCCACACGTAGACAGCATCTCTAAGTGTAGTTGTGTGGCACGCAAAAGCACTTAAATACGGAGCCATGCGCTATACGAAGGCTAAGAGGAAAAGAAATGTCCCTCCGATTCCGGGCCAACAACATTGCAATTTTCCTGTGCACTATAGCGGCATTCGCCGCGGCCCAAGCGGGTGGAATCGGACCCGTCGTAGTTTCAGCTAATAATATCCTATCAATAGAACTTCTCCGATCACCTACAAGCACGGAACCGCTAGCGGCCAATGGAACTGTACACCTGAACCTAGATAATGGCCAGGTGACCCTACAACTTCATCAGGCGACACCTGACTCAAATTACACTGCCCTCTTCTTATCCGCTTCAACTTCAGCAAGTGTCCAAGTTGCAACAATCGTAACTGATCAAGGTGGAGAGGGCAACGCTCAAGGAATATTGAGTTCCGGAGCATATGTCGGAGTTTTCGAAGTGTTACGAGCCGACCTCGTACAATTCACAACCGCAACCGCCTCATTCAACCTTGGGGGGATCGTTTCCGCGTCCACTACCGTTTCATCTGGATCTACAACCCTAAGCACATCAACAGAATCTGAAAACAATGTCTCAACCAGCACCTCTGCGGAATTCGTGCTTGGAGTGGAACCAGTTTCGAACTCCATTTCAGCAGGCGGCTTCGCGAAATTCAACATCCGAATCGAACAGGGACCTAACGCTGATATTTCAGCAGTGATCTATCTGGTGGCGAGGGGAGTCCCACCACGTAGCGTCGCGATCTTCACGCCCGACGCAGGCGTGGCAGACCCTGAATTTAACTCCACATTAACTATCGTAACTTCCCCTAACACACCCGCTGACAATTACGAGGTTACAGTCGTAGCTCGGGTCAATGGGCAAGAATTCTCTACACAAGTCGCCTTAGAGATAACGGCGACCACAAGTGCAAACACGGTTATGACCATGTCTACTGCTGCGAACTTGTACGTGACCGTTACCACAGACCAAACTCAATATCAGCCAAACGCAACAGTCACCGTGCAAGGTCAGGTTACCGATGCTACGGGAAGCGCAATAACCAACGCTGCGGTGTCAGTCCAAGTTGATTCACCAACTGGCACGCAGGTCTTCTTCGAGAGCATTCAGACGGATTCGGCGGGAACTTTCCAAGCACAAGTCATGCTCCCGGCCAGCGCCACGCTGGGCACATACACCGTCTTCGCTACTGCGAGCCAGGTAGGTTACCTGAGCACCGCCGCCCGTGCGACATTCGTAGTCGGGGCCTCAACCACTCCGAGCGTCAGCATCAGCGCCGTCTACGCTGGAGACAGCTCTGGCAACCCAGTGCCAACAGTCTCTGCTGGCCAAACTGTATGGATTTGGGCCGTCGTCCATAACAATGGCGCCACATTCCAGGGAGTGGTCTGGGTTCAAGTTCATGATCCAAATGGCATGCCTGTTCAAATTGGAATTCACATTGAAACCCTCACTTCAGGCGAAACTATCAAAGATGGCCTAGGTTTCACTCTTCCGAACAACGCAGCCCACGGTGTTTATCGTGTCGACGCCCTAGTTTCTGACAAAATGATCTCCCAAGGCGGCACGTTCCTGGCGGAAGCGCAAACCCAATTTGCTTTGATGGATTGAGAAAATGTCGCACCCGAAACATTACGATCTTGCTGACATAATTTCAGACCTGAATAACATACGTGAGGAATTGGGCCAAACGGTAACGGCGTCATCTCCAGATGGGTTGGACGCTTCAAAGGACAAATTGCCCGCGGATGAACAACGCTCACTTGCGCTCGAAGAATACTTAGCGAGCCGCTTACAGCAAATTGGGGAAGTTGCCGCAGAGAAGAAAGAAATCAAAGGTTTGAAAACTGGGAATGGTTGGGATGCCAACCAAGTCGTAGAACTCGTCTTCAAAATCGAACCTATATCAATCAAACGTGCCGTGGAGATTACTGTCTCGTCGGATCGAAAAGTGAAAGAACGCCTTTCAGATTTTTTCAAACGCCCAAAAGATGAAGTGCGAATAGTTGGGACGCCGACCGTTGAATATGTCGCAATTTGGAAAGTGAAAGGCTTCCACGAGTGCTACTACGTTAGAACCAATTCCTACAGGGTGAACGTCAAAGAGGACGTTGTTGCAGTCGAGGTGGAAGGCAAGAGCAGGGATTTGATACTAGAACGGAAGCACAGCCGGCTGATCCCCGCAGCCGTTCTGGAACGACTCCAAAAATTAGGCTCATTCCTATCAAACGAATCAAAGTACTTCGTAGTAGCCGACGCTCTCGAACTCGCTACAAAGAGATCAGAGGGTGAGCTGGTCGTAACCAATACAGGTCGTTCTCTATCCCGAGATGAAGAAACTGAGCTAACCTCTTGGCGTACCAAGCGTATCTTCGACATAGAAGGCCTGAAGGTTCGAGGCATGAAAGTAAGTGTTCGTGACTCGATTTCAAAAGAAGCAGTCTTGACTAGATTCAGAGAAAACGTGGTTAGCATGCCCGAACGCTTCAAGCAAGTCCTCAGTAACAAGCTGCAAATAACAGAGTTGAAGCGAATCTATGTCCCAATAATAAGGGTTCCAATGCAAAGAGGACTCGTCCCCAGAGAAGTAATAGTCAACGGGACGAGTGGGGAAATCGCAGACGCGAAGCTACTTGGCCTATTGGAGTAAGTCCCGACGAGCTTGAAGAACATAAACTAAATCTTTAGCCGACACTTCTGAAAGCTTCAAGGGAACGGGTGAACTAGCTGTCATCCTTGCCAAAATTGCTTCCATTGCTTCTCGTCGTCTCCCTTCTACTGGCCGTCCCTCTAGTGTTTTCGCAAGGATCCTTGACGGTTACCGTTTCCACAGATCAGCCTCACTACCTCCAAGGTGGGACCGTCAATATTTCGGGAAAGGTTCTGGATTCACAAAATAACCCGGTCGCTGGTGCAACCGTTTCCATACAAGTGGGCGACCCGCCGATGCACATAGATCTGGTATACTCGGATAATTCAGGGGCCTACCTGGACGCGTTCATTCTACCAACAAGTGCTGCTCCAGGCTCATACACGGTGTACGCGTCAGTTGGCAGAGCCGGGTACTCATCGTCACAAGGACAAACTCAATTCACAATCCTGCCACGGACCAACGTAACTTCAACATCTTCATCATCTTCGTCGACACCTTCATCTTCGTCTTCTTCTTCTCAATCGAACGGCCCACCGGGCCAATGCTTCATCGCAACGGCAACCTATGGTTCCGAAGTTGCGCCTGAAGTTGCCCTACTACGTTACTTCAGAGACGCCCAGGTGCTCAGGACATCGGCGGGTACAAGTTTCATGAAAGCCTTCAACGCCTTCTACTATAGTTTCAGCCCCCAAGTCGCATCCTTCATCTCTGCTAATGGAATAGTAAGGTCATCCATGAAGGTTGCTCTCTACCCGTTGATCGGAATCCTCTTTTTTTCTAGCAAAATCTTTCAAATTTTATCGTTCAACGCGGAACTCGCAATCACGATCTCCGGAATCATTGCGGCCCTTGGAATTGGGGCGGTCTATATCGGGCCAATAGCCGTCATTTGCAGCCGCCTTGGCAGACCTAAAGTTAATTCGCTATGGTCAACTATGAAGCAGCTGGACGTAGTTTGCTGCATAGTCTCAACATTCGGAATCCTTGTGGGAGAAGAGATAGGCTCGCCGTTACTACTTACCTCGGCCACAGTTGTGGCTGTGCTTAGTTTCCTGTTGCTCGGTGCTTTATCGGTTCAAGTTTTCGCGTCAAGTGAGAAGAAAGGCGGAAAGAGCTAATTCAGCAAGCCTGCAAATGATAGGCTTAGCGCCTAGGTTTCTCTTTCTTCCCCTTCATTAGAGCGTCTAGAGAAACTGAGTTAATTCCATAGACCTTGTAGCGTATGCCAGGAATATCGCCCATCGCTTTACCTTCAGCGCCGCCGATCCCTTCAATCAACACCTCGTCATGCTCGTCGATGAAGTTCAGCGCTCCATCGCCTGGGACAAACGCCGTCACAACTTTCCCATTCTTAATTAACTGAACACGGACTGCTTTGCGCACAGCGCTATTCGGCTGGCGTGATTCAACACCCACTTTCTCAAGAACGATGCCGCGGCCCTGCGGCGCTCCCTGCAATGGGTCGGCCTTAGAGTCCAACCCTAACATACGACGCTTGTACGGTCTATAGTGCCACCTGAAACGGCTTCGGTCTCTCGTTGTTTTTCGTGCGGCAAACAAGCCGCTGGCGCCATTGGTCACAAGGTGTCACTTCTCAGGTTAGCGATAGCCAACCTTTGGCTTGCTCTATTTGTGCTTATCGTAGCCGAGAGAACGGATTATCCAGGTGAATCATAGTCGAGTCTATTACACCCTGACCTACAATTCTGGGTCGTTATATGCACAGTCCCTTCGAGGATCCTGGTGTTCTCTTACGATAATGAAATACGTCCGTTGGGAATCCTTAGGGATACAGCTATTTCACAGCCAAGGTGAATGCTTTGAGCGATGAAGTCGTCACTCCGATCTATCCGCCACCCACAAGACGCAAGCGTCCGAAGCGATCGAAAGCCAAGACTCGAAGGCGGACAACTTCTTGAAGCTCACGTTCTTGGGCTCTGGTGGTTCCTCGGTTAGTGCAAAACGGGCATGTCCTTCGATCGTGGTGGACGACGAAATATTGCTCGACTTGGGTCCTGGGTCGTTGAGAAACCTACGAATCTCTGGCCTCAACCCAGAAAGCTTGACCACCGTTTTCATCTCCCATTGTCACGCCGACCATATCTCAGACTTGGTCCCGTTCTTGTAGGCAATTCAAATAGATGGCCGCAAGACCTCTCACAGGTTTATGGCCCCCAGGGTTTCAGACAGATCTTTCAGAAGTTACTGGAAGACACATGCACCCCGAATGATTTTTTCAAGTTTTCCTTAACCATCTCCGAACTGGATTACGGGCAAAGGGCGGAGAAAGTTCAGACTTGTCGCACGGTCCATCCGGTCCCTACCCTAGCCTTCAGAATCGAATCAGTAGGAAAGTCGATCTGCTACAGCGCCGACACAACTTATTGCCCCTCGGTCGTTGAACTCGCCAGAAACGTAGACCTCCTAGTGCACGAAGCAACGTTCCTAGAAGATCAGTTGAACATCACGAAGTTAACAAAGCATTCTACCGCACGTATGGTGGGGCGTGTGGGGAAGGAAGTTCATGCGAAGCGTTTGGCCCTCTTCCATATCCCTCCTCCTAACGAACATAGGGAAAACGAATTCCACAACGAAGCCATGGGCGTTTATGGTGATGAACTTCAAATAGGGACAGATCTAGCTACGATCGAATTCTAGTTCACCCGACCCGAACTAGAGCTTAAATTCTGAACGCCGCTATCTCCTTTGATTGCAGGTTCCTTCGTTGAAAACTGAGGAAACGCTGAGGCATTCATTTCGCGCAAAATTCGAAGGGATACAGGTTGCCCTTACCTTCCGGGATGTAATGATTCTTCCAGGGCGCGCAGAAGCTGAACCGAGTGAGGTTGACGTAAGGACACGCGTAACCAAAAACCACGGCTTGAATGTTCCCTTCGTTTCATCACCTATGGACACGGTGACGGAGAGCGACATGGCAATCGCTGTTGCGAGACAGGGTGGCCTAGGCGTCGTTCACCGGAACTGCGCAGCGGAAGAACAAGTCGAGATGGTGAAACGCGTTAAGAGAGCTGAAGCACTCATAATCCGAGATGTCATAACGGTTACGCCCGAAGACAGTGTAGGCCAAGCCTTAGCGTTGATGCAAGAACACAACATTTCAGGGCTTCCCGTAGTTGATGGAACAAGGCTTGCTGGCATTGTGACCGGGCGGGACGTTAGGTTCGCCCAACCGAGCCTCTCCGTGAGACAGGTAATGACGAAAGAAGTTGTGAAGGCTGAAGAAGGAATCGACATCGACGAAGCTAAGAGGTTGCTTCGAGATCACAAAATCGAGAAGCTCCCGATTGTGAAAAAAACCGGAGAACTGACAGGGCTCATAACATTCAAGGACATACTACTCAGAGGGAAATACCCAGACGCCGCTCGGGACGAGAATGGGCAACTACTTTGTGCCGCGGCGGTGTCACCGTTCGACCTAGATAGGGCGAAGAAGCTCGACGAATACGCCGACATTCTAGTCACTGACGTTTCACATTTTCACAATGAAAACGTCTTCACGTCAACCAAGAAACTTATATCAGAAGTCTCCGCGGATGTGGTTGTCGGCAACATCGGGACGTACGAGGCAGCTGAAGACGTGATTACCGAGCTTGAACAGGTCGGTGGCTTCAGAGTGGGGATTGGTTCCGGCTCGATCTGTACAACGACCGAAGTAACCAAGGCAGGGTCTCCGACGCTGTTCGCAACTGCGCAAGTTTCAGACGCCGTAACGAAATATGGCGCAAAGATACCAATCATCGCTGATGGGGGAATTCGTACGCCTGGAGATGTTGCCCTTGCGCTAACTGTAGGCGCGTCGGCAGTTATGGTAGGGAACCTCTTCGCGCGCTGCAAGGAATCCCCTGGGACATTAATCACGATAGGCGGACGATATTACAAGCAATATAGAGGGATGGGAAGCCAAACTGCGCGCGCGAAACGTTACTCGCTTGACCGGTACAGCATGCCATCTAAAGGCGTTCCCGAAGGCGTGGAAGGCTGGGTTCCATACAAAGGCGAAGTGAGCATCGTCCTAGATGAACTCGTTTCAGGTTTGAAGGCCTCAATGGGATACGCCGGCGCAAGAAACATACAGGAACTATGGTCGAAAGCAAAACTTGCAGCCCTTAGCCCTTCAGGTGCTGAAGAGGCGCGACCGCATGATATTCTTTTACCGAGTGAAACGCAAGAAAGACTCTGAATATGAAAGCGGCCAGAGCACGTTTATATAACCTCCGTCATATTCGGAGTCGTGGAACTTCAACTTGCCTATGATACTCCCCGAAGAGTTAGCTTCGAAATCCGTCATACCAGCCATTAGAGCGCTTATCGTGAAGAGGCTGGTCGAAGATCACGGCATGACACAACAGGAAGCGGCTAAACTTCTAGGAGTCACGCAACCCGCAGTGAGCAAATACCTCCACGAGAAACGAGGCGCCGCGATTAGGCTCATTGGCATAAGGGAAATCGACCAAGCCACCACGGAAATCGCCGAAATGGTCTCTTCCCAGAAAGCACAACCGGTCGAAGTCATGAGCAGAATTGAGGCTGCGTGCGAATACGTTCGCAGAAATAGATACATGTGTGACCTTCACAAGAAGTTAGAACCAGGCATGGACATAGATTCCTGCCACGTATGTGAACAATAGTTCCACCCAAACAAGCCTAAGATTCGGAGTGTATCATTCAATGGAAATTAAAGTCAAAGCAGGAGACAAAGCTCCCGACTTTGAAGGGCCAACCTCGGACGGCAGCAGATTAGGACTAAAGAATTTTGTTGGAAAGAAGAACGTCGTGCTCTACTTTTACCCCAAGGACGATACACCAGGCTGCACGAGGGAAGCCTGCAGCTTCAGGGACAATATACAACCAATTAGAGACATGGGCGCAGAAATAGTAGGCGTCAGCCTCGACAGCATTCAGTCCCACGACAAATTCGCAAAGAAATTCCAGTTACCGTTCCCATTGATTAGCGACAAAGACAAGCGAGTTGCTACGGCCTACGGTGTCCTCAAAGATATCGGGTCGTCCACGAACCGCATAACCTTCATCATTGACAAGAATGGGAGGGTGGCAAAAGTCTTCCCTAAGGTTGACGTTTCCAAGCACACCGAGGAAGTCGTAGCAGCCCTAAAGGAACTAGCCTGAAGCCGAAGTCCTGTCTGTCATTGAAGCGACACGCCCCCTCAAGAATCTGGCAAACCTTTTCAATGCTTACAGACTCCCGTTTCCATAATTATCACTCGATAGGGGCAGTGGATTAACAGGTGAGTCAAGAAACACTGCTGGACTTCGCTGGGGTTTGGATTGGAAAGATCAGCGAAGTCGTTAGAACGATAACTGGTTCAGGCCCTATCAAGTACTTGATCAACTGGAGCCGAATGTATGCGCTGTGGCCAGTGCACATTACCACAGCTTGTTGCAGCACGGAGTTTGGAGCAATGATGGGCCCTCGGCTCGACCCTGAAAGGTTTGGTCTACAGGCAGTTGCGGGGGGCCTTCGGCAATGCGACCTAATCATTGTGGAAGGTACCGTTACGAAGAAAATGGCCAAGCGCCTCAAAATTGTTTACGAGCAGATGGCCAAGCCAAGGTATGTAATTGCAATGGGGGACTGCGCTTGTTCTGGGGGCCTCTTTCATGATTCATACAGTATCGTAAATGACGTGCACAAGATATTCCCGGTGGATGTGTACGTGCCCGGATGCCCACCTAGGCCCGAAGCACTCCTCAGCGCTATTGTGAAGCTCCGGGAGAAAATACGAAGAGAAGAGGTCTTCGCCTAGTGACCCAAGTCGCGCTTCCCCGAGAAGAAGGAATAATCAATCAACTGAAAGACCAATTTCCGGAAGCGATCAAAGAAACCAAGGTCGACCGAGCGCGGCGCGTAACCATCACCTTTGACAAGGACCACCTCCAAGAAATTGCAACATTCATGCGAGACCAAGCTGGCTTCGACCACGTAAAAGGAATCGCAGGCATCGACTACCCAACCCACAAGAAGATAGAAGTACTGTATTTCACGGGCTCATTCTCAAAACCGGAAATTCAAGACCTTGTCGTTATTCTGAAAACAGAATTACCACGGGATAACCCATCGATCGCCTCAGTCGTTTCAGTGTGGCAAAGCGCGCATTTCCACGAACGGGAAACATTCGAAATGTTCGGGGTAAAATTCGAGGGGCATCCCGACCTAAGAAAATTACTCACACTGGACAATTGGGATGGGCCACCCCCTATGTTGAAGGACATTAAGTTCCCGGAGATGGGGCAACGATGACAACACCCCCCGCTGAGAGAAAGCCTCCAGCCCCTCCCATCACGATTACTAAGACCGCGGAACCGTCGACCTTGGACGTATCCGTTGGGCCGCAACACCCAGGATCCGGTCATTTACGAATGCTCATCCGTGTCGACGGTGACTACATCGTCTCCGTAGACACCGACATAGGGTATGTTCACCGGGGCTGCGAGAAGATCGCTGAGTATCGAAATTACGTGAGTAACATCCCGCATCTTGAGAGGCCATGCATCATTGACGCGATCCACCTAAACTGGGGCTACGTGCTCCCCGTTGAAGAACTCCAAGGCGTCGAAGTTCCACCCCGTGGCCAATATATCTCAACCATCGCGGCTGAAATGAACCGCATAATGAACCACCTATATTGGGTGGCAATAAACGCCGGAGTATTCTCTGGGCACACAACAATTTTCATGTGGGCCTTCGGCGACCGAGATCTATTCATTGAACTCGCAGAGATGCTGACAGGTGCGCGCCTAACGTACTCGTTTCTTCCGCCAGGCGGCCCCAGGCGAGATTTGCCCGCGGGATTTGGAGAGAAACTCACCAAACTACTCGACTACTTTGAGAAGAGGCTCGTCGAGTACGACCGAATCTTCTTCAGTAATCCACTCGTCGTCGCGCGCGCTAAGGGAATTGGTGTGCTCAAGCGGCAGGAAGCAATAGAGTTAGGCGTAGTAGGCCCAGTGCTCCGAGGCTCAGGCGTTAAGTATGATGTTCGAAAGGTCGAACCGTACGGAGCGTACGCGGATCTCGATTTTGAGATTCCTACCTATGAAGAGGGCGACTCCTATGCTAGGTTCATGGTAAGATTTGAGGAGATGAAACAGAGCATCAAGATCCTCCGACAGGCACTCGAGAAAATTCCGAAAGGGCCCATCGCTCGAAAAGCTCCGCTCGTCGCACCCGAAGGTGAAGCAACTGGTCGCGTTGAATCTTCTCGCGGAGAATATACGGTGATGGTCATGGGCGACAATAGCGACAAGCCGTACCGAGTCAAAATCATGAACGGCTCCTTCCGAAACTTAATCGCACTACCCTACCTCATCCGCAACGTGCATGTTGCCGATATGCCAATCATCTATGGAAGCTTGGACTACTGGCCCGTCGAGGCGGACAGGTGACTGGAGGCACAATCGACTTGGTTTTCGGGGCAATGTACGAAGGAATCAAACACATGTTCAAAAGAACATTCACTTTGAAGTACCCCTACCAGAAAATTTTGCTTCCGAAAGGGTACAGAGGCCGACACCAGCTTTACATGGAGAAATGTACTGGCTGCGGAATTTGCGCGTGGATCTGTCCCGAGAGATGCATAAGCATGGTTCCAGTCACTGACCAAAAGGAATATCCACAGAACCCTGAGAAGAGATTTCCACAGTACTGGTACGCCCGCTGCTGTTTTTGCCATTTCTGCACAGATTATTGTCCAACTGGGGCGCTGGACTATACGCCCGATTATGAGTTGGCTGAGTATGATCGTGAGCTACTTCTCTGGAGCCCGGAACGCCTTTCGAGGCCAGCAACCAACATTGGCGAATACCAGTCAGTCCTTCACGGCAACAAGGGCAGCATGGGCGTTGCGTATGAGCGCGTGAACAAGCAGAAATCATAGTGAACCTGTCCTAAAATTGAAATTCTAGTCCCCAGTTTAGTAACGGGAGAACAATGTCAGATGTCACCGATAAGATAGAGCGCAAGATCGAAAAGAGAACGAAGGCCCGGAAGCGTACTCGCGGTCCTTACAGGAAGTCGTCGCCGCTTCCATTCTGATTTTTTATTACGTACGTCATATTTAATAGCGACAGCTAAGTTCTACCGCGCTAAACAAACCACATGTGACCAGTAATGCCAACTACGCTTGAGATTAAAGACCTACACGTAAGCATCGAGGGCAAACAGATTCTGAAAGGAGTCAACCTGAAAGTCACACAAGGTGAAATTCACGCGATCATGGGCCCAAACGGGTCCGGTAAGAGCACACTAGCCAACACGCTCATGGGCCACCCCAAATACAAGGTCGACAGCGGCGACATCCTCGTAAATGGAGAGAGCATCGTCGGCCTAACCCCCGACGCCCGAGCCAAGAAAGGGCTCTTCTTAGCTTTCCAGTACCCCCTTGAAATCTCAGGCGTCCCACTTGCGCAGTTCCTACGCTCCGCGTACAGATCACTGAGGGGCGAGACGCAGAAGAACGCTGACTCGAAAGGTGTCGGCGGCGAGATGATCTCCGCCCTTGCGTTCAAGAAGAAGCTCGAGGAGAAGTTGAAGGAGGTTGACATGGATCCTGCCTTCGCGAAACGTTACTTAAACGAAGGATTCTCCGGCGGAGAGAAGAAGCGTGCCGAAGTCCTCCAGATGGCAATCCTTCAACCGGCAATCGCGATTATGGATGAAACTGATTCCGGGTTGGACATTGACGCGGTCAGGAAGGTGGCTGAGGTGGTTGCCCACATGGCTGGGCCGGAGATGGGCGTGCTTCTGATAACGCATTACCAGCGGATTTTGGACTACATAAAACCCCAATTCGTCCACGTTATGGTGAACGGGCGCATATTCCGCTCGGGAGGACCGGAATTAGCCAAAATCCTAGAAGAAAGGGGTTACTCGTGGGTGGAACAAGAGGCTGCAGCTACAGCCTCTTGAAAGGAACGCTTATTACGTATGTCATGAGAGAGGTTGTTGATTCGCTATGGCAACTAAGCAAACCCTAGACATAGACTATACTAAGTACAACTTCAGAGATTCCACCGAAGATTACGAGTACAAGTTTCCGAAGGGCCTCACGCGTGAGGTTGTCGAGAAGATTTCTAAGATAAAGAAGGAACCTGACTGGATGCTCCAGTTCAGACTACGGGCTTACGATCATTTCATCAAGAGACCGTTGCCCATGTGGGGGGGCGATTTGACCACTCTCAAATTTGACGACATGTTGTATTATGCCAGCTCAACCGAAAAGAAAAGTCGTTCATGGGAAGACGTGCCTTCGTACATTAAGGATACATTCGATAAGCTGGGCATTCCCGAAGCTGAGAGAAAATTCCTCGGCGGCGTGGGCGCACAATATGAATCCGAAGTTGTATACCACAGCCTTAGAGAAGACCTGGCGAAGAAGGGCATCATTTTCACAGACACCGACACCGCACTCCGAGAGTACCCGGAAATTTTCAAGAAATATTTCGGAACCGTAATCCCGCCGGAAGACAACAAGTTCGCAGCGTTGAATAGCGCGGTCTGGAGCGGTGGAAGCTTTATCTACGTTCCCCCAGGCGTCAACGTCGAAGTACCCCTCCAAGCATACTTCAGAATCAACACGCAAAACATGGGACAATTCGAGCGAACACTAATCATAGCTGACGAGAACAGCCGAGTACACTACATAGAAGGCTGCACGGCCCCAATCTACTCAACCGATTCCCTGCACTCAGCGGTCGTCGAAATCATAGCCAGACCGGGTGCGTACGTGCGTTACACGACTATCCAGAATTGGTCTAATGACGTCTACAACTTGGTCACGAAGCGAGCTTACGCTTATGCCAACGCAACTGTTGAATGGGTTGACGGAAACCTCGGCAGCAAACTCACAATGAAGTACCCGTCCATCTACCTGCTCGGGCCGGGAGCTAAGGGCGAAATCCTCTCAGTCGCTTTCGCAGGTAAAGGCCAACACCAAGACGCCGGCGGCAAAGTGGTACACCTCGCCCCACACACGACTTCCAGAATCACTTCCAAGTCCGTTTCCAAAGATGGGGGAAGAACAACTTACCGAGGCCTACTACATGTTGCTAAAGGAGCTAAGGGGGTCAAGTCAACCGTGAGATGCGACGCACTACTACTCGACGAATACTCAAAGACCGACACCTACCCATACAACGAGATCAACGAAGACGACGCGACGACAAGCCACGAGGCAACGGTTGGCAAGATCGGAGACGACCAGCTCTTCTACTTGATGTCACGAGGCCTCTCTGAGCAAGAAGCACTTAGCATGATCGTCATGGGCTTCATGGAACCATTCACCAAGGAACTGCCGATGGAATATGCGATTGAATTGAACAGGCTCATCCAAATGGAAATGGCCGGCTCCGTCGGCTAGACACCTCTTTTTTACTCACGCAACCCGTACCGGTACTTGTAACCTGAGAAGGCGTTCGAGCAATGTCGGAGTTGACATTAACAAAAGCAAGCGAACAGCACATCCGCTCCTTGGCGGAATCCAGGCATGAACCCGAATGGTTACGGGAATTTCGCATCAAATCACTCAACCTGTTTCGCAAACTTCCCGTCGAACTCTCAAGCTTGTATACGAAGTACGCGGATCTTTCAGGCGTCGACTTCGAATCAGTCAGCTTAGCCCCTTCAGAGCCGTCCGAGTCACAAGTGGAGGACGTTATGGTGAAGCTGAAGTCTGACAAGGCGATCACGATCTTTCAAATTGAATCGAAAACGTTCCCAGCCGAGATGCCCGAAGCTCTCCGAAAGGAAGGCGTAATCTTTACGGATATCGGGACTGCGATTCGAAGCGAACCAGAATTATTCCGGCGCTATTTCCTGGAGAAAGCAATTCTCCCTGAAGATGATAAGTTCGCGGCATTGAACAACGCGCTCTTCACTTCAGGATTCTACTTACATGTCCCGAAGGGACTTGAAGTAATCGTCCCATTCAGGGTTGTAACCATACTCGACTCGGAGGGGCACGGGGTTTTCGCCCAGAACCTTGTGATGGGGGATAATCGGAGTAAGTTTACAGTCCTCGAAGAGTTGTATTCGACTCGCTCAACAGATCAATCGAAGAAATCCACTTACAGTGGGCTCTCTGAAGTCTATTTGCACGAAGGCGCAGAAGTTACTTTCGGAAGTATAAACAACCTATCCCAAAACGTGAACATATTCTCGAACAAGAAGTCAATAGGGGAACGGGATAGCAAGATCGTTTGGTCCACAGGATTGCTCGGGGGCGCCTATACAAGGTCCCGCTTAGAGAGCGTCATGAAGGAATCCGGTGCGTCCTCTGAGAACGTAGAGGTTGTATTTGGGGCTGGAACACAACGCTTCGACACTGTCTCGAACATTACTCATAGCGGACCAAATACTAGCGGCCACGCAATTTCAAAAGGAGTGGTCAAAGATAAGGCAAAGGCAATTTTCAAGGGCATGATTAGAATCGAGGAGAACGCTAAGAACTCACGAGCCTACCTCGCAGAACACGCCATGATACTCAGCAAAGACGCCCTAGCCGACGCAATCCCCGGCCTCGAGATCGAAACGAACGAGGTCAAGGCCACGCATTCAGCGTCGGTTGCGCAAATCAATGAAGAAGAAATCTTCTACCTAATGGCCAGAGGCCTCTCGGAAGACGAAGCGAAAAAACTTATCATAGTCGGATTCTTCGAACCACTCGTGGAACGCATTCCGGTTCCCGAGGTGGCAAGACGCATCCGACGAATCATAGACCTGAAGTGGTCAGGCAACTACGACTTCGCTTCCACCCTCACGGTGCCAGCTTTCGACGACGAATACTACGAAGAGGGACAGAAGACCCGCGACATATTCGAGGGACACTACAAATACCGTTAATGCCATTATAATTCAGCGAGATATTCGTGCCCTGCGTTCGAATACTTTCTTGAATGTTTGCGGTCCCGTGTTGCTCTGTTCTTGCAAGGACCATTAATGTCGTCCAATTTTCAAGTTATTTTCTCTTGTGCGACCATCGGAGTCATGTGAACTCACACAGCGAGGTCAGATGGCATATGGGCTACTTGGATCACTTGAGTCTACTGCCGCATGATTGACAGAAACTGGCGTCGGTTTTCACTGAGGCTCCGCATGACGGGCAAAACATCATATCAGAAGTTCCTACGGCATATGGTGCTAAGTATGGAGGCGCTGCTCTTTTTGGTCTGCGATGCAACAGAACGACGAGCACGACCACAATCGCGACAACGACAACAACTGCAATGACTAAAGCCCATAGCAACAAGGAGTTTGATTGGGTTGTTGAAATTAATTGTTCTGACGTAACCGTTGAAACAGAAACAGAACTAAGACTGAAGCAAAATTCTGAGAGGTAGTCCAAATAGCCTGTAACCGTAACAGGGGCAAGCACTACGGTTGTTTGCTGTCCCACTACAACAAACCTAATTGTCGTTGTACTTGATAGTTCTATTGTCACTGAGTAAGTATGTGCCGTTCTGGAGATCGTTGTTGGCGAAACTACTTGGTTTGTCATTGTCGTGGTTGTCGTTTGTGTTCCTTGGCGAATTGTGTAGGTTTGCGCAAAACTGTAGGTGTTTCCGTTAATCAGCCACTCTGTCGCGAATATGTCGCCTCGAAACGCAGGTAAAATTTTGACCTCGCCAGGTGTGCTTGGAACTAGAGTGCCTGATATTGTTGCGCTAGTGTGATTGCTTACTTGGAGATTGAAAGGTATCCCAACTATCCCGTATAGCCCGCCGTCGTTCCCTTCGAGAACATATGGCCCATGAACATCTGTGCATGATGTTGTTGTTTGCGCTTGAGCAGCCACGTTACCGAAGTAACTGTATAGCGACATGACGCTGCAAAAAATGAGGGCTAGAGAAACGAGCAGCCTTCTGTTGACGGTATGGTGCTGCTCAATCTTAGCCATTAAACTACGCCGCGTAGTGCGCAACTTCACTCCATATATAATCGGTATGGACGAATCGTCCACTACTTCCCCAGAATTCACTTGCAGCGAAGATGAACAGCGGGAGGGGTTGGAAATGTTTCGTTGCTTGGTAGAACGCAACGCGCTAGGATGATTCATCCATTTTGAATAAATATTGACTACGCCGCGTAGTTCACATCGCAGAAGTCGGAATTAATGCACAATCTTAGGACCACGATTGATATGGCGGTGAGTTGGGTGGCGACCAATGCTCGGTCCTTCAGTTACATTCTTCCGGACACATTGGAAATCGTGCTTTACCTTTCCCTCGCATTGTATTTTTCAATACGAGTTGGACAGCAAAGTCCAGTCTTCACTTGACTGCCTACGTCTCTGTTCTAAGGATGATTGATCATTGGAATCCCATAAAGAAGATTGTAACATTTCTCGGGAAGACTTGAGGAGCACCTCACTTTGATTCTATTTTTCAGTCCACCGTTTGCGTTATGTGCATAACGATCTCGTTCGCGATGTGCCGTATCCATAAGATTCCCGACATCGACAACGTTAGGGGAGGAAATTGATTGGTTGTTTCACGCTTCGCTCTTGGGGTCAACGTGCTGGAGGTTGCCTATGCGGATGTTCAGATCAGAAAAAAAGGTGTTTGGGCGTGGTCCAACTAAGCCTCGCCCAGTCTACGACTTCGCGGGGTTCATTTCTTTGCGGAACCAGCTTCCGTTTTCTCCTTCATTGCGTCTAGGAGGCTTCCGAGTTTTATTAAAACGTAGAAGACGCCTATAGTGATTAGGAGGACTGAGACAGCACCGATGGCTCCGAAGATGAACGATCCACCAAACCCCATGCCTCGCCCAGCGTACCGAGGAGCAGTCTGCAGAACTGTTTCGATTAAACTCAACTTTCTCACCTCGCTGGAAACTATAGCTCGTAGTTGGGATTGCCGTTAATTAGTTGTTGTGGACGAATCATTCATACGTTCCGAAATACTACGCCAGAATCTAAGCTCTGTTCGAAGAAACAGCGAACGTGATGTCAGAGTTACACTCCCAGCAGCACTCGAACTAGTAATTGTGGTCGGATGCCGTAACGTTCATAATTGGAAAAGGATTTGACGAACGCTACAGAAGCTAGTCTGCCGCGAGAACAGGATGACTCCGAGAATGGTAGCGCAAACTGAGATCAAGGGAAAACTTAGAAGACATGGAATGGTTACCGATTCGACCGCGCCGCTGATCCTAGGTTTCGGCGCGTATATTGTCGCTGCGGTTTCAACGTTTTCAATCCCCCAACTTACACTTGTTGGTCTTGATCCGCTTGGAATCGCACTCTTGACGTCAATAATGGGGCTTCTGGTCATAGGCCTGGGCTATGGGTCAATCGTACTCCTCGGAGGCATATGCTCGTTAAACATAGCCGGATTGATTTCGCGGCTCACTAAGACGAAGCAAGTGATCAGACCTAAAGAGGAAGAACCCTTGCAGCTAAGAAAAGCTCTGATCGAGAAATCTCACTTAGTCTACCTACCCCTAGTATTGTTCTTCACGTCCATTGCCCTAGGATGGGACATCTACATTGCTGACCCGTCAAGGACCACAACCAGCAAGCCCGCAATGCTAAGGCTGGTACTGCGTTCATTGAACTTCTTGGCTACTCCTCAGCATGCGACCGGTGTTCTATTTTCCCTCCGGCTTACACCGGCGTTGGTCGCGATCACTGTGATCTCGGGCTTGGCCCCTTCGATCGCCCTTCCATATTTCAGGCGGTTCAAGATTATTGGCATAAATTCAGGACCATTTCACTCAACTCTTCTAACCGCTGTATTGGGACCGATTATCGGTCTCAACATCGTGGTCAGTCTGCTAGGAATCTTCTACAAAGTTCTCTCGGCAGGAGCACCTACTTCTTACCACTATGCGCTCATAGTCCTTATCGGATTTAGTCTGCATTACTCTGCAGGCACCTGTATCGGCCGTGGCAAGGCCGAGTCAATTATTCTTCAGAGACTCGCGAATGGTCACTACGACGGCAACCGAATAGTAGTGTTGGACCGAACACTAAACCCGAATGCGGAGGCTATCGAACTGGGATCACTCCTGCGACCACAGCTTGAAGATTGACGGTTCGAGATACGCATTTGATAGCTTATCTGACGGTATGCCTTATGGATTTTCCTCGCTCAAGTGGCTGCAAACACTAATCCGGGCACCGAACCCCAGCACTCTAGCAAGCTAGGATCCAGCCAAGTCACGTGCTCAGTCGCATGGACCAGCGGGCTCACGGACTTGGTGCATGATTCATCCACTCCGGTTAAATAACTGCGCCGCGTAGCCGGGTCTAATTGGATTCAAGCCTCGTGAGCTGAGTTGCTAAGCTCGAACCATCTCCTTTCAATCGCTCTAATTCTTATTGTGCTCTCGTTACTTAGCAATTTAGCAATCAATCAGACAGCGGCAGCTCCCGATCTTAGCTCGCTAAACGTTTTACAAGCGTATAACTTTGCGCGGGTTGACCAGAACATGAATTCGACCTCTACTTCAACAACCAGTCTCCTAAATTCGACCTCAACAAGCTCAGGGCAGAGTAGTATGTCTATAACGACAACTGCAAGTCCCTCTTCGACATCATCCACCACGCCAACGACGACAAACTCTACTCAAATGACAACTACAATTTCAATGACAATTGACTCAATTTCAAATCTGACGGCGACACCAGGCTCGACTCAGACATCGACATCTTCCTTTGCATCAGCCACGACGATTAATCCAGCGGCCCCTGACGTAACTCAGAATGACGACCCTACGGTTACGAAAACCTTCACGCTTGGCAGCAGTGCCAGTTATTCGATCAGTTTCAACCCTTCGTATTGGCTTTGCACGGATGTGCAGGTGACCTTTACGGGGCCTCTGGTTGAAAGGGGGCTCTATGGTGACATGTTGCAGTTCCAGTACTACCAGTACAGTCCGGATTACCCAAGTGTGCTTAACCCGATTTGGACAGACTCAGGTCTAACGGTGACAAGTGATACCGTGATGTATGTTATCAGTGCCAATGAGTATGCCCCAGTGAATTTCGAATACATGCCTAACATAGCTGTGAAAGTGGTTGACGTAACTCCCAAATCAAACGGCTACATGCCCGGTCAAATATTCTTTCAACTTACGAACATTATCCCCGAAGGTCTTGGATACTGCCCAGTTATCTCTTCAGTACAAACTCCCGAATTTCAAGCTGACTGGATAATAACTATGGTCTCGGTGGCTCTGGCCTTAATTTTCCTCCAAGCTCACAATCATAAGCATAAGCTAGTGCGCACCAAGAAACTGCCAAATTAGCCATCAAGGGATGGCTCTTCAATCTTTCTAGGCACGAATCGAGGAGACGAAACCCAAAAGGAAAATGTTAGTGCCACTGCAAGTTGGTCGCCCACTCAACTCGACGCGACAAGGCTTGAACAGACCTCCGTTACGCGGTCGAGAAGCAGAAGGTAGTTCCCAAGGTAATATCATGGGCCGCGATGAAGCCAGTGTTCACTTCTAAAACGTACATTGACTTTACATCTGGCATGATAACCGGGCAATCATAGCTTGGGCATGGTTTTAGCTCAGGTTCAGTCCAGACCACTTGTCTAGCTGAATTGAACCAGATTATGTCCAAGGGAAAATTCATGTTGAACATCCAAAATCCCCAGTAGTCATCATGGTCGAAGACGAACAACATCCCTTCGTCACTGGGTAGCGATGGCAATCCGGAGAGGCCACGCTCCTGAGCGGGGAGGGTCGTGGCGAGTTCAACAGTCAAACGAACTCCCGCTATCACGACCTGAGCTGTAGAATTGTTTGCAGCCAGTTGTACAGCAGTAGGGCTGGTGCCTCTGTTTACCGTGATTTCGTAGGAGTTTCCCGTTTGGCCTGATACCGTGATGGTGAGGTTGTGGCGGCCGTCAGTGAACGCCTGGCCCAAGTGCCAAGCCGCGTCCTCCAAATCGGGAACCCCGGGATCGCTATTAATTAATTGGACTTCCCCGACCGAGAAGCTTTCGTTCACAAACGTGATTAGAACGCCAGCGCCTGGAAGTGCGGAATCGAAACCGATTTGTTTTCTCACTTCAACCAGATAATATTGACTTGAATTTTGCGAACCGCCAATGGGTACTCTAATGGCGTGGACATTGTTCGAAGGGACCTCAGTTGGGTCCACCATGATGGTGGAGAGCCCGGGCGAAGCTGTCTCTAGCATTGGGCCGCTAATGAACCCAAGTTGAATTTTCGGCCAAGCTGTCATATGAGCAGGAAGGGAACCCGGCGGGTCGCCGTTCCAAGACCCTTTATCCATGAGTTCCCACGGACCGAGAATCGGCTTGCCGTGGTCCGGCCCCTTCGTAGTATTGTAAAGGTCTGGCACTCCGAGGTCGTGCGCGAACTCGACGCACCATACACCGTTCGGAGCATTTGGCGGCGCCTCTAGTTCCGGGACAATACTGAACCTTGTGAGTGTCCTCGAATTCGCTTTCACGGATGCATCTAGGTAGGTTACTGACCATACGTCGTTTCGCATGAGGCTAGTTTCCTGGCCGGCACCGGAGTGGATGAAGACGAAGTAGTCGTAGTTGTTGAAGTTAACGTCCTTCATGGCTAGAGGTACTATGTCGTTTGCAATTTTCCACGATTGATTAGTCCCGCTGCAATCAGCGTCGTTGATCGCGTGACAATCCTTACCGTAATACGATTCAGGGTGTGGGAGCACGTACCACCCGTAAACGCTCCCTTGAATCGTCAACTTCCCATAAGATATTTCATGATAGTACGCGGGGACCGTTCCGAACCACTCCTGCTTTATCGCATCAATACTCAAGGTCGGCTTAACGTCTGGAAAAGCCACAGCGATAACTAGCACGCGGATGATACCGAGAACGGGTGTGATATGGGAGTTATAGCTGAAGGTTCCGACCTGCTCAAGGTATCGCGCATTGGAAGGAGCTAGACTAGTGATGGGCGGCGAGGGACTGATGGAGTGTGTGAGTTGGACTAAAGTGAAGTTGGCGGCCAGTGCTAGGAATACTAGGGCAACTATCGCTCGTCTGCCTATTGCGACCAAAAACTCGCCGTCCTAAGTTAGGTGCGGATGTGAGAATTTTCATAAAGTGTTTAGACGCATGGTGGGATGCGCGACTAGTTGGATTGGAGATTTCTAATTGACAAAATTGATGCAACGCAAACGTTGATCAAATCTAACTCAGTTCCAAGATTGGAACTTGACATACACCAAAAGCTACAACTCTCAATCTGTACGATGATGATCACGTGTTCTTGCCGTGCAACGGATTACAAACTGAACGTGTAGACAAAACCACGAAATTATCGATACTACGTGATTTGGAAGGGGGCAAACGACTTGAAGTTGAAGCGTTAAGCGGGTTGGTATGTAAACTGGGTCGGCAGCTCTCCGTGTCCACTCCGGTGAATGAGTTCACCTATGCCTCGCTGAAGCTCCAAGATATGAAAGCCGCTTGTGCCTTAGGACAGGAGTCGTAGTTCGCAAAGGTTGACGCAAACGTAGCGGGTCCGCTAGGATGTGAACCTACCTAGTTCAGACGGAGTTCATACCAAAGTAGCGGATAGGAAAGTGATAAATATCCAAGTGTTTTCCGTAGTCACATGGCAGATTCAAAGACGTTTGTTAGGCGAGCATCTGGCCTCGTAAGAGAGGTTTCAGCTTTCGACGTCTTGTTTTACAATATTGGCCTGATAAGCATCGGCTATGCGTTGTTCATGTTTCTTTTCTGGGCTAATTATCCCGGCGCGAGCCTGGAAGTAGCAGTTGGGATTTCAATAATTCTTGGCCTCTTCCAGGGTTTGACCTATGCTCTGTTAGCCGCCGCCTATCCGCGATCTGGCGCTGACTATGTCTACGTATCTAGAATACTCAATCCATCTCTTGGTTTCTCTATGAGTTGGACCTGGTGGGTCTGGTTCATTTTCTCTACGGGACTTAACGCTTGGACAGTGGGCATTTGGGGTGTGAGTCCTTTCCTCGGCGGAATGGGTTTGCTAACAAACAGTCAAAATCTGATTTCGATGGGAGCGTGGGCAGGAACGCCCAACGGACTTTTCGCAGTAGGAGGCGTCGCCGTTGTTCTAATGACGCTGCTACTGATATCTGGTAACAAGAGTTACTTCCTATACCAGAAGGTAGTCTTCGCGATTGCAATCTTAAGCACACTTGTTGTAATAGTACTCATGGCTACGACTAGCCAATCGACTTTCATAGCGCGCTTTAATGCCCTCGCGCAGCCATACTCCAACTCCACAGACACATACCACTCCATCATAACTAGCGCGTCCCAAGGAGGATACGCTGTGAACGCGCCGTATTCGTCCTTGCAGACGGTGTTCTTCTTCGTCTGGCCATGGTTTGCGATAGGGTATTGCTTTCTTTCGGCGTCATTCTCAGGAGAAGTAAAGGGCGTAAAGAAGAGTCAGCTGTTCGGGATGCTAGGGTCAGCTGTTATTTGTGGAATAATCTTCCTCCTACTCGCCTCGTTGGGGGGAAGGGTCTTTGGATACAATTTTCTTGGAGCCACAGCTTACCTTATGCTAAACAACCCAACGGCGCTAACAATCCCTGTAACACCTTGGTACAACCTTCTGGGAGCTCTTCTGACCGATAACGTGGGCGTAAGCGCCTTCATACTCTTCGGTTGGCTGATGTGGTTCATTCTCGTCTTGGGAACATCGTTCCTATACACAACTCGGGTTGCATTTGCCTGGGGAATTGATAACATGGCCCCACGTGCCTTCGCTTATGTCAATCCGAGGTTCAGAACACCAGTGACGACTATCATCGTAGGCGGAATAGGGTCGTTAATATTCCTGGCAGGCTTGTCGTACACGACGTATCTGGGCATCCTTTCCGGTACGATTGGATTCGGAATCGCGATTATCGTTGCTTCCGTATCAGCGGTCGTATTTCCGTTCGTGCGCAAGGACCTGTATAAGCGGTCAGGTATCAATTGGGAACTCGCTGGTATTCCTGTGATAAGCATAGCCGGTGGGGTGAACGTTGTATCTAACTTAGTGATACTTTACATAATTCTGACCGACGCCAGAGCTGGCGCGAACTCACTCACCTCCATGATGACGGTCTTCGGCATATTCGTGATGGGTTTTGTTCTGTTCTATGCGATCCGCGCCGTAAGGAAGAGACAGGGCATCGATGTTGACCTGCTCTTCAAAGAGGTTCCCGTCGAATAGAACCCATCTCTTTTCATTTCTTCAAGCGTTCCTGTAGCTAGAGTTGATGCTAGGTTAGAAACGATATGACAGCGAATGTCGTCATCGACTGTCATATGCACATCTATCCAACAAAGTCACTCGGCCGCGAAGAAAAACAGACTTACGACGTTTGGGAGTACGGCCATAAACCGGAGGTTCGCCTAAGCAAGTACGATGGTGATTTGGACGACGCTTTGCAAGCCATCCGAGAATCTGGCACATCAAAAGCAGTAGCGATGAGCCATCTCCTCGTAACCATCGCTAACCTCCGGGGGAATACCGAACCTTCCGGCCGGTCGACCAATCAGGCAATAGACACCGAGGTGAAGATCGCTCAAATGTTGAATGATTCAAATGTTTCAATCTGTGAACTCGCACGAAAGCATGCTGAACTGGTACCCTTCATCATAATCGACCCTTACGCGCTTAGCCCGGACGAATCGGAAGCACGTTTGCGTGAAATGGTAGCGAATCACGGTGCGAGAGGTGTAAAGCTCCACCCGGTGATCCAGCAATTCTTCCCAAGCGACAAGAGGATGTGGCCGACCTATAGGACGTGCGTTGAGTTGGGAATCCCAATTCTTAGCCACAGTGGCGCAGCGCGTGGCTCGAAGCAATATGCTGAACCACGAGCTTTCGTTGAGGTATTGCGTGAGTTCCCCAAACTTACATTAGTCCTGGCGCATCTCGGGGGAGCCGCGTGGCAACAGACATTGGAAGTTGCCCGCAAATACCAGAACGCATACTTCGATTGTTCTGAGGTCATAGAATGGGTTGGAGCGCCATCGGCTCCAACCTTTCGCGAGTTAGCCCAACTCATTAAGGACGTCGGCCCACAGCGAGTAATGATGGGCACCGATTTCCCCTGGTACGACCTAGACCGAACTATAGAGCTAGTGAAAGCGCTTCCAATCCTTTCCGAGGAAGAGAAGGAAGGAATCCTAGGGACAAATGCAACCCATATACTCGGAATTTGAGTTGGAGAGAAGGATTATACGATTAGAACCGATCGGACGAACGAGATATCTAAAGCCACAAAACAACTTTTAGGGAAAACAGGCTTCTCATCATGAGAAAGCTTGCGAAAAATTAGAGTCAAACAGAGCGAGAGCTTTTTTGGCCTAACTCGTTCTCATGGCAAGGATTTCGTGGTGGTAGGGATACCCTGGGACGCCACTTCTTCGTACATGCGCGGTGCCGCCGCTGGCCCAGACGCCATCAGACGAGCAACGAGTAGCCTCCTCTATAATCACTTCACAGAACGAGGAGATGACTTGACCAATCTTTGGAAGGTCTGCGACCACGGCAATGTAAAGAAAGTCACGACACCCTCTAGCCTCTACAAAGCTCTCTACTCGACAACAACTCTTCACGACCATGACAGGTGCCCAGTCCTTTTCCTTGGGGGAGATCATTTTGTCACATATCCAGCCTTTAAGGTCGTATCAGAAATTCGCAGGAAGCGACTATCACTGCTTTACTTCGATGCACATCCAGACCTGTATGCAAGTTATGACAATAGCCCATATTCTCACGCCACCGTTGTCTCGAGGATACTGGACGGAAAAGGAAGTTCTAGCTCGGGAGTGGTTTGCTACGTTGGCATAAGAGCCTCGACGAAGGAACAAGATGAACGCATCGAGTCCCTTAACCTCAGTCAATACACGGCGCACGACGTTTACACAAAAGGTTGCGATGCAGTCGGTTCTTCGGTAAAGGATAGGCTGCAAGGTGGACCTGTATACCTATCGATCGACCTTGACTGCCTCGACCCCGCTTATGCGCCTGGAGTTGGAAACCCTCAACCAGGCGGTTTGACCACGAGGCAGGTGTTTGAGATATTGCACGCCATCAAAGGACTTGATATAGTTGCGGCTGATATCGTTGAATATTCACCAGTTTGCGACTCGAATGCGCGAACGACTGCCTTCGCTTCAGCGATGCTAATCAAAGAGGTTATGGGAATCATTGGAAACGCGAATTAACTCGAACCCCACTGCCACAACGTGCCGCATAAAGCATCATTGCTATAACCTAGCATCATGACTCTTCTGGGAAGTGACGGCGGAGCTCTGGACTGTTGCAGACTAGGATTTTCTTCACGACCGACCTCCACGGTTCTGACCACTGCTTTCTGAAATTCATCAATGCGGGTAAGTTCTACAAGGCAAGCGTGATCGTTTGCGGAGGAGACATCACCGGAAAGATGATCGTACCTCTTATTTCAACGCCTGACGGCGGCTACGAAGCCGAGTTCCTTGGCCGAAAGGAAATAGTCAAGCGAGAAGATGAAGCGACCCAACTTGAGAAGAGCATTTCCCAAGCCGGGTACTACCCATTCAGAACCACTACGGAAGAATTCTCACGTTTGAACGCCGATCGGGAGAACGTCGACAGACTATTCTCAGAATTGATGACACAGAGGCTGAAGAATTGGGTTAAGATGGCTGAAGACAAACTAAGAGGCTCAACAATTAAGTGCATTCTGAATGCCGGGAACGACGACCGGATGGAAATCGATGACGTTCTCCAGTCCTCAGACGTCGTGATTTACCCTGAGGGCAAGAACGTCAACCTGGACGGGGAACACGAGATGATCAGCACAGGCTACACGAACATGACACCTTGGAATTGCCCCAGGGACATTTCTGAAGAAGAACTGGCAAAGCGAATTGAGGATATGACTTCAAAGGTTTCAGATATGCAGCATTGCATTTTCAATTTTCATTGCCCACCCTTCGACTCGAACATAGATACAGCACCCAAGTTAGACAAGGACCTCAAGCCTGTGGTATCTGGAGGGGGCGAGGTCGTCATGATTCCGGTTGGTAGCACGGCCGTAAGAGCTGCGATTGAGAAGTATCAACCACTGCTAGGCCTGCATGGACATATCCACGAATCGAAAGGTTCGGTGAAGATTGGCCGGACTCTATGTTTGAATCCGGGAAGCGAATATGCTGAAGGAATTCTTAGGGGAGCACTGATCACGCTCGAGGACAACAAAATCAAGAATTTCCAGTTCACATCTGGCTAATCTGCTCTACGATCCTGTTCCCGGGACGGCCCTCAGCGTTTCACTTCCTCTATGTCATTATACCATTTTTTCTTAGTTCCGATTTTGGCTCGCAGTTTCCATTTCGTCGACTTCGGCGTTCCCTCGATGACGCCCAAAATGGATTGAATCCTTTCAGCTACGATTTCTCTATCTGAGTTGCTCAACGCTTCATACTTTTTCAGACCTTCAGCGACCTTCCCCAAGTTAGTTACCACGGTGTAGTAGAATCCCCAGTCGTTGGCAAGAAGATTCGCGATATGGCCAACCTCAATATTGTTCTTGTCATTTACTTCAGATACCCCGTGTTCCCGCAGCAACACGATCGTATCTTGAATATCCTTTTCGTTGATCATAACTATCTGCATTTTCTCAAGGAGCATATCAGCGAGGTTCAGCGTCGGATAATCAAGTTCAAGCCTGCCACGAAAGTCTATCGTATGACACATCTCCAACTTATCTAGGAATACGTCGATGTGCGGGGTCGGCTGCGGCTTGGGCCGAAAGATCATTCTGCCTGAGAGTGCAACCTCATGCATCGCCTCATTATCTTGGATGTATCCTGCTTCCGCGAAGACCGTGACAATATCCTTGGATTGAGAGCTATAACCTGCAAAGTCTATGTCAGAGATTTCTCTGCCGAGAGCACCGTATAGCTGCGAGAAACTGGGGCAGCGAATCCTGAAGGCCAAAGCGCCCAAGAGACGAAGTACAACCTGTCTCTTCTTCGCGATGTCGAGAATTGCATCAGCATGTTGAATGAAGTCATCAGCTTTTGAACTCATGTTCTCCTTCCTTCGACCGTTAAAGCGCTTGCTTTACATAAAAATCTCTTACCTCGCAGTTAGCTGTTCAAATTTCAAGTTTGGCTCCCTTTGGAGACCGACAATTGTACGTATGCGGCAAGAGATTCTCAACCTGGATATTCTCAGCTAGGTCTTTAGGTTTGAAGATAAGTACCAGTGAACGGTTTCCTTTGCTGAGGTGCCGTTAGTTGTTTTCAATCGAAAATAAGGATGCCATCGACAATCTTGTCGTTGGAGCTACCATCCTTGGGACAGGCGGCGGAGGTAGTCCAGAAACTGGGAGAAAGACTCTCGAAAATGATTTGGAAGCTGGCCGCAAGCTTAGGGTTGTGGATCTTGATGAGATTTCAGATGATGCGCTGATTGTAAGCCCATATTACATTGGATCCATAGCTCCGGGAGTTAAGGCGAATAAGAAAGTAACCATATCCGAACCCTTCGCCGTGGCATTGGAATTGGTAGAGCGCCATTTTAAGCGCAAGGTCGCGGCAACGGTTGCTTCGGAGCTTGGAGGGGGCAACACGGCTGCTGCGTTGCATGTTGCGTCCCAGTTGAATATCCCGCTTGTCGACGGTGACCTCTTGGGACGGGCGGGTCCGGAGCTTCATCAAAGTACCGCTCACATCTTTGACGCGCCGATGGCCCCCTCGGCCGTCGTAAGTGAGACTGGTGATGTTGTTTTCATTGAACGTTACGCGGATATCGACGATTATGAGGCGCTTGCTCGATATGTGGCAGTTATCTCAGGCGGCCACGCCGTAGTAATTGATACGCCCCTCACAAAACCGACGGCGCTGAAAGTCATAATCAGAGGGACCGTCTCAAAATCCATCGCAATTGGAAAGGCCGTGAGGGACGCTAATCGCGATGGCACTGACCCTGTGGAAGCTTCGAGGCGAACCTTGGGTGGCTGGCTCGTATTCAGGGGAAGCGTCGAAAAATATGAGTGGAAAAACGAGAAGGGCTTTCTCTTCTCAGATGTGTCCCTGACCGGTAAAGATGAGTGGCGTGGCAGAACGTTTCGTTCATGGATTAAGAACGAGCACATTTTCGCCTGGTTGGATTCGAAGCCCATAGTCATGCCACCCGACCTCATAATGTTCCTAGACAAGAGCGGCTACGGTGTTACAAATACCACACTAAAGCAGGGACTTGAAGTATCCATAATCGCCGCTAAGGCGCCCGATGTCTGGCGGACACCAAAGGGCCTAGTATACTTCGGCCCGAGGCATTTCGGCTTTGATTATGAATACGTTCCTGTAGAAAACCTGGTTAACCCCAAATGACTCCACGCACGAAAGTTGGATTCATCACAATCGGCCAGAGCCCCCGCGACGATGTCCTAAACGACCTACCCGAGATGCTGAGGGATATCGAAGCCGTCCAGGTGGGTGCGTTAGACAATCTCACGGCTTCGCAGATTGCTGCATTGCAGCCGACTGATAACGAGACTGTTTACGTCTCGAGGCTAAGAGATGGATCCGAGGTGTCTATCGCAAAAGAACGACTGATTCCCATACTAGAAGAGAAGGTTGAATTTCTCAACAAAGATGTGGAAGTGATCCTAATGCTGTGCTCCGGAAACATCATGCTTAGAAATTCTGACAAAGTCATCTTTCCTTCAAAACTGCTCCGACAAACTGTCGAATCAATAGCCAAGGGAAAAAGGAAAAGGATTGGAATAATGATTCCCGACGAATCGCAGTCGCAATTAGCCAAAAACGAGTGGGTTGGCTTCGCTGAGGAAGTTAAGGTTGTCAGCTTTTCACCATACACAGATCCAATCGAACATCTCAGGGCTAGCTCAAGAAAACTAGACGATCGGGACCTGATCGTAATGGATTGTATTGGCTACAGTCGGCATCATACGAAAATCGCAGGCGATGTGGCCGGTAAACCCGTTGTCGCAGCCCGATGCGTAGCCTTTCAGTTTCTGGAGAAATTTATTGCGAGCTTGCCGAGACAGGAAATTGAACATACGGCCGATTGACCGGTCAGACACGCCTCTTGAAGTACGTCGATATGCTTATAGCCACTTAGTAATAGTTGGCGGTAGGAAGCGTTGTTTTGTCGGAACGTAAATTACCTGTTAAGAAGCTAGCAGCCGTTGTGATCATAATTGTCATCGTTGCAGCAGGAGTCTTGGGATACTACTACCAGACTCTGCAGAAGCCGGCAGTTCCAAAGATTGTGACTTACGCAAGTCTTTCGGAAATGGTCACGCTTGATCCGAGTACCGAATTTTCTAATTCAATACTCATATTGACGAGCATGTACGAACCGTTGATCTGGTACCAACCTTGGTCGAACCCAGTCTTCCAACCAGGCCTTGCAACAAGTTGGGAGTCGTCTAACAACAGCCAGACTTGGGTTTTCCACTTAAGGCAGGGCGTGAAATTCCATGACGGGACCGACTTCAACGCAACCGCAGTAAAATACTCCATCACTCGAACCACAACCCTCGGCCAAGGTGCAGCCTACATCTGGAGCACCGTGAAGCAAATCAACATCCTGGACACATACACCGTTCAGTTCATACTCAGCAGTCCGACGCCACTTGATGTTGTCGCATGTGCAAGTTACGGAGCTTGGATCATGAGCCCACAGATCGACAGCCTGGCCAAGGCGGCTGGGTTCCCGAACGCGTCCCAATGGTTCAACGCTGGCCATGATGATGGAACGGGACCCTACACTATCACCAAGTGGGACCCACAGAACGAAGTTGACATGCAAAAAGTTCCAGGTTACTGGGGCGGATGGACCAGCGACCAATACGATACGGCAGTTGTGAAAATAGTGCGTGATGAAACGGTACAAGAAGAAATGGTCAAGTCTGGAGAAATTCAAATCGCAGAGTATGTTCCACCCGCGGACATACCGAGCCTCCAAGCCGATCCGAACCTTAAGGTCGTCGCAACCCCACAATACCAGACCTTGTACGGCTTGCTTAACAATAAGAAATTCCCCTTCAACAATACTCTAATTCGGCAAGCAGTTTCCTACGCCATTCCCTACCAAGAGATGGTTACGAACGTCCTGCATGGGTTCGGAAACGTATCCGTCGGCCCAATCCCCCACGGAATGCCGGGACACTTCAACAATCTAACTCAGTACTCATACGACTTGACCAAAGCTAAGCAGCTGCTCGCCCAAGCCGGTTACCCGAATGGTGGCTTCAACTTGCTCCTAACCTACACTGCGGGCGATGTAAGGGAGGAAGGGACCTCGGAACTAATCGCAAACTCCCTCAAAGCCTTGAACATAAACGTCCAAATCCGTGCCATGGCGTGGGAACAGCAATGGAGCTTAGCGCAAGGTCCATTCCAGCAAGCTCAGGATATTTTCATCTTCTACTGGTGGCCAACAATACTCTCACCATACGACTTCCTACTCAACTTGTTCCACACCGAGTCATCTCCAGTCTTCAACCTAGGCTACTACTATCACCCAGACTTTGACGGTTTGATTGACACCGCCTATGCGGAGGAGGGCTCGAACAGGCCAGCTGCCTACCAATTGTACTACCAGGCTGAGAACAAGCTCGTCAACGACGCATCCTGCTTGTTCCTTTGGGACCTAACAGATGTACACGTCCTTCGGAGCAACATATCGGGATTCCAATACGACCCACTTTACACAACCGTCGTGTTCTTCTACCAACTCCACCAAACCTCCTAACAGAATCAACCCCCAGGCTGATTGGTCGAAGGCCTGGGACGGTACCGATCGCGAACGAGAGCGCAAGAGCCGCAGCGGAAGCTTGGGTTACGGCGAAGTCTGATGCCAATCCCCCGCCGGACATTGGCTGCCCCTACCTCGGCTACCGCGAGGCTTTGACTGTTCCCAGCGTTTGTTGCAGGTCAGGAAACTCTAAGAAATCAATTAAGTTTTAGCAATAGCGATTTGACGGCTTCGCGTTGGGCTCGAAGTGTAGAGATTTAGACCAACTGCTGCACGTGCTAATTCGACGGCCGCGCCGATCGGATCTATTACAGGGATCTCGGTTGCCTGCTGCGTAAACTGGGCTAAACCTCCCAGCCCTGTACAACCAAGGCAGATTACGTCGATGCGGCGATTATCTCGTAGGCGCTGCACTTCTTCGACAATTCTCTGCTTCGTTTGATCTAGATCCTCATTCAAATCGAGAACTCCCATTGGAATCCCGGTTATTGCTTTCACTCTTCTGTGAGGATCTAGCTGTCTGACTTTGGTCCGGATCATTGACAACGCTTCCCCATGCACCGTCACGACGCCGACTCTTGTGCCGATCATAGATGCTAGGGCGAGTGAGGCTTCGCAAGGACCCATTACGGGTTTTCTCAGAGCCTTCCGTAGAGCATCCACTGCCGGATCTAAATAGCAGTTTACCACAAGCGCGTCGAAATCTCGATGCATCTTCTTTGCAAGTTCGACGATTAATGGGATTACTTGCCTGTGTGCTTGGTGGGTCTCGACGCTCGGGGGGCCTTTCGGTAATGAAATAACGGTCATTTCAGAATTTGGATCGAAGCTCTCGTAAAGCTTCTTGTCTTGCTCGTCCCACGTCGTATGTCCTACGGGGTTGATGATTAGGAGCTTCGTCGTTCTCACTTTAGACTTGGGAATTACGTTACAACTTTTAAATACCCACCGGTGGATGAAATGATTCTAATCAGTTGACTGTCCTGTCACGTATGAGTGATATGAGAATTGTCTCCAATCGACGAGCTTGGTCCATGGATTGATGTGACCAGACAGATGCGTTATGCCCGTGCTGGTAGGTTGAAGAGTGCCGGGTCTACTATGCTGGAGATTTATTCCTGTGCGTACTCGGAGCAGCTGAATAGTGCAGCGACCAGAAATTGGTAAAAGGCCTTAGGCAATACATAGTACGCAGAGTTGCACACGCCGCAATAGTGATAGTTGGCGTATTGCTAATCACCTTTCTAGTCTCCCACGTTATTCCGGGAAACCCTGCGGCCCTCTATGCCGGCTCTCATCCGACCGCCGAAGAGATTCAAAATGCGAAGGAGACGCTCGGCCTAAACAAACCGCTATACGTTCAATTCTACATCTATGTCACAGATCTCCTGCACGGCAACTTGGGAATGTCGATAAGGACTCACAACCCTGTCTTGTACGATGTAGGAGTAGGATTGGCGGCGACCCTTGAGTTGATCACGTGCGCGTTCGTGATAGCGGTAGTTGGAGGCGTTCTTGTAGGCGTTTATTCCGCCTCACACCGGGACCACCTTCTAGATCACTTTGGACGAGTTGTTGCAATCATAGGGGTCTCAATGGCTCCGTTTTGGTTGGCCATGATCCTCCAGATCATATTTGGGCAGGATCTCGGCCTGTTCCCGTTAGGCGGAAGGCTCAGCACGGACGTGTCCATCATCTACCCGCTAAGGACGATAACTGGCTTCAACCTGATCGACAGCCTCTTCGAAGGCAATTTCATTGTCTTCTCCAACAGTCTATGGCACCTCTTTCTTCCTGCCCTAGCCCTTGCAACGTACCCGTTCGGGCTGACCGTTAGAATGGTTAGAACTATGATGATCGAGGCCCTCCAAGAGAACTACACCCGGTCCGCATTCGCCTGGGGTCTCCCTCAACGAATAATCCTCTTCAAATATGCTTTGAAGAATGCGATATCGTCAACTGTAATAGCACTAGGAATGTCATTTGCATATTCTCTGACGGGCGCCTTTCTAATTGAGATAATTTTCGTCTGGCCCGGGCTAGGAACTTACACTGCTCTCTCCATCCTAGCCCTGGATTATCCAGCCATAATGGGTACAGTGATCGTAGTCGCGGCGTTCTACGTCGTTATCAACTTACTCGTCGACATCTTCCAAGCCTTCATGGATCCGAGGGTTACGCTATGACCGAGCAGAAAGCGCTCGCAAGTTCACAAGCACAAAACGCGCAACGGTTCAAGGAGGCCAGAATTTTTCTCAAGCTCGTAGTGAGGAATCCGCTCTCATTGATTGGGCTAGCGATAATCGTCGTCTTTCTCGTACTTGGAATTATTGGGCCCTACGTCGCGCCATATCCGTTACAAGCTCAAGGTGCTCCAGACCTTGTGCATCAGCTACTTCCTCCGAGCTGGCAGTTCCCGTTCGGAACAGATGAATTCGGCAGAGATATTTTCAGCCGAGTAATATTCGGTGCTAGAATCTCACTACTTACAAGTGCGGCTATTGTTGGCTCAGCCCTAATTATCGGTGTCCCCCTTGGCGCGGTTGCAGGCTACTATGGGGAGAAAATTGGCTCAATAATAATGAGAATTACCGACATGTTCCTAGCTTTCCCGCCGCTTCTTTTGGCATTGGCGGTGGCGGCAACTCTCGGCGGGAGTATAATCAACGCGGTCCTAGCCTTAATTGTCACTTGGTGGCCATGGTACACAAGGCTGGCTTACTCGCAAGCTTTGGCTACTAAGAACCTGCCATACGTAGACGCAGCCAGAGCGATTGGTGTCGGCGACCCCGTAATTGTAGTGAGGCACATCATGCCCGCAACTCTTGCCCCAATACTCGTTCAAGCGACGTTGGATTTGGGATCTGCAATACTCTCGGTAGCCGCACTAAGCTTCCTAGGCCTTGGCGCCCAACCCCCAACCCCAGACTGGGGCCTGATGGTTAACATGGGTAGAGTGTTCTTCCTCCAGTACTGGTGGTACGCAACATTCCCCGGCCTAGCGATCATGGTGCTAGTTCTAGGATTCAACCTCTTTGGCGACGCCATCAGGGAAGCCATCGACCCGAAGCTATCTAGAAGGAGACTGATCTAGTTCCCAACATATTCTAACGAGACCCTTTTGTCCGTAGAGGATTTGGTCGTTAACTTCCACACCGTTGACGGAACTGTGTACGCACTCAACGGTGTCGGATTCAAAGTAAGAAAAGGCGAAGTGCTAGGGTTAGTCGGGGAAACTGGCTGCGGAAAGACAGCAACTAGCCTAGCTATGTTACGCCTGCTCCCCGAGAACGCTGAGGTACTCAGTGGCCGCATACTCTTCGAAGGACACGACCTACTCGCTGAAAGGCTAGATGAGGTAGCAAAAATCCGCGGCCGCAGAATCTCAATGATATTCCAAGACCCGGCATCCTCCCTCAACCCGGTCTTCAAGATAGGTGCTCAACTCATAGACGTTCTCAAGATTTACTACCCAAACGACGACGAAAAAAAACTGACCAAGATTGCTCAAGAGAAACTCGCTATGACGGAGCTTCCGGACGCCGAGTCCATAATGAGCCTCTACCCCCACGAGTTAAGCGGCGGGATGCAGCAGCGAGTAATCATGGCAGTAGCCCTTTCCAGTTCACCCAGCCTAGTAATTGCGGACGAACCTACAACCGCATTAGACGTTACAATACAAGCCCAAGTTCTTGCTCTCCTCAAGAGGTTGAAGGACGCGCTCGGCCTTTCGGTTCTCCTGATCACTCATAACTTGGGGCTTGTTCGTGAGCTTTGCGATAGGGTGGCAATAATGTACGCAGGCTCTATCGTAGAACTCGCCGACGTTCAACGCATCTTCCAGAACCCACAACACCCCTACACCCGCGGCCTATTGTCCTCCGTCGTTACGGGCCGTTTGAGAGGGCAAACCCTACACTACATAGCCGGAATGGTTCCGAGCTTATTCAAACCCCCCTCCGGTTGCAGATTCAACCCCCGCTGCCCATACGTAATTCCGGCCTGCAGAGACAAACGCCCCGAACTGGTAGAAGTTGAACCAGACCACTACGTTGCCTGCTACAATATTCCGACAGAGCCATGGTGGCGAACATGACAGATACGCTCGTTGACATACAGAACCTCAAAGTCTACTTTCCTATACGAGGCGGCCTCATACCCCGAGTAGCCGGATATGTGAAAGCAGTCGACGACGTAACCCTGAACATTGACAAGGGCGAAGTCTTTGGGCTAGTCGGCGAATCCGGCTCCGGAAAGACTACTCTGGCGCGCGCACTTCTCCGGCTTGTTGAACCCAACTCAGGCCACATACTCTTCGACGGCGTGGATTTGCTAAAGATCGGGAAAGGCAGCCTCAAGCACCTGCGCAAGGACATGCAAGTTGTATTTCAGAACCCCTTCCTCTCTTTGAACCCACGAATGATCGTAAGAAACCAAATTGCGGAGCCACTCACGGCTCACACGAAGATGAGTGAAGCGGAGATCACACAGCGCGCTTCAGAGCTGCTGAAATTAGTTGGACTATCTGACGAGCATCTGTGGAAGTACTCGATCGAACTGAGCGGAGGCCAAGCTCAAAGAGTATGCATAGCCAGAGCCCTAGCCCTAAGCCCTAAGCTTGTGATTCTGGATGAGCCAACATCGTCCCTAGACGTTTCGGTGCAAGCTCAAATCCTGAACCTCCTAGAGGATTTGCAGAAAAGGCTTGGCTTAACCTACCTCCTCATAACACACGACCTCGGTGTCGTCGAATATATTGCGGACCGGGTGGCGGTCATGTACCTTGGCAAAATTGCCGAGGTCGGAACCTTCTCGGAGATCTTCCAAGACCCCGCCCACCCTTACACCGAGGCCTTGCTATCCGCGGTACCGAAAGTTGACCCAGCCCCAACCGATAAGGCCCGCATCATCCTCCGAGGGAACATACCAAGCCCAGCAAGCCCGCCAACCGGATGCAGATTTCACACCCGCTGCCAAAAATACATAGGCGACATATGTCGCGACGTAGAACCCAACCTCACAACACTAAGTGCCACACGAAAAGTGGCCTGCCACCTCTACAAGCCCTAACACGATGCCTCAAATGGCGAAGGGCGGTCGAAAACTAAGAGCGCCGACATGCAGGATAGAAGAATAATAGTTTAGCTGAATGTTCCACATCACCGAAACCTGCATGACTATAGTTATCAATACGATTGCTAGATTCTTTCCAGTGAGTTTTATGAGAAAAATCAGAATCTTCTCCCCTGAAACTATCGATATCCCAAGACGGCCCGGTTCCCCTGAGCCTGCTCGGGAAACAACGGAGGTCTCGGAAAGCGTTCAGGTGGAAGTATTGCACAGGATGGCGCCAGATATGCCAGTTCGAATGGTAGAGGGCGACTACGAGGCTGACCTAGCGGGTGTTGTGAACGCGCGGATGGCGCTGGAAGCACAGCAAGAAGGATTTGACGCAGTCACAATATACTGCTACAACGAACCTGGCGCTAACGCAACGAAGGAAGTCTGCGATATACCAGTCGTAAGTTCACCCGCAGCTTCGATGGCCATAGCTTCCATCCTCGGAAACAAATTCTCAATCATAATTGCACTGGGAGGCGGCAAAGGCAAAGAGGCCGGAGGAATGGGCCGGACCGCATTGTTAGATATCGTCAAGCATTATGGGTTAGAACAGAAATTAGCATCTATCCGCGCAATCGACCTTCCCCCACCAGCCTTCAACGAAAGCCTCGTATCAGAACACGACATTGAACAACTCAGAAATGCGGTCCTGAACGAAGCAGTTGCAGCGGTCAAAGACGACGGGGCGGATGTCATCATATCATATGGCGGCGCTAAAGTAAACGAGTACATCCAGAAGAAACTCCCAGACGTGCCAATTGTAGACTCGCATGGATGTACGGTCATCATGGCTGAAGTTCTTGTCAGGTTGGGATTGAGGCATAGCAAGAAGGCGTATCCGAAACCTAGGGAACTCTTCAAGTACTATCTTCGGAATAAGTGAGCGGAAACCGCGCTCACTCTTTTCCTAGCTTCTTGGCTAATTCAGCAAGTTCCTTCTGTACTACCTTACCCTTCTCGAAGATTGGTACACCGTCAAGCCAGACTGAGGTGTTAAGGCAAGTTCCGTCTGTATGTGAAGCTGCTGGAATAGGCTTCCCATCCCTCGTAAGGTCGGGCCCGACATAGCCTAAGCCCCATTCGGTGCTGCCCCAAACCCTCTCGTCCTCAACAATGTTCCCCGTCAGATTGGCCCCTGGGTTTAGTCCGAAGGAAAGATGGGCTACTCGAAACATGTTGGGGTCGTTAAAGGCTTTCAACCATGCCTCGAACGCTAAAGCTTCGCTTTCACCCTCAATTTTCTCCACCCTTCCATTAGCAATGTGCAACTTGACAGGGCTCTTCACAAGGCCAACCGGCGGAACCACTGAACCATCAAAAACGATTACCCCGTTCACAGAACTTGAGTAACCTGCAGTCAGCTGACCACTCAAGAAGTGGGGGCCCGGTGTGTCTGCATAGCCGACATCGTTTACTACTGGCGCCTTAGGGTCAAATTCCATTTCCACATCCTCCCCAGCGGGGGATGTGAGCCTGATCTTCTTAGCGACTCTTAGCATGGCTGTGAGCTTGCCTTGAAAGTCTCCAAGGGCCCGCATATTCACTCTACCAATCGTTCTTACGAGCATGTCAACATTCATGCCGCTAAGGTTCATGTACCTTAACCGCTTGTTTTCCCTTTGAGCGGTTTCAAACGGAGTTGAGTAGAGAAGATACTTGTTGTTGAACTCGGCCCATGCGTCAGTTGCCTTCAACGCGGCTGTTAAGGGTTCAACGGGCAGCATGGGATCGGCTGCCTTGCCAACGCCCAAAGGCGAAGGAATCCATACCACCATAGGTTTAGCGCCTACGGTGAATGCTGCGGTCGCTAACGCGTCCACGGCCCTGCGGTCGGATTCCGTGTCCGCGGTTATGACTAATGTTTCGCCGGCCTTTAGTTTGAATAGCTCCGACGCTATTTTGTGAGCCGTTTCTCCCATTTCGTACTCATAATACTCAGGCAAAGAGACCTAATCACTTTCAATAGCTGCACCGTTGAGACCGCTAATAATCCTTCGGGCCAGAACCGCGAAACGATTTTGAGGTAGAAGATGGAATTACTGAATTATCCCGCAAACCATAGATTAGGAACTGAAGCCTTGTCAACATCCACCGACTTATTTGAAGTCCTGAAGAGAAGGCGAGCCTGCAGAATCTTCGTGCCCAAACCGATTCCAGCAGAGGTCTTGGACAAAGTGGTATACGCGGCGCACAGAGCTCCGACTGGAGGCAATACCCCTTATAGATTTGTCATCGTAGTCAAGGATCCTGAACAGTTGAAAATGCTGAAAGCCGTGTCGCCAGGTTACTTCGGTGATAGCACTGCCGCGATCGTCGTGTGCACCGACCTCCGTGTCGGCGAGGGAATTTCTAAGGGTGACGCGGATCATACCTCATTGTACGACGCTGGAGCCGCGGCCGAGAACATAGTCTTAGCTGCCTACGCCCTCGGCTTGGGCGCCTCGTTCATAAAATCCTACGCGGAATCCGCAGTCAAGGCCATTTTGGGCCTGCCAGAAGGGTGCCGTACCGAACTGATAGTTTCATTAGGGTACCCCGCCCCAGACGAACCTCCGCCAGTAAGAAAGTCTCCCGAGGGTAAAATCACGTACTATGACAAATATGGAGACAGGAAAAGCTCGGTTCACAACACTCCGCCGAAGACCCCTAACACGCCAGACCAATTCCTCTTTGAATACGCACTTTTCCTAGTAACGGCAGCCCGCGGAATTACAGGTGAACCACGACACTATGGTGCAATACGCCTCCTCGACGCCGTCAGCAAAATGACGGGACTCTACTCCACAACGACCGCATTGAAACCGGACCAGTTCTTGATCGAGGCAAAGAAGAAAATCGACACAAAGCTTGACACGGCCATGGTTTCCGAGGAGGATTTCATGAAATTCATCGACAGCCTAGTCGACGAGTTTGCGCATGAACTCATGAAGAGACATGGAAAGTAAACGCTAGGAAAGAATCAAGATCGGGCTCGCTTCGTCTGCGTCCGATAAAGAATCACAAGCCCGGCCGACCCGAAAAGAGCCACAAGGCCCATAATAACATACGGAGTCCAAAGGCCGAAGCAATCTGCACTGAGACCTCCCACCTGAGACATAACCGCGATCCCCAAGCTAAGAGATAGTTCATACTTCCCAATTGCCGAACCCCTGCTCGCCCGGGGCGAATGCGACACGAGGGTTAAGCCAGAAGTGTAAGACATACCTGCACCAACCCCGAGAACAAGCATTGTAACACCAAGCAACTCAGCCCTCCCCGTTAACCCCAAACCTACCGCGGAGATTGACAGTAGCAATCCCATGAGCATGAATTTGCGTTCGCCAATCCTCTCTGTAACGGGGCCGACTCCAAGAAACGTTGCCACCCTGGACGCGCTGAAGAGCAGGACGAGGAACCCAGCCGAAATTGCTGAAAAGCCAAGAAATGTTGCGTAAGCCGGAAACAGCGAAAAGAGAACGCCTAACGCCCCGCCGCTCACAAAAGCCGTCAGGCAAGCGGCCGAAATGTTTCCAGATTCCCATCGACGCGGAGTAACGTTATCTTCGCTTCTTAGGTCCCGTGTTCGGGTTGAAGCTTTGCCAAGAGATTCACGCGGCCTTAGAAGAACGAGGAGGAGCAGGGCTGCTGCTTGCGTTAGGAAGGCGACCACAAACGTTGTTCCGTAGCTGAACTCGTCTACAAGGAATCCGCCGAGAAGTGGGCCGATAACAAACGCCGAAGCCCAAGAAACGTTGTAGAATCCCATAACTCGGCCCCTAGCTTCATGCGGTGCTAGGTCGGCCAGACCCTTTTCCATTGAAACCCAGAATGCAATCCCCGCGAACCCTTGAACCGCCCTTATGCCCGCGAGCTGAAGAAAATTGGAGCCGTACGGAAATACCAATGTGGGAAGCGCGTAACCCAACACAGCGAGCTGGATGACCCTTATCGCTTTGGCTTTGTTGAGGAATCTACCAACAACAAATGGCACGAAGAGAGATGGGAGATTGTAGACAAGGGCGATGAACCCCAATCCCGATTGTGACGAACCAAGAGTCACCGCGAAGAGGGGTATCGTGAAAATCAAAATGCTGTAACCTATGGAGAAGAGGCCTGCTGACACGATGAGAGTCCCAACGTACGGCCTCACTCCTCTTCCCAAACCTCAAAATCTTGTTCTGACTTCCTTCAGCGAAACAAACCCACCACGAAACTCAACCCCCTAATTTTTGCGTTACCATCCACGTTCTTAGCCGCCTTTTGAAGACAAATCGTTGGGGAAAAGTGAGGGAGTGGCTATACCCCCCGGTGTAATCGCTATCCAAAATGCAGTCGCACTAATCGAGAGAGTGTGACTCAAGACGTTTTCGCCCGCCACGATTGATGCTGCCTTTCACAGCTCTCTGATTCTGAGAACAAAGGTGAGCGCTTAAATTTCGCAACCGTAGGCTACCTGCTAGGACTTCTCTTGAAACAAGTTTTGAAAGTTGGCGACGTTTCAGCCGAACCAGGCCAGAAAAATCATGGGCCCGCTACATGGGTTGAACTAAAAGACGGGTCTAGAGTTAATCTTCCCGTGATTCTAGTCAACGGACGTGGAGAAGGGCCGAAGGTTGTAATCAATTGCGCTACGCATCCCACCGAGCTCGTGGGTTACGCGGCGATTCAAATCTTAACTAGGAAGGTTGATCCGGCGAAGTTGAAGGGAAGCATCGTCGCATTTCCCATCTCCAACCCCCTAGGAATGCAGTGGGGAGAATACGTTAGCCCGCATGACTACGTCAACATGTACGTCGCTTACCCCGGCAGCAAGGACGGGTCGATCACGTCTCGGCTCGCGAACTTCATCTGGGAGAACGCGTCGAAGAGCGCGGATTTGGTGATGGACGTTCACGAGAACGTCAAACCCTGCCTCCACTTCTCATACGTGGAATATTGCAAAGATAAGAATGTGGAGAACAGGGCGCTAGAGGCGGCGAAAGCTTTCGGCTTCACGGTTATCCGGCCGAAGGGAAGTTTCGCCTTGGCGGGCATGAAGCCAGGCGATGTCGAATACGTTGACGCTCTACTGGCGGCCGGTGTGCCTGCGTTCACGCCCGAATTAGAGGCCGGCACAGACCTGACTCTGGGTGAGGAATGGATCAGTGTGAGAGCCGCGGTCCGAGGACTGATGAATGTTCTGAAGAAGCTGGAAATGATAGAGGGAACGCCGGAGCCGCAGACTGACGTTAAGGTCTTCCCAGGAAACTTCGCATTCTATGGCATGAGCGTCGCTAACAGAGGGGGAATCGTAAACCGCCTAGTCGACGTCGGCGTCAAGCTGAAGAAGGACACACCGATCGCGACCGTGCAGAATGCCTACGGGGAAGTAATTGAAACCTGCAAGATGCCCATCGACGGGTACCTTTGGGGCTGGAACATCGGTTCGCCACCAAACTTCAACTGGGCCGTTCAATCGGGAGACAGCGTCGCTTTCATCTACCAAGACGCCTGAACTCTCAAGGCCGGCTGACCAAATTCGAATATAATAGTGCGCCGCTAGGATCTGCCTAAACGCGCTTGCGTGCCTTACGATTTCGTAAGGCGCGTTCAAAGCCAGATGGAAATTTGGTCTATTGGTTTGCGCTTTATGTTGGGCACCGTGACGTTCTCAGCTGGATAACCGACGGGGATTAGTACGAAGGCTCGTTCGTTGGAGGGGCGGTTGAGAATCTCCTGAAGGAAGTGCATGGGGCTTGGTGTGTGCGTTAACGAAACGAGCCCAGCGTTGTGAATGGCCACTATGAGGACTCCAACGGCCAAACCGACGGACTCCGTTACATAGTAATTCTTGCGTGTCCGCTCTCCGTCCTTCTCGTATTCGACCGAGAATACCGCGATTAGCGCGGGCGCCACTTCGAGGAAGTCCTTATGCCAGTCGGTTCCGAGGTCGGCAAGGTCATCGAGCCATTCTTGCGACATTCGGCGCTCGTAGTTTTGCTTCTCTTCCTTCTCTGCTGCAATCCGAATCTTCCGCTTCAGCCCCGCGTCCGTTACGATTACGAACCGCCATGGCTGCTTGTTTGCCCCAGAGGGAGCTGTGCCAGCCGTGCGGACTAAGGTCTCCAAGAGTTCTCTCGAAACGGGCCTAGGTGAGAAGGTTCTGGCCGTACGCCGACGATTACAGAGCTCGAAGAATTCACGAGCACGTCTCAGCTGCTCGTCAGGAGGAAAACTGAGATAGTCATACCTAACGAAGTTAGGAGGCATGGTAGCCGGGACCGCCTAACGGAACGAAGTAGATGAGTCTATGGTTCTAATGACATTGAACTGTTGCAGCAGCCAGCGGCTATCTCCATTTGATTACGATTCCTTTTCGCGAGCTTCCTGAAAATTCTGTTGACGCACTCTGTTGCCTAAGGCGTACGTTCATTTCAAGCCGTATTTTCTCTTGAAGTCGACGGCGGGCAATTTGTCAGAACCACATTTCATTTTTGCTGAAGACTTGTGAGGAGTTGTTGCTTAGAACCAGAAACCTCAGTTACAGAATTTCTACATTTCCAGAAGTTTGAAGTTTGTGATGTTGTGATTCATGCATGACGAAGCTTGGGGATTCCAAAGTAACCGGAAAGTTCCAAGTTACGGTTCCTAGAAATGCTCGACGCGTACTAAGACTGGAGAGTGGAGACCGTTTAATCTTCTCGTTTGAGCGGAGAAAGTGGTTGTAAGAAAGGGCTCAGTCAGGGCTGAAAGCTAATTGATGCAAGCATACTGTACCAAGTCTTCTCAAGAGGAGCAACAACTTGCGATGGCGACATTAGTATGCATTCGGAAGGCCATATCGTTATAGATAGGCCATATCGTTGTAGCGATGGGTTGAGTGCTTTGGAATCAAGTAAGTCTCATCTAAACCCCTCCAGACGGCGTTTCCTGAAATATGCAGGCGCAGGTGCAGTTGCTGTCGCGGCGGGCATAGGCGTCTTCAAATTATTCGGCAGCTCCGCCCCGACTTCTTCCTCAAATTCGACAGCTTCATCTTCTATAACATCGACACCGCCCTCCGAGTACACGATGACGACTCCCATTCCGCCAGGCATCGAGTGTCCAAACACGGTTAACACCCGTTTTGGTACACTAAACTTCTTCGACGGTTTTCCTGACAATGCGAGTGTTCAGAAGATCTACGACAACCTAGACTTCCAACGCGCAGTACAAGCTTACCTGCTCGCACTTCCCGCCCTCAACCAAGCAGGCATGCGGAGCGGCACTCTTTCACTGGGGCCGGCGAACACTACGGTACCGTACCTCGAAAAACCAATGGACTCCATGGGAATCTTCCTCACTGCGGCCGTTGAAGTCTACACCGGAATGTGGCTTGATCTATCAAATGGGCCGCTCGTATTTGAGGCGCCCCCGGCGGTGGCAGGCTCAATCAACGATATGTGGTATCGTTGGGTGGCCGACATAGGACTAACTGGAGCGGATAAGGGCAATGGCGGCAAATATCTGATTCTGCCCCCGGGATATAGTGGCCCGACCCCAAGCGGCTACTTTGTCGTGCAACCGCAAACCTACAACAATTGGCTGTTTTGGCGCAGCGTCCCAACCAAACAATATCCGCAGCCCAGCACGGACTTGGTCAAGAAGTACACGCGCATCTACCCCTTATCCGAGGCCGCCAACCCGCCTCCGATGAATTTCATCAACATGTCCGGAAAGCCCTGGTGCACAGTCGCTCCCGCCGACTACACATCCTGGGAGACGCTCAACCAGATTGTGCAACAGGAGCCGACCAGCTCCCTAGACGCTCTGCGATTGGGATACTTTGCTTCCATCGGCATCCAGAAGGGGCAGCCCTTCGCTCCAGACGAACGCATGAAGGCGATTCTGACGGAAGCGGCCGCGGTCGGCGACGTCACCGCCCGAACAATAACCTACAAAATCCGAGGAGGACAAGAGGACTACTACTATCCGAACAGCGCATGGCGAATCCCGCTCCCCGGCGGCTACCAATTCCAAGAACAGGCAGGCGTCCTCAGCCTCGATGACTACATCTCATACTTCTTCCTCGCTACCGGCGTCACACCCGCCATGGTCGGCGCAGGCTCAGCGCAGACGTGGGCCTGCCTGGACTTGAACGGGAATCCATTCGATGGCGGCAAGAACTACAAACTACACCTGCCACCAAACATCCCAATCAAGCAGGACTGGTCGGTGGTTGTATACGATAACCAGACCCGCTCCATGCTCCAGACCGACCAAGAATATCCATCAGTCGGCAGCACGACTCCCAGACTCCAAGTCAACTCGGACGGTTCGGTGGACGTCTACTTCGGCCCAACAGCCCCATCCGGCATGGAGAACAATTGGGTTCAGACAATCCCGGGCAAAGGCTGGAACATACTCCTACGGCTCCACATGCCCACCCAACCCTGGTTCGACAAAACGTGGCGGCCCGGCGAAATAGAACCCCAACCATAACTTACAACGCTATTCCTACTGCGCTAAGGAATGTTTCGTTTCCTCGTTAGCTTGGATCTTCATCCAATGAGCGAATCCGTTAAAGTTCATAGATGCGAAATTTGCTGCCATCGAAAGATACAGGTAGGAAGAGTAGAAGTCCTTTCTGATCTGATCGTTTAACGCGACTTCGACTTTCGAATTGATCATAATACGGCGCCTACTCTAATTTGTCCAGGGCTTGCTTGTATTTGCCTGCGTGTGCCTTCTCGGCTTTGGCTAGTGTCTCGAACCATTTCGCTATCTCTTCGAAGCCTTCCTGTCGTGCCACTTTCGCGAATTCAGGATACATTGTCGTGCACTCGTACGTTTCGCCCTTCACTGCCGACTCCAGCATTCCCCTAACATCTAGCACAGGTACTTTCGTTACCGGATCGCCAACTTTCCTCATGTAATCGAAGTGCCTCAGGGCGTGTGCTGTTTCTCCGTCAGCCACCGAACGGAAAAGAGCGGAAACCTCGGGGTAACCTTCTTCATCTGCCTTCCTTGAGAAGTAGGTGTACCGCCGATTGGCTTGCGACTCTCCGGCGAAAGCTGCTCTCAGGTTCTCAATCGTCTTAGATTGTGCAAGTTCGGTCAATACAATTCCTTCAAACGTTTCTTGACAGCAGTAGCATATTTATTTTTCCCAAATTACTCGCGCAGATAACGCTCATTTCCAACTCAATCTTGAGACTCGATCCCAGCTAACCGTTCTTGTGGTGGTATAGCTGGTCCGAACCCAGACACAATGACGGTTCAAATTCAACGTTGCGATACGTAGTCTTACTCTAAGTCTGGAAGATTTCTTGTCGAAGCAACACAGTGATGTCAGGAGACGAGGGATCGTTTGCGATCGTTGGGAAGGAAAGGCGAGACGTACACCCATATCCTCAATCGATTGATGTCGTCGGCCGAGTGTGCGGAGTTTATGGAAAGGCAATACGAACGCCTCAGCGACAATCAACTTTATTCGGCACCGTCCCCGTGGGTGAGTGGTGTCTGAGTCGGCTAGTCTGTGGAATGGTCTGCTCTTCCAAATTGCTAAACATTGGATAGCTGGCGAGACCTACGAGGAGGCGATGGAACGCGCTCAGCAATCGAACGCCCACAAAATGCTGGGAATCATAAACCTTCTTGGAGAGGATGTCGCCGCACAGGAGGAAACTGCTGCTGCCACGACAGAGTATCTTCAACTCCTGAAAGCAATCGACGCACGTAAGATCCGAAGCTGCATATCCATCAAGCCAACCCAGCTAGGCTTGGGTATCGACAAGAAACTCTTCGAAAACAATTTGAACAGCATTGTAAGCACCGCAAAATTACTCGGGAACTTCGTATGGATCGACATGGAAGGATCCCCATACACGGCGGATACGATTGATTCATACCTAGAACTCCGGAAGAAATTCGACAATGTTGGGGTTGCGATCCAGTCATACTTGAAGAGAAGCGAGGAAGACGTGAACCGAATCCTTGACTCAAAAGGAATGATAAGGTTAGTCAAAGGCGCCTACAACGAGAAACCCGAGATCGCTTTCAAAAACAAGAAGCAGATTAACGAAAACTTCTCAAAGCTAATGCGAATGATGTTTGAGCGGGGAGAAGGATTCGCTATCGCTACCCATGATGAGAAATTGATTGAGGAAGCAGTGGAACTAAGTGGGAGTCGGCAGGTAGATTTCGAGTTTGAAATGCTGATGGGGATTAGGGACAAGAAGAAGATTGAACTCGCCCAACATGGATATCGAGTGAGCGAATACATACCCTACGGGAAGGGCTGGTGGCCCTACTCGGTACGGCGAATTCGCGAACATAAAAGCAACATATTCCTCCTAGCCCGCTCGCTCGTAAGCGGCTAAGCACCCCACTATAGATCAGCGGTAATGGGTATACTCGGTTCAACCTAACACCTTGGTCCCGTCTGGGTGGCTGAATTGAATTTGACCGGCCTTGGTGAGCTGGAACCGTTCGATGTTCAACTTGTTCGCTAACTCGAGTTGTTCAGAGATGGGGAATCGTTTCTGCTGCATCATCATCTTGAGGAGGTCGTAGCCCTGCAGAAGCATCATGTCAGTTCGGATGGCTTGGAGTTGTCTCCTGTTTTGGAGCAAACTATGTCAGGTTATTACGTTGTTGGGTGGGCGCACGCTTGAGTGTGCGATTGAATATGTGGTGTAGTTTTCTGGGTACAACATGTTACTCATCTCTAATCCGGGTGGAGAATCATGGTATCAGGGGAACGGCGGGGTATGAAGGGTATTTTGTGTTAAATCGCCGCCAAATCGGGGGCTTGCATGTAGAGCCTGAGTTGTCTTCGAAATAGGTCTCACGGGATCGTTGACTAAGGCCTAATAGCGAGTGACCCACGCAGATTCTACGTGGCTTGAAACGCCCCGCAAGAGAGACCAGGCTTTTCGCTTCTTTGCCCGAGCGGAGAACTTTGAAACCCAATAGAATTTGAACCCAGAGGTCGTCGGATTGACGGCAATTTACGATTGCGGGTACTATTACACGAAGAGCTCGGCGCCCTTTTCTCGCATTCTGACAACCATGTTTCATATAATGCTACGTGGCATAGACACTTGAAATTGATTTGCCCTCCTCTGACCGAATCTATACTAAGGAGCAGTTCATAGACCGCCTTCGGAAAATTAAGGAGAAAGGATGGATTCCAAGCGGTCGATCTATACATAATGTAGGAGCAGTTGGGAACACACTTGAGGACCTGCTAGGAATCAAAGAGAATAATCTCCCTATAGCTAACGCAGGTGCATGGGAACTTAAGTCGCAACGAAGCGGAACCAGTTCTCTCACCACGCTCTTTCACTTCGAACCTTGGCCGAGACAAGCAAAGATCGTTCCCAGAATACTTCTTCCCAAGTATGGTTGGCCCCATCAGACAGAAGCGAATGAAATGAGCTTTCGGGTGACCATGAGCGGCAATAAATATACTGACCGGGGCTTCAAGGTGGTCGTTGACCGAACAAAGGAACAAGTGCAGATCGATTTTGATTCAAACCAAGTTGATTCAAGCCACAAAGATTGGCTAAAGGGAGTAGAACATAAGGTCGGATTGGGAAAAATCGACCCTGAGCCCTACTGGCCTTTTGACAAACTTAAAGCCAAAACTCGACCCAAACTGAAGAGTTCATTTTATCTCCTTGCGAAAACGCAGATCATTGAAGGCAAAGAACAGTTTCTCTACGAAAGCTGCCTAATGCTTGAGGAATTCAACTTCGACAATTTCCTTGCCGGTATAGACAATGGATTTGTGCTCGTGGACTTCGATGCCAAGACGACTCACAACCACGGAACTAAGTTTCGCATGAAACAGGATATGTGGCCTGAGCTCTACGACATAGTTGAGCGAGTCTTCTAATCAGCCCTCTTCTGAAAAGGTGGCCTCCAGAAATCAAGTAGGTATTCGAACGTAGTTCCCATCGTAATGTAGTTAGACGGCCATCCAAAGATGCCTATCTGGTTGACGATGTTGGTGCGGTCCCAGATTATCGTGTTCCGAAGCTCATACCCAGCCTCGAGCATCGCATGGTAGGCGTATATGTGAATAGGAATGCGCTTGCCCCCATCTCCGTCGCTCCACCACATGTCGGGAACATTGATGACACTGTGACCTTTTGGAACCAACAGGGGAAGCAATTCCTCATAGATCGTTTTCAACTGGGCCGCGTAGTCTTCTATTTGGAGTGTTCCCAAGTCACGCTGGTCCTGGCTATACTGCTCCACTCTGAGATACTGTTTGTTCTGGCGCATGTCACCCCGCCTGCTTTTGTTAAGTCTACGCCGATTCAGCAAGTTTGCGTATGGCGGTGAAGTGAAGATCAGTTTGACAGTTTCCTCCTCTAGGTAGCTGGGAATGTTTCGGGCATCATCACATACAACGAGCTGACTTGACTCACCGGTAAGCTTGCTCTGTACCATCCTCTGTTCACTTGTTTCGCAGAATTTTTCACTGATATCGAAACCTACAGCGTTCCGGTCAAGGTCTTTGGCCGCCAAGAGTGTCGTCCCAATCCCGTTGAACGGGTCAAGGACTAACTCCCCTCTATGAGTAAAGAGTTCAATCGCTCTTTTCGCCAGCGCAATCGGCATAACCGCTGGATGAACGTCCTTATCACGAATATCCCTCTTCTCATAGAATACCTCCCACACTCCGAGCTGCGATTTTATCCAGTCCTTTGCGGACATACAGTTGAGATGGTTCCCTGTACATGTGCAGGTCCGAGCGTGTGAGATCCCGAGTTTTGTTACCGCTTCCGTTTTTCGCCCGCTCCGCCTTCGATAGCTTGCTGGATATTCTTTTTCATTCCCAACCGCCTGAACATTTCTTCTCTAAACTCTTCTCGCTTTTATCGTTCAGGGTCCGCATTATTTGACCAATCCGGACAGTTTGAGTTAGAAACTGGTCAGAGGCGTATATGGCTTATCATCCAGCAGACCAACTACACCCCTTTGTTTCGCTTACCGATGGGTACGTAGTTTCACTGGCATGGAAGGCCTTGAGTTGTGAATGATTGGATTATTTGCTTACTACGGGTTTTGGGCGCTGGTTTAGGGTAGACCAAGGGCTGTCAGCCATGAGTCGCAGCTTTGTCGCGGAGACGGGCTGCTTTCGCGGTGACCCGAACGAGCGGTGAGAAGCGAATTAATAGGGAGGGCTCGGGGTCTCGCGTCTGTCGCCCAACCAGCTCGGGTTAATGGTTGAGCGACAAGACATGGTGAACAGGAAGGGCAGAGCCTACGGGCGTACGCAGAGCCCCTGCTCGAAACTACGACTACTTCTAACCGAAACCGAAGCTGAACAGCTAGGCGAATCGGTCGCAGAGAGCGGCGCCTGCTCTAGGACTCTACTCATTGCCGAAGCCCTGCGCGCTGGCTTGGCGAACCCCTGCCACGCCTTGATGTACGGGAAGCGGAGCGTGATAGTTGACGCTTGGGTGCCGACGGCGCTCTTGGCAAGGTTGAAGGAATTTGCAACCACCCACCACCTCCCCCAACAACACCTCTACAGGTTATTCCTATTCCAGTACCTAGCGCTGGCCCGCTCGAATCAAGACGACTCCGGGAGTAAGAGCAGAACCGAGGGAGCCTTGCTTCAATGAAAATCAAACATGTGGGCGGCCCGCCGGACCCGGTAGTTAAAGTGCCTAAGCTTACGGAGAAAGACGCAGCTGAATACGAGCGAACCCGAACCCCAATCGTGAAAGCCCTAGAGAAGATAGGCGGATACCTGCCGGCCGTCGACGACTACTACGTCGACCTGATCGCCCGAACAATGATTTACGCGAAGAAGGCGGAAAAATTCCTTGACGCGAACACCGCCAGCGTAGAAACCTACGCAAGCGTCGCGTACACCAAACTGAAGTTTTCAAAAATCATCGACACCGCCATCCAGCAACTCGTACTCAACCGACGCGACAGATTAGGCAAGGAAACTCAATCCGATGTAATCAACGAACTTAGAGAAATTACGCAGCAAGGCCTGAAACTTGGAACACAATAAACTCGTCAAGCAATACAAGGAACTACTCACCAAAACCATTCCGGACCCCGTTCAGTTCGCTAGAACATTCCTACACTTCCAACCCTACCCATACCAAGAGGAATTCCTCCGGGACAAATCCCCGTTAATTGCAGCCTGCTGCGGCCGACAGGTCGGAAAGACCACCCTAGCCGCCATCAAAGCCTTACACTTCGCACTCGCAAATAGCCGTGTACGAATCCTGATCGTAAGCGCTGGCCTACGACAGAGCATTATACTCTTCGACAAAATCCTCGACCTAACAGAAACGGCGATCCCAGCGAGGCTAATGGTGGGTTACAAAACTAGAACAAAAGTTCGATTCTCGAACGGCTCGGAGATCGTAGCCTTGCCCTGTGGAAGGGACGGCTCAACTTTACGAGGTTACACTGCGGACATGGTGATTTTGGACGAAGCGAATTTCATACCGAGGATTGTCATTGAGTCGGTGATTAGACCGACTATGATTGCACGATCAGGGGCCAGAATGATCATGACCTCCACGCCATGGACTCGGGACCACCCATTTTATGAGGCGTTGAGCAAGCCCGAATTGGGATCCACGACCTATACTTGGCCGAGCGCCATGAACCCTACGGTTACCAAGGAAAAGTTGGAATTGGAGAGGAGAGCCATTGGTGACTTTGCCTTCAACCGTGAGTACAACGCCGTATTCATGGACGACCGATTCAGCTTCCTGCCCAGCAAGTTGGTGTTAGGCTGCACGAACGACGAATATGCGCTAAACGGGGAACCACTGCAAGGTGAAAGGTACAAGGGCGAATACTTTATGGGAATAGATTTCGGTAAGCACGCTGACCATTCCGCAATCGCCATTGTAGAGAAGACTGATGATGACCTACGCCTCGTCTACCTACACGAGTTCCCGCTTGAAACCCCCTACACCGCAGTCATAGGCACCGCGAGACGGTTGAATGAAGCCTACCGCTTCGCAGCTGGGTGCCTCGATAAGACGGGCGTAGGTGAAGGACCATACGAAGAGATCAACCAATTCATGCGAGGAATGGAAGGCGTCACCCTAACTGCTCAAATGAAGGAAGACATCATGGGCAAACTGAGACTCACCCTGCAACACGGAAGACTCACCCTCCCAAGAGATAACCAACAACTCCTAGTCCAAATGACCGAGCAACAATGCGAAACCACCAAGTCCGGGACGCAAAAGTTCAGCCACCCAGCAGGCACGCACGACGATCAACTGTGGAGCCTCGCACTAGCCATCTACGCATCAACACAACAGCCGCCCCGACCGAACTTTAAGCCATACAGTAGATCTTTCTAAAATCAACCGAGAACCTGCTCAGATACCGAAACTGGCGGAGAAGGGCTGGGATGCCTTCCTTTGCGAACGGTAGTAGCAACGCCACAGGTCAGAGCATGTAATAGGAAAACCAGTCCCACGGGGGCGGCAGAAACAAGCACTCGACAAGGCTCCGGGTATTTATGCGGTCCTGCGAAAACGAGTTTTTTCCACCAGACCGTTTAACCCCCATAGAACACTACAACAATACCCCAACCACATGACTAATTCACTCGCATATGCGCGAGGGGCTTAGGACCCTGTCCCGTAGGAGTTCAGGGGTTCGAATCCGACCCCCCGTAAAATCGACGGAACCCCCCGTAGTGGGGGCACGTCGGCGGGGATCGGCGAACATCCCCTCCCCCGCACCACCAACCCAGCTATTCTACAGCACGCGCTCTGGATGCAGCGCGAAGGCTACAAAAATTCGACAATCAAGTCCGCAATCAAAACCCTCAAAGCGGTTGCAAATCGCTGCAACATCACTAACCCGACGGAACTCAAAACCTACCTAGCCACCGCAACCTACACCCAAAACCGAAAACACAAAATCATCACCGACGCCAACAGGCTCTACCGGCAACTAGGAATAAAGTGGGAACGACCCCGAAGCGGCCCAGTCGAAATGCCCACCTTCCTCCCCACCGAAGAAGAAATCAACCAACTAATCGGCGGACTCGGCTCAAAACTTGCAGCATTCATGATGACCGTCAAAGACACCTACGCCCGCGCCGGCGAAGTCTTCGACCTCAAATGGACTGATCTCGATCTGAACAGCAACACAGTCAACATTACTCCAGAGAAAGGCTCCAAACCACGCCGAATCAAACTCAAACCCCAAACCATAGCCGCACTACTGGCCCGTCCACGAACAAACCAACACATCTTCCACACAGACCAACTAACCGACCTCGAAGAAACCTACGACGACTTCTACCGAAACTTCGCAAAACAACGCGCCAAAATCGCCTTACGGCTAGGGAACCCACGCATACGCCGCATCTCTTTCAAGACCCTACGACACTACGGCGGCACCCTCGAATACGCCAGAACCAAGGACTTGCTCTACGTGAAGGAGCGACTCGGTCACCGAAGCCTAACCTCCACAATAAAGTACATCCATCTCCTCCCGCTCGATTCCGATGAATGGATCTGCAAGGTCGCATCAACCAAGCAGGAACACACCGAACTGATCGAAGAGGGCTTCACCTTCGTCTCCAAGCAGGGCGAGGAATGGTATTTCAGAAAACGAAAATGAACTCAATGCCAAATGAAATAGATGTACGTTGCTTGCCTCTCAAGGTGTGTCCAACCGACGAGTCTCTGTGCCCTGTGGGTTCAAATCCCACCCCCGGCGCTTTCAGCTCCACCCAGGGGGTTTTTCTCCAGAAAATCGAACCCCAAGTCCTCAGCGAAATAATCAACTTCGGGTTATGGATGCGGAAGCAGGGCTACCGCCACTCCACCGTCAGATACTGCGTACAATCACTGAAATCCATCGCCAGAAGATCAAGCCTCCTACGAGCCGAATCAGCCAAATCCTACCTAGCCTCAGCCGAGATGAGCGAGTCGAGAAAAGCAAAGTTAACCGAAGACCTCGCAAGGTTCTACGCCTACAAACACACACCCTTCGACAAACCCAACTACAGACGAATCGAGAAACTACCCTTCATCCCGCTAGAGGTTGAAGTGGATCAACTAATTGCCAGCTGCAGCAGGAAAGTGGCGGCAATGCTCCAATTAATCAAGGAGACTGGAATGCGTGCCGGCGAAGCCTGGAACCTCAAATGGACCGACCTCAACCCGGCGCAGCAAACCATCAACATATCCCCCGAAAAAAACAGCAACCCGCGCCAACCCCACATCTCCACCCAACTCGTCAACATGCTCAACGCCCTACCGAAACGGCATAAACTCATCTTCCGCGACCCCAACATCGACCCCCTTATCATCGATGGAAACATTCCGCAGAATTCTCGCCGCCCAAAGAAGCAGAACCGCAAAGAAACTTCAGAACCCAAGAATCGAGCGCATAACCCTCAAGACCTTGAGACACTTCAAGGCTACAATGGAATATCACAAAACGAAAGACATCCTCCACGTAATGCAAATTCTCGGGCACAAAGACATCAGAAACACCCTCGTCTACACGCACCTCGTCAACTTCGAGACAGATGAGTGGATATGCAAAGTCGCAATGACCAAACAGGAACGCGTTAACATGATCGAGGACGGGTTCACTTTCGTTTCCAAGGAAGGAGAAGAGTGGTATTTCCGGAAGCGCAAGTGAATGATGAATGAAAAATGGCTGAAGTGGGCTGTTGCGCGCCACTTCCGACAGAAAGGATTCACAGTGAACATGAGGGGCGTCAGGGTAGGGAACGCGATCATCGACGGCGAAGTGATCGGCGACAAATGGCGTATGGCTCTCGAAATCAAGAGCGGGCATGACGACGTGATTCGAGGAGTGGGGCAACTGTTTGAAGCTTTGGCTCATGGATATAGTTCAGGTACTCTCGTATTGTCGCTCCGGCGAGCAAAACAGTTGAACCCGGGGTTATTCAATGTGGGAAGCATAGTGGCCCTTGGCGTCGATTCGAAAGCCCAAATTCACCAAGTATACCCATGATGTAAACACGGGAGCAAGAAAACAAAGACGATAACACTATGCGCCCCTTGTTCTCGGAAAAACAAATGGTCAGCGAACTCCTTTCGAGTTATTACAACGCACAGGGGAGGCCTTTTCCTTGGAGAAAAAAGGGGCTTCACGCATGGCCCGTTCTGATAGCAGAAGTCATGCTGCATATGACCATTGCTATTAAAGTGGGCCCAGTATGGTCAGTTGTTTTGCACCGCTATCGAACACCTGCTTCGATCGCAAGAGCAAAAGAGAACGAATTGCATCACATCCTTGAACCTTTAGGACTTCAGAATCAAAGGACCTCTCAACTGAAGCGCCTAGGGACAAGCCTAGTTAGGAAACACGGGGGTCAGGTACCGTTCGATGAAGGAAGTCTCAACGGACTCCCCGGGGTTGGCAAGTACACTGCTCGTGCATTCTTATGGACTGTTGGAAAACGCGCTGGGGCTCCTGTCGACCGCAATGTCTTGAGAGTATATCGTAGATTGACGGGCGAGCCCCGGCTCCAGGAGGACAAAATCGAAGCCATATTCGGCGATACACTAGAATCGAGTAATGATGGAAGGGCGACGTTCCTAGGTCTTCTCGATCTGTCAGCGCGATTCTGTCGCCCAAATCGGCCGAAGTGTCAAAATTGTCTCCTCTGTTCTTTTTGCGCTACTGGAAAGCGGAAAGTTCGGTTAGGTAAGGGTGGACTGAGTAACGCTTAGTCCTACTCGGGATGCCAGGGCAACGTCTAGACTCCACGCAATTGCTTGAGCCATCAGGGGAGGCACGGCGTTTCCAATTAGAGCATTTCTCACCTCTCTTGGGCATCTCGGATCGATTTCAAAATGGTCGGGTATTGATTGAAACCGCATGGCCTCCCTCGCCGTAATCAGGCGTGGCTCAGAGTAATGGAAATTGCAGCCCACGTTGGGTCTTCGGAAATACGTGTTGATTGTGTAAGCGGGACGTTCCGGGTGCAATCGGCCGTAAGTTGTCGTCCGCCCGCCTGTTCGCTTGAAATTCTTGACCCGTTTTGTCGCGATGTCGTCGGGTATGTCCAAATAGTTTCCTCCCGGAGGGATGTGCTCGACAAAAAGCTTGTCCATCTCTGACATTCTAGGACATTCGTGTAGGCTTACGTCTCTTAAACCTGCACTGCGCATCAGCCTTGCGAATTCAGAAGGCATTATGTCGAGATATGATACGCGTTGACCCTTCTTACCACAGGGTCCCAAATCTCCAATCGCAGCTGTTGCGGATATGTCGTGCTTCAATGAATCTATGTCGTAATGCTGCAAAGCGAATTTTGTTCCGTCGGGTTTTCCGGGTTGAGAACCCCTACATCCGAGGATTACGATCCGAACGCGCCTCTGCGGAACGAGATAGTCTGTCGCCACAAGCTTAGTTTGTGTAACGTGGTATCCGAGCTTCTCGAAGGCCGTTGTTAGCAAGTCTGGAAGCCTTACACCGTTAACTCTGCTGGCTGCCATCCCTGGCACATTTTCCATGACAAAAGCCAGTGGCCGAACAGTTTCTACCGCCTCAAGAAACTTGAAAACCAGTTCCCCTCTCGGATCAGCTGTTTTGCGCTGTCCGACGAGTGAAAATGCCTGACAGGGTGGGCCCCCAATTACTACTTCGGCTTCAGGCAGTGAGCGCAGATCGATCTCATGTATGTCTCCAGGGGTAGGCTCAAGGCCGAAATTCCTGGTGTATGCGTCAACAGCGTGCGAGTTTAGATCGTTGGCCCATATGATGTTGAATCCTTCCCAAAGAAAGCCGAGATCCAGCCCTCCGATCCCGCTGAAGAGACTGATGACTCTGAAACCGTTGCTTTGTTTCATGGCTGACGAGCTTCCACCCATCGGTCCAGTGAGTCGTGTACCTCCTCGATCAACCCCGCAGGATCACCGCTGTCAAGCCGGCAAAGTTCTATGGCTATCAGCCTGTCCAGTTCGTTCCGTTCTGGATGTCCGCTTGAAATTCTATCTGTCGAGATTGGATAGGGTAGGTGGCCGAAAGCCGTGACTATTTCATCTCTCACTGCAGGAAGGATTTTTCTTGGATCAATGACCCTGATTCGTTTCAGATGAATGTTCTCAACGCACAATACGCCTTCACGATTATAGCCCTCGCGCTCAAACTGTAGTTGACCAAAACTTGAGAGAAGAAAAGCCGCAATTAGCGTCGTGGCGACTCGCCTGTCCAGATTGGACGAGACGTCAGTCGCCAAGCAATTCGAGTAGGAGATGAAGTTGCTAGAGATACGGACCTGTCTGCTCGAAGGGTCGAACGCAAAGGGGTTGATGTGAACACGGTGCCCTGTTCTCATCTTCCGTGGGATTATAAGCTCTCCCGCATACGGTTCACGAAGTGTCACCCACAACTCTTTGGGTGGCAAGATGTGTTCGTTTAACCCAACAACCTTCCCGAGCTCGCGGATGAACGGCCCTATTCTCCTATCCGATCGCATGTGAGTTACGGCACGTCCTAGCTTTGATGACCAAACCACCCTCTTGTTAGTCAGATATGATGAGTCTCTCCTTAATTCCGGAGGCTCAAGTGTCGGACATCTTCTAACATTGTTCTCATCAAGCACGTACTTGGTCAAATCGTCAGCATTTCGGATAGCCCACCCACGATATCTGCCCGGTATTCGTGATGCCAACTGTTTGATTCGATGGTTTTGTGAGGGAGTAAGCTGCCCATCAGCCTCGGTACCCCACGGTTTATGCTTGCCGCGAGCCCGTTTTCTCTTCGGACCATAATCTACCTGGTTGAACGGGAAATCGATCACTCCGGTGCCTGCACCTTCTTTGTTAAGACTGCCCCTTCTAGATCGAGCGAAGAACCTCACGAAGGGTGTTAGGTTTCTCAGGTAGTCGTGCTTTAGCGGTTCATCGAAGTTGGTCTTCCACCCAACTTTCTCGTTGAGATTGCGCTGCGGAACATGTCTTACAAACCAATCGGGTGGCCAGTCAGCATTTTCGTGAAAGGCTTTGGCAATGACGGAGGTCCCAGCTTCCTGGGGGTCGGCTCTACAGCGAATGAAAGCAACTTCGTGCCCTGTGGAGACATTCTTTGACTTCTCGACGATTAACATTGAAGTGGACACTGTATAGTGTTTGAAGTAGAGATCGTGTGGATATTCGACAATGGCTTGTATCTGAAAGTCCTTCAACAGAAGTTTTCGAAGCGCTTCGCCGTACTTGTTGTGATACCACTTATTGTCTAGGATAATCCCTAGATGTGTTCCTACTCGTGCTGTTTTCGCTACGAATTCCACATAATAATCGAATAAGTTACTTTGGCCTTTCGTCGATGTTGCAGGTTTCCCGTCAATCGCTTTGATGGCGGAATTGTAGTATTTTCTCAGCTCGGACGGCACCGGTTTCTGGTCTTGAGACTCGTAACGTTTGAAAGGCGGATTCATTAGCACTACGTCGGCCTTTCTTACCAAATCCGGATGTGCGAAGATATCTCCTAGGAAAATGTTGAGTTTCAAGTCGGGGCTTAGCAGTTTCGGGTTTCGGAGGGCAAGGCGGAGTGATGCGATTCGCATTGATATTTCGTCGGCCTCAATGCCTATCAAGCTTTGGAGGGCCGTGTTCTCAGCGTCTCCCAAGTCCACGAGTCGATCATAGGCAGCGGAAAGCAGTGTTCCGTTTCCGCAGCCGGGATCGTAGACCAGAGTCGTTTTGTCTTTGATTGCAAGTACTGCCAAGATATCCGCAAGATCTGGATCAGTTTGCACCTTCCCGTCCACGGCCAAACTTTCGAAAGGATGCGTCTTCGAAAATAGAGTATCTAATAATTCGAGTGCGTCAACGCGCGACGCAAGCTGCACGACTCTCTTGGCGAGCAGGTCTTCGACATATAATCGTAGAGAATTCACGAGATCTGGGTCGGTTAAATTGCGGTAAAGATCGGGAGAAGAGGCTTCAAAGAGCGCGTGAAAATCGATGCCGCGCAATGTCTCAAGGGCGTTGGCGAGGGAGGACTGAAGACGTTCCGTCCTGATGACCGGAATCTTAGCTCCCCGACTATCATGGAGATTCAGTAACGTTCCTCGCAAGTACTCTACTAACAAGCAGCGAAGAAGGAATAAGCGTGCAGCGTTCAAGTCGCTCGACTCTCCGAAATAGGACTGGATGAGGGGCCAGTTGCTCGTTTTGGGAATCGGAACGGCTATGGCAGGAGAAGGCTTCACATTTAACGCGTGGCTAACGAGAGAGTCTAATACGGCAGGCCAAACAACTTCAAACTCGACTTGGCCGTTTGCTGTGACGCGCTTACACACCTCCGTCCAATGGTCGATAAACTTGGTACGATGCACTTCGAGCGTGTCCGACCGAAAGTCACCAGATGTGTATACCCCGTCTTTAAGTTGACATTCCTGAGGCGGACGACCGTCATGTAGAGCAAAGAGGATCGACGTTTCCAGATTGGAGATTGCGAAGAATTTTGTAGCTTGAGCCGGATATCGATTTATGTTATCCTCTGCATAGCTTTTCGCTTGATATTGATTACGCGTCGCGTAGACTGCTTCTCTTCGTCTCTTCACTTCAACGGTGAGAAGCCATTGCCCTGTCTCTTTGTTAACTAAGGCAAAATCTGGGAAGATCTTCTTCGGGCTTCTAGAAGGATGATGAATCCATTCATACTTCTCCACTAGATTGGCTTTCTCTAATGCTTTATCGACGGCGTCTTTGAAGGCGGGATGAAATAAAAGGACCTCATCGTCGGAGTAAGACAACCAGCCCATGATTTCTCTTCCTAGGCTGCATGTAGGAACTGCTGTTCCTGTTCTCGCAGAGTTGGAGGAGAGAGTGCGGGGTCATGAAATTGCTCCGCCAAAATACAGTCGATTTCATTTATGTAACCTCTAGCATTTGCTGGGTCCATCGTCATCCTTCTGCCTAGCTCTTCCATAGCGTTGATCGAATCGGTCCCTAAGACCTGCGGGTCCGGAATGAGTGCTTCGCGATATTCAAAGAGCTGTATCTTGGAGAGACCATTTCCTTGATTGCGGGATCGAGCAAGAATCTCAACTGATACGGCGGTCGAATTCATAAGAGCGAGAGATGCCAAAGTCGGTATGCCACAAATGTCGGTCAATCCATAGAAGTTGTCTGAGAAGCCGTATTCCTGATTGTAAATATGCTTTGGTCGCGAGCGCAGATAGTAATTGAACACTATCGGCGCGTGAGGGGCATTAGCGTGAAGATACCAAGCATCAGGCCTCTGCGTATACCACGTGAGTATTGAAACATTTGATTCCGGTTCCCTTATAGCTTCACGCAGTCGGCGAAGCAACTCTGTACGCACTTTCGGCTTTTCGTTAGGTCTGGTTACTATGAGAGCAGCTTCATCATGGTCAGTTGGAACCAAGTATCCTGTCACCTTTGCCACTTTCTTCAAGAAGGGTGTTGCGCCTAGATTCTTACCTTCCTTGGCAGAGCACATGAAGAAACTAGCTTGCTTCAATCGTAGGCCGCGACGCGTTCCATAAACCTGATGAAGCGGGACAAAACCTCTTACCTTCACGAATGGGCTTCTGTTTTGTCTCAAGCCTACTATTTGTCTCGGAGGCCCCAGGGGCGTTTTCAGTCTCCTCCTTCCTGTGATGATCGTGGCGTCCACGAGATGCCTGTCAAACGGAGCGTTCCCGACTGACTCTACGCATAGAGAACTGCAACAATTTTCCAGGTATTGAGCTAACCATAATCCAAACCTGGTGAATTGCCAAGAATCGTAGACTATGCAAACAAAAACTCCACCAGGTCTAAGATCCTGCACCGTCTTAACGATGAAATATACGTAAAGATTAGAGGTTCCCGGAAGTTCAAGACCGTAGCGCTTCAAGAACAAGCCGCGGTAGTGTCCCTTTCGTGATATCCATTCTTGTCTAACGAAAGGAGGGTTCAAAATTATGCCGTCGAATTCCTCGTCTTTCCGTGTCGTCAGATAATCGCAAGTAGACAACTCTACATGATTGCGATGCTTCTTTGCCCAGCTTCTCGTTGTTCGCATCATGCTGGGATCGATGTCTAATAGCGTGAAATGCATCGTGCGATGACTCTTCTGTCGGGTGAGAGCTATCGGGAACGTTGCCGGACCCACGCAAGGGTCCATGATCCGACAGCCGCTCAACCGTTCGGTCAGGAGTTTAGCCATATGATTTGCGATAGGCGACGGTGTCAACACCTGCCCATACAATTCTGACTGAGTGGAAGGTTTGCGTGCCGCAGACTTAGGGTCACTTCTAGTGGTTGGCGGGTTACAAGTTTCAAGAGCTAACATCAACGCCCGCTACCTATGGATTGATGTGACCGGCATTCGATTAATGCTTATGTGATATAACACTTGGCAGTAGTCTTGGACTTCATATGATTTGACTCACTTCATATTTGGTCTAAGAGGAGTTTGCAGCAACCGCAGTCACAGGCGAAGACGCATGGTCATCAATATGCCTCGAAGAAGCCTCGCTTAATGCCATTATCTGTGCGATTATCTTCTCTAACATTGTGAACCCTTTGTTCTTCTGGAGGCATTCCTTGAAGAACTCTCTTATCACTAACGGATTCTTCTTGGAGTAGTCAATCTTCGTGATTCGAAAACGCTCACCACACAGACTTAGAATTTGATTGAATTCAGGTTGGCCTATTTCGCTCTCGAACTCCTTCATTAGAGTCGTTTTGAAACATGCGAATACGTCTGTAACCCTCTCTGGCCAATCTTCAGTTGGCTGACCAAACAGCCGTAGTAAGTTGTAGTTATCTTCGGCCTTCGCGCCGGAACCTCCGAAGTCGCTATCCCAGATTGCATATACTGGTATTCCGAGTTTTCGAAATATGGTGGAGGGCCTATCGATGTTGCTTTTGCCCATGCAAGGTATGACCGAGATTTCGAGGTTCTCAAAATCTATCGCCTTGGCTGCCGCAAGCCCGAGTATAGCGGCGCGGTCTTCTTCTCCCTCCACAAGAACTACAAGCTGCGAGAAAAATCCCTCATTCATCCATGGTGTCATTAGCGCTTGGAGATGGGGTTTCAGAGCTTCGCCAGAAAACGTGCCCTCCGGTTTACTGCATGCTTTTTCGAGCTCTTTGGCGACTTCGTCGAGGGTCGTATGGGCTATCCTCGTAACCTTAGGTTGACCGCTCTCTACTTGATCCTTGCGGAATATTCGCAGTTGATCGAATCGTTCAAGGTCTATCATCAGCGGCGAATGGGTTGCGTAGATTACTTGTGTTTGACGCCGCGCCGGATTCGCTGTATCCGAAGCAAGTTGCAGAAGAGCCTTTGATAGGTACCGCTGCCGATTTGGGTGTTGGTAAAGTTCTGGCTCCTCGATCCCAAGAATGAGGTCTGCGCCCAAAACCACGTTCTGACTATCTTGGGGCGTGGAGGCGGGAACAGTTGGTTCCGCTGCTTCATCTGAGGTAGCCGTTACGGTTGCTAGGAATTCCAGCATTGAAATGATGAAAGCGCGTTGAAGCCCATGCCCACTGTGGCCAACCTCAGCAGTAAAGGCGTCTTCCACAAGCCTGATCTCAGCTTGAGGCATCGGGATTTCAATTCCCGACGATTTGAGCCAGTTCAGGTTTACGTCTGCATCGGGGAAGTATCGTTTGAGAATGTTCCCCAGTTGACCATCAAGGAGTTTTAATTGAGGTAGTTTATCGGGTTCCATGATCTGTTCGTATCGGGTTTGCGTATCTTGCTGTAGCTTCGCTACGTCCTCACTTTTTGCTAGGACACTCCGTACGACAATGTCCATGATATCAGAGAGAATGCTTCCTTTTCCTTCGGCTGCATCCTGACGAGCGTCACGAACCGCCGGAACAAAAACAAAACGAGTGTATCGTTCCAGATGAGCTTCTCCAACTTCCTTAAAACCAAAGAACTGCCCGTCATCTCTCGCACGTACACATCCGTCAGGGTGACCTTGCTCCCAATTTTTCAGGTTTGTTAGTGCATCATTCACATTTGTGTAACGTGGCATCGAAGAGTATTTGGCTGAGTCGAGGTTCTCGTAAGCGGCTTTCTTCTCTTTCGCGGTTTGTGCTCGGTAAAATGTTGCAAAATCAGGATTTTGCAGGCCATTACCGTAGTACTTTTGGCTTGTTCTGCTCCATGGCCATGCTAATTCCTTCTCGACGGTGAGTTCCTCATTTTCGAGATACCTACGAAAGAGAATTTTCTCATCCTCGGAGAGACGCGTAAAACTCATAGTAATCGTGATCGGTTGGGTCGTATTTCTGCCGTAGAAATCCTCCTCTGAATATTTGGCGGAGGCAGTATAGAAAATATCGATAGCCCTCAAGAAGGAGGATTTACCCGCCCCGTTAGGCCCGACTAAGGCGGTTAAATTACTACAGTCTAGGGTTTCATCCTTTATCGAACGAAAGTTGCGCACCTTGATAGCCTTGATTATCATCCGAAACCCTCAACTGTTTTCATTAAGCAGCGATGTGGGTTGCTCATCTTCAATAATCTCCGAAACGCCTGCCGACTTACGAATCTTGAAGATGTGGTCTGCGAATCCTTCGAGTTCTCTTTCGTGTGATACGAGGACAACTTGGGGGCAGCGCAATTCTGTGAGTATGTCACGTATCTTGAGGACTTGTTCCCGGCTGAAGCCGTCGGTTGGTTCGTCCAAGATGAGTAGGTTCGAGCCTCCTTCTATCGCTACTTCTTGGACTATGGTGTTTAACGCGAGTCGGTATGCGAGGGCTACGCTGGTTTTCTCGCCTCCGCTCAATCCGATGAATTCCTGTTCGTAGCCTTCATGTTCCACTAGGGGTGAGAAGTCTTCGTTAACTCGAACCTGCATGTCCGGGTCGTCGATGAGGATTTGGAACCATCGCTGGAATTGGTCGTTGAATCTCTGGTTGAGTGAGATCATAACGTGTTTCTCAATGTTCTCGATGGTTGGCGTTAAGTATTCGGTGAACCATATTTTGTGATCGCGTAGTAGAGCCAAGCTCGCTAGGTCTTTTTGTTTCTGGAGAAGTTGATTCTGCAGGTCGTTTCTGTTCTTTATCGATGCGGCCATTGTCGCCTGAGTTGCGGAGACGCTCTTTCCAACCCGGATAAAATCCGTGTCCAGTCGCGACGTTTCCTTCTCTAGTTCGCCTATGCGGCCCAGAACGCTCTGCAGGGGCTCGATTTCTTTTTTGGACGTTTTGAGGTTGTTTGTAAGTTCCTTTATGGAGGTTGTAAGTTTGGAACTTCGGTCGTTGTTTTGTTGAAATTGCGTGTTTAGTTCATTTAATTGCGATCGCAGGGTGGTGATCTGGTCTTGTGCAGTAAGATATGTTGTGAGGTCTCTCGTTAACGAGTCTAGTTGGGATATTGCCTTTCCGGTTTCAGCTATTTCCTGTTCTAGTTTCTTGCTGTCTTCTTCCAGATGGTGTGACTTGCCACGGAACTCGTCAGGATTAACCGTCCTTTCACATACTGGACAAGTGCCTGTTCCCACCAAAGACGTAAAATTCCCAATGCGTTCATCGAATCGTCCTTTCAACTTCTGCGATTCTTGAAGTTTAACTCTTAGGTCGTTTTGCTCCCGGGTTACATTTTCCAGGGATCTCTCGGTAGGTTTCTTCACAGATTCGAATTTGGTGAGGGCTGGCTGAATTTCTTTGTCGATTCGTCTTGTCATGCGCTCGTTTTGGGTTGTTGTATCGTTGAGTTGTTTCGAGTATTCGTCGATTTGTTTCTGCAATAGGGGGATCGTCCCCTCCACCTGTTTGATCTTCTCGCGTTCGGCTCCTAACTGTTTAAGTTCGTCCTCCGCCCCTTTGACTTGTTTTTGTAGTTCTTCTTCTAGAGCGTTCAGGGACTGTAGTTCTTTGGAGTACGCTTCGATCGCGTTGTCGTCTTCTTCGATCCTTTTCTTTACGATATCGATGTCTTGCGTGGCACCCTGTAGTCGGCTTACCTTCTCCTGCAGTTTCGACGCGAAGGTAGTTGAGTTGTTAGAAGCGATCTTATAGTCCTCTATTCGGAAGGCCTTCCTGAGTGTCTGTAGTCTATTGTCTGGGTCTTTGAGGATGACCTCCTTCATTTCTTCTTGGGGCGTGAATATCGCATAGCGGTAGATGACTGATTGAGCGCGTGGATTCGGTGGCTCATTGAAGCCGAGAATTTGAAGAACTTTTTCTTTCGTCTCGGTTGGAGATAGTATTGATTTCCCTGCTGGGCCGATGAGGTAGCAGTCTTCTTGTTGGGCGGTCTTTCCCTTTCTATGGAGCCCTCGGTGAACCTCGTATTCTGCACCGTTGACCTCGAACTTGAGCGTTACACCGCCCTCTTTCGCGCCGTTTCGTAGTAGGAAGGCTCCTCCTAACGATCCGAGTCCGAAAAGTGCGAATTCGATGGCGTAGAGGATGGTTGACTTGCCGCACGCTATGTCACCCTCAAACAGGATAGTGCCAAGGGGCAGGTTGATTGGCGGAGTGTCACCTTTGTAGCTGCGTATATTTTGTAAGGAGAGTGATTTCAGGATCAACTGATAGCCTCCTGAAGTCCTAGAGTCTTGGCAGCGTCCGACACGATTCTCTTTTCATAGTCTTTCTTGGTTTCGTTCTCCTTCATGGCCTGCTTCAATATTGAAAGAAGCTCTTTCGATAGCGCAACCCCTGTTTCTCCTTTCAGTTTCTGGTTTTCGACTTTCACCGTTCCAACGTGTTCCTTGAACAGTCGCTCTTCGATCTTTTGAGATTCTTCTCCGAGACTTGCGACGTGAATTGCAGCGTATTGTTTCGAGGTGAGCTTTTGATAGTTGAGTTGAACTTCGATGGCGCCATTTTCCTTAAGGAGCTTCTTCACTTTCTGGAAGTCTATGTCCGCACTCTTACCGGTGGCCATCTCACCTGAGACCTTTAGCAAGACAAGTCGACCTGTAAGATTCTTCTTCTCCCGAACAAGTTGCAGAAGGTCTTCTTCGACTTTTGTTGCACTTTTGTTGTTCGCGTCGTATTCTTCCGAATCATAGTCACAAACTGAGATGGGGATGAAATCCGTTCTCTCGACTTTCGTGGAAAAATGAATAATGTAGAAGCCTCTCTCTTCACCGCTAGCGCTTCTTTCAAGATCGCGATAATCAGCACCGAAGAGCGTTCCGGGATAGGTTATGTTGTAGCCGTGGGAGCTGTCACTGGTTTTCTCATGGACGTGTCCGCCTGCATAGTAATTGAATCCCTTCGGGAGTAACGAAATGGGCATGGAGTCTGCTTCGGCCATGTATTTTGGTTTGTATTCGCTAAGTGCGCCGTGGAAGGCGAAGATTTTGAATCCATCTTCTTTCTCAAGTTTCTGTCTGTCGAGGATCTCGTAGTATGCCCTGTCAATTCCAAGACGTCTCCCTGAAATCCCGCAGAGTTTGGCGCCTGTTCGCTGATCAATTTCGAATTCTAATTGAAGCTTATTGTCAATTGTCTTACCTTTGGTGACTTTTTTGAAGAGGCCTGAGCTCTCGAGGAGGTCGACAATTGAGCTTTGGGTGGGGCTGAAGTCGTGGCTGCCATAAACCACGTAGAGCGGTATCCCTTGTTCTTGGGCCTCTCTCAATTTTTTCACTGCGGCATTAGCTAATGCCATATCGGGGATGTTCGAGTCGAAGAGGTCGCCACTGATGAGGACGAAGTCAACCTTCTTGTCTACGCAGGCATCGATGGTTGCGTTCAATGCCTTGAGGGCTAATAGCTGAAGGGCGGGATGTCGGAATGCCCCGATATGGGCGTCTGCGAGATGAGCGAAGGTATACAACTGAGCTTACCCGCTATACTGTAGTGAGGGGTGCTCTGCAGGCGCTTTTTGTTCCTTCACGAGTTCATCGAATAGGGGTATCTGTATTGGAACTGCGAATTTCTGGAAGATGCTTGTGACAATGGCTTCTCCTTTGTCTAGGCTCGCTATCATGCGGTCATCGTCGGTCAGATCTTGTGCGGCGCTGTCGATCAGCGCATGCCTCTCGGTCGCCATTTCATTTCCAAGGATTATCTTCGTATTGATGTTCGTGAGGATGTCTCGTGGAATTACGCTCGTGAGCTGTGTTATGGCGATAAGGCCGACCTTGAATTTTCTGCCCTCTCTTGCTATTCTACCGTAGATGTTGTCGCCCATTTGTAATTGTTCGCTGCCGAGAACTCTCGGTGCTTCCTCGATCACGACGCTGATTGGAACCTTATCTGTGAGTGTTCCTTCGGCTTTGTAGTTTTGGTATGTGTTAAAGGTCTCTGTCGCAATCATACTTCCGATCAATAGTTCGGCTTCATCCCCAAGCTTCGAGGTGTCGATGATGACAATTTTCCCTGCTTGGAGTGCTGCCACAATCTCCTTGATGGTTGATTCTCCGCCTGCTGAACTGAACACGCGGTTCCTGCAAACGACTTCGTTGCCTTCAACGTAAATCGAAAGTTTCGTCTTGATTATTCGTTGGAGAACTCCCAGTGTTACGGGTTTTATTGAGCTTCCTTCAATGACAGTTCCGCGAAGAATCTGCTCGACCCAGTCCTCCTTGAACTCGTGGTGATATCGTCTCACGGCTTGCTCTTGGGCGTCTGTCAGGGCGATTATTCCGTTAAGGTGATCGGGCTGAATAGTTCTGAGATTGATGAGGAGCGTGCTGGTTCCCGTGATCGGGTTAACTGAGTAGTAGAGGACGTGATCTTTTGACTTATTATGGTCCTTCAGTCCCTTGCCGTTTCTTCCATAGTATTCGTCGTGTGCGTCGAGAACTAATATTCCAAATTTCCCTTGACCAATTATGCTCCAGAGCATGACTTTGACCAGGTTGCTTTTGCCGCGGCCGGTTGCCGACGGAATGAGGATGTGATGCGTAAGAGCTTCCTGGCCCTGCAGGTATACGGGAACGTCGATTATCTTTGATCCGCTCCTAACCTTGCCAAGGTAGATGGGATCCTCCGGTTTGCTGAGGAACGGCAAGTCCTTCTGTTCAACATGCCTTACGGTTCCGAAGAAGTCTGGAAGAACTTTGGCGGATTGAGGACGGTCAGTCATTCTGAGAACCGCCTTCGCCTCGGCCAGCAGATAGTTTCGTAGTTGTGGCTCGAAAAATTCCAGTCCAACTCCGAATCCTTCCAGCTTTAGGCCTGCTATCTGTTCCCTTGCTAGTTGGGAGATCTGGCTGCCGTAGAGTAGGTCGTAGACCTGTAGGATCGTGTAACCTGCAGGATCATCGACGACTAGGAGATCTCCAAGTTCGATTTTTTCTCCGCTCTTCTCTCTGATCAGAATCTTGCCCACTTCGCCCGCAACTATCTGTCCACAGATCGTCATTGCTATGCTGCCTCTTTGAGAAGATTCATGACTCCATGGGCGTCCATGGATTCCATGTGGCGTTGGAATTTTGTGGCTGATCCTAACTTTGAGATTTCGGACAGCAACATGACCCGATACATCTCCAACTCCTCTGTCCTCACACGAGCATTATCATCGGCATCAATAAGGCCGTAAGGATATCCGGGGAAGGTAAGATCGTTCGAATTCTGAGAGAGCGCGGTGAAGATCTCGTTCAATTCGCCGGTGCTTGATGTTTTCACCTGTTCAGCGTTTATTTCATACCTGAAGATTCGCTTTGACATGTCGCTGAGCTTTAGGAGGAAGATTGCGGCTTCATGCTCGGGGCTGAGGGATTCAGCAATCGGATAATAGTACCAGACCGGATGTGTCACGTTATCTAATGCGAGTCTTCGAACTGCGCCTAGAAGCGAAAGACCGGTTGTGGTAAAAAGTCGGCTGGTCTTGGATAGTCCGGAATAGACTGTTCCTCTCTCGTAAGCGGCATGGTATGCCGCCTTGGCGTACTTAGATTCATTCGCAAACGCCGTTCTAAGAGTTCCATCCATAACTAGGACGTCACCCTTGTCGAGTTCCTTCTCCACAACTCTTTGCGCAAAGCGCCATTCAGCAAATCTTCTCGCTATGGACGCGACGCGACCGATGTCTGCACGTGAATTCCCAACCATGAGGCTCCTATCTGCAGAATCGAATGAAAGATCAGTCTGATCGGGAAGATACGAGGGCACCACTCCGCTCATGGGAAACAGTGACGTATTATAGAGCATCTTGCCGTCCTCGAACTTGGCAATTGTTGCCGAAAGGAACTCGATGCGACTCGGCAGTTCGACGGGTTGAATCATCCTTCGTTTGTTGAATATGTTGAAGTAGGCTCGATTTAGTTGCACGGAGAAGTTTGGTGCTCCTACTAATTCCTGATTCCCGCCATCAATGAATGCCAGTCTCCGTTCCGAATCAGTTCTAGTTATGCCATTGAAGTTCTCAAGTCTGAGCGGGTGAGGGCGATAGTTATGGCTACTTAGGAACGGGTCGCCGAGATTCTGTTCAACAATTTTCGTGTCAAGTTCACGGACAAGCTCTCTGACGACTTCACCAATCAACGGATCTCGCCTCTATGCTACGCTCTGCACAGTCTTATCCCCATGATGTTTCATTTTCTATCTAACACCTTGCATACGCGAGAAGAAATCGCACCAACCCCCACGAGAGATTGCGACCCGCCCAAAATCAATCCGCCCCGACTCTGCTCAATTTGTTTGAGCGTTCCCCTGTTTGTAGGATCAAAGTGTCTGTGGGATGCGATTAGTCCTAATGCCGCTAAAACGGCACATGGTAAACCTAGAATCCAACTATGCTTTAACAGTAGAACCGTGCCGCCCGCGCCAACTATCCCAACCAACAGTAGACCACCTGGATCAAACAGCCGCCCATGATCATCTGCCTCAATCTGTCCGTCTGAGTTTGTCTCTCGATCTTGCTTCATAGATCCCACCTCCTCATCCCTTCTGAAATCCAACTGCAAATCCGGCCACGAATCCGCCGAAGGCTGGGACAGCAATTGCAACAGCTTGTGCCGCGGTCGAGAACCATGATATGCTGGCCGAAGCGGCTGAGTCGAGGAGCGCGTAGAGTCTATCCCAATTGATCGTTATGACTCCCTCGTAAGCGAGGTATCCAAGTGGTATTCCAATCAGCGCCGTGAATGCGGCCAAGACGATCAAGAGGACTTTCAGAAGTTTCTTGAAACCGTATCCGAGTAAAGCTCCGACTGCTCCCGCACCGCTGAACGAACCAATCGTCGGAAGAAAGTTTGAGAGATCGACTGTAACCATCTTTTCCACCCATACGATACTAGTATAGGTTAATTCCATAAACATTCTTATGTCAATCAGTTAATAGAGATTCATTCACAAGCTTAGTTAAGTTAATTAGCTGAAGCACACATGGGTACCCCTCGGTGTAGAAGTTAATTTTGTTAACTTCGAACAGTCATTTTCGTCAGATGGGCGAGGCGGATGAGAGGGATGTTGCCATTCTGCAGTTACTGCAACGAGATTCGCGATCTACGTACCAGCAACTATCCTCCAACCTGGCGAAATTCGGGATCGAAATCTCGACCGTAGGCGCCCTGAAACGGGTTCAACATTTAGTGGAGAAAGGCATCATCAGACATTTCACAATCAAAACAAACCCCGAGAAACTGGGGTTAACGACGCCCATTCTAATCCTCGTCCGACTTAGACCCAAGCCAGCTAGAGAGTTTGTGAAGGACATACAATGCGTCGAACTACAAGATCCAAGGATCCTCTCAATCCACACCCTGGCGCATCAATACAACCTCGCCATCTACGGCATCTGGGAATCAAAAGAAGAGTACGGAAAATGGAAGTCCCGCCTCCTAACCAGACTTGACAGCATTTTGGAGACGAACGAACTCTTCATCCTCGACTCGTACAAAGAAGGGGATAATCCGACAATTCAAATTCCGTCCCATATAGAACAAGAACTGAGCCAGGCGAAACGCTGAGTGATAAGGTTCAACCAAAGCATCCTTCCAGTTGCGGGCATGTTCGTGTTCGCCTTTCTTGGAAGGCTCGTCAATCTTGGTCGCTAGGCTCTTCACTAGGGGGTTTGCGGACTACCATAACCCTATTCCGATTCAGCTTCTAGTTGTAGATTGAGTTCAGATACTTCAGATTCAAGTTCACGGATTTTGACGGCTAGGTCCTCCGGTAGGGGATTAATTGTTGCCAAAACAGATCACAGCTTACGCCAAGTCGAGCTTAGCTCTGGCGATTCGCAGATTTAAGTTTGGCCGGTATTATTGCAGTTTACGAAGCCATTTCCAAACTCGTTTCGCGTAACGCTCATCTCTTATCCAATGAGGGACGGCCATAGTAATGTCGCCCCAGTCTACTCCAAATTCCTTCACCATCGTTTTTGATAACCGATATCTTGTCATTTTGTTCTTTTTCCCGTCACGCGTGCAGGTAATGATTCTCCTCTCGCTTATTGGCTGCCCTTTCATTAGAAGGCGACTTCCCGATTTTCTTCCTTTCACAAGAAAAAGCGCGCCTTTCTTTCTCTTGCATTCTTTGGTGAAGTCACGGTAGGATACGTGTTGATTTTTCGAGAACGCGTGGTCTAGAAGTCTTGATCTGCAACCCGGCTCGAATTTTATTGCAAAGTCAGCTTTTTCTACTTCGAAGTATCCAACGATGTATCTCTGCTTCAAATCCTCGTTCTTGAAATCGTAGGGTTCCAAGCCAGCGTAGAAGACCAATATGTCGCCTCTAGAAAGGTCACGCAATCTATTTCCAATGTGTCCGTACGTAAAAGTCTTGAACTCTGGGTCGTTATGGACCCGTGTTTTGGCCAACCCGTGGGGCAAATACGTTGAAAGACGAGGCTTCCCCTTCCTTCTTCCTCTCAAGTCCCAATAGGTCGGGCAATGCGAGCCAGGCCGGGCATACTCTTCGGGAATCGGAATGAATTCGAACCTGGGCTTTCAGCTCTTGAAGAGCGGGCTAAATATCCCCCCGCTTCCAGATTCAGCACCAATCTGCAAGAAACAAATCTTCAAGCAAGACTACGCCCGGTCGTTGTAGTAATCGATTGGAAGATGTGAATTTAGCATTTGAGATGATAGGCCGGAGACTCGCGAGAAGCGCTTGACCGGGGATTCAAACTCAAAGACATCTGGGTCATTATCCCCAGCGCCATGGCAGCCACCCAGTGGCTGTGTTTTCCACGCTAATCTCAATAATTGGCTAGTGCTATTCCAAGGATCGCCTATCGATTAGGAAGGCTTTGGTTTTGGCGAACTCTAATCGAAAAGAGGGGGGTCGGCACGTAGCGGTAAAATGCACCTACAATAACGGGAACGAAGGGGTCTTTGTTGGATTCAATGGAACCTGCTCAGAGGACATCATCAAATGGAACATAGATTCCGGGAGAATCTGGTGCAGTAACAAGCAATGTGAATGCCGGAAATACTACGACGGTGGCTTCAAGGGGAACCCTCCTACAGATCCTTGTTACGAAAGTCGGCTGTTTCGGGCCTGGGAATTTGGTGTAGGGCGTTACCACTCAGGGTCGAAGGCTGGCACACCAATGAGGCTTGCGAACGTGGAGAAGGGAAAGTTGGCTGTGCTGACCACTCGCTTTCCTGGAGACGATGAAGAAGATCGCAAGATCATCGGGTTTTTCAAAATTGCTGGGTTGAGAAACCCTCCGGATCACGAAACGTACTTGGTCGCAGATCAGAAGTGCGCGTTGAGGTTGCCGCTTGAGGAAGCGAAAGAACTTTTGTTTTGGGATTATTATTCGACAAGGGGCGGAATCAAGTGGGGTACTGGTCTCTTTCGTTATCTTGCCGACTCTCAGGTAATGCCTATTTTGGCTGACCTACGGGACACTATACGCGATCCCATTTCGAGACAAATGATCGACTAGTTACTTCGGGAAGACTTCAGAGGGATTCAGATACCGACTCCCTCTGGTCCGCGCTCAGTCAAAAGTGGCAGCCGAAACCGAAGGATAGCTATGGCAAGAAAGTACGGCCATGGCGGAGAAGGCGAAGAACATAAGCGTCTCAAGCAATGGGTTGCAACGCATCCCGGAAACATTGGGTTAACTGGCGTCACGAAGTGTCATGTTGAGTATGTCTTCCCTTCCGGAGACGCTGCAGACATAGTTTTCGAACTCTCAGACGACCACTACGCGATCGTCGAAGTTGAAACCTGGAATCCTTTACCCGGATGCTATCAAGCTCTGAAATACAGGGTACTCAAGTGCGCTGAGGTTGGCTTAGCAATTAACTCGCCAAATGTCGAAGCGGTGGTTGTCGCAAAGGTGTGCTCAAAAGAAATCAAAGATTTCTGCACGAAGTACGATGTTCGTTTTGTGCAAATGGACAAGCCCGTACATTGAAGACCAACAACCACGTGAGTTCACCGAAGACGTCCAGCGAAAGAAGATTGTGTTGTGTGGGGTGCGACTAAAATGAAGGTTCTATTGGATACAAATATCATCATTCATCGTGAAACGAAGGACCCGATCAACAAAGACATCGGGACATTATTCGGGTGGATCGATAAGCTAGGATATCAGAAATGCATACACCAAGTCACGCTAAACGAAATATCGAGTAATCAGAACAGTAAGGCCCGCGAAGCATTCCTAGTGAAGATAAAGAGCTATCATCTTCTACCAACGGTAGCTCCGCTTCGACCAGAAGTACAAGCAATATCAACGAAATATGACACAACCGAGAACGACGAAAACGATAGCGTCCTCCTTAACGAGGTTCTTTGCGGCCGTGTTGACCTGTTAATTTCGGAAGACCGACTAATTCACGTGAAAGCCCAATCGCTAGGAATTGATAGTTCAGTATTCACAATAGACGAATTCCTTGAGAAGGTCACGAGGGAGAACCCCAGTCTACTGGACTACAAGGTGTTGTCCGTCCGGACGGCCTATTTTGGAAATATCAACTTAGCCGATCCGTTTTTCGACAGTTTCAAGGAAGACTATCTAGACTACGAAAGATGGTTCAACAGAAAGTCCGATGAGCTGGTATATGTCTGTAGGTCAGATGAGAACATACTTGCCTTCCTTTACGTCAAGTTAGAGGATGTCTCGGAACCATACCCGGATATCACACCGCCCTTTGCCAAGAAGAGGCGCCTCAAAATCGGCACGTTCAAAGTCCAATCGAACGGCGTCAAACTCGGAGAACGCCTCCTAAAAGTGGTGTTCGACAATGCTCTGCGCCTATCCGTAAATGAAATCTACGTCACGATATTTCCAAAACGAGTCGATCAGTTACGGCTAATTGATCTCCTTAGAAATTTCGGATTCGAATACCATGGAATAAAGGAATCCGTTTCGAGAAGGGAGGATGTATATGTGAGGAACTTCTCGCCTAGGGCGTCCTTAGCCTCGCCAAGAACTACGTACCCCTTTCTGTCTCGGCACGGCAGGAAGTTTCTTGTCCCAATACGTCCCGAGTATCATACGGATTTGTTTCCGGATTCAATATTGCGGACTGAATCACCCGCAGATTTCATTGACAATGAACCCTTCAGGAATGCGATGTCAAAGGTCTACGTTTCCAGATCGGTCAATCGTGGTCTAAGGAGTGGCGATTTGATTGTGTTCTATAGGACTGGTGGGTACTATGCGTCAGTAGTTACAACGCTTTGCATAGTGGAGAGCGTTAACACTTCCATTAGAGATGCAGGTTCTTTCGTTAAGCTCTGCAGAAAACGGAGCGTGTTTCCGGACGAAGAACTAAGGCAACAATGGGAAACAGCTCCAATGACAAATAAGCCGTTTATTGTCAATTTGCTTTACGCGTACTCGTTTCCAAAGCGTATAAACATGAAACGGCTGATCGAGTTAGGAGTCATTAAGGACATTTACTCTGCACCTCGGGGCTTTGAGGTACTGCCCGACGAATCGTTTAGCAAAATAATCAAGGAGACTGGAACTGATGAACGTGTTGTTGTCGATTAGGCCTGAGTTCGCTTCAAAGATTTTCTCGGGAGAGAAAAGATACGAGTTCAGAAGGCGGAAACCAAAGGAACCGGTTGGCAAGGTCTTCGTCTATGAGTGCACTCCGTCGAAGAGAATCATAGGTTGGTTTAGCGTCAGAAAGATACACTCTGGGTCTCCTTACGAAATCTGGGAGAAGTGCAAGGATTCTGGAGGTATCCGGAAAGAGGAATATCTTTCATACTGTAGGGGCAGGAACGTCATTCATGCCTTCGAGATCGATGAAGTTTTTCGACTCAACCCACCGATGAATCCGTTCGAAGTGTTTTTCGATTTCAAACCGCCCCAGGATTTCGCATACTTTGATGGCGTTTTGAACCAATGAAATCAGGCGAAGATTATGCCGGAAATGGGAGAATATGTCGTTGGCGCTTATCTCAAGCTGGTGAAGGGTTGCCAACACGTTATGTACAATGTGCGACAGGGAAAACAGAGTGAGGTGGATGTGGTCGGCATTGACCTGCGACATCGAGTTGTCTACATTTGCGAAGTGAAGACCCACATTGGAGGTCTTCTGATAAGCAAAGGAGGAGCTGACGTAACCGGAGAAAAGATACGCAAGCAATTGGAAAATAACGTTCAGTATGGTAGGCAATGGTCGCGTGACTTTACTCCGAAATACATGTTCTGGTCGCCCTACGTACCGGCCGGAAAGAGAATGGCACAGCTTCAAGCAATTGAAACGAGGATCAAACCAAAAGTTGAGCTAATAGTGAACTCAGAATACACGAAGAGAGTTGAAGAGCTTCAGAAAATGGCTAGACACGACGACTCAACGAGCGGAGAACCGTTCTACAGAGCCCTTCAGATAATAGAGCACATGCGAGATTGATCGCCAGCCCCTCGATTCGATTCCACTTGCTCCAGACCATGTTTGATCGTGTTTCTCAATTTGTCTCAGCTTTGTGGAGGTTATGAGTTCTTCTCGTTTCCTCTTTCTAAATGGAGTATCTTGACCCATTCGCAATGCCGCACCCAACCAGTAGTATTGTGTTCCTCTTCGTGCAGAGCCTTCTCAATTATCCTAGTGCATTTGTCATCCAATATGCTGCCACATTCCACACATTTATGGTAGTGCTGATCTCGGATAGCTGACCCACATACGATGCAGATTGGCCCATTCTTGGTGATCCAAGTTTTCTTCTCCGTTGATGGTTTCTTAGGTCGTTGCTTGGGTGGACGCGTTGGCTTGGGGCGAGTTGTATGCTCGTTGAGGTGCAGTTCTCTAGCATAGACGGCCCGAAGTTTTTCGATCTTTGCTGAATTTCCATTTCGTACATCGATTTGTTGGCGAGGAAAGTTTCGAGCGTAGGGAAGGCCATCTTGCCCGAACTCCAGAGGGAATGTAGTAAGTTCTACTTCAGGCAAGCTAACTACGAATTGTTTTTCGCCTCTAGTCAACGTAATGTCGCGTGTCCTATCATAAACTCCATCAGCACAGTAAGCTATCCACAGTCTTTCCTGTTGAGTCGGAGAGTAGAGCGCAAGATAGCCAGATTCTTTTAGGGCAGAGAGAGCGACGAATTTAATGCAAATCCTCGAACCCTTAGATATGTCCTTGGTGAAATCAGACGGCGGGTATCTTAGGCCACTGGCTTCGGGGCCGAAGATCCAGACGAGTTCATGACCTAGTGAATCATAGGCGATTGTTCTGTTTACGAATTCATTTTCGGAGATTGGAGAGCACTGAAGTTCATAGCAGATTGTAGTGTCGCCTTTGAACTTCACGAAGATATCTGTGCGCCTTTTTCCTCCATGAATTTTGAATGTAGTCTCCTTTTCCACGTCCATGTCTTTTAGCTTGTTCTTTAGAATCTGTCCAACATACTCCAAGCCTTCGTTGTGCGTTTCGGTGTCTCTTTCTACACCTATGATTGAGCAGTTTCCCTTCAGATGCCTAAAATGAGGTATTCTGATGGTGGAGTCAACGAAAGTGAGGTGCTTCCCGCAAAAGCACTTAATCTTCCCTTTCCTTCGGGCGCGAATAAGCATGGTCCTATCTATATGATCCGCCCAGATTGTGTAATCGATCCCGTATACGAGAGCTCGCGAAACCAAGGATGAATCATCTATCTGTCAACAACGCGCCAAGTAGGTGGTCCCTACAAACAGACAGATACGCTTTAGCAATCTAATGTATCGGGATCTCCTACTATAGATATCACTCAACATTACATTTCATCGTCCAACTTGATTGAGAAAGCAACTCTATTCTTCTTCTCGAACAAGCCAAGAATTCTATCCCCTCCCGACCGCGAGGAGTTTACTAGCTTGACGATTCTTTCGGTATCTTCCTCTCCATCAATTCGAGTAGCTTTTCCCTTGAGCCAGTCCCCCTCTATTCTGCCGAACCTTGCACAAGGTGCTAAACGAACGACAGGGTTCCTTTGAAGCCTCTTCACTTTCCAAGATTTTGCCGGTGAATGAAAATAAAGCAGGCCGTTTTCTTCTACAAACCAAACGGGAGTCCTAACTGCTTCGCCGTTTCTCTTGTATGTTTCAAGACTGATGAATTTGGCTTTCGATAGCTGCTTAGTCACAGTCAATGATAGCTAACCTCACGCTTGAGTGAAAATCTGTCGCTATAATCGTGTGCGCCACACTTTTCTTCGAAGACAACTGTCGATAGGACTGCAACTCTTTGTTCAGGAGTTCATGATCTGGGGGCGGCACATTTGGTCTCGTGTTCACTTACTGATCCGGCCAAGATAGTTCTTCCGCAATGTCGGCATACGCCCTTGGATTCAACCGTAACTTTTTCGGGAATATCATCAATGTCTTCTTCCTCTCGCACTCTCTCTTTGATGGGCTGCAGCACTTCGAGCTTGCCAAACTTACCAGATTGTAAAGATACCTTGCCATTGTATGCGCGCGTATAGCCGTTGACTATCCGAATATCATCTCCTACCTTCACACGATCGGTTTCTGATCCCCATAGAATCAGATTGCACTCGTTTCCTTCCGCTTGGAGCACTGCTTCTGCGAATCTCAGCATAGTGCCATCACGTTTCCTGCGAAACTGCACTGGACCCATTCGAACGATTTTTCCAGTCGCAGTAACGGCTCTCATCCCATCATGTATGGCGGCAAATGACACCGGCTTTAGCAGGCTTTCGGCTTTCAGGCCTACATCATTTAACAATTGACGCGCAGTATTCTCTCCAACAAAACGCATCATCGACTCAGATGACTCGTACTGTGAGAGAATGTTCAAGCTCCCATGCCAGACAATCGAATTATCGATGACACAGATCTTTTCATGCGTTCTCGGATTAAGTTCCATTCGCGCGCCAATATCTTTGAGGATTTGAATTCCTTCCGTTGCTGATCTTTTCAGAGGTTCGCTGTCGAATTGTTTGTCGGGTGGTTTGGTGAGAATCCTTACGTTTACTCCGCGTTTGATGGCTGCGGTAAATGTTTCTTCGAGTTTCGCGACCCTTCGTGCGGTGACGAACGGCGAAACGATGGCGATGTCTTCCTTTGCGTTGGTCAGGTCGGATTCGAGTGCTGGGTAGAAGTCTTCAGCCTTGTAGGTTAGAATGCCTTCTTGGGAGTCTGTTTGTTCACTGCTTTCGCTCGGGTAAGTTAAGAATTGTTCGCCCATGAGTTGAATTCCGTTCTCGCTGCAGTCTCCGATTATCTTGGGAAGGAGTTCATCTGAACTCAGCTCTTTCGACAGGTAACTGAGATTACCGATTAGGATCAGTTTATCTTGTGCTCGTGAAACCGCAACGTTCAGCAGCCGTTCACTTTGGTTCTCTTCGCTGTTCTTGACGCTGACCAACCGACTTGGATGGTAGGGTTTGCTGTCCGAGACATCAAAGATAATTACCTCCTTCTCTCTCCCTTGAAATCGATGAACCGTAGCCACCTCAACATATTTTCTGAGGTTCGAATCTTCGATTCTCTTCCCAAGAATTCTCGCTTGGGCACGGTAGGGGGTTATTATTCCGATCTTCGTGAACCCATTCTTTATGGCCTCCTTAGCCATGTAAACAGCCAATTCCGCATGAATCAGATTTATGCGGGAATATGACTCGTCATGCGTCATTGACCACGGATTCAAATTCGACGTGTCCAGAAGGATTAGTGAGAAGCCAGCTCCCGGCGGTCTATCAACGTTCGGACTACGTTTGACACTTCCGTGATCCTGGAGGTGCCCTCCGTAGATGCGCGTGCTCACTATTTTTGAGATGTCAGGGTTCATTCGGTATTGGATTCTGAGCATTTCACACAGATCCGTACCTGCCTCTAGATCGGTGACACCTACAACCTGAAAGATATCCCGCCTCAGCCAATGTTTGGCATAGTCCGTCTCCGCCATAACGATGGCTGGAATCTGCTTGAAATCACCAACAATCAGAATTCGACCACTGGATAGGCCCGCAACAAAGTAGAGCATTGGCAGCGTTGCCATACTAGCCTCGTCGACTACGACCAAATCGAATTTTCGAGTCATTATCTCCGCTGTCAACCAGGTCTTAGCAAGAGTTGTCCCAATCACCTTTGCCTTGGCAATGATCTCCTTCTCAATACTGCTCTTCGCCTTTTCCAGCTCGCTAATGCGAGCCGTGTTTGCCTCCAAACTTGTTAAAGCCTCGTTGAGGTGGTCTGTTAATGCGGTCTTGTTTCCTTCTGTCCCGTATTGAACGAAATAGTCTCCGATGACATCAGCAGCTTTCAGCTGAACTGGCTGCAAAACGGTACATGTATAGCGATATTGACGTTCATCAGAGGCAAACTGGGTTTGAACACTTTGCCGTCGAGTGGATATCTTGTTGAGCGCTATTGCGATTTCGTCGACTTCTAGGCGGCGGAGTTTTCGGCCGATGGAGGACATAGACCGTGCTTTGTTTAGTTGATCTCGCTTGGTGCTTTCTTGCCGGTCCAGGTCTTGCAGTTGAGCTTTGGTTTGGCTTAGCTGTTCGCGTTGGTTTTTTTCCAGGGCGGTGAGGCGGTCGCACTCGTCAAGTATCCTGATCTTCTCTCGAAAGCTCTGGATTTGACTGTGAATAGTTTTGTTCGCTTTTTCTAGTTCCTGAATCTCTCTATCGATTTGTTCTTGTTTTTCCTTCGCGATCTGTTGCGGTAAGACGCTGTCTGGAACGTAGGCTTGGGGCACGCCCACTCTGACGATGTCGCCGGGTTGGTAGCCTGACTTCTCTCGAATTGATTTCTCTGCACCTGAGATGGCGTTGTCAATGGCTACGTTGGTGTTTGAGGAAATGAGAATGTTCTTTCCGTCTGCGAAGGCATGACTTATGATTGTTGAGATGGTGGTGGTCTTTCCTGTGCCCGGTGGGCCCCAGATGAAGAATACTTCGCTGCCGAGACAACGTTCCACGGCGGAGGTCTGGAATTCGTTTAGGTTACCGCTTACTTTGGTGCGTACTCGGCCGAGGTTCGGCTGATTTTCTGTACGGAAGAGTTTGTGTGCAAGTATATGGTTGAAGTTTTGAGGTGGGGATTTGAGGCAGTCTCTTAGTCGTTCGAGGATGAAGAGTGGGTCGGCAAACATTCTGGCTTTCGGAATATTTTCGGGTAGTGTTGACTTGACTGCCAGCATTATCTCTTGTCCGACGACTGATACGACATCTGCCTGGATACGTTCCTGCGAATCGCCAATTTGCAACTGAACAGGAACGTCAGTCTCTAATCGGTCGCCATCGAAGTCGAAGCTGTAGACGAATCTGCCCGCAATCTCTGAAATTCTCTCACCGTTCTTGATTGTGTAGGAACGGCTGCCTCCTTCCTTCTTTATGTGTTCAATTTCATCGTTGAGGGCAGCCACAAGATTGCTACTCAATGCGTCTCCCGTTGGTTCTTTGCCGGGCGGTTTCGTCTCGTCCCTTCGACTTTCTGTTCTGCCCGATCCCATCGGGACACCGCATTTAGGGCAGAAACGTAGTGGACGAGTTGGTTTTACGACAACTACAAAACCACATTTCTGACACTTCCATGATTGCGAATGAGTTCCGGATGGTGTCCATAGGCGTCCCCTACTGGAATTGCCGGAAGATTGGTTCATATTACTGCGCGCCACGAAACGCTTTGTCGAATTCTGACATAATTCTCGTAAAATCTTCCTCTGTCGAATTCTTGAGGGTAGTTGAAATCTCAGGTTTCGGCAGGTCTCTAACTTTGAGTGGAAATGGATTTCTCGGAAGCCTGAATTGTGCGATCTGCACTTTGAATCTTGGTCGTTTGAAGGCATACGAGTATAGGTGAGCTTGTCTTAGTGCTTGCTCCTCTGTTTGCGAACTCATTTTGGTGGTTGCTCGGAACTCGTACACGTAGTTGGTTGCAACGCCATCTGGCACGCAGCCTATCACATAGTCTCTCCAGTGAACCCATAGGCGAGCAGTCGGCAGTTTGTCTCCGTATATTAGTTGTGCGACTTCACCGAACTCCAAGTAATTCGACACGGGCGAATCCTCGATTAGTTTTCTTTCAAAGAGGCGCTTAGAGTTGGGATCATTGTGGTCCCATCGTGGATCTAGGGTCAATTGCCTCGCCTCTGAACCCCGGGGACCATCTAATTGTTGAACTTCAAGAAACTCTCGAATCTCATTCGCGTCCGCCGCCAATCGCCTATTTGCCTCCGCGAGCGTCAATTCGCCGCCATAACGTTCGAGATCCGCTTTGTATTCGTCCTGATGCATTTTCCGATGCGATAAGTCACGCGCATTTTGAAGCTGTTGACGAGCTATAGTTGCGGCTCCGAGGAAGATGAAATTCACACCGAGGGTTCTCGGAGATGTCAACCTTGCTTCACCGCCTAATCAGCACTTAGTGGGCGACCCTGTACCTGAATAGCCTACGGCTACGTTGATTGTTCGTAGTACTTCGCATTATCGGATTTGATTTTTGTTCAACCTAAAAACGGAACCTATGGCAAGGCTAGCCCTTTTCGCTTTTGAGAGCCCAAACAAAAAGAATGCGACTCGCAGTGCTCGAAGACTCATTTGCCCAGCGTGCGCAGTTTAGGCTCTCTCTTCTCTTTTAATCCTTTGAGCCGCACTGGTAGCGACATGACCACTCTCGTCTCCTTTGTCGCGTTCCAAGCAACAAAGGAAAGTGTGTGCTCTGAGCTGCCTACGACCCCCGCTTCTCTTACTGCGGACTCCAATTCTCGGACTGTCTCAGTGATAGTTTCGTGCTCCAGCTTATCTCGCGGAGTCTTTTCGGTCGGAGCCTTTTCGATCTCTTGTTTCATTTTGGCTAGAAAATCCTTCGCTGAAACACCACTCCCACGTCCTTCGACGTTAGATCTTACATGGAAGTTATTTCTGATATCAACCGTGATTGAATGTGGCACGGAAAACCAACCTGCGGAGCGATGCGAGACTGAATTGGTTATTGCAACAGCGTCAACAATGATGGTGTCACGTAGCAGTTGACCCATGTTAGAAACAAAGTAGCTGTCAGAATGGATCAAAGGGAATACGTAGACCGTATCGCAAAGCCCTGAGCGTCCTATGGCATCTAATGCGAAATGTTGATTCGGCAGAATACCACGGTTGGGAACACCATTGGTGTTAATTCTAAACCGACATTGGCTGCCATCCAACCCGCTTCGAGAGGCCTTAAATTGCAAAATTCTAGGATGACCCAACGGAATTAAGATGTCCGCCCCCGTATCGCGCTCACCACGATGAGTAAACCCGATCGCTACTATGCCAAGATTGGACAAAATCTCGTGAGTGATATTCAGTTCTAGAGACTTTTCATTGGCAAGTCTCAGGAGCTATCCCAGCCCCTTGACGGTGGAAGACTATCCTTATGAAACCTTCCTAGTCCTAGGCAGGAAACTCTTTAGTCAAGACTGGATTCTTGTCGTCACACGAAGTGAGTCTGATTCGTAAGGATTGAGAGACCGTTAACTCATCGTACTGTTTCCTGAGACTGGCCAAATCTTCGACCGCACATGCCTGAGGCATCTCCACTCTGACAGTTCCCAAATCGAACTCGTACGAGAAGAGCTTCATTTTGAAATTGTGGATCCTCAAAGTGACATTGAGGACAAATCCAAGGCTCGTTAAGGAATCAAGCATTTTTCTTGCACCATCCTTTGTAAGATTGATAGTGCATTCGAACTTGTCCACTTGAGTCTTGTTGCCTGTTAGGAGCGCCGAAAGTCTCTTGGCGTTTTCGAGATCCCATAAGCTTGCCGAACGAGGTTGTTTAATCATGACTCCAGTTTTCTGCTCAATGGTAAGCAGGTGTTCGAGCAGTTGAATCCATCTGCCGAGGTCCTGTGGGGAGTCAATAAATGGCCCGCCGACTCGCATGTACATCAATAGCTAGCTTCGAGAAGTGCAAGTCTCTCAATTCAGTTCTACCGCCACCTTTTAGTGGATGTTCGTCATCCTCCATCGACTCATTGATCGAAGAAAACCGAAACTCTACTGCGCCCACCTCATCGTGAGTTCGTCGATTACCGGCTGAAGGATTTCATGAACCAACTGCAATCGCGGGACTACTAACTTTCGTTAATTGACTACTTCAGCTAATTTGCGTTCCATAAACCTGTCTACGTCATGATCCGATTGTTGCTTATGTCGAGCTAACGTCAGCATATCGTGATCGTCCAATACGATAATGTACTTTTTGTCTTTTAGACGATCTCTGCAGTGGCCAATAGCTAATTCTCGATTAGATATACTTCTACAAACCAAGAGGCCGAAATTACCTCTATCATCGTTTAGTCTTCCAGCAAGTTGGTCATATTCCGGATTGCCCACGTCATCTGCATAGTTCTTGCATTCAACCGAGACAGTAGCGCACAGCACCTTTCGCAAATCACTCAAGTCTTTGAAAAACCCCGGCTGATTCCTATTGTGATATAATATGTCGATAAATCCTCTGGCCTCGTTGATTTCGCGCTCAATATCGGGGTCTCTCAGCTGATGATCGAAGATGTTGGAGATTAATCTCTCAGATAAGTGATGGAATTTTGCCTGTTCTGCTTTCCCTGTCTCAATGGCTTGGAGCTCGTTCATGAAAGTATCAAGGAAATTAATCGGACCAGTCTCTGCTATCCTGTCGTCCGCGTTCCTGTTCTTACCGCCTCTCTTGATCGCATCCAAATCGAGAAAGCTCGTTAGAAGGATCGGCCTATTCGCTCTGAAGACGTATGCTTGATTGTTCCCCACGTTAGGCAAGATAATGTCTTCATCTCGGGAGAAGCCAGAGGAGTTCATAGCATTGTAAACCCAAGCCCGATCCCATTCTCCATGAAAAGTCTTCGCCTGTCTGTCGACCCCCTTGAAGAAGCCATCGTTGATTCGCATTCTAGCCTTGAATTCGGTTGGGTCTCGCCAATTGTACCAGAACGCAATTCCCTTTTCCTTAATTTTCTCTCTGCATAATGATAACAACACCAAACGTTCTTCAGGAATTGGCATCACATTTGTGACATTGATCAACAAGACGATATCGACCTTATCGTCGAGTGCGAAGAAATCTTTCGGGAAGATCAGTTTACGGAAGTTATCGTATGTCTCGGCTTTTTTCCAGTATGCTTTCGCTTAAAATATTAACTGCATACCTTCCGGCCCAAACCGTTGACCTCCTAACTTGGATCGAAAGGCGAGGCGCTCACTTTGCGTGGAGAATAAATGCCGAGACCCTAACTGAACTTGAAAGCAATTTGCTATCGACCAAGAACCAAGACACGATGTTCGGTGAACTGATGCATGGTCGTTGCTTGAAACCACCGATATTGGTGGGGCTGGTGAGATTTGTACCCACCAATACCGTGGGTACAATGCCTCCTCCAGAGGTCTTGCGCTTGAGACAGTCATGATTTCTTCCGTTGACTGAATTCTTGGCCATTCAATCGGTCTGTTCTTCATTTGCTTGGACTTTGAGAGCCTCGTACTATCTCACAGAACAAACTCGATTCGTCTACCTCTACAATCCGAACATCGGCGTCGAGTTGGGCTGTCAGTGCGAGAAAATGGTCGCTGCTCATCGTGGTTGCCGTGAAGCCGTCCTTGCATACGATGACACCGTCCGTTGTTTTCTCATAGTCGATTTCTCCCACGAGTCCCGCCTTTGATTGAAGCTCAAACCATTCGAGGCGATCCTTCCAGAACCTTTCCGAGTAGCTTGAGAAGAGAACAGTGGCGCCTGCTTTTGCCACGCGGACACTCTCACTGACAAGTGCCTGTTGGTCGACGTGAAACGCGGAAATACCATTCTGAATGCAGATCACACAGTCGAAAGCCCCGTCGTAGAAGGCAAGTTTAACAGCGTTCATGCGAGAAAGCGCGCAATTCGGAATGTCAAGTGCTTCCCGTGCATATTCCAGACTCCCGCCAGATGTGTCGATCCCAACCACCCATCCTGCTTTTGCAGCTAACCTTGGAATTATCCGCCCATAGCCGCACCCCAGCTCGACGACTAGATCACCCGGACGAATCTTCTCCAAAACATGATTCACCTCTGCGTCGAGATATTGCCTGACTCTGATAGGAGCTATCTCGTACACTTGCTTGAGTCGTGTGGCTGAGAGCTTGTGCGAATAGTAGGCGCTCACATGTCCTCTCCTTTCATTTGAGCAGTTCAGTCCGAGGTTATGCTGGTGAGAAATTTAACTTGTCCTAGCGTTTGAAAAGTGCCGAGTGAAGTTGAGAGAAAATGCTTTTGTGCTTCACAATCTTAGTCATTTGCAGCAGCAATCGATCGTCCGTGTAGATTAGTTGAGTCCTCAATTAGATAACGCAGATATACTCGCCTTCCTAAGGGAGCTCGGTCTCACGAGACTACAGGCAGAGTGCTACCTATGCCTTCTGACGCAGGGTCGCTCGAAGGCAAGCCGACTTGCGAAGGAGCTCGGGCTGATCCGACCCGAAGTGTACCGTATTCTCTCCGAACTTGTGAGGAAAGGATTAGTAACAAAATTCCTGGCAAACCCAGCACGATACGAAGCTTCCAACGCGGAGCATGGACTTCAGAGATTGCTCATGGAATTCTCTCATAAGGCACGAGACTTGGTTACGAAATACGAAGAAATCCGTTCCTTGATAGAGAACAGAACTATATCAGCCGAGACTCCTCAGAGCGACTTCAAACTCTTGCCTGGGCGTGATCGTGTAACAACATCCACTCTGGAAATGATAGATCGAGCTCAATCGTACTTTGATGTTGTCTACAGCAAATGGGGTATGGCACGCTTAACTAAGAAGAGTTCGGGCTTACGAGCATTGGCTGCTGCTCACATACGAGGAGTTAGGATACGCATTGTCACTGAGATCGACAAGTCTAACAGCAAACAGATTTCCGCTGTCAGGGAATATTCGCAGGTTAGGAATGCTGACAACATATCGTTCTACATCAATATCTGCGACGGAAAGGAAGTCGCATTTGGGCCGAAACTGACGGACATTGACTCGGTTGGCGGAGCGCGGGAGGCGGATCTATGGACCAACAACAACGGCTTTGTGACCGCGTTTCAAGGAATGTTTGATAGCCTTTGGGAGGCAGGCACTCCGTATCATTCGAAAGCAAAAATGTAGTAACATTCGTTACTACACAACCGATAAATATTGACCTAAAACGATACAACCGAACTATGTCGAAGCGTCCGACGGTTTTTGTCCGGGAAGCTACGGGGTTAGTGAAGAACGTTTCATTGCTTGATGCAATAAGCATGAACGCGGCTTGGATGGGCCTCGGCGCAACGATCGCCCTACTCCCGCTCTATACAGTGTTCTTTCCGACAATGTCCGGCGTCAACCTAGTCTACGGTTCAGTAATAGGGTTCCTGTTCGTTCTTCCTCAAATGTTCATCTACACGATAATCCAGAGGCGAACTCCGCGCACCGGTGGCGACTACGTTTGGATGTCTAGACAGCTTGGTGGACTCTTTGGCAGTGCCATGGGTTTAACTGGGGCGTGTCTGAACTTCATCGCGTTTGTCGCAATTCTAATTCTGTCGGCTGTCTTCTCGATCGGATCAGTTGGAGTTGCTCTGGGAAACCAGAACTTTCTGGGCCTCGCGTTGCCGGGAAACATTCCTGGAGCTGCCCCAACGTCCCAATTCATTCTTGGGTCAATTATCTTCACAATATTGGTCTTGGTTAACATAGTCAGCCCCAAGACCGCAATCAGAACGCTGACTGTATTGGTCGTGTTCGGTACTATCGGGATAGTCTTGGCGCTCATCATTCTAGTTGGCGCAGGCAGAAGCGGAGTCGTCAGCTACGTGAATTCACTAGGGATTAACGGTACGACTTACAACTCATTGGCCAACTCCTATACGGGGCCATCATTCGATTTTGGAAACACTCTCATCCTGATTCCGTTCTATTTCCTGTTCCTCTTCCCATGGTTCAACATGTCCACAATCGCTGGATCCGAGTTGAAAGGAAAGACTGCGTTGAGATGGAGCGTCCCGATTTCTGGAATTACGGTCTTCATAATCTGGACGATAGTTTTCGCCGTCCTCTACGGGGTCGCAGGCCAACCATTCATCAATTCCGCCTTCGCAAACTCGACTCTGGTATTTGATTACGGCTTCAACTTCTGGACTCTTGCCATGGGCGTCGCGAACAATCTAGCCGTCTCGGTGACGCTTGGCCTCGCTTGGATTATCTGGAATATTATCTTCTTGATGGTGACCATAATGGCGGTTGCGAGATACATCCTTGCTTTGTCATTCGACAGGTTTCTGCCTGCGAAGTTTGCTTACGTGAGCCCGCGGTTTAATTCCCCCGCAGTTGCCCACATCTTCGACCTAGTCTTGGCGATTCTGCTGGTGGGCGCGACGGCCTTCTACTACGGTGAACTCTCAGCGTTGTCCGCCACGGCCATTGGCCCAATGCTCTTTTTCATGTTCGTTGCAGTCGCATCGATCTTGTACGGAGTTCGAAGAAAATCCGAATCGAATGCTGTTCGAGCTGGGCTTGTAATAGCGGGCGTGCTCAGCACCGCCGTCTTCGCATTCGTTTCCTATGAGTTCGTGATATTTCCAAGTATATACGGCGGAAACACACTAAGTTACGCATTCCTGCTATGCTCATTCATCGGCGGCCTAATACTTTACCTTGCACACAAACAATATCTGAAGAAGCAAGGTATCGACCTGTCGCTAGCATTCAAGGAGATTCCCCCAGAATAATCGTAAGACACAAGCCTAGTGATACGAGGATTCGAGTACGAAGGGACCCACTGCGGCTTCAAACCCTGCCCGAGGCTCCAAGAAAATACACCGGAGTCCGTTCCGCTTACAAGAACAAGGGCGACCATCCCTTTAGTAACAAACCCCGGCCACGATGCCGACGTCCAAACCATAAGCGCTAACAATCCGACTTTTCCCATGAAATCACCTCCATCCTAGAAAAATAGGAACCACGTACGCGTATCAATTCAATTCAAGTTGCCGGAGATTCTATAAGGAGAGGGGGACAACTGCTAATATTGATTGGCTATGCAGGCTGGTCCGCAAAGGCCGGGCATTGTGTTTTGCAGCAACTGCGGTATGAGCAATCCGGCTGCGAACAAATACTGTTACGGTTGCGGTAAATCCCTTTCAACCATAACCTGTTCCTACTGCAGTACCGTCAACCCTCAGTACGCCCACTTCTGCGGGTCATGCGGTCGAACCCTAGCCCGCTAGATTCAAGTATCTGCCTTTAACCGGTCTCGGAAGTGTTCCCGAAACTTCCTAACTTTGGGCGCAATCACAATTTGGCAGTAGGACTGCCTCGGGTTATTCTCGAAGTATTGTTGGTGGTAGTCCTCGGCCTTGTAGAAGGCTTTCAACGGTTCGACTTGAGTAACGACCGGTGCATCCCATATCCCGGCCGCCGTGATCTCCTTGATCACTTGTTCGGCGACCGCCCTCTGTTCGTTGTTATGGTAGAAGATTACGGAACGGTACTGAGTGCCAACGTCAGCCCCTTGCCGGTTTAGAGTAGTAGGGTCGTGTACGGTGAAGAAGATCTCAAGGATTTCCTTGTATGAAATCACTTCAGGGTCAAAGGTAACCTGCGCTACTTCGGCGTGCCCCGTTCTTCCCGTGCAGACCTCTTCGTAACTTGGGTTTGCCACCGTACCCCCAGAATATCCAGACTCAACCTTCACGACGCCCTTCAAGTCGCTGAAGACTGCTTCCGTGCACCAGAAACAGCCGCCACCCAGAGTAGCTATTTCCTGACTCATATTTCCTTTTTGGGCAATCTTAACCTATAAACAAATCACCTGCCCAAGCGAAGGATAACCTAACTCGTGGATCGACTTGGACTTTCCTCCATTTTTCTTGGTTGGCCTGAACGCGGCAATCACCTATTCGCCCGCATTCAAGGGGCCGCTCTTCTGTCTGGTGGATTTCTCGCAAGTCGAAACTTTGACAACTCTTGTGATTTAGTGACCCCCTTTATCGCGTTTCTTCTCTACCTATGGGTAAGGTGCCGAAAACATGCGACGGTCAATGAGTCGTGTGATGTTCCACGCGGTTGTTACAGGGGTACTCGAAGCATTCCTGTTTCTCATAGGCAATGCAGTGCAACTTGTCTACGGTCCTTTTTGTGGTGTTCTCCTGATCTTTAGCGTCAATTTTCTAATATATGTGAGGCACCGACTTGGGGTTTAGCCTCGTCATTTTTGTAAAGGCTGACCAATTTTCTCAGGCTCTAGAAGGTTCAGCGCAGCCTCCGCTAGGTTAATCGCATGACCTGTCATGGCCCACATCTTACCCTGCAGCCAACCTAGTTGTGTCTGGTAAGCGGTGCTTCCTATTACGAGCGCTATGATTGCTTCACGATTGCTTTGTGTGATGTCGTCGCCTCTAAAGGCGACCCTCCCAAATACTGGATGAGTGAAACAGTCGTGCCTCGTTCGAACCACTGACAGAGCGATAATAGGTATTCTTAGGCCCTCCCATGCCTTGTCTACGAATTTCTGAATGTCAACAAGAAACTGAGGAAAACCGTATTTCGCTTTAGATAACATGAGTTTAGATGGGCTCGCGAGCTTCTTCTTGGAAACGGCATCCGCCTCAATACTTTTGTTAAGATTGATCAATCCTTCAAGGCATTCGGTGTGTAAGTCGATTATCCTCTCCATATTGTGCAAAAGCACTGTGTTGGGAACAGTTTCTCTGAGTCCGCTAATTCCTGCACTATGTAGGATTTCAGGGTTATCTAAAGCGCTTGTCAGAAGTCTCTTTCCCTGGAAGACCAACGAATCAGCTACGTCCTCTTGTTCTTGGACTGCACCATATGTTTCTTTTAGGATGCTAGCGTTAATCGGCAAGGTTGAGGCCTCAGTAAACGCCCGCTGAACTCTGTCGCGTATGCCGAAGTATTGAGCGTGGAGATCCTCCAAGATTTCGCTAATGGTCTTTGTTGGGACCTCGAACTCCACTACTTGTTGGACCCCATTCTTTTCATGCTTCCTTCGCCCCAAATTTGTCCCCGGGAGTTTTCTCCGCCAGCGGTTGAGAGCTTCGAGATATTTTCCTTCTTCGTTATCGGGAAAGTTCAGCATTAATTTCCTACATCCGTTCAAATAACCGGAAATTAGCCCGAATTCTGCCTGGGTAATATCACTGCATTGGAGGGTAGCTTCAGCAGATCTGGCGGGAAACGGACTTAGGAATGCAAGTTCCCTTCCAAGAGAGGTGAATCGAACGATGAAGCGAACTTTCTCTTTCTCGTCTTCATTTGCTTCTCTTTGACAGATTTTCTGCCAACTTTCGGCCCATTCTCGTGGAAAACCTGCAGCAATCCAAGTTTTCCTTCCTGAGGTATAGATGCTAACATTCTTCTGAACCAATTCACTGCCCTCTATGGTATTCTACGTCAGCGGTACTTTAATGAGGGTTCCTCCGCGACCACTGAATCCAAAAAGTGCCAAACAACATCATTCAATCTGATTGATTGACATAGGTTGACAAAGTATGATACTTCAAATTCTCAAACTGAAGGATACTCTCTCGGTCGAACATAATGTCCCAGCCCTACCTAAGTTCCCTCACAGGGAGGACACAATAGTGGCGCTTGATTCTGAACTGACGAAGCTTCGCTGTCCAAGGTGCGGAGATAGGATCGTGATTTTCTATTCTAGCAAGACAGGGGACCGCGTCGGCTGGAGCTGTGAAACCTGCTCAGCCAGAGGATTCTGGTCACTCGGCAAGGCGATTATGACATCGCCCGTCGCCCAATGAGTGGAGACATCGAGCATGCGGTGCCCGATCTGCGGTTCTGGATTAGCCATCGAAAGCCATGAACTAGTTTGGGTTGCGGGTGAATCCAAGTTAGTTCTAGCGTACCACTGCGAGTCATGCGGCCGCGAATTTGACAAACCAAGTGATAAACTAGCGCCAAAGGATGAATTGACAACCGAGACTACCCCCTGAATACGAGCGTTCCCGCAATCCTTCGTGCTTTCATCATCACGGTTCCCGGCACCAACTCGGATTAAGCAATCCATCTTTGAATGCTATGTCTGCGGATTGGTTCAAATGCAGATCTAAATGGGGCTAGGAATATTGCTAAGAGGTTCTGCGAGCAAGACTTGCGGAACGAGGCTATTGGTTCTTGATCCTTAACTCTTGCCGAGCGTAGCCTGAACGCAAATGACGAGGAAGGAAGTCAAATCATCCACCGAACGAAGACTTGGCCGAACCTAAACAGATCATCTGTCCAAGCGAAGGGCATCCTAAATCGTGGGTCGATTTTGACCATACGCAGACAGAGGTCCCTTTAGTCGCCCACTTGCTAATGATGAGGGTTCAAGTTTGTTCGTTGTCTTGCTACGAAAGTTACGTTACCCAATCAACGGTAACGTCAAGTCCTCGGTTGATGCGCCAAAATATCCTATGAAAATCACAGTCGACTTTAGTGTCTCTGGCGACCGACCGGCTTTTTTCCTATATCACTACTTTCTGTCCAGTCCGATTCTGCCAAACAGTTGAGCGTATCTCGGGTCTGACCTGGCCGGTTCCAAGTAGACGTCAATACCCAGCCGCAACAAATTGAAATCATAATCGCTGTAGGCCCTCTCGAGCCACTTGAAGCCAGCGTCGTTGTCTTTGAGCTTGAAATAGGTAAGCGCTACAACGTACGGGCTCAGTATTTCTTCTTCGAACCTTCCCTCGACCTCGTCCAGCAGACTGCGTGACTCGCTCTCCTTGCCCATCGCCGCGTAAACGTAGGCGGTGTAGAGCTTCTTTTCCAAGGGCTGATTGGTAAGTCGAGACAGGTCTTCAATCGCCTTGAGCGCCTTCTCGTACGTCGAGTTGCCGACGCACTCCAGGACGAGCTCGCCGTAAGTAAAGCGGAAGCGGGGGTTCGTGCGTACCACGGACTCAAGTTGCTCTATCGCTCTGTCATGCATCCTCTGAAGGCCAAGGGAATGCCCTATAACAGCGTTGATACGCGGGGAGAGCGGATCGAGCTCCAGTGCTTTCAGGACCTCCGCGTGGGCTTCGTTGGGGCGCCCCTCGGCATGCAGCACTATGCAATACCACAGGTGAGCTGTCGAGTAGCTCGGATTCAATGCAATCGCCTCCGTGATTTCCTTCTCTGCCCGCCGAAAATCCCGTTCGTAGAAACACAGTACGCTGCCCAATACCGCGTGTGCCTCCCCGAGGTCCGGGTCGAGCTCCAGCGCCTTCCGGGCGAGTGCCATCGCCTTGGGATAGGCGATCGCGGGACGGGTGTACCCGGTCACTATCATCGCTTGGTGACAGGTTGCGAGCCCGGCGTATCCTAGTGCAAAGGTCGGGTCCTGCTGGACGGATCTCTCGAAATACTTGATAGCCTCTTCGGTGCTCTCCCTGCCTCCCTTATTGTAGTGATGTCTTCCCCTCAAGTAGAGCGTGTATGCCTCGGGGTTGGACGTGGGACTTTTCCGGAGATTCCTCTTTTCAGATTCGAGCAGCTTGACTTTCAGAGCCTCGACGACACTCTCCGCTATCTCGCTCTGCACCGCGAAGATGTCGTCCAGGTCTTTGTCGTAGTGCGACGACCAGAGATGCTCCTCGGTGCCTGCGCTTATCAGCTGGACGGTGACCCTAACCCGGTTGCCAGCTTTCCTCACGCTTCCTTCGACGAGTGTTCCAACCTCAAGCTCTCTAGAAATCTCGGAGACCTTCTTCTCCTTCTTCTTGTAACTCATCACCGATGTTCGAGCGATGACCTTCAGACTCTTCACCTGAGCGAGCCTGTCAATCAGCTCCTCCGTCATGCCATCGGCGAAGTACTCATCTGCGGGGTCGGGGCTTATGTTGGCGAAGGGCAGTACGGCGATTCGCTTACTGTCCAGACGCGACTTGCGATTCGTTTCCTGCCCAGACGCGACGTTATCCTTCGTCCATATGATTCTGTGCAGGTCGATCGGGTACTCTATGTTCTTCAGTTGGCGTGGTCCAAGGTTCTCTGTCGGGTAGGCTATTTTGTTTCTGACTTGGTCGTAGACCTGTTCGGATATGCAAACGCCGTCCGGCTCCGCCAGCGGTTCGATCCTTGACGCAATGTTTACGGCGTCTCCGAGGACGTCATTCTGCTGCCGTATTACGTCCCCCAGGTGAATTCCGATCCTGATGTGAACACGCCTAGCCTCACTTGACTGCTGATTATGGTCATGAAGGCTCCGCTGTACCTCGACGGCGCATTCTGTTGCTTCGAGGGCGCTTGGGAATTCTATGAGGAACGCGTCTCCGATGGTCTTGATCTCGTGGCCGTTGTGGCGGGCAACTATTGGGCGAACTATCCCTCTATGCTCCTCAAGCAGTTCAAGCGCTAGCCGCTCGTTCTTCTGGGTTAGGGAGCTGTATCCGACTATGTCGGTGAACATTACTGCTGCAAGTCTTCGCTGCTCCCCACTCATCCTCTCCAATCCTCCTCAGTTGGTACGGTACAACGCACTCCAAACAATGAAGATCATGAATCTACGAAGCCTAGACTTCGTTACCCATATAGGATTTGAGACTGAAGATACTGCGTGGGACTTTCACCCCAGTGGGTGTACCCGAAACACCCATCGGCTGGATCTGAACCGAGGGGGGTGTGTGTGCGCACCAGCTGACCTACACACACCGTAACGGTTCAGGCGATTCCTTATAGATGCGATTTGACTTAGGGCGCGTCACGTTCGCAAATTTCTGCCGCGTCCTTCCAACCCTGAATCATAAACTCCTTCTGGGCAGAAATACGGCTGGCAGCGGAATGGTCCAGCGGCGTCAGGGTACTACGAATAATGAGTTTGGTGCCGGTTGGAACGGATTCGGCTCGGAATTCGTCCACGATGCGGAAACCCACGCCGTTTGGGACCTCGAAGGTCCAACTTCCATCCGACTTCAAACTAAGTATCTCTTGCGCCTCTCGTGTCGTACCGTCGGGCCATCGCCAGTAGGTTCTAAGTTCGCGTCCATTCTGCATCTTGCGTTCAGTGACGATTCGATACGGTTGTTTGAGCACCCCCACAAAGTGAAATTTTTCCACAATCTTATTATTGAGGGCCAAGGCAACTACACGACGTAGTTAAGTACGGGGATTGTCCGAAGAAAAGGGTTGATTGGAGTGTCTAGCAAGGTACGTACTCTGGTGTTGTGCGTTATCGTTTGCGTTGCTATGATGAGTCTTCTTTCCAGTAGCAGCAATTATGTAAGTGCAGTGTCACATACGCTTTCTTCACATTCATGGTCCTCGCACACGTGGTCGGGTTCGCACACTTGGTCGGGTTCACATACCTGGTCGGGATCGCATACCTGGTCGGGTTCGCACACTTGGTCGGGTTCACATACCTGGTCGGGATCGCATACCTGGTCGGGTTCACATACCTGGTCGGGTTCACATACCTGGTCGGGTTCACATACCTGGTCGGGTTCACATACTTGGTCGGGCTACTCGGGTTACAATGGGGGCTACAATGGGGGTTACAATGGTGGGTACAATGGGGGGTACTCGGGCTACCCTGTTTACTACATTTACTATGCTCCAGCCTACAATTGTTTCGTGGACCCGAATAACCCGAACGTATGTTACCTGTACCTGACCTACCCGTACCCCTCCCCGTACCCAACCTCACTCTACTATTCATCGTACTACAGCTGCTTTGTGGATCCGAATAACCCGAACGCATGTTACCCGTACTACTCCACCTCCCCAAACTACTCTAACCCATACTCAAACAACCCGTACCAAACCACTACAACGGAGAGCAGCGTTGTCACCCAAACAAGCTACGCAACCGAGACGACAACTTCGACTCCTACCCCCGCAATGGTTCTGAGCACCTTCACTAGCGTGGTCGCAACGACAGACAACTCTTCAGCCCCATTCTACGGATTCGCAATAGCAGTTCTTTTGATACTATTGGGAGCTAGCGTGTTCCTGCTCTTGCTGTCCAACTCCAGGACCGGTAAGTCGCCGCAGAGTTACGGTGGGACAGGATACTATTGTCGCAATTGCGGCAACCACTTGAATCAGCCTGACCGGTTCTGCGGGAAATGCGGAACCCAACAAACCCCAACAAACCCGCATACTTCAGGAACCGGCAACGGTCCATAGAGATTCACGAGGTTCGGTCAGTACTTAACTTCTAATGTAATTCGAAATTCAGGAAATCAATAAACTCGTGACGAGAACGCTACCACATTCGTGACGAACGGGAGGCCTGCTCATTAGAATAACCAGTCGCCGTTACGTTGTTTGAGCAACGGCGCGTGGATCACTTATCATATCGAGTGAGGGTGGAGAATTCTGCACTCCGTCTTAATCCATTAAGGCGCTGATTTTTTCAGCGTCAAATTCATCGGCCACTCCACGAAGCCTCATCACGAGACTCGCGTTGGCCCCGGTCCTGAAATCCCACTTCGACTCTTCTACGATTCGCCCGTCCCTACGCAGCAGAGCCTTCAACGCAAGAAGGAAGGGGCATGAAACAGACCTCAACCCTTCACTCAGAGCTTGCTCCAAAACGGGTGCAGAGCGGTAGTTCTCGAATTCCACCCTAACGTCCGCCGGCGATAATTGTACGTCTATCCGGTCCGCTAGGCCGTTCTTGGTGAAGAAACTGGCCAGAGCCTTCGTCGCGTCTTTTAGATCATCTGGATGCTGCAAGCCAGCCTCCTCTTTTACGAATTCCAGTATTCCCCTGCCAATGGCGTCTAGGAAGAGTTCTGCTTGCGCCCCCAAATACTCAAAGCCGTGAATCAAGCCATACTCCACAGCCTCGAATACGGGTATTCCAACGTGCGTATCCGAGGTCGCTTCTGGGATGGCCGTCAGGTCGGCTAATGCTGACGGATTTGGCGTAGCCTGACCCTCCCCATAAGGAACAAGCTCCATCTGCTCAAAGTAGTTGCCATCACTATCCACTTCCTCACTAACCCTTTTCCACGCGAGCGAATTCGACCTTAGAACCGAATTGTTGGCGATGCACATTGGACAGGCCAGGAGGATGGATCCCTTATTGCGGAGGTTCTTCATGAGAGGAAGATAATTCCAATTTTGCATCGTAACCGAGTATGCTTCGCCTTTCGGAGTGAGACTCACCTGGGCAATGTAGCCGTTCTCCCGAAAGATGTTGGCTATCTGAAAAGTCATCTGCATGGGGTCCTTTGATTCTTGAAGGATCCCCTTCTTCACTAAGTACTCCACTATGCCCCCGCCGACGTTGTCAAGCATCTCCTGCCCCTCATCGCCCAGATAGTCGAACGCCTTAGCGGCGCCGTAAAGCAACGAGTCGAGAGCCGGCAGGCTTATTGTGCCACCTTGCCGTGAGCTCATATCTTCACGACCTTGTCGCAGAAAGGCGAAAGCTGCGAAACCAGATCCCGCTCGGAATTCGTTTCCACCGTTATTAGCGAACCTGAACTGTTCCAGCTGCGCATCTTCTCCGTGAGGAGATGCGCGAACTTGACTACGGCATTGGCATCGTAGTAGATTAGGAGAGTTGACAGGCTGTCGAGTAATAGGAACCTGTCTTCTTTGATTTGTTTGACGGCTTTCGAGATGCATACGCCGAGGGTGCTCAAATCGACGCCCGAACCTACGCACGCGTGCGTCGCATCTTCTTCGACAGATGGAACGTCCGTGATCGCGTCAACGAAGAAAACAGAGTCGGCCGGTATCCCAGCCCTATCGAAGGATTTCAGCAGCGTCGCATACGGCTTGTTGAGGGTCACGTAGACTCCCCGCGGCGATCTGCTAGTAAAGTAGCGCATTAACCTCAAAACGGATTCCTGATAGCGTATCGGGTCCATTAGACCTAGAACAACGGGGTTCTCTAAACCTTCAAGCTCCTTCCCAAGATCGTCCGAAAGTAGACTTGATTTCACGGATTGGGAAGGTTGAACTTCTTTATCCACCGCTTGCGGCAGGACAGAATAGACAATGACTGGAGATTGCACGTTCTTGAGTTCACGTTCACCAAGCTCAATGGTCTTATACCCAATCTTGTTCCAGACCTGAGCATAGACCTCGCGTGAAATACAGATGCCGCCTGGCTCTGCTAGCGGTTCAATGCGGGAGGCAATGTTCACAGCGTCTCCATAAACGTCCCCTTCACGAAAGATCACGTCCCCGATGTGAATTCCTATGCGCAGAAGCATTTTCTTGCCCTGCTGCGATGTTTGGTCTGCAAAACTTTTCTGGATGTCAGTTGCGCATTGGACCGCTCGTAACGCGCTTGGGAACTCGACTAGAAATGCGTCCCCGATCGTCTTTATCTCATGCCCGGCATACTTTGCCAAGATCGGTCGAACGATACTGCGCTGAAGATCTAAGATCTGCATCGCGAGCGATTCATTTTCTTGGGTGAGCGCAGTGTACCCTACGATGTCAGTGAACATTATTGCCGCAAGTTTGCGCTCTTCAGACAATTGTATGAACAGCCGGAAATAGGGGAGAGATGTAGATAAAGTCTTAGAGGTTCAGGAAATTAACGAAGGCCTCATCCTCTGGTTTGCACTCTAGTGAAAGGCCAATCCAACCTCGACCTTACTCCAGTAACCAGTGGGGCCTCCGCGGGTGGAGTTAAAAGCGTCGGGCGTGGGAATTGAAATGTTCTGAGCGACAGCGAATGGGAGGGATGGCTCCAGTGGATGAAAAACGCGCACAGGTACGGGTAATACTGGAAAAAAATGAAGAGGAATCCTGGTTTGATCCATCATTCGGGAATTTCATAAACAACGAAATATTAGATCAGATTAAAGCCAATACGTCGAATCGTGCAAAGAACTGTCCAATACATCCTAGTCTCATCTGGGTTGACAAGTGAAGACTGCTCTTCGACTGCGTTCGGCTTTCATATCCTTACGTCCTCACACACTAACAAAACGATAACATACGGTATGGATAACGTGAAATACCCACTAACGAAGAGTATCGCGGGAGAATATAGGCTATGTCTGGGCCGATTGACATAGTGCTTTGTTTACACAATGCATTTCGTCGTGACACGCTGGAAGCCAATGAGGCTGCTTTCAAAGCGGCGCGGAACGGTGGGGACATGACTCGCGTTTTGGATCGACTTCACGTTACAGGAGAAATTCTGGACTATCACGCGAAGGGTGAGGAGGAGGCCGTGTTCCCTGCTCTCGACAAGGTAGCGCCGCTTGTAGCGAAGGCCTACTTTTTGGACCATCGTGAACTGGACATAATGGTTGCTGGACTGGAAGCGATGCGGACAGCACCAGATTCATTGACAGCGGCAAGGGCGACAGCTGTTCTAAACGCCTTTCTGAGAATTCACCTTAACAAGGAAGACGCTCATTTGTACCCAATTCTGCGAGAGCGAACTACAGAAAGCGAGCAAGCCTCAATCGTGGGGACGATGGCTAGAAAGATCCCCCCTGACAGAAATCCCACTGTTGTTCGGTGGCTTTTCCCGCTACTAGGCCATGACGACCGTGCCGTGGTCACCAGGGGCTGGATGACTCTCATGCCTCCGCAAGTTTTCGCTGGACTCAAGGCTCTCATACGAGAGACTGTTGGCGGAGACTGGGCCGAGCTAACAAGGCGAGTCCCAGAACTAAACTAACCCAATTGTGATCCGACCCACTCTCTACTGCGTCAATCTACCGGCTCTGTTTTGCCGATTGAATTGTGGATCCGTGCAGTTGCGTGTGTGGGTCCAATGGTACGGGCAACGCAAATTGAACAATCGTTATTGGTGGAGTAGTTCGGGGGTGCGCACCAGTAGTACCACACAAATCACGTCTTCTTCGCGGTTATTGCAATTGTCCAAAATTCCCGCGATACCTTACATTTGCTCAACTTGGTTTCACTCAAAATTGGTGCTATTTCGTCTGTCGCGTAGGAAGCGTTGAGTGACATGAGAAAACCTTGCTTTCTTTCTTTAGGTATAGCCCGTTGCAAGAGTACTCTTGCGAAGAGACTCATATCCCTACGTAGGTCGCTTATGTAATACACCCCGCCGGGTTTCAAGACGCGATGAATCTCGTTAAGGACGATTCTTGGGTCAGACCATTCGTGCAAGGAGCCGTTTGAGAAGACGGCATCAAATGTTTCATCGTCGAACACAATTTGCCGCGCATCGCCCAAAAAATATGCAGCTCGGTCATCCACATGGAATTCAGTCGCATTTCGCTGAGCTACTCTCACCATGTCCGCGCTGATGTCCAACCCCTTCAGGAAAGTGTTGGAGGTTTTCGTCAACCGATCGATTCCCAAATACCCGGGGCCAGGGCCGACCTCAAGCGCAGTTCCCGAGTTAATGCCGGCCTTGATGAGTTTAGAGGTATCAAGGTAGCCTTTCTTCATGAGGCTCCGCATCATGCGATCGTATGATTCTGTGGTTAATTGCCCTGTAACGCCTTCAGGTTCCCTTACTCTCGGCCTTGGCATTTCCAATCTCCTGCAGCCTTATACCTATCTCAATTGGAAGGTTGGGTCATTTTTCTGTGTGTGTCTAATGGTGCGCACACACAAACTTTTACGAACGAACGACGATGGTTCAAATTTGGATGCACGCACTATTGGACGCACACACCAATCACGTATACCATCAACGACACTCCCTGCGGACCTTTAGGCAATGAAAACTGAATCACTAGCACTGAGGATATGTCGACGCTTGCACAGACAAATACGCTCACTGCGAGCATTGTTCACGGGAAGGCGGACACGAGTGCGTTAATAGGCGGCATTCAAGCTAGACGTTCCAGCTCTCATGCTTCAGGCCATAAGGATGATTACATATCGTTTAGAGACAGAATCCAGCAAGTAGCTGTAGGGCCGAGATGTGACAACTTGAAGAGCATAGCAGTCATTAAGTTTGGCGGAAGTTTGGTAGATCTCACCGGAAGTAACATCAGCTTAATTGTCAAACGCATCATAGAGCTTAAAGAGGCTAAAGATCTTGGCCCTCTTGCAATCTTCTCTGCACCGAAAGGTGTCACTGACAGACTCCAATCAATTGGCGAAGCCAAAGCTCTGGGTTCAGATTATGACCTTGATTCAATATTCGCTTCTTACTCAGACTTTGCTTTGCGTCACGTAGTAGGAGAACAACTTCTCAAGGATTGCCAAAGCGTGCTTGCTGGGTTGAAGAATGAGGTTGAAAAGACTCTTGCAAAAGTTGATAGACGATTCGATGGCGTAAATCGGGCTAAGGTGCTCACCTCGGGAGGCGAGTTACCAACCGCAGCTCTGATGAGTTACGTCCTGAACTCGGAAGCGGTACACTCATGCCATCTTGACAAGGTATTGTGGCCAATAATAACCGATGACATTTTCGAAAACGCTACACCAGATTACGAGATGAGCGCCAAGAACCTATCTGGCCTTCTAAGTCTGTTAGAAGACGGAAAAGTTGTTACAGTTGGTGGGTTTCTGGGCTTGACTCATGATGGTCTTGAAACGGTGTTGGGAAGAGGTGGATCCGACCAGACAGCGGTCTTCCTCTCCCGACTGTTGAGCAGCCACTTCGCCGTTGAGACGATTCTGTTCAAGGATACACCTGTGCAGACTGCCGATCCAAGCATAGTCAAAGATCAGCCGCTCGAGAGAGTTCCAATGATGACCTATAACGAAGCACAAAAAGCGACAATAGCTGGGATGAACATAGTTCAGAATGCAGCAGTGAGAATTGCAAGGTCGCACAACCTTACAATCATGGTTGCACCTCTTTCGAACCCAACGCTAGGGACTATGATACAAAGAGACGACACGACCAATCAGACTGTCAAATGTGTAACGGGCTCAAGGAACTGCGCCATCATAACAATGAACAACGAGAAGAGCAGATCACTTGAAGATTGTCTTAGGCTTTGGGAGGACTATGATGGTTTCCTTGATCTTGGAGCGGAAGTCATGGATACCGGGCAGGTTCTACGCGATTTTCTGATTCTGGACGCTAACTTTGTCAGGAAGTATGAGAAGCAGCTAAGGTCATTTGACAAAGAAATGCAGGTCGAATATGGTGTAGGAATAGTCACTCTTGTCGGGGACAAGATGAGAACATCCCCTGGCATTGCATCAAAGGCCATACATTCTATTCCCAACATAAACATCAAACGAGGCGTCTTTGCACCTCACACGTCTCAAGTAATCCTCATACTCAATGAAGCCGATGTTCCGGATGCGGTCAGGGCAATTCATTCAGCAATTGACATAGGTATCTCAAGCAATTGAGGCAACTTTGGCCCGGTCAACCGTGTGGTCTTCCAAGCCACCCGTCCCTAGGCCTTGTATCCCTGGACCAGCTCGAAATGTTTTCCCGCAAATGCCAATGCCTTATGAGGATCAATCATGAAGTATGATTCAGACAAGAACTTCGATGGTGTTGCAGCATCAAGGGGACAAAACCAGAAGAAAATAGAAAATGAACAATTCGGTCAATCGAACTAGTTTTTGGTCAGCTCTTCAGGCAAATAGATAGAATATCTCAACAACATGATTATTGAACGGGGTGTCAGAAATTCCGGTAAAGCACGTTAGATTGGGTTCCGAGCATGCTCTATGGGACAGAATACAGATTGTATTGATAGGTTCGTACATTGTTGTGATGTTGTTAGATGATATCAGCACCGTTTCCTTTGGATATTCGAGTATATTGGCAAGAGTTTCCGCGTATCCAATTCTTCTTCTGCCCGCGGTTTTTCTCATCGCGGTTGGAGCATATCTGATTAAGGAGTCGCACGCCGCGGTTTTCGGCAAGGCAGGCAAACCTGAGTTCGTGGATTCCGGCGTTTATTCCCTTGTCCGTCACCCGATGTATCTTGGAACCATGATGATTTTGGTTGGCTTTCTTTTTTTGAAGTTTTCGTTGATTGCATTTGCAATATGGGTGATTTTTCTTGTTTTGTGCGATTGGATGGCGAGTTACGAGGAAAAGGATCTGTTGAGAGTACTTGGCGGGAAGTATGCAAATTATCAGAGTAGGGTGCCAAAATGGTTAATGTTCAGCAAAATAGGAAAGACTCCTCAATAATTTCAAACTTGCTTTACTACTCGGGATAAGGTGATGAATGAACCTCAATGGTGCGCGCACACACAATTCCTGACGATGGCGATTCGAATTACGCATTAACCAGGAGGATACGGCTTGAGAGTGTAGACAAATGCAAGCCTACCAGCTTGAGATTGCTCTCAGTCTTCTAGCCAGTCTTGTCGGGAGCCGGTAAGTTTGTCTTCGGTCGTATCTTATCGTGTTCAAGCCGAAGCGCTATACTCTCCACTCAAACCCACTTTCTCGAGGAGTGAGACGAATCGAGGGTCGGATTTGACGTTTTCAAGTTCTGTGTCGATGTTCATCAACGTAATGTTCGCGTCGCGTTGGTTGTACGCTTTGTTGAGCCACTCAAAGCCCTCATCGGTTTCTCCTAGAACGAAGTGAATAATGCTCATCAAGTAAGAGCTGAGGAATTCTTCCCCGAACCGCTCTTTAACCTGTGCCAGAAGCTTGTGCGCTTCTTCCTTGTTCCCGATCGATGCATAAACGTACGCCTTCACTTGTTTCGACTCTAATGAATTCCCTGAGAGCTCAGCGTATTTTTCAGCCGCTCTAAGTGCCTCGTCGTACATGGATTTCCGCAGGTAAGCCTGGATTAGGCTGGGGTAGACCTCATCATAATTCGGATCCAACTCAACGACCTTCTTGAATTGCTCTATTGCTTTTTCATATTCCCCCAGATAGTAGAGAGCATCTCCTAGGCTTAGGTTGATGAATCGAGAGAGAGGGTCAAGCTCTACTGCTCTCCTGATTTCGGCGAAGGCTTCGGTGAAACGCCTCTCCGAACATAACACGTGCGAGAGGAACTGGTGGGCGTTGGCATAGTTCGGATTGAGCTCTATGGCCTTCCTAAACTCTGACTCGGACTCCTTTGGTTTGTGCTCGTAATCAAACATGAACGCTCCCAGGTCTGCGTGGGGCTCGGCTAGGTTCGGGTTAAGCTCGAGTGCCTTCATTATATACGGTGTTGCTTTTGTGTACACGGTCACCGGGTCAGCTTGGCCGGTTCTTGCCAAGGTCCCGTAGCATTCTGCGAGTCCCGAGTATCCAAGCGCAAATCCAGGGTCTGCTTCCACTGCCGCCTTGTAGTGCTCGATTGCCTTCTCCATTGCCTCCTTGCTCCTTAAGTTCCAGTAGTACCTGCCCTTCAGGTACAATGTGTACGCTTCACTGCTCTCAGTGGGAGCCGTCTCCAACCTCCGCTTCCCTGACTCAAGCAACTTCACCCTAAGCGTCTCGGCCACCTTCTCGGCAATCTCGCTTTGAACGGCAAAGACATCGTTCAGCTCCTTGTCGTAATTCTGCGCCCATAGATGCCCTTCATTTCTCGCATCGATGACCTGCACGGAAATTCTGACTTTATTGGCTGCTTTTCGCACGCTTCCTTCGATGATGGTCCCGGCCCCAAGCTCCCGACCTATCTCCGCGACCCGCTTTACTGCAGTCTTGTAGGGCATCACCGAAGTTCTGGCGATAACGGTGAGTCCGCTAATCCCAGATAAGGCCGTAATCAATTCCTCCGTCATTCCGTCGGCGAAGTATTCGTCGTTTGGATCAGGACTCATATTGCTAAGGGGGAGCACGGCGACTCTTAGTCTGTCGAGCTCGACTGTCTGCGCCGCCTTCTCCTCCCGGAGCATCTCTACACTGTAGACATCAGTAGGGATACTTACGTTCTTGAACTTCCGCGACTCCATCTTCACCAGACGAAAATCGACCTTGTTCCATACCTGGTCATACACTTGTTCCGAAATGCAGACCCCACCGGGGTTTGCGAGGGGTTCAATCCGAGACGCAATGTTGACAGCGTCACCGAAGATATCTCCTTTGTTGTGTATCACGTCGCCCACATGAATCCCAATTCGGATCATCGCCCTTCTCTCGGGCGAGCGGCCTGAGTTGACTCTGCGATTCTCTTCTTGGACTTCAACAGCGCACCGAACAGCGTCCAGCGCATTGGGAAACTCGACTAGGAAGGCGTCACCCATCGTCTTAATCTCCAGTCCACCGTATCTCTGGAGGATTGGGCGTACCATCTGCTTATGCTCATCGAGGATTTCCATCGTAAGAGCTTCGTTACTCTGGGCCATAGAAGTAAAACCAACCAAGTCGGTTAACATAATTGCTGCCAGCTTCCGGTCCTCTCTAGGTTGCTCGGCATCTTGCAAGATTATTTGGCTCCATTCCCAAAGTTTGGCCGCGCGAATTATAAGCCTAGGCGTCTCCGCGGGTAGTCCACCTAACTCTCGGATTGGCTTTCGTTCCAAACTGACTGCGTGAGTTCCCAGTAATGAAATAGGCGAAGCATGTTGAACGCAAAAGTGTGTATTGTACCCTACTTGCTCTGAAAGCCGATGTGCAGATGGGTATCGTCGCAAAACGGTTTGTTGCTTGATCTGCCGCAGCGACATATGGTAACTTTGTTACCCCTGTAAACTGTCCCATCTTGTCCGCGTACCTCAAAGGGGCCGCGCATATGAAATGGTCCATTCTCAGATGGAATGATCTTCAACGGGCCGGTTTGCGGTAGGACTTTCTCAGTTTTTGTCTTGTTTTCGCCCAAGAGACCGTTGTGCTGAAAGTCGACCTCCTCATGGCTGTTGTCACAGAACGGTTTGTTTTTTGATGCGCCGCAGCGGCACAAACTCATGCGCACATCCCTTAGCACGAACTCACCGTCGGGCGTCTCGACCACAATCTCGCCACGCACGTGGAGCGGGCCGTTGAGGTCCATAGAAATTGTGTTAACCGAATCCGGAACTTCTGGTGGGCCGCCGTCTTTGCGGGTAAAGTGCAATGCCCCAGTGGGACAATGCATGATTGTTTCGGCTACTTGATCCGCTGTTGCGGCGTCCGGAAGGACCCAGGGCTTTCGGCTCGTATCGAACACGGCGGCAAGCCGGGACGTACACTCGGCTGCGTGGATGCAGCGCTTGGCACTCCAAGTCACTTCGATCTTTTCGCCATGATAATACCGCAACTCCTCATCCAGTATTCATCACCACTTTTCCAGAGGGCTTTTGCCTACGTAGCTTTCCAAGTGAACGCTTTCTCTGGTGAGAACTCAGCGATGGCTTCAGTAGTCCAGCCGTACTTCTCCTTCTCTGCCTCCAGCGCTTTCCTTGCCCGTTCACTTTTGCTGTCCAAGAAATGTGCAACTCCTTGCAAGATGGCTTGGCGTTTCCATCCGTCAGCGATCATCATCGTAATTGCGGGGTTCTGTTTGAGGTTCTTGTAGCGGGCTGTAGCTTCGTCAACTCCCACATAGATTGTTCCCTCGACAGCAACAAGATCTACAGGGGAGAGGTGGGGTTTTCCTTCTGCTTTTACCGTAGCGGCCAGGATCAAGACGTGAGTGTTAGCTAGCTCAAGAACCTCTTTAGCGGTCAGGGGGTTCTGACCATACACCTTCCTAGAATGAGGACTCGCTTGGGCCAAAGACTTCTCCATCACGGACTGCAAATCACCCAAAACCATCACCTAGCTGTAACCAAGCCCGTTTGCTGGATCCATCCACCGTTCGTTCGTCGTACGCAAAAAAGAAAACCTAAATCCCATTTCTACGGACCCGCTATTTCACCTTTATTTCAAACTCGTTTCGTGTTTGCGGTGGCCACTGACTATGCAGATCGTGATTACGCTTATGACTACACCCGCAATGAGTGGCACAGCGGGGTGTTGATACCTATCACGCGCTCGCTGCGGATTTCAGATTTTGATTTCGAGGAGATCATGGCTTGCTATAACTTCGCCGCCGAACTTGCTGTTCACACTCTTGACCATTTCCTTCTCTCTTCCTTTCCATAGCGGGAACAAATGCGTCAGAACTACCTTTTCAACCCCTGCCTGATTTGCCACCTCTCCAACTTCTGATGCTGCAGAATGATTCGTCAGTCGCGCGAGTTCGATCATATCGTCTGGGAATGAACATTCGTGAATCAGTAAGTCGGCGCCTTTAGCCAGCTCGATCAGGGATTTGGAAGGTCTTGTGTCGCCGCTAATTACTACCGTGCCTTCCCCAGTCTCTAACCGATATGCAACTGCCGGAATCCCATGCTCCACTGGAGTTGAAAGCACTCGGTAACTGTCTGTTTGGCATACAAGGCCTTTAGTTGCTTCATATGGTTCAACCTTCCACCCATCTTCTCGCAATCTTCTTACGATCTGAGGTGCGGATGGGTAGATTTTCTCGAACAATGTCTTGCAGAAATCCGCCGCGCCGGGTGGACCGTATAGGTACACTTTTTCTTTTCTACCAACGAGGTAACCTTCGAAAACTATGGATGGAAACTCGAGGCAGTGGTCCATGTGTAGGTGTGTGAGGAACATCCGGCTTACTGCCGCGGGGCTGATGCCTGCTTTCATTAAGTTCATTCCCGTGCCAGGCCCGCAGTCGAAGAGCAGTGATTCGTCACCTGCCACTATCACTTGGCTTGGGGCGGCTCTCTCGGAGTCCGGCCAGGAGGCACCCGAACCTATGATGACCACCCTCATCTCAACACCACTTTTCGACATGACTCGCCGGCCTCAGCAATAAATTGGTTCGCCTCTCGCAACTCAGAGATAGAAAACCATATGGAGAGTAGGAAATGTGTGAATTGGAAGTCGGAATATCTGCGGTGTTGATGACTTGGAGGCGTGCTCGGTAGTAAGCCTGCAGGTAACGGTTCTTGCCTACGGAATTTCAGCGTGTAATGGTTTGGTCTATTCGGTTAATGCCTTGTTAGTGTTGCGGAGCCGACGAACGAACTCCTGGAGTACTTTGAGCGCTATCTTAGGATGCTCAGATATTAGCGAATTGAACGACCATGCAGAAAGAATTAGGCACCTTGAGGGCTCTATGGCAACCACATCGGCCGACCTAGGTTGATTGTCGACGACTGACATTTCACCGAAAAACTGCCCTGGTCCCAGTTTTGACAGAGTGCTCCCATTTGATCTGATCTCCACAGAACCTTCTAGGATTAGGTAAAATCCTACCGTGCCCTCTCCTTTTCGTACGATAACCTCTCCCGTTTCATACTTGCGTTCCTTCGATAACTGAACTATGAATTTTAGGTCCTTCCTGTCCAGACCTGACCACAGGGACGCCTTTTCCAGCATTTCAATAACCGGGTCGCCCCCGGTCCCTCGTCGTTTCATGATCTCCATCCCAGAAGCCATTTAGGAATGGTAATTGGGCCTTTAATTCTTGTGCCTACGCCTCGCAGTCTTCGCACGCGGAGAAATCGCTTGCCCGCACTTTTTCAATACTTCTTCGATTTCGGCCAGCCCAGGCGGTGCCTGCGGAAGCATCTTAAGCCATGCGCAGTACTCGGAGAGTTCGGCAAGACGTTCGCTGAGGATGATCCAGGCCGTGCGCCTGTGGGGGATCAGGTAGGAGTGTCTACGGTAGATCTCGAATGCGGGGCCGGCAGTTTTCCCAGGAAGGTTGGGTCCGATTGGGAGCGCGGTCAGATATGTTCCGAGCGGTCTGATTCCGCTATACATTGTATCCACAGCGGTGTTGGCTAGAACCTCAAGCTCAGCGGGCGTCGTGCCCACGTGTAGAAAGAAACGAGTGAGCAACTGAAGCATGATTTCGTATGTCGAGTTAAAGAGGTCAGCCACCCTGAGCGTTAACGGGTCAGAAATTTTCACGATTGGTTCCGTGACATCGTCGTGGTACCTTACGTACGCTGGGACTACTGGTCTGGCAGGTTCAAAATCCGGATCACTCTCCCTCATCTTCTTGTATTCCTCGTAAACGGCAAGAAATTTACCGAAGTGAGCCTTCTTCCAATCTCCGCGCGCCCCTTCGCCTTCGATAATGATCTCCTCAATTGCCGCCGTTGCAGATGAGACATCACTTACTGGGACAAGCTTATCCCACCCGAAGAATTTCTTGGTTGCTTGTGCCTTTCGTGATCCTACGAACAAGTTCCTTTCGCCGTACTTTTTCGCTAGTTCATGTATGCCTTGCTCTATGCCCCTGTACAAATGACCGACACTAGAGAATTCCTGATGAGATGGCATCATACCTTCTAGTTGCACGGTCTTCTTCTCCTCTGCCGGCGCGTTGATCAGAGCCTCCGCGTCCTCCACTTTCATTCCCTCTGGTCTCTCCAGAAAGAGGGAATGTCGGAGAGCATCTTCTCCGAACGGGAGGAGAACCATCTGAACTGCAGACGGAAAATACTTCGAACGTTGGGGAAAATTCGGTCTATCGAAGCTTGGTGGGCCGCCGACAGCGCTCAGCAGATTGTTCACGAGGGCCAGGTGCAACATCTCTTGGACTGCAACTGCCGTAAGGGCTCGATCCCATCGCTGAACAGTATTCAGCTGTTGTGCGCTCAGCCTTTCGCTCTCCTCGCGTTTCAGGCTGAAGGTGGCGAATAAGTAACCGCACATAACCATGTGCTCGAGAGTGGCAGCGTCCGACAGTGTGTAGATTAGGGCTGAACGATTGTCGATTTCGATGGGTTTCTCTTTCTCCTCAGACTTCATACTTCGCGTATTGGATTTCTCAAATAAAACTGTTAATGGTTAGTGAGTTGCGAGTTGAGAGAGACCAGCACGCCGACTGTTTGACTTTGCATCAAACTATCCAGCAAGCGTCGGTCAATCCCCGAAAGTGTATGCGCGCGCACCAGCTGACCCAGACACGCTGTGTTGTTTCGTTCTGTGTGTACACTTAGTGTAGATCAACATCGCCGCGTAGAAGCATAGATAAGGCTATCTAGCAGCTCGTAAAACAATCTCGATTGAGAAACTTGGTTAAAACACACGGGTTGGATCGGGCTGCCTATTACCTCGTCCTCATTGGCGGCATTCTACTGGTACTTTTGAACATCCTGGCACTTATCGGACATGCCATTTCAATGCCCTTCAGCGTCCCACTGGTAGGGATGACGTTTGGCTTCGCTTTCCTCCCCTTGATTCTGGGAATAGTGGCAATTATCCTAGCCAAACGTGTC